>Ga0136637_1000028_pt1 | contig 19300 bp, 18 predicted proteins | sample AntDrymUQ8572106_2_FD_105497 | JGI IMG/M metagenome (GOLD analysis project Ga0136637, IMG submission 105497) | Polar desert sand microbial communities from Dry Valleys, Antarctica - metaG UQ857 (21.06) | ecosystem: Environmental > Terrestrial > Soil > Desert | place: Antarctica: Dry Valley... | reverse complement strand
TGAGCGACGAGCAGATCAGCGCCGGCGTCGAGAAGATGCGCGCCGACGGCGCGGCCGATGCCGCGGTCGCGACGTTCGCGCACTACCACGCGCTGCTGCGATCCGGCGACGAGGGCGTTCTGCGCGAAGCCGAGCTCGAGCCGGTGCAGTCGCTGCCAGACGCCGACGAGCTGCCCGAGGACGCGGAGGGCGCGCGCGACGCGCTGACGCGCTCGGTCGTGATCAAGCTCAACGGCGGGCTCGGTACGAGCATGGGCATGACCGCGCCGAAGTCGCTGCTGCCGGTCAAGGACGGCTTGAGCTTCCTCGACATCACCGTGCGCCAGATCCTGCACCTGCGCGCGGTGACCGGCGCCCAGCTGCCGCTCGTGCTGATGAACAGCTTCGCGACGCGCGCGGCATCGCTGGCGGCGCTGGCGCGCTACGACGACCTGGCGGTGGATGGCATCGCCGCCGATTTCGTGCAGAGCAGGGTGCCCAAGCTCGCCGCAGACGACCTCGACCCGGTCGACTGGCCGGCGGACCCTGCGCTCGAGTGGGCGCCTCCCGGCCACGGCGACCTGTATCCCTCGCTGTTCAGCTCGGGGATGCTCGACGCGCTGCTCGCGGGGGGCTATGAGTACGCCTTCGTCGCCAACGCCGACAACCTCGGCGCGGTGCTCGAGCCGCGCATCCTGACGTGGTTCGCGCGCGAGCGAATTCCATTTCTCATGGAGGTCGCCGACCGCACGGCCGCCGACCGCAAAGGCGGCCATCTCGCGCAGCGCCGCGACGGTGGCAGCCTCGTGCTGCGCGAGGTCGCCCAGACGCTCGCCGGCGACCTCGGCGCCTTTCAGGACATCACCCGCCACCGCTTCTTCAACACGAATACGCTGTGGGTGCACCTGCCGTCGCTCGCGTCGGTGCTCGAGCGGCGCGCCGGCGTGCTCGGGCTGCCGATGATCGTCAACCGCAAGACCGTCGACCCGAGCAACGCCTCCTCGCCGAAGGTGATCCAGCTCGAGACCGCGATGGGCGCCGCGATCGACGCCTTCGACGGTGCGCAGGCGATCCGCGTGCCGAAGTCGCGCTTCGCGCCCGTCAAGACGACCGACGACCTGCTGGCGCTGCGCTCCGACGCCTTCGTGCTGCTCGACGACGGGCGCATCGCGCTCGCGCCCGAGCGCGTCGGCCCGCCGCCACTGATCGAGCTTGACGCGCGCTACTACAAGCTCCTCGGCGACTTCGACGCGCGCTTCGCGCAGGGGCCGCCCTCGCTCGTGCAAGCGCAGCGGCTGGCGGTGCGCGGCGACGTGCGCTTCGGCGCCGGCGTCGTGATCCGTGGCGTGGTCGAGGTCGAGCCGGGCGCTGAAGAGCCCGTGCACCTCGCCGACGGGACCGTGCTCGAGGGCTGATCCGGCAGCCCGGCGGGCGCGCATGGGTCATCCTGCACTCTGTGACCGGACAGCTCGTGATCGCCGCCACCGACACCGGCGCAGTCGGTCTCTTCGCCGCGCTCGCCGCGGGCTTCGTCTCGTTTCTCAGCCCGTGCGTGCTGCCGCTCGTGCCCGGCTACCTGTCGGCGGTGTCGGGCGTGACGCCCAACGAGCTCGAGCGCGCGCCGCTGTGGCGCGTGCTCGGCCCGAGCCTGCTGTTCGTCGCGAGCTTCTCGGCGATCTTCATCGCGCTGGGCCTGACCGCGACGAAGCTCGGCGGCACGCTCAACGAGCACAAGGCAACGCTCGAGAAGGTCTCGGCGGCCATCATCATCACGCTCGGCCTGTTTTTTCTCGCGACGCCGTTCATCGCCCGGCTCAATCGCGAGTGGCATGTCGGCGCCTTCGTGCAGCGCGCCGGCAGGGGCGGTCCCGTGCTCGCCGGCGCGGCCTTCGCGATCGCCTGGACGCCGTGCATCGGTCCGACGCTGACGGCGATCCTGGGCACGGCCGCGCTGTCGGACTCGACGACAAAGGGGGCGCTGCTGCTCGCCGTCTACTCAGCCGGCCTCGCCATCCCATTTCTGCTCACGGCGATCGCCTTCCGGCGCATGTCGACGGTCTTCGCGGTCGTCAAGCGCCACTACGGCGTCATCGTCGCGATCGGCGGGGCGATCCTGATCGTGATGGGCGTGCTGATCTGGACGGGCGAGCTGACCAAGCTCAACGCCGAGGCCTCGAGCTTCCTCGACGGCCTCGGGCTGGACTTCCTGACCGGGATCTAGCGACCGACCGTCGCGGTGATGCCGGCGTCCGGGTCGAAATCGTCGCCGAGGCGGATCTTGTGCTCGCGGCCGTCGCGGAACAGCTTGAGCCCGTTGGAGTTCAGCCGGATGCGAGCGGTGCCCGCGCGCTTGCGCAGCTCACTGCGTCCCAGCAGCGACGTGCGGCCGCCGCGCTTGATCGTGATCCAGATGCGCTGGCGGGGTCCCTTGTTGACCTCGGAGACACGCACGGTGACGTGCCGGCGCGTGACGCGCACCGACGACGTGCGCAGGACGATGAAAGCGAACTCGGCCAGCTCGCAATCGGCCAGGCGGTCGCCGACCTCGGGCAGCACGACGCGATCGAACCCGGAACCGCAGCGCACGCGGTCGTTGCTCTCATCGACAGTGAACTCTCCGTCCTCGCCCTCGTCCTCCTCGACGACGTTCGAGAGGTCGATCAGGTCGTCGCCGGCGCCGGCATCGATCTGGTCAGCGCCTTCCGAGCCGATCAGCTCGTCGGCTCCGCTGCGGCCGGTGATCCGGTCGTTTCCGATGTTGCCCTCTAGGCGGTTGGGCCCGTCGTTGCCGGTCAGCACGTCTTTGCCATTACCCCCGATCGCGCCCTCGACGCTCGTCAGGGAGTCCGCGGCGTCGGTCGCACCGTCGGCTCGTGGCAGCGAGAGATCGATGCTGACGGGCAGTTCGCGGGCGGTGTAGACCGCGCTGTCGGAGCCCTCTCCGCCATGGAGCACGTCGCCGCCGAGACCGGGTTCGAGCAGGTCGTCGCCCGCGCCTCCCGCGATCAGGTCGTTGCCGATGTCGCCATCGAGCGAGTCGTCCCCGGGCCCGCCCACAAGCACATCGTTGCCGGGACCGCCGTCGACGATCGTGCCGTCGGCAGCCGTGTTCAGCGAAAGGCTGTCGTTGTTGTCGCGCAGCGCGACAACAACCGTGATCGGCCCACTGGCTGGGCGGCAGGTGACCGCGCGCGGATCGACCTGCTGACAGCCGATCGGAGCGACGACCGGCGCGACGCCGTCGCGGATCGTCACGACACCGGCGACATCCGTCACGGTGACGGCGTTGGCCTCACCCTGATCGGCTATGAACGACATCTGGTCGCCGATCGGCAAGCCCTTGCTCGCCTGGGAGATGATCGGGCCGACCGTCACCCTCGCCGCGAGGGCGCTCGGCGCAGCGCCACAGAGCGCGCCGGTGGCCAGTGTCAGCGTCAGCGCAACCCTGTGAGAAACTCGATTCATTAGTTGACTGTACCCTCAGCCTCGTCTTCGAAGCGCTCCTTGCGCTGCTGCTCGCGCTCGCTTTCGGCCAGCGCGCGCACGAACAGGTAGGCCAGCGCGACGCCCATGACGATCGACTGCTCGGTCGCCATGATCAGGCCCCCGACCGACTGGTCGGTTTCCGGCGACAGGCCCCAGTAGCGCGGCTGGCTCTCATAAAAGTCGTAGATCGCATCGGGCGCGAACGCCAGCCCGATGCCGAGCAGGCCGACGAGCAGCTTCGTCGAGACCATGTACATGACGGGCCCCATGCCGCCCAGGCGCTTGCGCGAGCGGATCGGTGACAGCAGGTACCACCAGTACAGGCCCCCCGCGAAGCCGAAGGTCAGGTGCTCGACGACGTGCACCACCGGGTGCTCGAGCGCCGCGTCGTAGAGCGCGGGCACGTGCCAGAACCACATTACGCAGACGTAGACGGCGATCGCGGCGGCGGGATGGGCGAGCGGCCCGGCAGCGCGCTCCAATCGCATCAGCCGCCGGGTCAGCGGTCGGAGGATGACGCGTGTCTGGCCGAGCAGGATGAGGATCGGCGCGAGGTCGAGCAGCAGCAGGTGCTGGATCATGTGCATGAAGAACAGCTGCTCGGCGAGCCGGTCGACGGGGGAGACGAGCGCGACGAGCACGAGCGCCATCCCGGCGAGAAATGAGAGCAGCCGGCCCACGCTTGCCCGGACCTCGCGCCAGCGGCGGACATAGAGTACGACGAGCACCGCCACGAGCACGATCGCGCCGGGCTGGAGCGTCCACGCGGCATCAGGGGCGGCTGCAAGCGGCGCGATGCGCGCGATTGTGACATTCGGCGCGTCCTGTGTGACCGGTGGCGCGCGACGATCGCGGTGTGCGCTGCGAGAACCTGATCGCGCTCGTCGTCCCACCGACATGCGCCGCCTGTCGCGCTCCGGGCCTGCGCGCCGGCGACGCGCTGTGCGCAGCCTGTCGGCGCACGCTGACCCGGCTGCCGGCCGCGTGCTGTGAGCGCTGCGCCCTGCCGCTACCCTGCCGGCGCTGTCCGGCGGCCGGCGCGGCCTTCGCCGCCGCCTGGTCGGCGGTCGTCTACGAGGGCGTCGCGCGTGACGCGCTGCGGGCGCTGAAGTTCGCCCGTGCGCGAGCGCTAGCCGACGTCATGGCGGCGCAGATCGCCGTCTGTGCCCCGCCCGCACTGCTGCTCGGCACGCTCGTGGCCGTGCCGGCGCATCCCGTCCGCCGCCGCGTGCGCGGCTTCGATCCTGCCGAGCTGATCTGCGCAGCGCTCGCGCGGCGCACGGGACTGCCGCTCGCGCGGGCGCTGTCGCGCGGCGCGCACTCCTCCCAGCAGCTCGGCGCCTCGGGCACGCTGCGCCGCCAGCCCGGACGGCTGGCCTTCACCGCCCGTGGCCGGGCTCCTCAGACGGCGATCCTGATCGACGACGTGCATACGACCGGCAGCACGCTCGATGCCTGCGCTGCTGCTCTGCGCGGCGCCGGGGCACGCCGCGTCGTCGCTATCACATGGGCGCGTGCGGTTGGACCAACGGGCCATTGAGAACAGCCGCCGGCGGGCGTAGCATCGGGGAGGACCGCACGTCCGACAGAGAGGACTTCGACATGCAGATCGAGGTCAAGGGCCGCAACGTCCCCGTCAACGACGAGCTGCGCGAGCTCGTGGAGCGCAAGTTCCGCAAGGTCGCCGCCCAGGTTTCCGACCTGTCACGCATGGAGGTCGAGCTGCGCGAAGAGCGCAACCCCTCGATCGCCGACTCGCAGGTCGCGGAGGTCACGCTGTACCTCAAGGGCGTCACGCTGCGCGCCGAAGGCGCGTCAAACGAGATGGCCCACTCGGTGCGCGTCTGCTCCGACGAGCTCTCGCGCCAGGTCAAGCGCCACCGCGACAAGCGGCGCAAGCGCCGAGAGGCCCGCGCCGCGCCGACCCAGCATCCGGCGATGTAAACGCCTTGTCCAACGCGGCGGGAGCTCCCCGCCGCGTTGCTAGTCTGACCCTCTATGGCGATCCTCGAGCGCGCCCTGCGCATGGGCGAGTCAAAGCAGTTCAAGCAGTACGAGAAGCGCGTCGCGCGCATCAACGGCTACGAGCCTGAGCTCGAGCTCGAGTCGATGGATGAGCTGCGCGCACGGATGGACGATCTGCGCGAGTCCGCGCGCGAGGGCGAGAGCCTCGAGGACCTGCTGCCGGAGACGTTCGCGGTCGTACGCGAGGTCGGCAAGCGCACGATGGGCATGCGCCACTTCGACGTTCAGCTGATCGGCGCGATGGTGCTGCACGGCGGCTCGATCGCCGAGATGAAGACCGGCGAGGGCAAGACCCTGACGGCGACGCTCGCCGTCGTCCTGAACTCGCTGCCCGGGACCGGCGTGCACGTCGTGACCGTCAACGACTACCTCGCACGGCGCGACGCCGACTGGATGAGCCCGATCTACGAGGCGCTCGGCGTCAAGGTCGGCGTCCTGCAGAACATGCAGCCCCATGAAGAGAAGGACGCCGCCTACGCCGCCGACGTCACCTACGGGACCAACTCCGAGTTCGGCTTTGACTATCTGCGCGACAACATGGCGACATCGCTGGAGGAGAAGGTCCAGCGCGGCCACCCGTACGCGATCGTCGACGAGGTCGACAACATCCTGATCGACGAGGCGCGCACGCCACTGATCATCTCCGGCCAGCCCGAGGCGGCCGCCGATCACTACGAGAAGTTCGCCAAGCTCGCCCCGCGCATGGTGCCCGGCAAGAAGCCCGAGGGCATGGACCCTCGGCTGAAGAAGGACTTCGTCCCCGATTACGACTTCGAGTTCGAGGAGAAGCACAAGACGGTCGCCATCACCGAGCAGGGCGTCGCCAAGGCGGAGAAGTTCCTCGGCATCTCGCACCTCTATCGCGCCGAGAACGGCCCGCTCGTCAACCATTTGCAGCAGGCGCTCAAGGCCGAGTCGCTGTATCGCCGCGATGTCGACTACGCCGTGATCGACGACCAGGTGATGATCATCGACGAGTTCACCGGGCGCATCCTCGAGGGCCGGCGCTGGTCGGAGGGCCTGCACCAGGCGATCGAGGCCAAGGAGGGCGTGCGCGTCCAGGAGGAGAACCAGACCCTCGCGACGATCACGCTGCAGAACTACTTCCGCCTGTACAGCAAGCTGTCGGGCATGACCGGCACCGCCCTGACCGAGGCGACCGAGTTCATGAAGATCTACAAGCTGCCGGTCGTTGAGATCCCGACCAACCAGCAGATGATCCGCAGCGATCGCAACGATCAGATCTACAAGACCAAGGACGGCAAGTGGAGCGCCGTCAGCCGCGAGATCATCGAGCGCCACAAGGAAGGCCAGCCCGTGCTCGTGGGCACGATCTCCGTCGAGGTCTCAGAGCTTCTGGCCGAGGTGCTCAAGAAGGAGGGCGTGCCGCACGTCGTGCTCAACGCCAAGCCCGAGTACGCCGAGAAGGAGGGCGCGATCGTCGCCGAGGCGGGGCAGTCCGGCGCCGTCACGATCGCGACGAACATGGCCGGCCGTGGCGTCGACATCAAGCTCGGCGGCAACCCCGAGCACCTCACCGAGGTCGAGCTCAACAAGCTCGGGCTGAAGCCCGACGACCCCGACTACGACGAGCGCTTCAAGGAGATCCTGCCCGCGATCACCAAGCGCGTCGAGGACGACCGCGGGAAGGTGCTCGCCGCCGGCGGCCTGTACATCGTCGGCACCGAGCGCCACGAGTCTCGCCGGATCGACAACCAGCTGCGCGGTCGCGCCGGCCGCCAGGGCGATCCCGGCGAGTCGCGCTTCTTCCTCGCCGCCGAGGACGACCTCGTCCGCCTGTTCGCCGGCGATCGGATCTACAAGATCCTCGATCGCCTCGGCAGCGTCGACAAGGACGGCCACGAGGAGCCGATCGAGGCCGGGATGCTCTCCAAGCAGATCGAGAAGGCCCAGCGCAAGGTCGAGGAGCAGAACTTCCTGATCCGCAAGCGCGTGCTCGAGTACGACGACGTCATGAACGAGCAGCGCCGGATCGTCTACAAGTACCGCGACGAGGTGCTCGAGGGCAAGGACATGGGCGTCCCCGCGCGCGAGGAGATCGGCGCCGTCATCTCACGCACCGTGGCGGAGTACACGCCCGGAGACTTCATTGAGGACTGGGACCTGGACGGGTTGTTCGTCGCGCTCGAGGGCATCTTCCCGATCGAGCTCGAGGCGGGCGACCTGTCGCCCGAGCAGACCGACCGCGAGGTGCTCGTCAGCAGGCTGCACGCGGACGCCGTCAAGCTCTACGACCAGCGCGAGGCCGAGCTCGGCGAAGAGCTCATGCGCGCGCTCGAACGCTACCTGCTGCTGCAGGTCATCGATCAGCGCTGGCGCGAGCACCTGTACGACATGGACTACCTGCGCGAGGGCATCCACCTGCGTGGCTTCGCGCAGATCGAGCCGATCGTCGCGTACAAGAACGAGGCCTTCGAGCTGTTCGCCGACCTGATGAATACGATCTGGTCGGACTTCGCGCGGATGATCTTCCACGTCGAGGTCGAGGTCGGAGATGCCGAGGAGCCCGAGCAGCGCTATGAGCCGGGTGGTTCGTCCACGCGCCCGGGCCGCGTCTCCTACTCCGGCGGCGGACAGGATCAGCCGAGCGCACTCGCCGAGGCTCGCGCCGGCGGCGCGGTTGCCGACGGTGACGAGGAGGAGTACGCGCTGCCCGAACCCGTCGAGCAGCGTGTCCTGAGCGAGGAGGAGCAGGTCGGTCGCAACGAACCCTGCCCATGCGGCTCAGGCAAGAAGTACAAGCGCTGTCACGGCCAGTAGCGCCAAGCTCAGCCGTCGATCTCCGAGCGAAACGCGGCCGAGCTGAACACGCTCGCCCCTGCAACGCGTGCTTGGTCGGCGAGCCAGATGTCCGACGTCACGACCCGCACGAGGCTCAGGTCGGCCTCCGCGCCGATCCGCCGGATGATCTCGAAATCGCCCGAGTTGACCATCGGCCGCGGCGCATGCGCGACCTCGATGACCGTCGAGCGGATCGGCGGCCGCGGCGGCTGCTCGAAGACGACTGTCACGTCATCACCATTCTCCGCCGCCCAGCGCTCGAGCGAGTCGACAAGCCCCACCATCGCCGTGTGGCGATCGCGCCACCAGCCGTCGGGTCGCGTGCCGATGACGTTCATCCCGTCGACGAACCAGCGCATGGGCAGAGGGTAGGGTGGTGGGGCAGTCAACCGGCGGTATTGGCGTCCCCGGGGCGGCGCAGGAGGGGGGTTGGGTCCAGAACGTGACCTATAGGCCCGTTTCGGACCCAACCCCACCATCATGCTGCTGTTCACGCCGCGCCGGCAGCCCGCGCCCCACATGCCCCACGACGGCCGCGGCCGTCGCGGGGCGCAGATCCGTGAAGGTCCACGGCTTCCCATAGCGCGAGCTGACGCGCAGCCGCGCGCGTGAGCGGCGTGGCCACATCGGGCGCTGCTCGGCGCTCTCGGTGTCGCGAAACAGAAGCGAGCGCACGCGATGGCTGACGGCGTCGTCGAGGAGCCACAGCAGGCGGCGGTCGGTCACCGCCAGCAACGTGCTGGGGCTGGCCCAAGTCGACGCCGGGGTGACGAGCTCGACGTCCTCGCCGTCCTCGAGCACGGACAGCAGCTCCCGGCCCAGCGCCCGCCGGATCGCCTCGGGCAGCCAGGCGCCGGGCACGACGCCGGGCCGCTGCGCCGCAGCGGCTGGCTTGATCGACGCGGCGGCGGGACGCTGCGACGAGCGCAGCATCTCGTAGGCGACATTGAGCTCGGCCATCCGCTCCGCGCTCTCCTGACCGGCGTAATCGGGATGGTGGCGCTTGGCCAGCCGCTTATAGGCCTTCGCCGCCTCGTCGACCGACGCGTTCGCATCCAGGCCCAATACGGCGTGCGGATCCATCGCTGCATTCTGCCGCTCTATGCTGGTTGCATGGCCGCAACGTCAACGCCCGAGAGCACCCCGCAGCGCCTCGCGGCGATCCGCGCGCAGATGTCCCTGCTCGCGGATTATCTTTGACCCAGCCGCGCTGAGCGAGCGCGTCGCCGCGCTCGAGGAGCAGATGTCCGCGCCGGGGTTCTGGGATGACCAGGACGGCGCGGCGAAGGTCAGCGCCGAGCACTCGCGGGCGACGCGCAAGCTCGAGGAGTTCCACGCGCTGCAGGCCGATGTCGAGGATCTCGACAGCCTCGCCGAGATGGCCGTCGAGGACGACGAGCTCGCCGACGAGTTCGAGCAGCAGATCGGGCCGGTAGAGCAGCGGCTCGCCACGCTCGAGGAGCAGCGCCTGTTCGCCGGGCGCTACGACGCGGGCGACGCGCTCGTCACGGTCAACGCCGGCGCCGGCGGGACCGACGCACAGGACTGGGCCGAGATGGTGCTGCGCATGCAGATGCGCTGGGCCGAGCGGCGCGGCTTCGGCGTCGAGTTGCTGGAGGCGAGCCCCGGCGAGGAGGCCGGCATCAAGTCGGCGACGTTCCGCGCCAGCGGCGAGAACGCCTACGGCCTGTACGGCGCGGAGAAGGGCGTACACCGGCTCGTGCGGCTGGCGCCGTTTGACTCCGCAAACCGCCGCCAGACATCGTTCGCCGGCGTGGAGGTCGCGCCCGTCATCGAGGATGCCGGCGAGGTCGAGATCGACACGGATGACCTACAGGTCGACACCTACCGCGCATCGGGCGCTGGCGGCCAGCACGTCAACAAGACCGATTCGGCGGTGCGCATCACCCACCGCCCAAGCGGCATCGTCGTCCAATGCCAGAACGAGCGCTCGCAGACGCAGAACCGCGAGACCGCGATGAAGATGCTGCGCTCAAAGCTCGTCGAGCTCGAGGAACGCAAGCGCAACGAGGAGCTCGCCAAGGAAAAGGGCGACGCGCAGGATGTCAACTTCGGCTCGCAGATCCGCTCCTATGTCCTGCACCCGTACATGATGGTCAAGGACCACCGCACCGATCACGAGATGGGCGACGCCAATCGCGTGCTCGAAGGCGATCTCGACGGCTTCGTGCGAGCCTATCTTCTGAAGGCTGCTGCGCGGTAGCGTCCGGGCATGAGCGGCTACACCGTCGTAAGCCTGAAGGAGGTCGAGGACTTCGCTCCGAAGTTCGGCCACTCGCCGGGCATGGAGGCACGCTTCGCCAGCCGACCACTCGAGCTCGAGGAGGCCGGCATGAGCTACTTCCGCCTGTCGCCTGGCTACCGCCAGCCGTTCGGACACCGCCACAAGCGCCAGGAGGAGATCTTCCTCGTCGTCAGCGGCTCGATCCAGTTCAAGCTCGACGACGAGATCGTCGAGTGCAAGGCCTTCGATGCGATCCGCGTCGCGCCGGAGGTTGTGCGCTGCCCGCAGGCGGGACCCAACGGCGCCGAGCTCGTCGTCTTCGGCGCTCCCAAGGTCGACAAGGACACGGAGATGATCTCCGACTGGTGGACCGACTAACGCCAGTGATCCGGGGGCCATCGCGCGCTCGCAGGGAGTTGTAACCGTCGTTGCAAATCTCGCGCCGGCTGATATCGATGCTCTCTCTTTACAGACGAACCGGAGCCGACCTACCGTTCGCGGATCCGCGCGGCTACCACGGGGTCGCGATGGAGGGCTACTTCTGGCGCTTGACCCACGTGCCCAGCGGCAACGTCCTGATCGTGCTGGCGGGCGTCAACCGCGATCGCACCGGCGCCACATGGGGCACCGTCGGCCTCGCCGCCCACCCAGGCGGCTTCTCCCGTTCGGTCGCCGTCGCCGATGCCGGCGGCGCGCGCCGCGGTATCGGCGTGTGGGCGGGGGAGGACGGCGAGACGAACCTGCGCGCGGACGCTGACGCGCTGTACGTCAACCTCGGTGCCGACGCGAACCTCAGCGTGCGCTTCAGTGACACCGTCGGCTGGCCGCGCGGCGCCTTTGGCGGCATCGGTCCTGCACAGGCGATCCCGGGTCTCAGCCAGTACTGGCATCCGCACATCCTCGGCGGGCGCGTGAGTGGCACCGCGTGCATCGCCGGCCGCGAGATCGACCTCGGCGGGGCGACGGTCTATGGCGAGAAGAACTGGGGCCGCGGTGGCTTTCCGCCCGCATGGTGGTGGGGCCAGGCGCAGGGATTCGAGCGCGAAGACGTCTGCGTCGCGTTTGCCGGCGGGCGAGCGGGGCTCGGGCGTGCGCAGGTACTCGCCACCTCGATTGTCGTGCGCGTTGGCGACGAGGTCGTGCGGGCGGTGCGGCCGATGCACCCGATGCGCATCGAGGTCGGCACACGCGGCTGGCGCTTCCGCGCCCGCACCGCGCGCCACACAATCGAGCTTGAGGGCACGGCGAACGGCACGCCGCCGCACGCCCTGCCGATCCCGATCGCCGCCGAACGGCGCAACCGCGAGGAGGCGGCCTCGCAGTACCTCGTCTCCGATGTGCGCCTCGTCGTGCGTCGCGGCCGGCGGCTGGTCTTAAGCGGGGCCAGCGCGCTTGCCGGCCTCGAGCGCGGCAACGCCTGAGCAGCCGGCGCTATGCGGGCGACTCCGCCCGCTTGACGGCAAGCGTCAGCGGTTCGGCGCCGATCAAGCGCTCGAACGGGCCGAGCGCCAGCCACAGCGCACCGAGGCGGGCCGCGGCGACACGATCGGTGGGCGCGATGCGAGACTCGCTGACGATCGCGCTGCGCCCGTCGGAGATCTGCTCGACCCAATGCGCCATCAGCACCCGCACCGCGCGCGGCTCGCTCCACGTGCGAAACGCATCGGCCCCATCAAGCCGCGGGTAGTCGCGGGCGAGCGTCCAGATCCTTCCCACGAGCCCGGAGATCGACCAGCGCTCGCCCTCGTCCAGGACGATGAACGGCTCCTCGGAGAGCAGTCCGCCGAAGCTCTGGTCGACCGCAACGCCCGGAATACGCCAGCGCACCATGCGCCCGATCGTTCCGGTGTCGCTGAGCCGCACCGTGCGTGCCGCGGACCACAGGGCGTCGGGACCGGCCGCGGCCTCGCGCCGGTGGCGCGTGCAGACCTGCGGGTTCGAGACCCACGCGTTGAGATCCGCGTCGCGCAACGGCACGGTCCAATCCTGACGCCCTCGGCAACGTATCCTCCTGCGGTGACGCCTGACGCGCAAACGCTTGAACAAGTGGTGCTTCGCGCGCTCGCGGAGGACATCGGCGAGCTTGACCTGACAAGCGCGGCCACCGTCCCACTCGGAACGCGGGCGGTCGCGACGATCGCGCAGAAGGCTCCCGGCGTCGTCTTCGGACTCGAAGCGGCCGAGGTGGCCTTCACGACGCTCGACCCAGATGTGCTGCTCGAGCGGCTCGGCCCTGAGGGCGAGTGGCGCGAGCCGCCGGCACCCGTCCTGCGCGCGACCGGCGACGCCCGCGCGCTGCTCGCGGCTGAGCGCACGGCACTGAACTTCCTGCAGCGCCTGTCCGGCGTGGCGACGCTGACCGCGCGCTGCGTGCACGCGGTCGCGGGCACCGGCGCCGAGATTCGCGACACGCGCAAGACGACACCGAGTCTCCGTGCGCTGGAGAAGGCGGCCGTGGCGGCGGGCGGCGGCACGAACCACCGCGCCGGCCTCTACGACATGGTCCTGATCAAGGAGAACCACGCCGCTCTGGCGGGCGGCGTCGGGGCGGCCGTGCGAGCCGCGCGCGCGATGTTCCCGGAGGCGCCGCTCGAGGTCGAGTGCCGCACGCGCGCGGAGGTCGACGAGGCGCTGCAGGCGGGCGCGCCGGAGATCCTGCTCGACAACATGGATCCCGACGCGCTGCGCGAGCTCTCAGCCCACGTCGCCGGCCGCGCCGTGCTCGAAGCCAGCGGTGCAATCACGCTCGCCGACCTGCGCTCGTACGCAGCCACGGGTGTCGACTTCATCTCGCTCGGCGCCCTCACGCACTCCGCGTCGGCGCTCGATCTGTCGCTGCTGCTCGAACCGGTCGCGTAGGTGCGCAAGCCCCAAAGCCGTAGCGCATAGGGTGGCTCGATGAGTACGCCCGAGGACGCCCCAGCGCAGAAGCATCAAGCGGAGAAACACAGCCACGTTGTCGCTCGGGCGTATCTACGAGCCTGGGCTGATGACCGCAAGGTCACGTGCGTCCACCCAGTGCAGCCGCCGCCCGACGCCCCCGCCGACGCAGCTCCCCAGGCGAAGGAGAAAGGCGTCGCCGACATCGCCGTGCGCGAGCTCTTCTTAGCTTGGGAGAGGCCGGACGGCGAGACCTTTCACGACGTCGATTGGGCACTCGATCAGGGCGAGAACACGATCGCACCAGTTCTGCGGCGCATCCGCGAACTTTGGCCGTTGTCGCCCGAGAACAAGGCGGCGGTCGCCGAGCTCCTCGCACTGCAAGTGGTCAGAGGGCCTCGCGAATTCGCTCGGTTGGACGCGATCGTGGAGGCGGAGCTCGAGGTATTCGCCCAGTTCACCGACCATCCGCCAGGAGACGGAGTCATCGATGGAAGACTCACGGAAACGGCTCTCCAGCAGCTCCGTGAGGACATGACCGGAAGCACCCATCGCATGACCCGCATGCTCAAACACGCCCGGATGGGAACGTCGATCGTCGGGAGCATGCATTGGAGCCTGGTCGAATTTGACGAGCCAATCCTCGCTACGTCCGATCATCCGGTCCATCTGTGGCCGCTCGCTCAACGCTCGCTACGTCCACAAGCGACTGCAACCCCGGGCTTCCGCGAGACGCTCGAGGTCAAGTGGCCCCTCGGGCCATCGCTCGCCCTGCTCGCTACATGGCAGGACATCGGCGACAACCCAGAGCCGCTCAGAGGCAGCGCGCCGCTCGCCGCTTCATTGAATACCTGCGCGATCGCACAGGCCGAGGAGCAATGGCTTCACCGGCCGAACACAAGCCCTCCTCGCAGACAACCGACCGAGCTTCTGAACCCGTGGTCGCGATACCTGTTCACCGCCTACAACGCGCGTGCAGCGGGCCGATCGGCGCGGCGCCATCAGGTCGCCGAGCTCCTGAAGCCCCTGCTCGGATCCAAGACGCCGGAGTCCGCTGCCGCGATCGCCTACATCCCCCCGAGGCATAGCTGAAGCACGAACCCACACCCCGTCCCACGTAGACTGAAAGCCATGAACCTGCCGATGGTTCCGAGCGCCGCAGCACCCCCCGCACCGCTCGAGCTCTATGACGTCGCCGAGCTCTCAGCCGAGGTGCGGGCGCTTGCGCGCGAGCGCGATGCCGTGATCCTCGCCCACAACTACCAGCTGCCCGAGATCCAGGACGTGGCGGACTACGTCGGCGACTCGCTCGGCCTTTCGCGCCAGGCCGCCGCTGCGGACGCCGGCGTGATCATGTTCTGCGGCGTGCACTTCATGGCCGAGACCGCGTCGGTCCTGTCACCCGACAAGACCGTGCTGATTGCAGACCTCGACGCTGGCTGCTCGCTGGCCGACGCGATTACGCCCAACCAGCTGCGCGCCTGGCAGGCCGAGCATCCTGGCGCGATCACGGTGATGTACGTCAACACGACCGCCGAGGTCAAGGCGCTGACCGACTACTGCGTGACGTCCGCAAACGCCGTCTCGGTCGTGCAGCACATCCTCTCCGAGCACGGACCGGACACGGAGATCCTGTTCGGCCCGGACCTCTTTCTCGGCGCCTACGTGGAGCGCACGATCGGCCGCGCGCTGCATGTCTGGGACGGCGAGTGCCACGTTCACGCCGGGATCCGCCCGCGCGACATCGAGCAGATTCGCGCCGCGCATCCGGGCGCCGACTTCCTCATTCACCCCGAGTGCGGCTGCTCGACCTCGGTGATGGAGTACGCCGCGTCCGGCGACATCGATCCGCAGGGTGTCCACATGCTCTCGACGGGCGGCATGCTGCGCTACGCCGATGGCGCCCAGCCGGGCTCCACGGCGATCGTCGCGACGGAGATCGGCATGCTGCATCCGCTTCGCGAGGCCGCTCCGGACACCGAGTTCATCGCCGCCAACGAACGCGCGGCCTGCACCTACATGAAGATGATCACGCTGCCCAAGCTGCGCGACGGCCTGCGCGACGGCGTCTACGAAGTGAAGGTTCCGGCGGAGGTCGCGGAGCGCGCCCGCGTGCCGATCGAGCGCATGGTCGCGATCTCCTGAGGCCCTGCGGTCCGCTGGCTACTCGAACTCGTCGGCCGTGTGCGGGCCGACGCAGGCGATCGCAAGCGTGTCAGCGACGCCGCGAGCCACCTCCGAGACCTGCTCGAAGGTGACCGCGTCGAGCTCGGCGATCGCGGCGTCGGGATCGATCGGCTCGCCGAAGACGATCGACTGCGCGGCGGCGTGGCGCGCAACGACATTCGTGTTCTCGAAGGCGAGCACGCGGCGACCGGCGGCGTAGGCCCGCGCCCGCTCGACCTCCTCGGCCGTCGGCCCGTCCGCGCGCAGCTCGCTGACGATCTCGCGCATCCGCGTGTAGGCCTCGACGCACTTCGTCGAGTCCAGACCCGCGCCGAGCTGCAGGATCGGCACGTCGGCGCTCGCGTGCGAGACGCCGTGGACGGAGTAGGCCAGGCCGCGCTGCTCGCGGATCTCGTCAAACAGCCGCGATCCCATCGAGCCGCCCAGCAGCGTCGCGTAGATCGACAGTGCGGCGCGCTGCGCCGGTTCGCTGACATCGATCTTCGGCCGGTAGGACATGCGCAGGTGCGATTGGTTTGAGTCGCGCTCCTCGACGAGCAGCTGCGGCTGAAACGACGGCGCGGGCTCGAACGGCTCGGGCTCCGGCAGATCGGGGAAGCGCTCGAACAGCTCGTCGAGCGCCCCGTTGGATGGCAGGTGCTCGAGGTTGCCGACGACGAACGCGCCGCCGCGCGCGCCCGCCCAGCGGCGCTCGCGAAAGGCGACGATCGCATCGCGCGTGAAGGTCCGCAGATGCTCCTCGGGCCCGAGCACGCTGCGACCGAGCGGATGCTCGCCGAAGGCCGCCTCGTCGATGAGGTGCTCGGCCACGGATGCCGGCTGGTCCTTATAGCGCTGAATCTCCTGGATGACGACGCCGCGCTCGCGGTCGAGCTCGTCGGCGTCGAGGTGCGGGCGGCCGACGAAGTCGGTCAGCAGGTCGGCGGCCTCCACGGCGGCCTCGGCGCGGACGGTGATGTGAAACGCGACGAGGTCGTGCGACGTGTACGCGTTGAGGACGCCGCCGAGCCGCTCGGCGGTCTTGTTGACGTCGCTGTAGTGCGGGTACTTCTCCCCGCCCTTGAAGACGAGGTGCTCGAGGAAGTGCGCCATCCCGTTCTCCTCGGGTCGCTCGGCGCGGGCACCGGCGTCGAAGGCCACGAGGATCGTGACGGCACGCGTTCCCTCGAGGCTGATGCGGTGCAGCGGCAGGCCGTTGGCCAGCGACGAAGAGGTGATCGTGGGCATGCCATAACGGTAGCGAGCAGCCCGTCGTCGCTCTGGGGCACCCAGCTCCTGCCTTTGCAAGACCGCGTGCGACTGCGTCGAAAACGCCCGGTCGCCGCTAGGTTGCGCCGAGATGCCACGCCTTGACAGAGACATCCATACGCGGACGCGCCACCTGCCTGCCGCCCGCAACCGAGCCCGGGCGATCCCCGTCGAGCCGCCCGCCCGCGCGGCCAATCTGCCGCCCGACGATCGCAACGTCATCGAGTTTCGCAACGTCTGCATGCACTACCCGGCCGGCGACATCGGCCTGGATGGCGCGACGCTCAACGTGCGCCGCGGCGAGTTCGTCTTCATCGTCGGATCGACCGGCTCGGGCAAGTCGACGATCATGCGCCTGCTGATCAAGGAGCGCGAGCCGACCTCCGGCGCGATCCGCGTCGCGGGCAAGGTCCTGGGCGACCTGCCGCGCGAGAAGGTCCCGTACTACCGGCGCAACATCGGCGTGGTCTTTCAGGACTTCAAGCTGCTGCCCAACCGCACGGTCCACGACAACGTCGCCTACGCGCTGCAGGCGACGGGCCACTCGCGCAAGGAGATCCGCGCGAAGGTGCCCGACGTGCTGCGCCTGACCGGCCTATCGACGAAGCTGCACAACTTTCCCGACCAGCTCTCCGGTGGCGAGCAGCAGCGCGTGTCGGTGGCGCGCGCGTTCGTCAACCACCCGCCGCTGTTGCTGGCCGACGAGCCGACCGGCAACCTCGATCCCAAGACGTCGCTGGGAATCATGCAGCTGCTCTACCGGATCTACCGCGCCGGCACGACCGTGATCGTCGCGACGCACGACTCGCACATGGTCGACCGCATGCGTCGCCGCGTGATCGAGCTCGAGGGCGGGCGAATCATCCGCGACGAGGCCACCGGCCTGTACGCGCCACGCGAGCAGACCACTGACGAGTTCACCGACATGCTCGATGGCGCGTACCACGAGCTCGGCCGCGACTTCGAGGGGCCGGACTTCCGCTGATGCGTCTCTCGTTCTTCTTGCGCGAGTCTTTTCGCTCGCTGCGCCGCAACGCCGTCCCGTCGTTCGCTGCGATGGCGTCGGTGCTCGTCACGATGCTCGTGCTTGGCGTCTTCATCCCGATGGTCCAGGCGACGACCGGGGCCGCCAACGACGTGCGCGGCAAGGTGCTCGTCAACGTCTTCATGAAGACCAGCGCCTCGACCGCCGACGTCGAGCGCGTGCGCAAGAAGCTGGCCGAGGACACGCGCCACGTTGGCAACGTGCAGTACGTCTCCAAGAGCGAGGCCTACGCCAAGGAGAAGAAGCAGAACCCCGAGGCCTACGAGCTGCTGGGCTCAAACCCGCTGCCCGACACCTTCCGCATCACGCCGACCGCGCCCGACAAGACCGACGAGCTGCGCGACGCGCTCGCGCCGGTGACCGCCAGCGGCGAGCGTACGGTCGCCGATCCGGCGATCGACGAGGTCAAGGATCGCCGCGAGGAGACCGGCAAGATCCTGTCCGCCACCCATGTCGTGAAGCTCAGCATGGCGCTGCTGGCGACGCTGCTCGTGCTCGCGTCGATCCTGCTGATCTCCAACACGATCCGCCTGTCGCTGTTCGCGCGGCGCCGCGAGGTCGAGGTCATGAAGCTCGTCGGCGCGACCGACTGGTTCATCCGCTGGCCGTTCGTGATCGAGGGGATCGTGGTGGGCGCGCTCGGCGGCGTGATGGCGATCCTGCTGCTGTTTGTCGGCAAGGTCGCCTTCATCGACCCGCTCAAACAAGACTTCTCGCTGATCGCCTCGCCCGACACGATCAACTTCGGCGTGCTGGTGGTCGTGCTCTTGTTCGCGAGCGTCGCCGTGTCGGCCGCCGGCTCGGGCCTCTCGCTGCGCCGCTTCCTGCGCGTCTGACGCGCGACCCGTTCAGACGACAGCGGAGCGCTACGGCGCGGCGTTTCTCTACCGTGTGACCGCCGTGCCCCGCCGCCTACCCAAGCTCAGCATCGTTCTCGCCGCGCTGCTGCCGACGATGCTCGTGCTCGGGATCTGGCTCGGGGGAAACCCGCGCTGGCTGCCCGACCCGATCGCCGACGCACTGCTGGGGGAGGGCGGGGCGCGCGTCGTGGCCGAAGGCCTGGACATCGTCGAGGATCGCTACTACCGCCCGCTGGACGACGCGACGCTGGCCAACTCGGCGCTCGACGGCGCGATCAAGAAGCTCGACGACCGCTTCTCCGCGTACCTGACCCCCACGCAATACGGCCAGTTCCGCGAGTCCGTCGACAACAGCTTCTCCGGCGTCGGCCTCGCGATCCGCGGCGTGCCCCAGGGCCTGCGCGTGCGGGTCGTCTATCCGAAGTCGCCGGCCAAGCGTGCCGACATCCGCGTCGGCGACACGATCACGGCGGTCAACGGGACATCGATCAAGGGCGTTCCCGAGGAGCCGGCGACTGCGCGCATCAAGGGCCGGGAGGGCTC
>Ga0136637_1000026_pt1 | contig 19466 bp, 18 predicted proteins | sample AntDrymUQ8572106_2_FD_105497 | JGI IMG/M metagenome (GOLD analysis project Ga0136637, IMG submission 105497) | Polar desert sand microbial communities from Dry Valleys, Antarctica - metaG UQ857 (21.06) | ecosystem: Environmental > Terrestrial > Soil > Desert | place: Antarctica: Dry Valley... | reverse complement strand
GTTCGCCAGCGTCGACCCCGACGTCGCGTCCGCCCGCGGCGTGCCGGTGCGTGTGCTCGGGCCGTTGTTCATGCTCCTGCTCGGGTGCACGGTCGCGGTCTCCATCCAGGTGGTCGGTGCCTTGTTGATCCTCGCGCTGCTGTGCACCCCCGCCGCCGCGGCGCTCAAGGTGACGGCGTCGCCGCTGTGGGTCGTCCTGCTGTCGGTCGCCTTCGCCTGCACCTCCATGGTCGGCGGCATCCTCGTCGCGCTCGGCACCAGCATCCCGATCTCGCCGTACGTCACGACGATCTCGTTTCTCATCTACCTGGCCTGCCGCGCCGTGGCAGCGCTGCGTCCGGCGCCGGCCCGACTGGTCGCTGCCTGAGACGGCGCTCGATTCGGATGACGTCCCGGCTATTGCCAGGTGGGGTCGCTTTGGTGCCCGTGACCGCGCTCGCTCAGGAGTCGTAGTCGACGGTGATCTCGTCGCTGACGGGGTAAGACTGACAGGTGAGGACGAACCCGGCCGCCACCTCCTCCGGTTCCAGGGCGTAGTTGCGGCGCATGTCCACCTCGCCCTCGGTCACCTGCGCGCGGCAGGTGCCGCACACGCCACCCTTGCAGGCGAACGGCAGGTCCGAGCGCGCCTGCTGCGCCGAGTCGAGCACGGGCGACGACCGCGGCAGCCTCAGCTCGGTCGACCTACCGTCCATCGTGATCGTCACCTGGCTGCTCGGCCCCACGACGCCACGGTCGTCATGGCGTACGGGATCAGGCGGGGGGGCGTCGACGTAGAACAGCTCGCGATGCACCTGTGCGGGGAGCACACCCAGCTCGTCCAACAGCGCACGCGCCTCGGTGACCAGTCCCAACGGTCCGCACAGCCAGAAGTGGTCCACGAGGTGCACCGGAACCAGCGCGGTGAGCAGCGCCCGCAGCCGGGCACCGTCGAGGCGACCGGAGAACAGCTCGACCTCACGAGGCTCACGCGACAGCACGTGCATGACGTCGAAGCGAGGTCCGTACGTGTCCTTCAGGTCGGCGAGCTCCTCGGCGAACATCACCGTGTCGGTGCGGCGGTTCGCGTACACCAGCGTCACCTGCGCGTCGCCGCCGGCCAGCAGCGAGGAGACGATGGACAGCACCGGAGTGATGCCCGAACCGGCAGCGATCAGCAGGTGGCGCCCTCCGCCGGCCGGGTCAGCGGTGAAGGTGCCCGTCGGTGTCTGCACCTCCACCTCGTCACCAGGGCGGGCATCGTGCACCAGCCAGGTCGAGAAGGCGCCGCCGGGCACCTCGCGCACCCCGATGCGCGGGCGGGCTCCGGCCGCGGCGCAGATCGAGTACGAACGCCGCTCCTCGCGTTCACCGACGGTGCGGCGCAGTGTCAGGGACTGGCCGGGCAGGAACGCGTACGCCTCGGCGAGCCGTTCGGGCACGTCGAAGGTGACGGCGACGGCGTCGTCGCACAAGAACTCGACGCTGGCGATGACGAGGGTGTGGAACGCCGCCCGGCGGGCCGACGTGGCGGCGTGGGGGCCAGCCGTCACCGTCATCTCAGATCTCCTTCACCCGGGCGAACGGTTCACCGCACCGGCGGCACTGGTGCAGTGCGGTGCATGCGGTGGACCCGAAGTACGACGTCTCCTGGGTGTCTGCGGATCCGCAGAGCGGACAGTGCGTCGTACGCGACGGCGCGGCGAGCGTCAGGGCGACAGGCCCGGCACTGCGTGCGGGTGTCGGACCGGGCGGTGCGATCCCGTGCTCGGTGAGCGCGCGCCGGCCGTCGGCGGAGATCCAGTCGGTGCTCCAGGGCGGGTCGAGCGCGGTGCGTACGTCCACGTCGTCGAAGCCCGCGGCGTGCAGCGCGACGACGAGGTCGGCGCGGATCGTCGCCATCGCCGGGCACCCGGAGTAGGTCGGGGTGATGGTGACGACGACGGCTGACCCCACGCTGGCGACGTCGCGCAGCACGCCCAGGTCGGCGAGGGTCAACATCGGCATCTCGGGGTCGCGGACCGTGGCGGCGACCTTGCGGGCGCGTTCGAGGTCGACGGGCGTGATCGTGACCGCCATCGTCACCACCGCCCTATCGGGTGGGTACGGGCGACGTCCTGCATCTCGGCGAGCATCGCGTCCAGTGCCGCCGAGTGCGCGCCATCGCGACCCGTCATCCCAACGGCATCGGCGATATCGGGTACGGGGAGTCCGGCGGCGTGCAGGACGGTCCCGATGACCTTGTCGAACTCCGGACGGAGCTCAGCGGTGTCGACACCGACACCGGTCGCCACCAACGACCGCTCGGTCGGGTGGCCGGTGAAGAGCTCCGCGACGTACGGCCACACGCGGGGGATGGCGGCGGCGATCCGGCGACGGGAGAGGTCGGTGCCCCCGGCGAGGGTGACCACCCAACGGGCCGCGTAGTCGCGGTGGTACGTGACCTCGTTGGCACCCTTGGCTGCGACCGCGGCCAGCACCGGGTCGGCGGAGGACCGCAACCGCTGCAGCAGGGCGAGGCGCCAGGTCGAGAAGATCAGCAGCCGGGCGACGGCATCGGCGAAGTCGCCGTTCGCGATCTCGCACAGCACGACGTTGCGGAACTCAGAAGCGCCGCGGAAGAACGCCAGCGCGTCCTCTGGCGGCACCGGCGATCCGGCCGGCAGGGCGGGTACGACCGATGCGTCGGCCGCCGCGGCCCGGGCGAGCAGGAGGCGCGCCTGTCCGAGCAGGTCGAGGCCGATGTTGGCGAGAGCGACCTCCTCTTCGAGCTCGGGTGCATGGGTGCTCCACTGAGCCAGCCGCTGCGACGCCACCAGCGCGTCGTCGGCGAGCATCAGGCAGTACACCGCGAGCGCGCCGCCGTCGACACCAGGCGGCAGCGTCGTGTCCACACCGGCGAGGGGGTCGTCGAACCCGGTCCCGAATGCCCACCGGGCGTCGTCGCGCGCCTCGACGAGCCCGCCGTAGGCGTTGTCGTGGTCGATCATCAGGTGCTCCTTCGCCGGCTCGGTGTCACATGTGGGGGACGTCGTCGGGGATGTCGTAGAAGGTGGGGTGGCGGTAGATCTTGTCGTGGCTCGGCTCGAACCACGGGTCCTTCTCGTCCGGGCTCGACGCGGCGATCGCGTCCGAGCGGACGACCCACAGGCTGCAGCCCTCGTTGCGGCGGGTGTAGACGTCGCGCGCGTGTCGCAGCGCCATGGAGTCGTCGGCGGCGTGCAGCGACCCGACGTGCACGTGGTTGAGTCCCCGCTTGCCGCGTACGAACACCTCGTAGAGCGGCCAGCCGGCCTCGGCACTCATCGGGACTCCCGCGCGGCGAACGCGGTGGCGGCCTCGCGTACCCAGGCGCCGTCATCGTGCGCGGCGCGCCGGTGCGCGATCCGTTCGGCATTGCACGGTCCGTCGCCACTGATCACCCGCGCCAGCTCGTCCCAGTCCGGTGCGCCGAAGTCGTAGGAGCCGCGCGCTTCGTTCCACCCCAGCTCGGAGTCGGGGAACGTCACGCCGAGCGCGTCTGCCTGCGGGACGGACATGTCGACGAAGCGTTGACGCAGCTCGTCGTTGGTGTGCCGCTTGATGCCCCATGCCATCGACCGCGACGTGTTGGGCGAGTCGACGTCCGGCGGACCGAACATCATCAGCGTCGGCCACCACCACCGGTTCACGGCGTCCTGCACCAGCGACTGCTGCTCATCGGTCCCGTTCATCATCGTCATCAGCAACTCGTACCCCTGGCGCTGGTGGAACGACTCCTCCTTGCAGACCCGGATCATCGCGCGGGCGTACGGCCCGTAGGAGCTGCGGCACAGCGGAACCTGGTTGCAGATCGCGGCGCCGTCGACGAGCCAGCCGATGACACCGACGTCGGCGAAGCTGACGGTGGGGTAGTTGAAGATCGAGGAGTACTTCTGGCGGCCGTCGATCAGGCTGGCGGTCAGGTCCGCGCGATCGGCACCCAGCGTCTCGGCGGCTGCGTAGAGGTAGAGCCCGTGACCGGCCTCGTCCTGCACCTTGGCCATCAGGATCGCCTTGCGCCGCAACGACGGTGCGCGCGTCAGCCAGCTGCCCTCGGGCTGCATCCCGATGATCTCCGAGTGGGCGTGCTGGGCGATCTGGCGGACCAAGGTCTTGCGGTAGCCCTCGGGCACCCAGTCCCGAGGCTCGACCCGCGCGTCGCGCGCGATCGTCTCCTCGAAATACGCCTGCAGCTCCGGCTCGGCGGCCGTGGTCTCGGACATGGTGCCTCCTCAAACCGAACGTTCGGTCGGTAGATCGATTGTGCCCGTTGGCCGAGCGATCCACAAGGCCGTCTGCACTACCCCACGATGTGTGAGCGCGTGGCTGCTTCTGGTGACCGAAAGCAACGCTGTGTTCACATATCGTGGGCGGATGTGCGCAGGCCGTCGAACGCGAGCTGAACGACCCGATCGGCCAACTCGTCGACGTCGCCGTCTCGCCGGCCGGGCCGGTACCACTCGACGAGCGAGTTGATCATGCCGAAGACGAGGCGCGCGGTGGTCCTGGCGTCGATGTCACTGCGCAGGTCGCCCTCGTCGATGGCGCGCTGAACGAGCGACGCCACGACCGAGTCGAACGCGCGCCGCTGTTCCAGCGCCCACGCCTCGGTCTCGGTGTTTCCGCGGACGCGAAGCAACAGCGTGACGTACGGCAGCTGCTCGGCGAGCACGTGGACCTCGCGGCGGATGACGTGGGCGAGCCGGGCGACGGCGGGTCCGGTCGTTGCGCCGGGCTCCTCGACGACGGCGTACAGCGGGCTGACCGCCCGCTCCAGTGCGAGCCGCAGCAGCTGTTGCTTGCTCTGGATGTGGTGGTAGAGCGAGGACTTGGACAGGCCGGACGCGCGGGAGATGTCCTCCATGCTGGTGCCGTCGTAGCCGCGTTCGGTGAAGACGCGCACAGCGACGCCGAGCAGGGTGTCGATGTCGTACCGCGGGCGCGGTGCGCCGGACGGCAGGACGCGTTTCGCGCCGGTCGCCAGGTCCGGGTCGATCGGTCGGGCGGTCATTGCGGCGGCGCGTGCCGACGGGCTTCGATGACACGGAAACGCCCGGCGACGAAGTGAGCGTCGGTGTAGGTGGCGTTCGCTGCGCGGTTGGCGCCGGTGGCGTGGAAGTCCGAGAACGCCGTGGTCTGGTTGACGAAGACCCCGCCGGTGAGGTTCTCCGACAGGGCTACACCGGCATGCAGGGACGCCGTCCGGACCTCGTCCAGGAACTCCTCGTCGGTGGAGTAGACGCCGGCCGTGAGGGCGCCGACCTCGTCGGTCAGATCCTCGAGCAGGGCGACCGCATCGTCGCGGGTCTCGGTCTCGACGACGAAGGAGATCGGCCCGAAGCACTCCTGCGCGTACGCGTCGCGGTTGCCCGCGTCGACGCGGAGCACCAACGGCGTACGAATGCGCGCGTCAGGCCAGGCGTCGACCTCGATCGGCCGCGAGGGGATCGCTGCCGGACCGGCGGCCGCCTGCTCGAGGCGCCGGGCGACGTCATCGTTGACAATGGCCCCGAGGATGCCCGCGGCCTTGGCGTCGTCCTGGCCGAGCAGCGTGTCCAGCGCCGAAGCAAGGTCGGCGACGAAGTCGTCGGGGGTCTTGGTGCCCTCGTCGGTCGCCACCCCGGTCTTGGGGACGTACACGTTCTGAGTCGTCGTGCACATCTGGCCGCTGTACAGCGACAACGTGAAGGCGAGATTGGCCAGCGCACCGCGGTAGTCGTCGGTCGACTCGACGATGACGGCGTTGACCCCCGCCTTCTCGGTGTAGACCAGCGCCTGCCTCGCGTTGTCCTCCAGCCATTCGCCGAACGCCGTCGAGCCGGTGAAGTCGATGACACCGACACGGGGGTCGGTCGCCAGCTCGGCGGCGATCGGTTCGTCGGTCCGCTCGGCCGCAAGCACCACCACGTCCGGGTCGAAACCGGACTCGGTGAGGACCTCGCGAGCGATGGAGACCGTGAGGGCGAGTGGGAGCACGGCCCGGGGGTGCGGCTTGACTATCACGGCGTTGCCGGCGACCAGGCTGGCGAACATGCCGGGATAGCTGTTCCACGTCGGGAAGGTGTTGCACCCGATCACCAGAGCGATGCCTCGAGAGACGGGCGTGAAGGTCTTGGTCATCCGCAGCGGCGGGCGCTTGCCCTGCGGCTTCTCCCACAGCACCGACGCCGCGTGTCGCTCCTGCTCGGCGAGGGCGTACGCCACCGCCTCGAGACCGCGGTCCTGGGCGTGCGGTCCTCCGGCCTGGAAGGCCATCACGAAGGCCTGGCCCGAGGTGTGCATCACCGCGTGCGCCATCTCGAAGCTGCGCGCATTGATCCGGACGAGGATCTCGGTGGCCACCGCAGCGCGCTGGACGGGAGTCGCGCCTTGCCACGACGGCACCGCCCGTAGTGCAGCCTTGAGCAGGGCGTCGTTGGAGGCGTGCGGGTAGCGCACGCCCAAGGCGATCCCGTACGGCGAGACCTCCTCACCGACCCAGGAGCCGTCGGTCGGCTGGCCGAGGTCGAGCTCGGTGCCCAGGAGCGCATCGAACGCCGACTGACCGGCCGCGGCGGCGTCCTCGCCGTAGACGCGCGGACTCGGCGACTCCGGGAAAGCCGAGAAGTACTCCCGGGTTCGCGTCGCCCGTTGGGCGCGCGCGAGCAGGTCGGCGTGCTTGTCGATGAGCTCGGGCAACGTTGCTGTCGCGACCGCGGGGTCCATGGGATCCTCTTGCTTGACGGGGTGATCGGGTCCGTTGCAGCCTAGGACCGACCGTTCGGTCGGGCAACCCGCAGGAGGAAACATGTCGGAGCCGCCTGCCCTGGAGATCGCGCGCCGTTGCGTCGCCACGATGTGGGCTGCGGACCGGGCGAGTGTCGCGATGGGCATGCGGCTCGTCGCCGTCGGCGTCGGTCGGGCCGAGGTGGCGATGGTGGTCACCGAGACGATGGTCAACGGGTGGGGACGGTGTCACGGCGGCTATCTCGCGAGCCTGGCGGACACGGCGTTCGCTGCGGCCTGCAACACCTACGACGAGGTCACGGTGGCCGCGGGTTTCGACATCTCGTTCGTCGTCGCGTGCGTCGTCGGCGACGAGCTGACCGCGCGGGCCACCGAACGGGTACGGCGTGGGCGGACGGGGATCTATGACGTGCGCATCACCCGTACCGACGGCGATGGCGGTGATGAGGTCGTGGCCGAGATGCGCGGCCGCAGCCACTCCCTCGGGCAGCCCATCCTCGAGGGAGGATGAGCGCCGAGGGGTGCTGGCCTACTTGCCGAGACCGGTGCGGTCCACCCGTCGGTGGAAGCCCATGCCGGCCAGCCCGCCCAGCATGGCGGCGATCAGCGCGGCCACCACGACGGCGACGGCGGTGACGATCCCCCCGGTCGTCAGGTCGCCCTCGGACAGCGGGACACGCGGGAAGGCATCGAGCTGGGACAGGACGTTGTACTCGTCGCCGGCGACGGCACCGAGGATGGCCGCCACTATCGCGATCACGATCGCCCACAGCCAGACGGCGATGCCCTGCTTGATGCCGTCGAAGCGGGCCATCCGGCCGGCGACGTAGCCGCCACAGAAGTAGGCGATGAACACGATGACCAGGAGCGCGATGCCGCCGGCGATGCCGACCGTGCCGGCGTTGGCGGCGGCATCGTCGACGGCGCTACCGATCGAGGTGTCGGTGCCTAGGCTGGTCGCCGCACCGGCGGCCGCGATCAGCGCCACCAGGAGCACCAGGGTCCCGGTCGCCGTCAGCCACCCGAAGAACGCCGACCCGATCTTCATGCCGCCGTGCTCCTCCTTCTCCCGTTCGACCACGCTCTTGCGGTCGCGGGAGTCGTCGTACGTGCCGTCGTCGGCATGCGACGAGGTGCGCGTGTCGTCGTCCGCGCGGGCGTCGTCGCTGCTGCGCCGCGGCTCGGTTGATTCATCGGACGTGCTCATCGGACTCTCCTGGTGCTTGTCGAGATCGTGCCTCTCGACGCACGGTAGTCACTCCTACGGCAATTGCATCTCCAACTTCGCCCACAACCGTCCTCTGACGACTCACCGCAGAACCTGTGCAAGGACGTCGAGCACCTGTGCCGCGAGGTCGCCGGTGGGGTCGAGGTCCGGCCGGAAGTCGGCGATGCTGAGGCCGATCAGCTGCGGTGACTGCGCCAGCGGGTCGATAAGGACCGCGAGCTGGTCCCAGTCCAGCCCTCCCGGTTGTGGGTACGTCACCGCCGGCAGCGACTGCGGGTCGAGGACGTCCAGGTCTAGGTGCAGCCACACGCCCTCGCCGACTCCGCTCAGCCAGGTCGAGGCGCGCCGGCCCGCCGCCGCGGGGTCGACGCCGATGGTCGCAGCGTCGATCCTGCGCAACGCAGCGGGCAGCCGAGCACGTTCGTCGGCGGCGCCCTGGTCGACGTCGTCGGCGCGATGGCCGAGCAGGACGGCGTCGAGGGCGTCCACCATCGGTGGTGCTCCTGCCAACGTGACCAACGACTCGGCGCCCGCACCAGTCAGCAGCGCCAGGTCCATGTCGGCTGTCTCGCCGGTCTCCGACGCATGTCCATCGAGAAAGTCCGGGTGCCCGTCGATGAACCACAGCCCGACCGTGCCGACGTGCCGGCGCAACGCAGGGACGATGCCGAGCAGGATGCTGCAGTCCCCGCCGACCACCAACGGCCGCCGGTCAGGGGTGTCCTGTAGCGCTCGGCCGAGGGCGTCGGCCACGGCGTGAGCGGCGCGTACGGTCTCGGGCAGCGCGAGCACACCGGTGTCCTCGTCGCGGTCGGTGCTGTCGACCACCGCGACGGCGTCGCCGAGGTCTTGGCCCACCAAGGCGGACAGCCCCGCCGCACGCAAGGCGTCAGGCGCGGCCTGCTCACCGCGTGCGGTACCGGAACAGTCCCAAGGCGCGCCGAGGAGGAACCAGTCGACGGCGCTCACCCAGCCATTATGACGGTCGATGATCTCGCGGCGCCGGCGCCGGTGCCGCTGCTCGGTAGCGCGGCGTGAGGGCCCGGGCGCGTCCGAGCGCTGCCCCCCGGGCCACCTCGCCCGCATCGACACCGGGCAGCGCTAGCAGGGCATCGGCGATCGCGCGCTGATGGGTCCGTGGCGGCGCCTTCACCGACCACGCGCCGGCGACGAGGCCGGCGGTCTGCGCCAGGATGTCCGGGCGGTCACCGGCAAGGCTGTGGAGCTCATCGACAAGTGTCGGGATCGGCGTGCCGGCATAGACCGCGCGTTGAGCGGCGGCATGCAGCGCGACGCTGAGCCGGGTGTCGGCTGTCATGGCGCGACGGGGCACGGCATCTCCTGCGGGCAGCGGCCGACCCCGAGACCAACCGTAACGCCCCGGTCGAGTGAGCGCGGATCGTCGACGAATCTCCCGGTGGGGGTTTGTGGGAATAGATCGGTGCGGGGACGCGTAGACTTGGGCGTTCGCAAATCGCATGAGGGAGTCCGGTGGCAGCAACGAACACAGAGCGATCCAGCGAGGATGCGACACGCGTACCGACCGAGCAGCAGACTCGGCAGGAGATCGCGCACGAGCAGGCTTACGTCGACACCATCTACGAGCGCCTCGCCGAGTCGGCCAGGGTCGCGCACGCGCTGAGGGACGAGGGGTACGCCCGCGGCCACCTCGGGCACGAGGGCGGCTTGGTCGAGCGCGACGCCATGGTCTACCAGGCCTCCAAGCGCATCGCCGCGCTCAACGCCGCGCACGACGGACTGGTGTTCGGCCGGTTGGACCTGCGCACCGACGGGCCCCGCTACATCGGCCGCATCGGCGTACGCGACGCCGACCGCGAGGTGATGCTGATCGACTGGCGCGCCCCAGCGGCCTCGGTGTTCTATCAGGCCACCGCCCAGGACCCCTCCGGTGTCGTACGCCGGCGGGTGCTGCGCTGCGGCGGGAGCAAGGTCGTAGGCGTCGAGGACGACCTCCTCGACGCCGCGCACGCTCCCGACGGCATGGTCGTGGTCGGCGAAGGCGCTCTTCTCGCCAGTCTGAGCCGGGCCCGCGACAGCACCATGCACTCGGTCGTGGCCACCATCCAGAAGGAGCAGGACGAGGCGATCCGGGCGCCGAGCCGCGGTGCCACCACCATCGGCGGTGGACCAGGCACGGGCAAGACGGTCGTGGCGCTGCACCGGGCGGCGTACCTGCTGTACACCGACCGCCGACGGTTCGAGTCCGGTGGCGTCCTCGTCGTAGGCCCCTCCGGTGTGTTCATGAACTACATCGAGCGCGTCCTGCCCAGCCTGGGCGAGACGAGCGTGACCCTGCGGGCGCTCGGTGAGGTCGTCGACGGCATCCGCGCCCGGCGGCACGACCCGCCCCGGGCCGCCGCGACCAAGGGGTCGGCGCGCATGGAGGGCGTGCTGCAGAAGGCGGTGCGTGGCGCGCAGCTCGGGGAGCCAGACAGCTTCCGCTACTTCTACAGGGACGACGTCCTGCGATTCGACGCGCGCGCGTTGCGGCAGCTGCGCGAGCAGCTGTTGGGCGGCGGCAAGCGACGCAATCGCGTCTATCCCAAGGTCCAGCAGCATCTGATCGACGCCCTGTGGCGCCAGGTCGAGGGCGAGCGGGCGCGCGAGGACGGCAAGGAGGAGTTCGCTGCGACGATCCGGACCGACGACCGCTTTCTTGACTTCGCGACGACCTGGTGGCCGCCGTTGGACGCCATCGACGTGTGGGAGTCGTTGCGTGTACGCGAGGTGCTGCTGCGCCACGCCGGGGGAGCGCTGAGCGGCAGTGAGATCGACGACCTGCTCGCGTCCTGGGCGCAGCCGGCGGGTTCTATGCGGCTCCAGCCCTCGATCGAGGACGTACCGCTGATCGACGAGCTGCGCTACCTGCTCGGCGAGGTGCCGGCCGAGCTCGACGAGGACGACGAGGACCCGTACTCCGTCAAGCAGCTGATGTCCTTCGAGCGGCGTGACCGTGACGACCGGGACGAGTCCGTGCGCATCCACGCCACCCAGAGCATCGAGGACGACAGCTTCGCGCACGTGCTCGTCGACGAGGCGCAGGACCTGTCGCCGATGCAGTGGAGGATGCTCGGCCGGCGCGGCAGGTACGCCAGCTGGACGATCGTCGGTGACGCCGCGCAGTCGTCGTGGCCGCATCCGCAGGAGGCTGCGCTCGCGCGGCGGGCGGCGCTGGACGGCAAGCTCGAGCACGAGTTCAGGTTGTCGACCAACTACCGCAACTCCGCTGAGATCTTCGAATTCGCCGCCGACGTGGCGCGGATCGCCGTGCCCGACCCCGACCTGCCCGATGCCGTACGCCGCACCGGCACCCGGCCCGAGCACCGCGTCGTCTCCCCCGGCGCGCTGGCGGCGGCCGTCGCCGAGGCCGTCGCCGAGATCGCCGGCGCGGCCGCGGGCACCGTGGCCGTCGTCGTTCCGGTCGGCCAGCGCGAGAAGGTCACGGCCGCACTCGGCGACCAGCTCACCGCGTACGCCGGCCGCGTGCAGGTGCTCGAGGGCCTGGACACCAAAGGGCTGGAGTTCGACGGCGTCGTGGTGGTCGAGCCGGACGTCATCACCGCCGAGTCCGAGACCGGGTGGCGCACGCTGTACGTCGTCCTCACCCGTGCCACCCAGCTGCTCCTGACCGTCGGCACCACCGACGGGTGGCTGCGCCGCCTGCGCGACGAATCACCGTGAGCGTCCTCTCGGACGTCCTCGACCACCCCGCGTACGCGATCCTTCGCGTGCGCGACTCCGACGAGGTGACGGTGGTCGCGGGCACCTGGCGGCAGGTCGACACCCTCGCCGACATCCCGGTCGCCGAGGGTCGACCCGAGGGTGGAGCACGGTACGACTCGCTGGTGCTGGTGCCGTTCGCGCAAGCGCGCGAGCGCGGTTTCGAGGCACACCAGGACGGCACCCCGCTCGCGGTCATCGAGGTCGCGTACGAGCGCAGCGTGCCGCTGGCGGAGATCCTGGGGCTGTTGCCCGACGAGCCGGTGGAGTTCACCGACCGCGGCGGGTTCGAGACCGATGACGCGACCTACGCGCGGATGGTCGACGCGGTCATCGCCGACGAGATCGGCAAGGGCGAAGGCGCCAACCTCGTCGTCGCCCGCAGCTACCGGGCGGTCCTGGCCGACTGGGGGCACGCGAAGGCGTGGACCGTCCTGCGCCGACTGCTCACCCGCGAGCGGGGCGCGCACTGGACGTTCTGCATCTCCACCGGCGAGCGGTTCCTCATCGGCGCGAGCCCCGAACGGCACGTCAGCATCGACGCGGGCCAGGTCCGCATGAATCCCATCAGCGGCACGTTGCGCCTGCGCGGGCTCGAGTCGCAGGCGCTGCGCAAGGCTGCGTTGCTGGAGTTCCTCGCCGACGAGAAGGAGATCTACGAGCTCTTCATGGTCGTCGATGAGGAGCTGAAGATGATGTGCGACATCTGCCAGGAGGGAGGGCTCGTGCTCGGGCCGTACCTCAAGGCGATGACGCACCTCGTGCACACCGAGTACCTCCTCGCCGGACGCACGCACCGCGACGTGCGTGACGTGCTGCGCGACTCGATGTTCGCCGCGACGGTCACCGGGAGCCCGGTCGAGAACGCCTGCCGGTTGATCAAGCAGTACGAGCCCGAGGGGCGCGGCTACTACGCGGCGCTGGCGGCGCTGATCGGGCGCAACGACGACGGCGAGGTGCTCGCCGATGCACCGATACTGATCCGTACCGCAGACATCGACACCGACGGCAACCTCAAGATCACCGCCGGAGCGACCTTGGTGCGCGACTCCGACGCGGCATACGAGACTGCCGAGACCCGTGCCAAGGCCGCAGGGATACTGAGCGCGTTCGGGCTCGCCCCCGAAGCACAGGCACCCGTCGAGGGGTTCGACGCGTTCGCGTACGACGACGAGGTGCTCATCGCGCTCGGGCGACGCAACCAACGCCTGAGCCAGTTCTGGTTGAGCGACCAGTCCGGCGTGGCGCCGGTGCCGGGACTGGACGCTCAACGGGTGCTGGTCGTGGACGGCGAGGACGACTTCGTCAACATGCTCGGTCACCTCCTCGGTGTCCTTGGGATGTCGACGCAGGTTCTACGGCACGACGCGTACTCCGGACCGGAGATGTTCGACGGCTTCGACCTGGTGGTCGTCGGTCCGGGGCCGGGCGACCCCAGCGACCAGACGTCGCCGAAGATGGCCAGGCTTCGCGGCGTCGTCGACGACCTGCTTGCTGCCCGGCGACCGTTCCTCGCGGTGTGTCTGGGCCACCAGGTGCTCGCGCACGCCGTCGGACTCGACCTGGCGTACAAGGACATCGTCTTCCAGGGCACCCAGAGCCGCCTGCCGTTGGGTGGACGCCAGGAGACCGTCGGCTTCTACAACACCTTCGTCGCGCGGGTGCCTGCGCGCGGGCTGCCTGAAGGCATCAGCGTAGAGACCGATCCGGGGACGGGGGACGTGCACGTCCTCGCCGGCCCGCACTACCGGGGCGTGCAGTTCCACGCGGAGTCGATCCTGACCCAGCACGGGTACGAGATCCTGCGCGACCTGGTCACAGATCTGCTGGCCGCGCCTGGACCGGGCGCCGGCGCAGACGGGTGATGGCGACGCCGATCAGACACACCGCGCCGCCGGTCAGGCCGATCGCCGTCGGCGTCTCGGACAGCAGCAGCCATGACAGCCCGATGGCGATGGCAGGCACCAGGTACGTCGTCGCGCTGGCGGTCCCGGCGCCGACGCGGGCCAGCGCGTAGGCCCAGGTCGTGAACGCGATGGCGGTCGGGAACACCCCGAGGTAGACCAGGCCCGCGATCGAGGCGGGCGAGGCGGCGGCCATCTCATCGACGAGCCGCGGGGCGTACGGCATGCACGCGATTGCGCCGATCGTGCAGCCGAGCCAAGTGGCCTGGATGGCGTCGACCGAACGGAGCACCGGCTTCTGCACGAGCACGCCGACGGCGTACAGCACGGCGGCGAGCGCGCACAGGAGCACACCGACGACGCTGGTGTCCGGCGCGTCGCTCGCCTTGGTCCCCACGGTGATCAGCGCGACACCACAGACCGCTACGGCGGTGCCGATGACGAGCGTGCGCGGGAACCCCTCACCGAGCAGCAGCCCGGCGAGGACCGCGATCAGGATCGGGCCGGTCTGTACCAGCAACGCTGCGGTGCCGGCGTCGACGTACGTCTCGCCGGCGTTGAGCGCGATGTTGTAGCCGGCGAACCACAGCACGCCGTATGCGGTGATGTACGCCAGGTTCCGGCCTTGCGGAAGGCGTTGGCGACGTGGTGCGACGACCGCCCCGAGACACACGGCGCCGACAACGAGCCGGCCGAGCGCGAGGGGTCCGGGTGAGAAGGTCTCGCCGATCGCCCTGATCCCCACGAAAGCCGACGCCCACAGCACGAGCGTCGTCGCCATGGCCACCAAGGACAGGTCGCGAGCTACGGCGGTCTGTGTGGTGGTCACACGCCAACGCTAGGTCGGCCCGCCGCGCCTGCGTCAACGAATTCGCGCCGACTTACCTCGATCGACTGCCGATACCCGTCATCCGCAGGTTCTGGCCCCTCGATCCGCAGGTTCTGGTCGGCTACAGCAGCGGCTATTCAGGCGCAGGTGCGGTAGCGCAGGTAGATCATGCCATTGTCGAACCGGCGATGATCAAGCAGCGCAAGCGTCAAGCGGACACCCTGGTGCAGAGCCTGTTTGCCCCCTCCCACCACGACGGGCGCGATGAAAAGATGAAGCTCGTCCACCAGCCCGGCGCCCATCGCCTGGGCGGCGAGGTTGGGGCCGCCCACGCTGATGTCACGGTCCGCGATCGACTTCATCTGACGGACCGCTTCAGGGTCGAACGCTCGCTCGATCCGCGTCTTGGCGGTGGGTACCGCCTCCAGCGTCTTGGAAAACACAATCTTGTCGGCTGCTTGCCACAGGTCTGCGAACTCCATGACGTGCGACTGCGTGGCGAGCGTGGGGTCGGTTTCCCAGGCGACCATCACTTCGTACATCCGCCTCCCGTAGAGGTAGGTACCGATCGGCCGCTCGAGATCGTTGATGAAGCTGTGCACCTCCTCGTCGGGCTCAGCCCAGTCGAACGACCCGTCCGCGTCCACGACGTAGCCGTCCGAGGACGCGATCATGGAATAGATCAGCTTCGCCATGGGGGTTCCCTTCACGCACGTGATCGACATCCTGCCAGCGCCCAACGCGTTCGCGGGCCGGCACCTGCGGATGGAGGGGCCAGCACCTGCGGATGGAGGGGCCAGAACCTGCGGATGGAGGGGCCAGAACCTGCGGATGGAGGGGGTTGGGTTAGCTGCCGAGGGAGCCGCCGTCGGAGTCCAACGTGACCTCGACCTGGTCGGTCTCGCCACTGCGTATGACGGCCAACGTGACCGTTTCGCCGGGCTGGTAGGCGCGTATCGCCGCGACGAGCCCGTCAGAGCTGTTGATCGGGTTGTCGTTGAGCGCGGTGATCACGTCGCCGGTCTCCAGTCCAGCCTCGTCTCCGGCACCGCCGTCGGTGACCTCCTTGACCACGGCCCCGACGCTGGTGATGCCGTCGGACTCGGTCTTGTTGCCGACCGTGATACCGATCCGGGCATGCTCGACTGTCTTGCCCTTGGACAGCTGCTTGGCCACGTTCTTGGCGAGGTCGACGGGGATGGCGAAGCCCAGGCCGATCGACCCGGACTGTTCGGTGGCGCTGCTCGACGTACCGCGGATCGCCGAGTTGATACCGACGACGTTGCCGTCGAGGTCGACCAGCGGCCCACCGGAGTTCCCGGGGTTGATGGCAGCGTCGGTCTGGATCGCGGGGAACACCGTCGACGTGCCGCTGTTGCTGCCGTCCGAGGAGCTGACCGGGCGGTTCAGTGCACTGACGATGCCGCTGGTGACGGTGCTCTCCAGGCCGAATGGCGATCCGACGGCCACGACGGACTGGCCGACCTTCAGGTCAGAGGAGCTGCCCAGTGTTGCCGGGGTCAGCTCTGCGTCCACGTCGACCTTGACCACGGCGAGGTCAGTGACATCGTCCCGACCGACGATGGTGCCGTCGGCGGTGCTGCCGTCGTTGAAAGACACGGTTATCGTCCCGGAGTCGGCGGCCGCCTCGACCACATGGTTGTTGGTGAGAATCTCACCGTCGTTGCTGATGATGATGCCCGTACCGCTGCCAGCCGCCTGGCTGCCGTTGCTCTCCCCTGTGACGTTGAGCTGGACCGTTGACGGCAGGACCTTGGCGGCGACGCCTTCGACGTTGTCGCTGCTGACCGTCCTGGCGGAGGTGGACCTGTCTGTGTCCAGCGAGCTCACAGTCCGGGTGGTGGGCTCGTCGTCGTCCAGGGCGCCGTAGCCCGCTGCACCTCCGACGCCACCGACCAGACCCGCGAGCAGCGCCGCGACGAGGATGAGCCCGCCGCGCCGCTTGGGCTGGGCGGTCGTGCTCGGCGGGCCGCCTGCGACACCGCCGAACGGTAGCGCCTGCGTCGTCTCGGCTTGGCCGGCGCCGCGACGCTCCTCGTACCGATGGGTGTACGGCCCCTGCTGAGGCTGCTGTGCGGGGGGCGCGCCGGGCGGTCGACCGTAGGCCGGATCGCGAGGGTCCGGCTGACCGTATGGCTGTCCGTACGGCGGGGTGTTCTGTCCGTAGGGACGCGACTGCGGGTCGAACGGTGGCGAGCTCATATCTATAGATTGTCCCGCATCACTGAAAGAGCGCTGAAATGCTGATGTGAGGCGGCCAAGATTATGAACGCTTCAGCGGCGTGCACGAGCGATCTGGTCGGCGTCGGCACGCGGTTCGGACGACCCCGGGACCGTCAGCGTCATGAGAGCACCTCCTGAGTCGGACTCCCCTGCGGCGACGGAACCGCCGTGGCGGTCCGCCGCCTGCGACACGATCGACAGGCCGAGGCCCGAACCGGGGAGCATCCGCGCTTCGCGGGAGCGGTAGAACCGCTCGAACACGTGCGGACGGTCCTCGGCACTGATGCCGGGGCCGTCGTCGGCGACGGTCAGCACGCCGGCGGTCAGATCCACGCGTACCGTGCCCAGCGGCGGGCTCCATTTTGCGGCGTTGTCCAGCAGGTTGGTCACCGCGCGTTCGAGGAGTGTCGGGTTGCCGGTGACGTGCCACGGCTGGGTGTGCACCTCGAGGGCGATGCTCGGCGCACGGAGGCGTACCCGGTCGGCGCACGTCTGTACGACTTCCGCCAGGTCGGCCACCTGGTGGATCGGCTCGACCTCCTCATCGCGTGCGAGCTCCACGAGGTCACCGACAAGGGTGGTTAGCTCACCGATCTGGGCGCGGACATCGGACATCAGCTCCAGGCGGGTCCGATCGGAGAGACCGCCGCGGGTCTCGGCCTGCGCCAGCAGCTCGATGTTGGTTCGCAGGCTCGTCAACGGGGTACGAAGCTCGTGTCCGGCGTCCGCGACCAGCTGACGCTGACGCTGCTGGGAGGACCCCAGGGCGAGCAGCATGGCGTTGAAGGCGTTGGTGAGCCGGGCGAGCTCGTCGTGTCCGGACACCGAGATCGGCGTCAGCTGCTCAGTACGTGCCACCCGCTCCGCAGCAGCGGTGAGACGGCGGACGGGGCGCAGTCCGTTGGCCGCCACCACCCAGCCGTTCAGGCCAGCGATGACAACGCCGGCGAAGCTGACGACGAGTAGCACCGTGCGCAGCCGGTCGAGCGCGTTGCTGCTCGACTCCATCGACTGCGCGACCACCAGGGCGGTGCCGGGTTCGGACTGCACCGAGATCACGCGGAACGGTGTGCCGCCGATGTCGACCGTGCGCATGGACCGCTCAGAATCACCGTTAGCGACCGCCTCCTCCGACGGACCGACGAACTCGCGGGCTGCCTTCGCGCTCGGTGAGGAGTAGAGCAAGCCGTCGCGGAGGAAAGCGATCTTGATGTCCGCCGCCATCAGTGCGGTCTGCGGGATCCCGTTGATCGGTGAGCCGGACACCTCGTCGGCCGCTGAGGTGGCGCGGCGTAGGAGTGACTCGTCGAGAGAGCTGTTGAACTCCGCACGGGCGGTGAAGTAGACAATGATGCTCACCGCGGCGAGGGTCAGGCCGACGCTGACCGTCGTCAGGATCGCGACTCGGGCGGCAAGGGGAAGCCGGGCGGACAGCCTCGTTCGCAGCTCGGCCAGCTTCTGGAACCGTGCGTTCATGAGGTCGATTCGCGAAGTACGTACCCGACGCCGCGCACCGTGTGCAGCAGCCGGGGTTCGCCGTTGGCTTCGAGCTTGCGGCGGACGTACCCGACGTACACCTCCAGGGAGTTCGCGGTCGTGGGGAAGTCGAACCCCCACACCTCCTCGAGGATAAAGGAGCGCTCGAGCACACGTCGGGGCCGTTGGATGAACAGCTCGAGGAGCGCGAACTCGGTACGCGTCAGCGACACCAGCCGATCGCCGCGGCAGACGTCACGGGTGGCGGTGTCGAGGGTGAGGTCGGAGAACGCGATCTGGGTGTCCTCGCCCGCGTCGGCCGAGGGTCGGGCAGCCGCGCGGCGCAGCAGGGCCCGCAGCCGGGCCAGCAGCTCCTCCAGGGCGAACGGCTTGGTGAGGTAGTCGTCGGCGCCGGCGTCGAGCCCGTCGACCCGGTCGGTCACGGCGTCGCGCGCGGTGAGGACGAGGATCGAGACGTCGTTGCCGGCGCTGCGCAGGGCCCGGGTCGCCTCGAGGCCGTCGAGGCGGGGCATCATCACGTCCATCACGATCGCGTCGGGGTTGATCAGGGGTACGCGGGCGAGTGCCTCGGCGCCGTCAGCGGCGACATCGACGGTGTAGCCGTTGAACTCCAGGGAGCGTCGCAAGGAATCGCGGACGGCCCGGTCGTCGTCGACCACCAGGATGCGCATGCTCAGCTGTCCCGCCCGGCGGTGCCGTCGAGCACGGCCTGGGCCGCGGCGGCCGCCCGGACGCCGTACCCGCTGCCGAACATCAGCGCGTGCACGAGCAGCGGGTGCAGCTGGTGCAGCGGCGCGCGCGCCTGCCACCCCTCGGCGAGCGGCGCGCTCTCGTCGTAGGCGTCGAGGATGCGTTGCAGGTGCGGGGTGCCGAACAGCGTGAGCATCGCCAGGTCTGTCTCACGGTGGCCCCCGTGAGCGGCGGGGTCGATCAGGTGGACCGCGTCATCGTGTCCCCAGATGAGATTGCCCGACCACAGGTCGCCGTGAACGCGCGACGGCGGCTCCGGCGGTCCGGCGAACTCCTCGATCCTGTGCATGAGTTGCTCGATCACGCGCGCCTCGTCGCCGGTCAGCGAGCCGCGGTCGTGTGCCGCCTTGACGTACGGCATGACGCGGCGCGAGACGAAGAACTCGGTCCATGTCGCAGCGGACGTGTTGGGCAGCGGCGCCAACCCGATGTAGGCGTCGATCGGCGCCCCGAACGTCTCGCTGCCGCTGGCGTGGGTCGAGGCGAGTGCGCGGCCGAATCGCTCGGCCGCGTCGCCGCCGGCGCGTCCGTGCTCGACCCACGCCAG
>Ga0136637_1000025_pt1 | contig 19573 bp, 33 predicted proteins | sample AntDrymUQ8572106_2_FD_105497 | JGI IMG/M metagenome (GOLD analysis project Ga0136637, IMG submission 105497) | Polar desert sand microbial communities from Dry Valleys, Antarctica - metaG UQ857 (21.06) | ecosystem: Environmental > Terrestrial > Soil > Desert | place: Antarctica: Dry Valley... | reverse complement strand
TTGTCGACGTCGCTAGGGTCGTGCCGCGGTGCACGCTCATCACCATCCCGGCGGGACATGACATCCACGAGTCCGAGCCAGACGCGTTCTCCGAGGTCGTCCTGAACTGGCTCGGCGCCGACGGTTAGCGCTGTCCGTGGCCCCGGGCCGTCCCGGTAGCCGAACGTCCCACCCGAAGGCGGCATGTCGATGTGCGCACACCCGGTCGCGACCTCACCGGCGATGCGGAAGCGTCTTGTCGTACGAAGAGGTCCCCGTACCGACCTTCGAGCGGTCGGTCACGGGGACCTCGGGTGAGCAGGTGCGGAGGGCTCAGGCCTTGTCAGCCTCGCTGTCGGCCTCGGCCTCTTCGTCGCGGGCGTCTCCCTCGACCGGTTCGGTCGTCTCGTCAGCCGCAACCTCAGCGTCGGGCGTCGGAGCCGTCGTAGCGTCGTCGGCCGCGCTATCGGCGGTCGTGACCGTGCCGTCCGCGGTCGTGCTGTCCGCGGGCGGATCGGTGGCCTCATCGACCTCGGCGGGGGCCGACGCGGCAACCGGCGTGGCCCGCTTGGCGGCGGGCGTCGAGTGCTTGGCACCTGTGGTCGCGAACTCCTTGGCCTCGACGAGACCGATCACGGCCATGGGAGCGTTGTCGCCCTTGCGCGGGTTGATCTTGGTGATCCGGGTGTAGCCGCCTGGACGGGTCGCGAACCGCGGACCGATCTCGGTGAACAGCGTGTGGAGCACGCTCCTGTCCCGGATGACCCTGACGACCTGACGGCGGTTGGCCACGCTGTCGACCTTGGCCTTGGTGATCAGGTGCTCAGCGTACGGACGCAGCCGACGCGCCTTGGCCTCGGTGGTGGTGATCTGGCCGTGCTCGAACAGGCTCGTCGCGAGGTTGGCCAGGATCAGCCGCTGGTGCGCCGGGCTGCCGCCGAAACGCGGACCCTTGGTGGGGGTGGGCATTGTTCTCTCCTGCAATCTGGTGAAGTGCGGCGTGCGTACGGGTCAGTACTGCTCGTCCTCAACGAAGCTCTCGTCCTCGTCGTACGCCTCGAGTGCCGCGGCCGGGTCGAACCCTGCCGGGCTGTCCTTGAGCGAGAGACCCATCTCGGCCAGCTTGGCCTTGACCTCGTCGATGGACTTTGAACCGAAGTTCCGGATGTCCAGCAGGTCCTGCTCGCTACGCGCGATGAGCTCGCCCACGGCGTGGATGCCCTCACGCTTGAGGCAGTTGTACGACCGCACCGTCAGCTGCAGGTCCTCCACCGGCAGGGCGAGGTCAGCGGCAAGCTGCTCGTCGACCGGCGATGGTCCGATGTCGATGCCCTCGGCCTCGACGTTGAGCTCGCGGGCCAGCCCGAACAGCTCGACCAGGGTCTTGCCGGCGCTGGCGATCGCGTCACGCGGACGCATCGACCGCTTGGTCTCGACGTCGATGACCAGCTTGTCGAAGTCGGTGCGCTGCTCGACACGGGTGGCCTCGACCTTGTACGTCACCTTCAGCACCGGCGAGTAGATCGAGTCGACGGGCATCCGCCCGATCTCCTCGTCGCCGGACTTGTTCTGCACCGCAGAGACGTAGCCGCGGCCGCGCTCGACGACGAGCTCGAGCTCGAGCTTTCCCTTGTCGTTGAGGGTGGCGATCTTGAGCTCGGGGTTGTGCACCTCGACACCGGCCGGCGGCGCGATGTCGGCGGCGGTCACGTCACCGGGGCCCTGCTTGCGCAGGTACATCACGACGGGCTCGTCGTGCTCGGAGGAGACGACGAGGTCCTTGAGGTTCAAGATGACCTCGGTGACGTCCTCGGTCACACCGGGGACGGTGGAGAACTCGTGCAGCACGCCGTCGATCTTGATCGAGGTGACCGACGCGCCCGGGATGGACGAGAGCAGCGTACGGCGTAGGGAGTTGCCGAGGGTGTAGCCAAAGCCGGGCTCGAGGGGCTCGATCATGAACCGCGAGCGGTAGTCGTCGACGACATCTTCGGACAATGAGGGGCGTTGGGCGATGAGCACTATGCATTCCTTCGTGGACCGTCCGCTATATGACGGGCCGAGTAGTGGGAAACGGTGGTGAGCTGGGCGGGACCGCCCGTCAGATCTTGGAGTAGTACTCCACGATCAGCTGCTCCTGGATCGGCACCTCGATCTGCTCGCGCACCGGGGTCTGGTGGATGAGGATGCGCATCCGCTCCGGAAGCGCATCCATCCAGCCGGGAACGAGCCGCTCGCCGTGGGTCTCACGAGCGACGATGAACGGTGTCATCTCGTGCGACTTCTGGCGGACGTCGATGACGTCGTACTTGCTCACCTGGTACGACGGGATGTCGACCTTGTGACCGTTGACGACGAAGTGTCCGTGCACGACGAGCTGGCGGGCGTGCCGACGGGTCCGGGCAAATCCTGCCCGGTAGACCACGTTGTCCAGCCGCGACTCGAGCATCTGCAGGAGGTTGTCGCCGGTCTTGCCGGGGCGGCGGTTGGCCTCCTCGTAGTACTTGCGGAACTGCTTCTCCAGCAAGCCGTACGTGAAGCGCGCCTTCTGCTTCTCGATCAGCTGGTTGCGGTACTCGCTCTCCTTGACGCGTCCGCGCCCGTGCATGCCCGGTGGGTACGGACGACGCTCGAAGGCCGAGTCGCCGCCGACGAGGTCCACGCCCAGTCGGCGCGACTTCTTGGTCATGGGGCCGGTGTATCGGGCCATGTCGCTACTCCTGCTTTCGTCTCGGGGCGATCAGACGCGACGGCGCTTGGGCGGCCGGCATCCGTTGTGGGGGCTGGGGGTGACGTCCTGGATGGTGCCGACCTCGAGGCCGACAGCACCGAGGGAACGGATCGCCGTCTCGCGACCCGATCCCGGACCCTTCACGAAGACGTCGATCTTCTTCATCCCGTGCTCCATCGCCCTGCGCCCTGCGGCCTCGGCGGCCATCTGGGCGGCGAAGGGGGTGGACTTGCGCGAGCCCTTGAAGCCGACGGTCCCGGCAGATGCCCAGGCGATCACCGCACCGGAGGGGTCGGTGATCGTGACTATCGTGTTGTTGAACGTGCTCTTGATGTGGGCTTCGCCCGCGGCGACGTTCTTCTTCTCCTTGCGGCGGACCTTCTTGGTGCCAGCAGGAGTGCGGCCTTTGGGAGGCATTACTTACCAACCTTCTTCTTGCCGGCGACGGTGCGCTTGGGACCCTTGCGGGTGCGTGCGTTGGTCTTGGTCCGCTGCCCGCGGACGGGAAGCCCGCTGCGGTGACGACGGCCCTGGTAGCTACCGATCTCGACCTTGCGGCGGATGTCGGCGGCGACCTCTCGGCGCAGATCACCCTCGACGCGGTAGTTGCCTTCGATATGGTCGCGCAGGGCGACGAGCTGGTCGTCGGTCAGGTCGTGGACCCGAACGTCCGGACTGATGCCGGTCTCTGCGAGTGTCTTCTCGGCGCGAGTGCGTCCGATCCCGAAAATGTAGGTGAGCCCGATCTCTACGCGCTTGTCACGCGGGAGATCGACACCAACGAGGCGTGCCATGTGATGGTTCCTATCGCTGTACGAAGGTCTCTGCGTGTCGCGTCCCTGCCTGGGCAGGGCTCCAGCCTTCGTTCCGGAGGTGACGCCGCGGCTTCGCGGCGAGCGATCACGTTGAGGTGTTGCGAGTGAAGCTTGTGAAGTTGTCGTGGTGGTGCAGGTGGTCAGCCCTGACGCTGTTTGTGGCGCGGGTTCTCGCAGATGACCATGACACGGCCGTGGCGACGAATCACCTTGCACTTGTCACAGATCTTCTTGACGCTCGGCTGGACCTTCATCGAGCTCTCTATCCCTTTGAACGGCTGGCGGTTGACATGACGGTAGATGGCGTGGCGTCGGACGAACGTGGACGTCACTTGTAGCGGTAGACGATGCGCCCGCGGGTGAGGTCGTACGGCGAGAGTTCCACCACCACGCGGTCCTCGGGGAGGATCCGGATGTAGTGCTGGCGCATCTTGCCGCTGATATGCGCAAGAACCTTGTGCCCGTTGGTCAGCTCCACCCGGAACATGGCGTTCGGCAGTGCTTCGACCACCGCGCCCTCGATCTCGATGACGCCTTCCTTCTTCGGCATATCCTCCGCAATCCGTTGTCGTGTCCTGGCTTGGCCACTGCCGCACGTTACGATCTCCATAGACGGTTCTGCGGCAGCCGCAGGGCATGGTGAATCGCGGCGAAGTAGCCGACGTGCAAGTCTACGCCCGCAGCGCAGCACGAGCCAAATCTCCGCGTTGACTCATCCAAGATGCCCGCGTGGGGCGATTCGTTGACTCATCTGAAGATGCCCGCGTGGGAGCGCATCGAGGACGGAGCTTGAGTTGGCGGTTCGTAGGCAGGTCACCGCGGTGATGGTGCGGAAGACGTCAAGGCCATGCGGGCGGAAGGCGGTGATCCTGGAGCGGTTGTGTCCGCTGATGGGGAGCTGGTGGCTTCGCTGCCGACCCATGATGAGCTGCACATCACCGATGAGGTCGCGGCCCAGCTGGTCTCGATGTCCGCGGCCACGATCGATCGCCGCCTGGCACCCGCGATCGCCGAAGTCAGTGTGGTAGGCGTCGATGACACCGTCATCCTGGTGCGAGCGTCCGTTTCAGCTGGGCCGCATGAGCCGGCGACCATCATCGCGATGGCAGCGCCAACAGCACAGGTGATTGCGCGCATCACACCCAGGCGATCTCGGTTCTTGACGTGCGCGGGCAACCGCACGGCACATGCAGGTCACCGAGCTCCCGCGATGCCGCCGCCGTAGGACCGCACCTTCAGGACGGGTTCGTCGAGGCAAGCAGATCGAGCATGAAACGGACGCTCTGCGCGCGGGTGCGGGAGATCGCGTGCAGCCGCTGGTCGGGTGCGGACCTGAGGTTCTCGAAGGGAATGGCGGACAGCCCGGCGAAGATCATCATGCAGATTGCATGGGCACGGCCTACGTGCCGTTCAGGTACGACGGTGCCCTCGGCGAGAGACCCCTGACGTACTCGCGCAGGCACAAAGCCTCGAGCGCGGGGAGGCAGGAGGCGGAGCGCTCATCGAGCTGCACCTCCCCGACCAGCAGCTGAGTGAGGTCGAAGCCGAGTGGCGCCTCACCCCAGAACCCGAAGTCGATCAGTACCAGTCCTTCCCGGCCCCTTGCCCTCAGCAAGTTGCGCGGGCACGCATCACCGTGCGCCGTGCCCAGACGAAGCGTCTCGAGCTCGTCGAGCAAAGCCGGAAGGTGGTCGACGACGCCCAACAGATCCCGCCGGAGGCGGTCGTCGAACCAGGGTTGAACGAGCGGGTGTGACCAGGTGCTTGCGTCGCGCAGCGCCGGGATGACCTCGTGGGCGACCCGCCCACCGACGTACCCACGGACACTCGCCATGCCGCGGTCGGCGAGGCAGGCGAGCGGTCGGACCGACACGCTCGCGGCCAGGCGACCGAGCAGGTACGCCGCCGTGCCGAACTCGGGGTCGGTCCATGACCTGTCATCGACGTCGACCCCCTCCAGCCACAGGGCCGCGGACGCGGCATCGATGTCGACGACGGCCAACGCTCGCGGCATCGACAGCCCCGACGGTAGACGGTCACCAAGGTCCGAGAGATAGACACGAGCCTCGGCTTCCCACGGGACCATGCACAGGGCTTCTGCACGCAGATCCTCGGGAACGAACGCGAACATCGCCGACCGGGCAAAGGACTGGATGACCTTGACGAAGATCGCGAACTCTTCCTCACCCCCCGAGTGCTTGGCGCGACCGCGAACCCAGTGTCGACTGGCCGTCGTCAGGGCCTCGAGGTCGTACGGCGCGACGTCGGCCCGCGAGCACAGCAGGTCGACGCGCTCGACGCCGAGGCTGTCGGCGACGATCAATGCGAGCTGCGCGTCTGTGATGTCGGCGTTGCCGAGAGCGGTGCGGTCGTGCATCGGGCACCCCTTCTAGTAAAGTAACTTTACCTAATACCGATAAGGTAAAGTTACTTTATGATTTCTGTCAAGGGGGAACTCGTCCCGCCCGCCGAGGACGCCCACGTGGCCGTCCTCGCCGGTGCACTCATGGACCAGATCCGTGCGGCTCTGGACGCCGACGCGGACGAACTGAGGTCATCGCACCACCGGCTCCTCGGCAACGTACCCCCCGAAGGCATCCGCATCACCGACCTCGCCACTCGCCTGAGGATGACCAAGCAGGGCAGCGGTCAGTTCGTCACCTTCCTCGCCGACCGGGGCTACCTGGTCGTGCTCGCCGACCCCGCTGACCGACGCGCCCGGATTGTCCGGCTGACCGCATCGGGTGGCCGCACGGTCGCGGACTTCAACGCCCGGATGCTCCGACTCGAACGCTTGTGGGCCGATCGAGTCGGTCAACGCCGCTACGCCACGTTCCGCCAGGTGCTCGCCGAGATTGGCGACACCTGATCACAACCTGCCTATGGCGGTGCGCTCAGCCCGGGCCGCCGTAGGCGGCGCCGAGGTCCCCGAGTCGCGCCATGCCCCCGTCGAGCGCGGTCAGCACCCAGGCCCCGGTGGGTGTCAGGGTGAAGCTGTGCTCGAAGTGCGCCGACCAGGAGCCGTCGGTCGTGACGACCGTCCAGTCGTCAGCGAGGGTCCGGGTCTGGATACTTCCGGCCGTGATCATCGGCTCCACGGCCAGCACGAGTCCCTGCACCAGCTTGGGGCCCTTGCCGGGCCGCCCGTGATTGGGGACGTTGGGGGGCATGTGCATTGCACTGCCGATCCCGTGACCGACGTAGTCCTCGACGATCCCGTACGTGTCGCCGGCGGGCTGCGCGCGGACGTAGGACTCGATGGCGTGCCCGATGTCGGACACCCGTCCGCCGAGCCTGGCCGCGGCGATGCCCCGCCACAGCGCTTCTTCGCACACTCCCATCAGGGCGGCGATCTCGTCGGCGACGCCTCCGACGGCGACGGTGACAGCGGCGTCGCCGTGCCAACCGTCGACGATCGCGCCGCAGTCGATGGCCACGATGTCTCCATCGACAAGACGACGGTTACCGGGGATACCGTGCACGACCTCGTCGTTGACCGAGGTGCAGATGGTGCCGGGAAACCCGTGGTAGCCCTTGAAGTTGGGCGTCGCCCCGCGTGAGCGGATGTGCTCCTCGGCTATCGCGTCGAGGCCGGAGGTCGTCATGCCGACCTCCGCGCTGTCCTGCAGGATCTGCAGGGTCTCGCCCACGATCACACCGGCCTCGCGCATCACCGCGACCTCGGCCGGCGTCTTGATCTCGATGCCCTTGTCGAAGAGTCCCATCGACCCGCGATCAGCCCTTGTCCGCGGCCGCCAGTGCGCCCACGATGCGCTCGGCCACCTCGTCGACGTCGCCGAGACCATCGACCTCCACGACGATCCCGCGCTGCTCGTAGGTCTGGAGCAGCGGCGCGGTCTGGGCTTTGAAGACCTCCTGGCGGTGCCGGATGACGTCCTCGTTGTCGTCATTGCGACCACTGGTCTCGGCCCGCTTCAGCAGACGCGCGATCAGTTCCTCGGAGTCGACCGAGAGCACGACGACGGCGTCGAGCTCCTGGTCCAGCTCGGCCAGGATTTCATCGAGCGTCTGCACCTGGTCGACGGTGCGCGGGTAGCCGTCAAGCAGGAAGCCCCGGCGGGTGTCGTCCTCGGCCAGCCGGGCACGGACCATCTCGTTGGTGACCTCGTCCGGGACGTACTCACCGGCGTCCATGAAACGCTGAGCCGCCTGCCCGAGCTCGGTCTGCTCGGCGACGTTGTGCCGGAAGATGTCACCGGTCGAGATCTGCGGCACACCGAGCTCGGCGGAGAGGCGCATCGCCTGAGTCCCCTTGCCGGCACCGGGTGGACCCATGAACAGAAGCCGCATCAGCGAAGGAACCCTTCGTAGTTGCGCTGCTGCAGCTGGCCTTCGATCTGCTTGACGGTGTCCAGACCGACGCCGACGATGATCAGGATCGTCACACCGCCGAACGGGAAGTTCTGGTTGGCGCTGAGCAGGACGAGCGCCACCAGCGGGATCATCGAGACCAGGGCGAGGTAGAGCGAGCCGGGCGCGGTGATCCGGGACAGGACGTAGCCGAGGTACTCCTCGGTGGGCTTGCCGGCACGGATGCCCGGGATGAACCCGCCGTACTTCTTCATGTTGTCCGCGACCTCGGTCACGTTGAAGGTGATGGCCACGTAGAAGTAGACGAAGAAGATGATCAGCGCGAAGAAGACCGCCATGTAGAGCGGGTGGTCACCCTGGACGAACTTGTCGCTCACCCAGGCCGCCCAGGGCGCCTCTGGGTTGAACTGCGCCGCCAACGCCGGTAGGTACATCAGGCTCGAGGCGAAGATGACCGGGATGATGCCGGCCTGGTTGACCTTGATCGGGATGTACGTCGAGGACCCGCCGAACATCTTGCGCCCCACCATGCGGCGGGCGTACTGGACGGGGATGCGCCGTTGCGCCTGCTCGATGAAGATGACCGCGGCCACGATCCCGAGCCCCATCACCATCACCACGACGAAGGTGGCCCAGCCCTTCTGCTGCTTGATCAGCCACAGGGCGCCGGGGAAGGTGGCGACGACCTGCGTGAAGATCATGATCGACATTCCGTTACCGATGCCGCGATCGGTGATCAGCTCGCCGAACCACATGATCATCACGGTGCCAGCGACCATCGTCACCACGATCAGCAGGAACTGCGCGATGCTGTTCTCGTCGTACATCAGTGAACTGTTGCACCCGGTGATCAGCCTCCGGCTACGCGCCAGCGCCACGATGCCTGTCGCCTGCAGGATCGCGAGCCCGAGGGTCAGGTAGCGGGTGTACTGGGTGATCTTGGTCTGACCGGCCTGGCCCTCCTTCTTGAGGGCCTCCAACCGGGGGATCACGACGACCAGGAGCTGCAAGATGATGCTCGCGGTGATGTACGGCATGATCCCGAGCGCGAAGACCGTCAGCTGCAGCAACGCACCGCCGGAGAAGACGTTGATCAGCGCGAAGAGCGAGTTGCCGCCCGAGGACGCATCGGAGATGCACTGCTGCACGTTGGAGACGTTGATCCCCGGCGCGGGCATCGTCGAGCCCAGGCGGAACAGCACGATGATGAACAAGACGAACAGCAGCTTGCGTCGAAGATCTGGCGTCTTGAACGCGTTGACGAAGGCGCTTAGCACCAGTCCTCCTGGATCCCCCGCCGCTCGGCCGGGGGTGCGTCGGTTCGGTCACTTTGTCGGGCAACAAAGCGATGCACGAGATGGGACGTCACAGTTCGGAGGTCGAGCCTCCGGCTGCTTCGATCTTGGACTTGGCCGAGGCGGAGAACGCGTCGGCACTCACCTGGACCACGACGTTGATGTCGCCGCTTCCGAGGACCTTGACCGGTGCGCCCGAACGTACCGCTCCCTTGGCCACGAGCGACTCGACGTCGACCACTCCGCCGTCGGGGAACAGCGCCGCGATGCGGTCGAGGTTGACGACCTGGAACTCGACCCGGAAGGGGTTCTTGAACCCCCCGAGCTTGGGCAGGCGCATGTGGATCGGCACCTGTCCGCCCTCGAAACCGACGGGGACCTGGTAGCGGGCACTGGTGCCCTTGGTGCCGCGGCCAGCGGTCTTGCCCTTGCTGCCCTGTCCGCGGCCGACCCGATTCTTGGCCGTCCTGGCACCGGGGGCAGGGCGCAGGTGGTGAAGCTTGAGCGTCATGAGTCGACCTCCTCGACGTCGATGAGGTGCGTGACGGTTGCGATCATGCCCCGTACCTCGGGGCGGTCCTCGCGCACGACCACGTCACCGATGCGCTTCAACCCGAGGGTACGCAGGGTGTCACGCTGGTTCTTCTTGCGTCCGATGGGTGAGCGCACCTGGCGGACCTTGAGGCTGACCATCACGCGCCCACCCCTGTGGGCTCGGCATCGCGAGCCTTGAGCAGTGCGCGGGGAGCGACGTCCTCGACCGGCAACCCGCGTCGCCTGGCGACGTCCTCGGGTGACTCCAGGGTACGCAGCGCCTCGACCGTCGCGTGGACGATGTTGATGGCGTTGGACGAGCCGAGGGACTTGCTCAGCACGTCGTGGATGCCGGCGGCCTCGAGCACGGCGCGTACCGGTCCACCAGCGATGACGCCGGTACCCGGCGCGGCAGGACGCAACAACACGACACCGGCCGCCTTCTCGCCCTGGACGGGGTGCGGGATCGTGCCCTGGATGCGGGGGACGCGGAAGAACGACTTCTTCGCCTCCTCCACGCCCTTGGCGATCGCCGTGGGCACCTCTTTGGCCTTGCCGTAGCCGACACCGACCATGCCGTCGCCGTCTCCGACCACCACGAGGGCGGTGAAGCTGAAGCGGCGGCCGCCCTTGACGACCTTCGCGACGCGGTTGATCCCGACGACGCGCTCGATGTATGCGGTCTTGTCCGACGACCCGCGGTTGTCGCGGCCTCGGCGCTCCCCGCCACTGCGGCGCTGGGCTCCGCTCATGTGGAACTCCTCATCTCGACGTTGATCTGCTCGGGCGGTGTCGGCGGCGTCATCAGAAGGCCAACCCGCCGTCACGTGCTCCCGTTGCCAGGGCGGCGACGCGTCCTTGATACTTGTTGCCGGCGCGGTCGAAGACGACGGCGTCGACCCCCGCCGCCTTGGCGCGGTTCGCGACCAGCTCACCGACCCGCTTGGCCTTGTCTGTCTTGTTCGCCGACGACGAGCGCAGGTCTGACTCCATCGAGGAGGCGGATGCGAGAGTACGTCCCTCGAGGTCGTCGACGAGCTGCGCAACGATGTGCCGGCTCGAACGTGTCACGACCAGACGAGGACGCGTCGCCGTACCGGCGATCTTTTTGCGGCCCCGCGCCTGACGACGCAGTCGCGTCGCGGTCTTCGGTGCCGTGCGCTTGCTCTGCTTGAGAGTGATAGCCATGATTACTTGCCAGCCTTTCCGACCTTGCGGCGAATGTGCTCGCCGGCGTAACGCACGCCCTTGCCCTTGTAGGGCTCGGGCTTGCGCAGCTTGCGGATGTTGGCTGCGACCTCTCCAACCTGTTGCTTGTCGATTCCTTGGACGGTCAGCCGCGTCGGGCTCTCGACCGTGAAGGTGATGCCCTCGGGTGCTTCGAAGGCGATCGAGTGGCTGTAGCCGAGGCTGAGCTCGATGGCAGACGGTCCCCTGGACAGCACGCGGTAGCCGACACCGACCAACTCGAGCTTCTTCTCATAGCCGTCGGTCACACCGATCACCATGTTGTTGATGAGCGTCCGGGACAGGCCGTGCAGGGACTTGCTCTCGCGCTCGTCGTCCGGGCGCTCGACGGCGACCGTGCCGTCGTCGGCGCGACTGACCCGGATCGGGTCGGCGACCAGGTGCGACAACAGGCCCTTGGGGCCCTTGACGGTGACGTCCTGGCCCTCGATGGTGACGTCGACGCCGGACGGGACGACGACGGGCAGCTTGCCGATGCGTGACATCTGGTTAGTCCTCCTGCCCTCACCAGATGTAGGCGAGGACTTCTCCGCCTACACCCTTGTGGTTGGCCTGACGGTCGGTGAGCAGGCCCTGGCTCGTGGAGATGATCGCCACGCCCAGTCCCCCGAGCACCTTGGGCAGGTTGGTCGACTTGGCGTAGACACGCAGACCGGGCTTGCTGATGCGGCGGATGCCGGCGATCGAGCGCTCGCGGTGCGGGCCGTACTTCAAGGTGATGGTCAGTGTCTTGCCGACACTGCCCGCTTCGGGGTCGCTCACCGTGTAGGAGGTGATGTAACCCTCTTGCTTCAGGATCTGGGCTACCCCGATCTTGAGCTTGCTGTAGGGCATGCTCACGTCGTCGTGGAAGGCCTGGTTGCCGTTGCGGACACGGGTGAGCATGTCGGCTATCGGATCGGTCATCGTCATGGTGTCAGTGCCACTCTCCTGCCCCGGTTTCCTGCTTCGGACCTTGGGCGATCAGGTTGTCTTGAACGGTTACCAGCTGCTCTTGGTGATGCCGGGAAGCTCGCCCCGGTGCGCCATCTCGCGAAGGCACACGCGGCAGAGGCCGAACTTGCGGTAGACCGACTTCGGTCGCCCGCAGCGCTGGCAACGGGTGTAGCCGCGTACGGCGAACTTCGGCTTGCGAGCCGCCTTGACTCTCAGTGCTGTCTTGGCCACGGTCAGTTCTCCTTGTAGGGGAAGCCGAGGCTACGCAGCAGCGCGCGCCCCTCCTCGTCGTTGTTGGCGGTCGTGACGACCGTGATGTCCATCCCCCGGCTGCGGTCGATCTTGTCCTGGTTGATCTCGTGGAACATGACCTGCTCGGTCAACCCGAAGGTGTAGTTGCCGCGCCCGTCGAACTGCTTGGGCGACAGGCCGCGGAAGTCGCGGATGCGCGGCAGGGCCAGGCTCAGCAGGCGGTCGAGGAACTCCCACATCCGGTCGCCGCGCAGCGTCACGTGCGTACCGATCGGCATGCCCTCGCGCAGCTTGAACTGCGCGATGGACTTGCGCGCCTTGGTGACAGCGGGCTTCTGCCCGGTGATCGCGGTGAGGTCTCTGATGGCGCCCTCGATCAGCTTGGAGTCGCGAGCTGCCTCGCCGACACCCATGTTGACCACGATCTTGGTGAGACCGGGCACCTGCATGACGTTGTCGTAGCCGAACTCCGTGCGCAGCGCGGGGAGGATCTCCTCGCGGTAGCGAGTCTTGAGACGGGGAACCACCCGTTCGGTGGCTGGGGCGCTCATCAGATCTCCTTTCCGGTGCGCTTGGCGATCCGCACGCTGCGGTGCCCTGTGTAGGTGGAACCGTCGGGCCGGGTCTTCTCGACCTCGTCGCGGCGAAAGCCGATCCGGGTGGTCACCTTCTTGCCGTCCACCTCGACCATCAGCATCACGTTGGAGACGTGGACCGCTGCCTCCTGGGTGATGATGCCGCCGGTGTTGCCGGCTCTGCCGCCGGCCTGGACCGACTTGGTGTGGCGCTTGACTCGGTTGACGCCCTCGACGATGACGCGCTGCTTCTCGGGCAGCACCTCGATCACCTTGCCTTCGACGCCCTTGTCCTTGCCGGCGATGACCCGGACCTGGTCACCCTTCTTGATGTTGCTGGTCTTGTGTGACGTGGCCATCAGAGCACCTCCGGGGCTAGCGAGATGATGCGCATGAATCGCTTGTCGCGCAGCTCGCGTCCCACGGGGCCGAAGATGCGGGTTCCGCGGGGCTCACCATCTGTTCTCAGGATCACTGCGGCGTTCTCGTCGAAGCGAATGTAGGAACCGTCCGGACGACGGCGCTCCTTCACGGTGCGCACGACCACGGCCTTGACGACTTCGCCCTTCTTGACGTTGCCGCCGGGGATGGCGTCCTTGACGGTGGCGACGATGGTGTCACCGATCCCTGCGTAGCGACGACCGGAGCCGCCAAGCACGCGGATGCACAAGATCTCCTTGGCTCCGGTGTTGTCGGCGACCTTGAGTCGCGACTCCTGCTGGATCATCGATTATCTCCTGTGTCTCGCTGGTTCTCGGCGGTCGGTGCCTTGCCGAGCCTGGCGGAACTTGATGGGTCTACTTGGCTTTCTCGAGGATGTCCACGACGCGCCAGCGCTTGGTGGCCGACAGCGGCCGTGTCTCCATGATGCGGACACGGTCGCCGACGCCACAGGCGTTCTGCTCGTCATGGACCTTGTACTTGCTGGTCCGGCGAAGGACCTTGCCGTAGAGCGCGTGCTTGACGTGGTCCTCGACCTCGACGACGGCGGTCTTGTCCATCTTGTCGCTGACGACCAGGCCCTCGCGGCTCTTGCGCGCCTTGCGCTGGGTGGTCTCACTCATGCGTCTTCACTCTTCTCATCTGCTGTCTGGTCGATACCGAGCTCGCGCTCACGCACCAGCGTGTAGATCCGTGCGATGTCGCGGCGGACCGTACGCAGGCGGCCGTTGTTGTCCAGCTGGCCGGTGGCGGACTGGAAGCGCAGGTTGAACAGCTCTTCCTTGGACTCGCGCAGCCTGTCGGCCAGGTCGTCGGGCGACATTGCTCGAAGCTCTGCGGCGGATGTCGTCGCCATCACAGGTCACCTGCCTCACGGGTCACGAACTTGCACTTCATCGGAAGCTTGTGCATGGCGCGGCGCAGCGCCTCACGTGCGATCGGCTCGGTGACTCCGGAGAGCTCGAACATCACGCGACCGGCCTTGACGTTGGCGACCCACCACTCAGGCGAGCCCTTGCCCGAGCCCATCCGGGTCTCGGCAGGTTTCTTGGTGATCGGGCGGTCGGGGTAGACGTTGATCCATACCTTGCCGCCGCGCTTGATGTGACGGGTCATCGCGATTCGGGCCGACTCGATCTGTCGGTTGGTGACGTAGTGGCCCTCGATCGCCTGGATACCGAAGTCACCGAACGGCAGCTGCGTGCCGCCCTTGGCAGCACCGGTCCGCTTGGGGTGGTGCTGCTTGCGATGCTTGACCCTGCGAGGGATGAGCATGGTTCAGCTCTCCGTTCCGGCCGTGGCGGGCTCTGCCGGTGCTGTGGCAGCGGCGGCTGGCTCAGCGGCCGCCGGGGGGCTGTCCTGGCGGGCGGGACGCTCGGTGCGCGGACGTTCAGCAGGACGCTCAGGGCGGTCCCCACGCTCGGGGCGACGCCCTCGCGTCGGCCGGTTGCGTCCGGGCGCTGCGGCCCGAGCAGCGGCTTCGGCCTCACGCTCCGCGCGGGTTCCGGCGACCTCGCCCTTGTAGATCCAGACCTTCACGCCGATGCGACCGAAGGTGGTCTTGGCCTCGTAGAAGCCGTAGTCGACGTCGGCGCGAAGCGTGTGCAGGGGCACGCGGCCCTCGCGGTAGAACTCCGAGCGCGACATCTCCGCGCCGCCGAGACGACCCGAGCACTGGATACGGATGCCCTTGGCGCCGCTGCGCATGGTGGTCTGCATCGCCTTTCGCATCGCGCGACGGAACTGCACGCGACCCGACAGCTGCTCCGCGACGCCCTGGGCGACGAGCTGTGCGTCGATCTCGGGGTTCTTGACCTCGAGGATGTTGAGCTGCACCTGCTTGCCGGTCAGCTTCTCCAGGTCACCGCGGATGCGCTCGGCCTCGGCTCCACGCCGGCCGATCACGATGCCGGGACGCGCGGTGTGGATGTCGACCCGGACGCGGTCACGCGTGCGCTCGATCTCGACGCGGCTGATGCCGGCGCGGTCCATGCCCTTGGTGAGCATCTTGCGGATCTGGACGTCCTCACCGACGTAGCTCTTGTAGAGCTTGTCGGCGTACCACCGGCTCTTGTGGTCGGTGGAGATGCCCAGCCGGAAGCCGTGCGGGTTGATTTTCTGTCCCACTATCGGTTCCCGCCCTTCTTGCTAGAGGTGGTGGCTGCGCCGACCGCATCTCGCGGCTGGACGACCACGGTGATGTGGCTGGTGCGCTTGCGGATGCGGTAGGCCCGACCCTGGGCGCGGGGGCGCCAACGCTTGAGCGTCGGCCCCTCGTCGACCCTGGCCTTGCTGATGACGAGGCTCGCGCGGTTCAGTCCCTCGGTCGTCTCGGCGTTCGCCGCCGCGCTCTCGACAAGCTTGTAGACGTTCTCGGCCGCGGCCTGCGGTGCGAACCTCAGCAACGCGAGTGCGTCGTCGACCTCGAGCCCACGGACCAGGTCGATCACACGCCGCGCCTTCATCGGCGTGATGCGCACGAACCGGGCAACCGCGAACGCGCCGGGCTCGTCGCCCAGCAGGCTCTCGCGTCGGGCGCTCACGCCCTTGCGCTCCATGGTGCTCATCGTCTACGTGCCTTTCGGTCGTCTTTTTCGTGTCCGCGGAACGTTCGGGTCGGCGCGAACTCGCCGAGCTTGTGACCGACCATCGAGTCCGTCACGAACACCGGAACGTGCTTGCGCCCGTCGTGCACCGCGATCGTGTGGCCGATCATCGACGGCACGATCATCGAGCGTCGGGACCACGTCCTGATGACGTTCTTGGTGCCGGCCTCGTTCTGTGCGTCCACCTTCTTGGTCAGGTGGTCGTCGACGAACGGACCCTTCTTCAAACTGCGTGGCATACCTCAGGCCCTTCTCAGCGCTTGCCGGACTTGCGACGGCGGACGATCATCTGGTCACTGGCCTTGCGCTTGCGCGTACGGCCCTCGGACTGGCCCCACGGCGAGACCGGGTGGCGGCCACCGGAGGTCTTGCCCTCACCACCGCCGTGCGGGTGGTCGACAGGGTTCATCGCGACCCCGCGGACGGTCGGGCGCTTGCCCTTCCAGCGGTTGCGGCCGGCCTTGCCCCAGTTGATGTTGGACTGCTCGGCGTTGCCGACCTCGCCGACGCTCGCGCGACAGCGGACGTCGACGTAGCGCATCTCGCCAGACGGCAGCCGCAACTGTGCGCGGCTACCCTCCTTGGCGACGAGCTGGACGCGGGCGCCGGCCGAGCGGGCCATCTTGGCTCCACCGCCGGGGCGGAGCTCGATCGCGTGCAGCACGGTGCCGACCGGGATGTTGCGCAGCGGCAAATTGTTGCCGGGCTTGATGTCCGCAGACACACCGGCCTCGACGCTCATGCCCTGCCGCAGGCCCTCCGGCGCCACGATGTAGCGCTTCTCTCCGTCGGCATAGTGCAGCAGCGCGATCCGCGCGGTGCGGTTGGGGTCGTACTCGATGTGCGCGACCTTGGCCGGCACCCCGTCCTTGTCGTAGCGACGGAAGTCGATGATCCGGTAGGCACGCTTGTGCCCACCGCCCTGGTGACGGGTGGTGATCCGACCCTGGTTGTTGCGGCCGCCCTTCTTGGGCAACGGACGCGTGAGGGTCTTCTCCGGCGTCGTGCGTGTGATCTCGGCGAAGTCCGCGACAGACGAGCCGCGTCGGCCCGGTGTCGTCGGTTTGTACTTACGAATAGCCATGAATGCTCAATCCCTCAGGCGCTCGGGGCGGAGAAGATGTCGATGCTCTGACCCTCGGCAATGCTGACGATCGCGCGCTTGGTGTCAGGGCGCTTGCCCGTTCCGGTCCGCGTACGGCGCACCTTGCCCTTGCGGTTGACGGTGTTGACCGCGATCACCTTGACGTCGAATATCTTCTCGACAGCAATCTTGATGGCGGTCTTGTTGGCCTCGGGGTGGACGAGAAACGTGTACTTGTTGTCGTCGAGCAGCCCGTAGCTCTTCTCGCTGACGACCGGAGCTATCAGCACGTCTCGGTGGTCCTTGAGTGCGCTCACTCGTCATCTCCTCCTGCCGGGCTGAAGCCCGCCGCCTCGGCTGTCTCGACGGAGTCGAACCACACCTCGGGGTCGGTCTGGTCGTACCACTGACCGTCCGGCGTGTGGTACTTCATCGAGTTCTCGTTGCCCTTGACGTCGTGGCCCTTGGGTGCGTTGCCACTCTTGAGCGGAGCCTTCGAACCAGGGCCGTACGGTGCGGTCTTCGTCGCCTTGGCGGCGGCGGGAGCAGCCTTGGGCTCAATGGCCTTCTCCTGCTTCGGCTCCGTGGCGGTGGCCTTCTCGGCAGTCGCCTTCTTGGCGGTGGCCTTCTTGGTGTCGGCCTTCTTGGTGTCGGCCTTCTTGGTGTCGGCCTTCTTGGCAGTCGCCTTCTTGGTGGCTGCGGGCGGCGCGACAGCCTCGACCGCAGCGTCGCTCAGCTTCAGCGATTCTGCCTCGCCGTTGGACCGCAACGCCACGAAGGCGTCGAACGCTGCCTTGGTGAACACCACGTCGTCGCTGTGCAGCACGTCGTACGTGTTGAGCTGATCAGCGGTGAGCACGTGGATGTCGGCGATGTTGCGCAGGCTGCGCACGGTCAGGTCGTCGCCGCGCTCGATGACGATGAGGATGCGCGGACGGCCGGTCAACCCGCGAAGCGTCGACAGCGCAGTCTTCGTCGATGGCGCGCCACCAGTGACGAAGCTGTCGACCACGTGGATCCGACCAGCGCGTGCCCGGTCCGAAAGGGCTCCGCGCAACGCGGCGGCCTTCATCTTCTTGGGGGTGCGCTGGGCGTACGACCGCGGAGTGGGCCCGTGGACGATGCCGCCGCCGGCGAACTGCGGTGCGCGGCTCGAGCCCTGACGGGCGCGGCCGGTGCCCTTCTGCCGGTAGGGCTTGGCGCCACCGCCGGAAACCTCACCACGGTTCTTGGTGGAGTGCGTGCCCTGACGAGCCGCGGCCTGCTGTGCGACGACGACCTGGTGGATCAACGGCACGTTGACCTGGACGTCGAAGATGTCTTTGGGGAGGTCGACATCAATGGTGCTCACTTGGCGACTCCCTTCTCGGTCCTCTTGGTAGCGGACCGGATCACGACGAGGCCGCCCTTGGGGCCGGGGACGGCGCCCCTGATCAAGATGAGGCCCTTGTCGGTGTCGACCGAGTGGACCGTCAGGCTCTGGGTGGTCACGCGGTCGTTGCCCATGTGACCGGCCATGCGCAGCCCCTTGAAGACGCGGCCAGGAGTGGCACAGCCGCCGATCGAACCGGGCTTGCGGTGGTTGCGGTGGGCGCCGTGTGAGGCACCGACACCATGGAAGCCGTGACGCTTCATGACGCCGGCGAAGCCCTTGCCCTTGCTCGTACCGGTCACGTCGACGATGTCGCCGCTGGCGAACAGCTCGGGGCTGATCTCCTGACCGACCTCGTAGCCCTCAACCGCGTCGGTACGGATCTCGACGAGATGCCGGCGGGGTGTCACACCCGCCTTGGCGAAGTGACCGGACTTGGGCTTGTTGACCTTGCGGCCGTCGATCTCACCGAAGCCGATCTGGATGGCGGAGTAGCCATCGGTCTCTGCCTTGCGGATCTGGGTGACGACGTTGGTGTCGGCGGCGACGACAGTCACCGGCACGACGCGGTTGGCAGCGTCCCAGGTCTGAGTCATGCCGAGCTTGCGGCCCAGTAGCCCGCGCACGTTAGCGTTCTGGTTGCTCATAAGTGATCGGTCCCTCAGAGCTTGATCTCGATGTCCACACCGGCAGGCAGGTCGAGGCGCATCAGCGAGTCGACGGTCTTGGGTGTGGGGTCGATGATGTCGATGAGGCGCTTGTGGGTGCGCATCTCAAAGTGCTCGCGGCTGTCCTTGTACTTGTGCGGCGAGCGGATGACGCAGAAGACGTTCTTCTCCGTCGGCAGGGGCACCGGTCCCGCGACCTTCGCACCAGTGCGCGTGACCGTGTCGACGATCTTGCGCGCTGAGGTGTCGATGACCTCGTGGTCATAGGCCTTGAGCCGGATACGGATCTTTTGTCCCGCCATGCTCTCGCTACGTCCTTATCTTGGTTTCCGCTTCACAACTTCTGAACCCCGGGTTCGAGGCAGAAGGCTCATCCCTCCGCCGACCCCCGAGGTCGGGCGTGTCGTGGCCTTCGCAGGCACATGCGTCACACACTTGTCGAGTTAGGTGGTTGGACCCGCGTACGCGCGCTGGTCAAACTCGGCGCGGACGGCGGGACAAGCCCGATCTCAGGTTCGGCGCCGGTGCCGGATCGGCGTGAGAGGCCGGACGGTCGGCACCCCAGCGATCAGGCCGGAGCAACCGAACTATTCTGACAGACCCCCGTGGGCAAACACAAATCAGCGAAACCGAGACGGCAGGACACCTCACGGGCCTCGCGGCCTACTTGGCGCCTTTTCGCACGACGACGGCGATCGAGGTCAG
>Ga0136637_1000024_pt1 | contig 20025 bp, 18 predicted proteins | sample AntDrymUQ8572106_2_FD_105497 | JGI IMG/M metagenome (GOLD analysis project Ga0136637, IMG submission 105497) | Polar desert sand microbial communities from Dry Valleys, Antarctica - metaG UQ857 (21.06) | ecosystem: Environmental > Terrestrial > Soil > Desert | place: Antarctica: Dry Valley... | reverse complement strand
GCGCCGAAGCTGTCCGAGCGCGACAAGCTCGCCTCGTTGGCGCGGGTGCTCGTACGGGCCGGCTACATGTCCCAGGGTGAAGCGGTGGCAGAGGTGGCGGTGGCGGCGCGCGAGGACGCGCGTGAAACCCACCCCCAGGCGTTGGCCGCGCAGCTCGTCGCCGGCGCACGCGGGGAGCTGTCCGTCGAGCAGCAGTCGTGGCCGCTCCGGACCGATCACGACCGGCTGGTGACCGCGTTCGCGGCGCTGCGGGCGCAGGGGGTCGCGGTTCTCGAGGCGGTTGCGGACCATTGGGCGGCCGACGGCGTGCTCAAGGATGCCGCGGAGGCGGGGCGACCACTGTCAGGCGTGCTGTGGTTCACCTCCCCCGATGTCTGGCACGCCGTCGAGCACGGGATGCTCGAGGTCAACGTGTGGCACGCTGACTCGGCCAACGTCGCCGCGGGTGACGCGCTGCTCACCACCGTCATCGACACGTTGGCCCAGCACCATCTGGACGCCCACTTCGATGAGGGCCGGGTCGAGATCTCGGCGTACTGGCACCGCCGTCTTGCTGACTAGTCTGGAGTCGTGACAGTCCCGACGATCGGCGTCCTCTCGCTCCAAGGCGACGTGCGCGAGCACCTGCGGGTGCTGACCGCGCTCGGTGCCGACGCGACCACCGTCCGCCGCGTCGGCGAGCTCGAGCGGTGTCACGCCCTGGTCGTACCCGGTGGAGAGTCCACCACCATGGCCAAGCTGGCGCGCACCTTCGAGCTGTTCGAGCCGATTCAGGCACGCATCGGTGCAGGCATGCCGGTGTTCGGGACCTGCGCGGGAATGATCATGCTCGCGGACCACATCAAGGACGGAATGGCCGGGCAGGAGACCTTCGGCGGGCTGGATGTCACCGTGCGGCGCAACGCGTTCGGCCGGCAGGTTGACTCCTTCGAGACGGACCTCGACTTCGTCGGGCTGGAAGACCCGGTGCACGCCGTCTTCATCAGGGCGCCGTGGGTGGACGAGGTCGGAGCCGGCGTACGCGTTCTCGCTCGGGTCGACGGGGGACCGAGCGACGACAAGGTCGTCGCGGTGCAGCAGGAACAGCTGATGGCGATGTCGTTCCATCCCGAGGTCGACGACGACGAGCGGGTGCACCGCATGTTCGTGGACCTCGTCCGCCAGAACGCCTGACGGCGGCGGCGGTAGGATCGCCCGAACGAGGCCGAGCCTCACTGCGGCGAAGGGAATCTGGAGATGTCAGGCCACTCCAAGTGGGCGACGACCAAGCACAAGAAGGCCGTCATCGACGCCAGGCGCGGCAAGATGTTCGCCAAGCTGATCAAGAACATCGAGGTGTCCGCGCGCACCGGTGGACCCGATCCTGTCGGCAACCCCACCCTGTACGACGCGATCCAGAAGGCCAAGAAGTCCTCGGTGCCCAACGACAACATCGAGCGTGCGATCAAGCGCGGAGGCGGTCTCGACGGGGCCAGCGTCGACTACACGACGATCATGTACGAGGGCTACGCCCCCGGCGGCGTCGCGATCCTGATCGAGTGCCTCACCGACAACAAGAACCGTGCGGCGATGGAGGTCCGCACGGCGATGACCCGTAACGGTGGCTCGATGGCCGAGCCGGGGTCGGTCTCGTACATGTTCCACCGCAAGGGCGTCGTCCTGGTGCCGGCCGAGCAAGGGGAGCTGACCACCGACGAGGACGCGGTCCTGACCGCGGTCCTCGATGCCGGCGCCGAGGACGTCAACGACCTCGGAGACTCCTTCGAGGTCATCTGCGAACCCACGGACCTGGTGGCCGTCCGCACCGCTCTGCAGGATGCCGGCCTCGACTACGACTCCGCGGAAGCCTCGTTCGTTCCGACGCTGACGGTCGAGGTGGACGTCGACGCTGCCAACCGGGTGATCCGGCTCGTCGACGCCCTCGAGGACAGCGACGACGTGCAGAACGTGTTCAGCAACTTCGACGCCTCCGACGAGGTCATGGCCGAAGTCGGCTGAGACGCGGCGCTGCTGCTGGGACGCGGCGCTGCTGCTGCGACGCGGCGCTGATAACCCCAATTCGTGCCTAACCTGTGACTGCTGGTACCGATGTGGTGCTCCGGCCACGTCTATGCCCTGTCTGTGGCCTTGAGGATCCAGGCCTACGTCTAGGTTCTCGACGCTGAAGCCGACGTAGTAGCGCTCGCGGACGGCGCCGCAGGGCCGTGTAGGCGCCAGGTGGACGTCCGAAGGTCGTGTTCGGTTTCGCGATCACCGACGAGAGGATAGTTCGCATCGACCTCGTCGCCGATCCCACCCGCCTGCGCTAGCTTGACCTGCTGCTGCTCCACGACTGAGCGCGCAGGCGCCAGTCGGCGCGTCGGCGCCGCGGTTGCGCACACGGCGACTAGCGTGTCGAACATGTGTTCGCCATCGCGGTTCGGCGCTGCCTGATGCGCGTTCTCGGCATCGACCCCGGCCTCACCCGCTGTGGGGTCGGGGTGGTCGACGGCTCGATCGGCCGCCCCCTGTCCATGGTGCACGTCGACGTCGTACGCACCCCGGCCGAAAGCCAGGTTGCCCACCGACTGCTGGCGATCGACGAGGCGCTGGAGGGGTGGATCGCGCACTTCCGACCCGACGTGGTCGCGATCGAGCGGGTGTTCAGCCAGCACAACGTCTCCACCGTGATGGGCACCGCCCAGGTCAGTGGCGTCGCCATGGTCGTCGCGGCACGTCGCGGCCTCCCGGTCGCGCTGCACACACCGAGCGAGGTCAAGGCGGCCGTCACCGGCAGCGGGCGTGCCGACAAGGCGCAGGTCACGATGATGGTGACCCGCGTCCTCAGGCTGACCAAGCCGCCCCGCCCCGCCGACGCCGCAGACGCCCTTGCGCTCGGCATCTGCCACATCTGGCGAGGTCAGGCCACTGACCGCCTCGAACAAGCGGTCGCCGCGCAGCGCGCCACGGCAGGACGGCCGTACCGGTGATCGCCTTCGTACGCGGCAACGTCGTGACCACCACCATCACCAGCGCGGTCGTGGAGACCGGCGGGTTCGGCATGCACGTGCTGTGCACGCCGACGACACTGGCCCGGCTACGCGTGGGTCAGGCGGCACAGATCTTCACGTCGATGGTGGTCCGCGAGGACTCCATGACGCTGTACGGCTTCGCCGACGCCGACGAGCGTGACATGTTCGAGCTCGTGCAGACCGCCAGCGGCGTCGGCCCCAAGGTCGCGCAGGCGATGGTGGCGGTCCTCAGCCCGGACGAGCTGCGTACCGCCATCGTCACCGAAGACCTCGGCGCGCTCACCAAGGTCTCCGGTGTCGGACGCAAGGGCGCCCAGCGCATCGTCCTGGAGCTGAAGGACCGCGTAGGGGCACCGAGCGGCGGCCTCGGCGGGTCCCCCGCGGCCACCAACGTTCCCGTCGGCTGGCGCGACCAGGTCCACACCGCGCTCCTGGGCCTTGGATGGACCACGCGCGAGGCCGACGACGCGGTGGGCGCGGTCGCCGCACTCGCGGCCGAGCAGACCGAGCAGGCCGGCAGGCCGGACGTGTCCGCGCTGCTGCGCGCCGCGTTGCGTACCCTGTCGAGGGCATGAGCGATGACCACCGAGCGGCGAACGGTCGACCCGATGAGTGAGATGGACCTGCCGGACGTGCCGTACGACCCCACCTTCGACGCGCGCGCCGTCGTGCACCCCGATGCCGCGGGCGATGAGCAGGAGGTCGAGGCCGCACTGCGTCCCCGCACCCTCGAGGAGCTCATCGGCCAGGAGCGTGTACGCGAGCAGCTCGAGCTCATGCTGCAGGCGGCCAAGGCACGAGCACGTACCCCCGACCACGTCCTGCTGTCCGGTCCACCGGGGCTGGGCAAGACGACACTGGCGATGATCATCGCCTCGGAAATGTCCGCGCCGCTGCGACTGACCAGCGGTCCGGCGATCCAGCACGCCGGAGACCTGGCCGCGATCCTGTCGGGCATCAACGAGGGCGAGGTCCTGTTCGTCGACGAGATCCACCGCATGTCCCGCCCCGCCGAAGAGCTGCTGTACATGGCGATGGAGGACTTCCGCGTCGACATAGTCGTCGGCAAGGGCCCCGGTGCCACCGCGATCCCGCTGGACATCGCGCAGTTCACGCTCGTCGGTGCCACCACCCGCGCCGGCCTGCTGCCCGGGCCGCTACGCGACAGGTTCGGCTTCACCGCACAGCTGGAGTACTACGAGGCGGCCGAGCTGCACCGCATCGTCGAGCGCTCCGCCCGGCTGCTGTCCGTCGACATCACCGGTGACGGTGGCTATGAGATCGCGTCCCGCTCCCGCGGCACACCGCGGATCGCCAACCGGCTGCTTCGCCGCGTACGCGACTGGGCCGAGGTACGCGCCGACGGTGTCGTCACCGAGGACATCGCCCACCGGGCGCTCGATCTGTACGAGGTGGACCGCCTCGGCCTGGACCGCCTCGACCGCGCGGTCCTGTCCGCGCTGTGCCGAAACTTCGGCGGCGGCCCGGTCGGGGTCGCCACACTCGCCGTTGCCGTCGCCGAGGAACGCGAGACCGTCGAGGAGGTCGCCGAGCCCTTCCTGGTACGCATGGGATTCCTGGCCCGTACACCACGGGGCCGCATCGCCACCCCCGCGGCCTGGCGGCACCTCGGGCTCGCACCACCGGCCGGCGGTCCGGACCCGCTGCCGCTGGACTGAGCCGTGCGGGCGGGCGTCCCGTCGGGACTGCCTGGTTAGACTGCTCATTGGTCGTGCCCCGTCGCGGCCGCGTCGCTGATCCCCTCAGCCCTACCCACATCTGTCGTCGCTACTTTGGAGTCCTTCCCGTGTCTTCTGGGCAACTCGCTCAACTGCTGCCACTCGTCCTCATCATCGGCGTCTTCTGGCTGTTCATCCTGCGACCCGCGCGCAAGCGTCAACGGGACGCGATGGCGTTGCAACGCGGTCTCGAGGTCGGCTCGCGGGTCATGCTGACCAGCGGCGTCTACGGCACCGTGCTCGCCGTCGAGGACGACACGCTGCAGCTCGAGGTGGCGACAGGTGTCGCACTGACCGTCGACCGGCACGCTGTCGCCCGCGTCGTGGCGACTGACACGGCCGCTGACGGCGACGATCCGACCGAGCCACCGGCGCGCACGCACGACGAGGACGTGTAGTGGCCACCAAGCCCAACACCCGCAACCTCCCCCGGCCCGGACGCGTGCTGGCGATCTTCCTCGCGGTGGTCGTCGGGCTGTACGCCCTCCTGATCGGCGTCACCCTGTCCGGGGACGGTGCCGAAACCTGGAAGCCCGAGCTGGGCCTGGACCTGCAGGGCGGCACCAGGATCACGCTGCAGGCCAAGGCCGAGAACGGTGAGGTCACCCCGGAGAAGCTGGAGGAGGCCGCGAGCATCATCGACCAGCGGGTCAACGGCTCGGGTGTCTCCGAGGCCGAGGTGACCACCCAGGGCGGTGACCAGATCATCACCGAGATCCCCGGTGAGGAGCGCCAGGATCTCGTCGACGCGGCCAGTCGTACCGCGCAGCTGAGGTTCCGGCTCGTGTGGGGCACCCAGACGAAACCGGCGTCGGACACGCCCGCGACGGCGACGAAGGCAACCGCCGATGCGGCGAAGGCGGTCGAAGCGCTGGACTGGACCGAACTCAGCCTGACCGAGCAAATCGACGCCGAGACCCAGGGCATCACAACGCTGCCCAAGGACTACCAGGCCGCCGTCGACAAGCTCCAGGCCGCCGCCAACGAGTTCGCCTGCACCGACGACAATCTCCGCAAGGTCAGCGACAACGACGTCGCCGACAAGCCCATCGTCTCCTGCGAGCCCGAGACCGGGCAGGTCTACATCCTCAGCCCCGCCGTCATCGAAGGCACCGAGCTGGCCAGTGCGTCGGCCGGGGTGCCGCAGAACGGCGTGCAATGGGCGGTCGACCTGAGCCTCGAGAGCGAGGGCACCCAGGCCTTCAAGCAGGTGACCACCGAACTCACCGGCCAGCAGAAGCAGTTCGCCATCGTGCTGGACGGCGAGGTGATCAGCGCGCCGACGTCACAGGCCGCGATCACCGACGGCCGCGCCCAGATCACCGGCAACTTCACCCAGGCCACCGCGCAGGAGCTCGCCAACTCGCTGAAGTACGGCGCGCTGCCGCTGACGTTCACCGTCAACGGGGTCTCGGTCGAAGGCCCGAGCCTCGCCGGTGCACAGCTCAACGCCGGCCTCGTCGCCGGCCTGGTCGGGCTGGTGCTGGTCGTCGTCTACAGCCTTGCCTACTACCGGGGGCTCGGTCTCGTCGTCATCGCCTCGTTGATCGTCGCGGCAGCGATCACGTACGCGCTGGTGCTGCTGCTCGGTAAGTCCTCCGGCTTCACGCTGACGCTCCCGGGCATCGCCGGTCTCATCGTGGCCATCGGCATCACAGCCGACTCGTTCATCATCTTCTTCGAGCGGCTCCGTGATGAGGTACGAGGCGGCAAGTCGTTGCGCCTCGCGGTGGAGTCGGGCTGGAAGCGCGCACGGAATACCATCCTTGCCGCTGACGCCGTCTCCTTCCTGGCCGCACTGATCCTGTACATCTTCGCCATCGGCGTCGTCCGCGGGTTCGCCTTCGCCCTCGGACTGACAACCATCATCGACGTCTTCGTCGTCTTCTTCTTCACCAAGCCGCTGCTGTCGCTGCTCGCGCGCACCAAGTTCTTCGGCCAAGGCCACAAGCTTTCCGGGCTGGACGCCGGCCACCTCGGTATCTCGGGTCGCAAGATCACCCAGATCGCCAACGACGGGGCGAGGCGCCGCCCGGTGCCCGCCCAGGCCAGCGCGCCAGCGGGGGAGGTCCGATGAGCAGGATCAGTGTGCTCGGACACAGGCTCTACGAAGGAGACATCTCCTTCGACTTCGTCGGGCGCCGCAAGCTCTGGTACACCCTCTCGCTCGCCATCGTCGTCGTGTGCGCCCTCGGGCTGCTGGTCCGAGGGCTCAACATGGGGGTGGAGTTCAAGGGTGGCGTGGAGTTCACCGCCAAGATCGCCGCGACCGACGCCAACGTCACCAAGCTGAGCGATGCCGTGCAGGCCGCGGGCGTGCCCGACGCCGGTGACCCGACCGTCACCACGTCCGGCTCGGACGCGATCCGGATCCAGACCAAGCCGCTCGACCAGGACGAAGCCACCGTGGTCGAAGGGGCGCTCACCGACGCCGGCGCCAGCGAGGTCAGCCAGAACCTCATCGGACCCAGCTGGGGCGAACAGGTCGCCAACAAGGCGCTGCTGGGACTCTCGGTATTCCTCGTCGCCGTGGTGCTGTTCATCTGGGCGTACTTCCGCGAGTGGAAGATGTCCGCGTCGGCGATCGTCGCGCTCGCGCACGACCTGATCATCACGGTCGGCATCTACGCGTGGTCCGGGTTCGAGGTGACGCCGGCGACGGTCACCGGTCTTCTCACCATCCTCGGCTACTCCCTCTACGACACCGTCGTGGTCTTCGACAAGGTCCGTGAGAACACCCGCGCCTTCGAGGAGAGGACCCAGCGTACGTACTCGGAGTCGGCCAACCTCGCGGTCAACCAGACCCTGGTCCGGTCCATCAACACCTCGATCACCGCGCTGCTCCCGGTCGCGGCGATCTTGATCGTCGGCATCGTCGTGCTCGGTACGGGACCGCTGAAGGACCTGTCACTGGCGTTGTTCGTCGGCATGGCTGCCGGCACCTACTCCTCGATCTTCATCGCCACGCCGCTGGTCGTGCAGCTCAAGGAGTCCGAGGACGAGGTGAAGGCGCAAGGCCGTCGGGTCCACGCCCGGCGCGACAAGGAAGCGCGCGCCGCCGCCACCGCCCGGACCGAGGCCGAAGCCGTCGGCGTCGGCTCCGGACCCGGGACGGGCGCCGTGACCCGCCGGGTGTCATCAGGGGCGTCCAAACGAACCCAACCGCAGCGCGCACCGCGGTCCAAGCGCGGCAAACGCACCTGATGGGCCGGCTCGACACCGCCGGAGTCCTGGACGCGTACGTCCGCGAGATCCCCGACTGGCCGCAGCCGGGCGTGACGTTCCGGGACCTGACGCCGCTGCTGGCAAGTCCCGAGGCGCTCCGGCTGACGATCGAGGCGCTCGTCGCCCTCGTGGACGACGTAGCCGGAGGTGCCGTGGACAAGGTCGTGGGGATCGAGGCTCGCGGGTTCCTCTTCGGCACACCAGTGGCGATGGCGCTGGGAGTGGGGTTCGTCCCGATCCGCAAGGCGGGCAAGCTGCCGGCCGCGACATACCAGGAGTCGTACGCGCTGGAGTACGGCACGGCGATCCTGGAGATCCACCAGGACGCCCTCGTGTCCGGTGAGCGTGTCGTGGTCTTGGACGACGTGCTCGCCACCGGTGGTACCCTGACGGCGGCCAACCAGCTCGCGTCGCGCTGCGGTGCCGACGTCGCCGCAGACATCGTACTGATCGAGCTCGAGGCGTTGGCAGGACGCGCTAGGCTGAGCGGTACTCCGTTGGGTGCGCTGCGCACCCTGTGACCCGGGAGGCCCGTTGAACGCCGATCACCGCCGTGTGGGACTCGACCGCAACACGCCTGAGGGCGCCATGGTCGACTTCGCCTCCTCGCTGGACTCGCGGCGGCTGGGCCATCGCGTCGTGGCGTGGATCGGCCTCGCCGTGGCGATCGGCATGGTCCTGATGTCGTTCGCCAGCGCAGTCACCCGATGAACGACGACCAACGGCGCATCGTCGCGATCGTGCTCGTCGTGGCGATGGCACTCGCCGCCGCCGCGACCTTCCTCGGCGTCGTCCTCGGCTGACAGGTCAATCGACGCCCTCGCGCCTGCGCGCGACAGGTCCTGCGCGCTCGAACGCCGGTTGGTCAGGGCATACGATGGTTGGGGAAGGACTGGGAGGATCCGTGGCCGAGCGCACACGCACCGAGACCGAGGCACGGTCGCCGTCGACCGAGTCGGCGTCGGCGCCTGCGCGTGTACGTACGCGCCTCGCACGGCTCGGTAGCCGGTCGTCGGCCAACCCGGTCCTCGACCCGCTGCTGCGGATCGTTCGCGACACTCACCCCAAGGCCGACGTCGCGATGATCCAGTCGGCGTACTCCATCGCCGAACGGATGCACGCCACGCAGCAGCGCAAGAGCGGCGACCCCTACATCACCCACCCGCTCGCCGTCGCGACGATTCTCGCCGAGCTGGGCATGACACCGCCGACGCTGTGCGCCGCACTGCTGCACGACACCATCGAGGACACCTCGTACACCCTTGCCGAGGTCACCGCCGACTTCGGTGCGGAGGTCGCCCAGCTCGTTGACGGCGTGACCAAGCTCGACAAGGTCAAGTACGGCGACTCCGCGCAGGCCGAGACGATCCGCAAGATGATCGTGGCGATGAGCCGCGACATCCGCGTCCTCGTCATCAAGCTCGCCGACCGCCTGCACAACATGCGGACATTGAGGTACCTGCGCCAGGAGAAGCAGGAGCGGATCGCGCGCGAGACCATCGAGATCTTCGCGCCGCTCGCCCACCGCCTGGGCATGAACACCATCAAGTGGGAGCTGGAGGACCTGTCGTTCGCGACACTGCATCCCAAGGTCTACGACGAGATAGTGCGGCTCGTGGCCGACCGTGCACCCTCGCGCGAGGAGTTCCTGGAGACCGTCGTCGAGCAGGTGCAGGCTGATCTGCGAGCGGCCAAGATCAAGGCCAAGGTCACGGGCAGACCGAAGCACTACTACTCCATCTACCAGAAGATGATCGGGCGCGGCCGCGAGTTCGCCGACATCTACGACCTCGTCGGCATCCGTGTCCTCGTGGAGTCCTTGCCCGAGTGCTACGGAGTCCTCGGCGTCCTGCACGCCCGCTGGAACCCCGTACCCGGGCGGTTCAAGGACTACGTCGCGATGCCGAAGTTCAACATGTACCAGTCGTTGCACACCACGGTGATAGGTCCGCAGGGCAAGCCGGTGGAGCTGCAGATCCGTTCGTTCTCGATGCACCGCCGGGCCGAGTACGGCGTCGCGGCGCACTGGAAGTACAAGCAGCAGGTCAACGCGCCGGCCAAGTCCGACGCCCGCGACGGCTCTGACAAGAAAGGCATCTCGGACAACAACGAGATGGTCTGGCTCCGCCAGCTCCTGGACTGGCAGCAGGAGACCGAGGATCCCGGAGACTTCCTGGACTCCCTGCGGTTCGAGATCAGCTCCGCTGAGGTCTACGTCTTCACGCCACGTGGTGACGTGGTCTCGCTGCCGCTCAATTCCACGCCGGTCGACTTCGCCTACTCGGTCCATACCGAGGTCGGCCATGCGTGCATCGGCGCCCGGGTCAACGGGCGGTTGGTCTCGCTGGAGTCCAGGCTCGAGAACGGGGACGTCGTGGAGGTCTTCACCTCCAAGGCACCTGGGGCTGGCCCGAGCCGCGACTGGCTGGATTTCGTGCAGAGCCCCCGCGCACGCAACAAGATCCGGCAGTGGTTCACCAAGGAGCGCCGCGAGGAGGCCATCGAGCACGGCAAGGACGCCATCACCCGGCAGATGCGCAAACAGGGACTCCCGCTGCAGCGTCTGCTGAAGCACGAGTCGTTGCTTGCCGTCGCCAAGGATCTGCACCTCGCCGACGTGTCCGCGCTGTACGCCGCGGTCGGCGAAGGCAACGTCAGCGCGCAGAGCGTCGTCGAGCGGGTGCTCGAGCAGCTCGGCGGCGCCGACGGGGCGACCGAGGACATCGCCGAGACGATCGCGATGCCCAACGAGTCCGACCGGCGGCGCAAGGCCAAGCGCGCCGACGCCGGCGTGATCGTACGCGGCATGGGCGACGACGTCTTGATCAAGCTGGCACGGTGCTGTACGCCGGTTCCCGGCGACGACATCGTCGGGTTCGTCACCCGCGGCGACGGAATATCGGTGCACCGCGTGGACTGCCCGAACGTCAAGGGGCTGCAGCGCGAACCCGGCCGCATGACCGAGGTGGAGTGGGCCGCGACGGCGCAGAGCATGTTCTTGGTGGCAGTCCAGGTCGAGGCGCTGGACCGGGCGCGGCTGCTGAGCGACATCACCCGCGCGCTGTCCGACCAGCACGTCAACATCTTGTCCGCGGCGCTCTCGACGGGCCGGGACCGGGTCGCCAAGAGCAAGTTCACCTTCGAGATGGCCGACCCCAAGCATCTCGGCCACGTGCTCAAGGCGGTGCGTACCGTCGAAGGCGTCTTCGACGTCTACCGCATCACCCAATAGCGCTCGTACGTGGATGATGGCGCGCCCGTACGTGGATGATGGCGCGCCCCGTCACCAATTTCGGGGCAGCGGAACTCGTCCAAGTAGCTTGCCCAGGTCGCGTTCGAACCGGTCATCTCGTCCAAATATGTCCTCACGACGCGAAACGAAGAAGCGCCAGCCCTGCGCTTCTTCGAGCCCGCCACGCCGTCCGGCGTCATGCGCGCGATCGGCCTCGGCGGTGTGGAACTCCCGGCCGTCGTACTCGATGGCGATGAGCAGCTCGGGGTAGGCGAGATCGAGATAACGGTCGAACCCGAGCCGATCCTGAAGGTGGAACTGGACCACCGGGCGGGGAAATCCGGCATCGACGATCCTGAGACGCTGCCACGACTCCCCAGGTGATGCTGCCCCCGGCTCAATGAGCGGGGCAAGCTCGCGGCCCTGGACGACACCGGGGTATCCGCGTAGCCGATCGAGGTACGCGCCCACCTGCTCTGAATCGATGAGTCCGGCGTGCGCCATGCCGTCGGCGGCAGCGAGAGCGTACGGCCGCCACAGTGATCGCAGCAGATCGCTTGCCGTCCGCACCGGCGTGGTCACGAGCATTCCGCTCATCTCCATGACGTCGGGCTTGGGCAGCTTGGCGTGCCGACAACTGACCCCGGCGGTCGTGACCCGGTGAGTGCCATGCGGCACGACCATCTTCGGAACGAGGGTGTGGCGGTCGGTCGGCCGAAAGGTGTCGACTCCGTGCAACCAGGAGGCGAACTCATCGCAGATGATTGCGTGAGGTGGTGCCACGAGCTCGGCCGCCGTGACCCGGAGCCAACGTGAATCAGGAACATGCGAATCGACGTAGACGGCGTAGAACACCTTGCACAGGCGATGGCTGCGAATCGCCGAGCGTAAGTCGTGGCGGTTGAGTCCAAGCCGGGCAATGTCGCGAGTGTGAAACGGTTGACCGTCGTTGATGAACTCACCCATGACGACCATGTAAGTCTCTGAGCCCGCGATTTCCTGCTTTTCCACAGGGCCAATTCGCGAGACCCACCATCATCCACGTATGGGCGCGCCGTCATCCACGTATGGGCGCGCCATCATCCACGTACGGGCGGGGGGAGAGGGGAGTCAGCTGAAGTCGGAGAGGGCGCGGCGCGCTTGTTCGAGCCACGACTCCCGGGCCTCGATCGACTCGCGGGCATCGCGGGCCGCCTTCTCGTTGCCGGCTCCCTCGGCCTTGTCGAGCTGCACCTGCAGGGCGGCCAGAGACTTCTCCAGCTTGGTGATCGTCTCGTCAGCGCGGGCACGCGCTTCGGGGTTGGTGTTGTCCCAGCGCTGCTGCCCGGCGGCCTCTATCGCCTCCTCCACCGTGCGGATCCGGGCCTCGTATCCCTTCATCGACGCCCGCGGAACCTTGCCGGCCGCGTCCCACCGCTCGGCGATGCGCATCCAGGCGGTACGCGTGGCCTCGACGTCCTGCACTGGGAGCAGGGCCTCGGCGTCGGCAAGGATGGTCGCCTTGACCTCGGCGTTGGCCTCGTACTCCAGGTCCAGCTGCGCGTTGGAGTCGTCGCGGGCGGAGAAGAAGACGTCCTGGGCGGCCCGGAAGCGTTTCCACAGCCGGTCGTCGACTCCGCGCGGGGCGGGCCCGGCGGCCTTCCAGCGTTGCATGAGGTCGCGGTACGCACCGGCGGTCGGCCCCCACTCGGTCGAGGTGCTGAGCGCCTCCGCCTCCTTGACCAAGGACTCCTTGACGACGCGGGCCTGCTCACGCCGATCAGACTGCTCGGAGAAGTGTGCCTTGCGTCTGCGGGTGTAGCTGGTGCGGGCCGAGGAGAACCGGTGCCAGATCTCGTCGTCGAGCCGCTTGTCCAGCCGCGGCAACGACTTCCACTGCTCCAGCAGCTCGCGCAACCGGTCCGCGCCGGCCCGCCAGTCGTCGCCGGCGGCGACTCCCTCCGCCTCGTCGGCGATGGCAGACTTCGCGACCTGCGCCTCGGCGGTCTTCTGCACGCGCGCGACCTTGCGCGCCTCGCGTGCCGACGCGATCTCCGGCTCGAGCGCGTCGAGGCGGTCGGCCAGTGCGTCGAGGTCACCGACCGCGTGCGCGTCGGCAACCGACTGGCGCAGCGTCGAGACCGCCTTTGCAGCCTCGTCCGGCCCGAGCGTGCCGGCCTTGATCCGGGCGACCAACAGGTCCACCTCGACCCGCAGCCCTTCGAAGCGGCGGGTGTACAAGGCGATCGCCTCGTCCGGGTCGCCACCGGGCCACTGCCCGACGGCGCGCTCGCCGGCACGGGTCGTGACATACACGGTGCCCTGCTCGTCGATCCGACCCCACGAGTTGCTTGGTTCCACGCTCACGGCTCCCCCCTGGTCGTCCCCCACGTACGTCCTCGGGCCAGTCTAGGAGTAAGGCGCCCGCGCGCCTCCGGGAGCGGGCGGGCGCGTAACCTTCGGGCTGTGTTGATCACCGCCTTCCCGGCCGGACCGCTGCAGGCCAACTGCTACGTCGTCGGCCGTGGGCCCGGCACCGACTGCGTCATCGTCGACCCGGGCATGGACGCAGGCGACGCCATCGAGCAGGTGGTGCGGGAGAACGACCTGACACCGGCAGCGATCCTTCTCACCCACGGCCACTTCGACCACATGTGGAGCGCCACGCCGGTGTCCCAGAGGTATGAGGTCCCGGTCTGGATCCACCCGGCGGACCGGCACCTGCTTGCCGACCCCATGGCCGCGATCTCCGACGAGTCGGCCGAGCTGCTGCGTGCCCAGCTCGGTGTCGCGGCGACGACGACGTTTACCGAACCGGCCGATGTGCGTGACGCCGTCGGTGACATCGAGACCGCCGGCTTGACGTTCGCCGCGGTCCACGTACCCGGCCACACCGCCGGAACCGTGATGTACGCCGTCGCCTACGACGGCCCCGAGGAGATCCCGAGCGTGCTCTTCACCGGCGACTTCCTGTTCGCAGGTTCGATCGGGCGCACTGACCTGAGCGGGGGAGACCACGACGCGATGACGGCGAGCCTTCGGTCCGAGGTGCTGCCGTTGGCCGATGAAGTGGTGATCCTCCCCGGCCACGGACCACAGAGCTCGGTCGGGCGGGAGCGGGCGACCAACCCGTTCCTCGCCGAGGTCGCCGAGGCCGCGGCGGGCACCCGGTGGCGCGATGAGTAGACCGACGCCCCTGAGTGGGTTCCCCGAGCTCCTTCCTGCCGAGCGCAACGCCGAGCTGTACGTTCTGGACCACCTGCGTCGGGTGTTCGAGCTGCACGGCTTCGCGTCAATCGAGACACGCGCGGTGGAGACCCTCGATCAGCTGCTGCGCAAGGGCGAGATCGACAAGGAGGTGTACGTCCTGCGGCGTCTGCAGGCCGAGGAAGGCGGCGCGGACTCCGGCCTCGGGCTGCACTACGACCTGACCGTGCCGTTCGCGCGGTATGTGCTGGAGAACTCCGGCAAGCTGGAGTTCCCGTTCCGCCGCTACCAGATCCAGAAGGCCTGGCGCGGCGAACGCCCGCAGGAAGGTCGTTTCCGCGAGTTCACGCAGGCCGACATCGACATCGTCGCCAAGGACGATCTGGCTTTCCACTTCGACGTCGAGGTGGCACACGTGATGGCCGAGGCGCTTTCGGGGTTGCCTGTACCTCCGCTGCGGTTGGGGGTCAACAACCGCAAGCTGCTCGAGGGCTTCTACCGCGGCCTGGGCGTCGACGACCCTGCCGCCGTGATGCGTACCGTCGACAAGCTCGACAAGCTGCCCGCCGAGCGGGTCGCCGACCTCCTGCGGGCCGAGGCAGGACTCGACGTCGACCAGACCAACAGGTGCCTCGCGCTTGCACAGATCAGCGCCGCGGACGACTCGTTCGTCGACCAGGTGCGCGCCCTCGGCGTCGAGCACGATCTCCTCGCGACCGGTCTGGACGAGCTTGCGGAGGTCATCTCCGCGATCGGCGCCCTCGAGACCGGCAGCGTCACCGTCGCTGCCGACCTGCGGATCGCCCGTGGCCTCGACTACTACACCGGGACTGTGTTCGAGACCCAGATGGCCGGTTTCGAGCACCTCGGCTCCATCTGCTCCGGCGGCCGGTACGACGCCCTCGCCGACGACGGCAGGAACCGCTACCCCGGTGTCGGTATCTCTCTGGGCGTCTCGCGCGTTCTCGTCCCGCTGATCGCCAGGGGCCAGCTGACGGCGAGTCGTAGCGTGCCGTCGGCCGTTCTCGTCGCACTCGTCGACGAGGGTTCCCGCCCGGACAGCAACGCGATCGCGCAGTCGTTGCGCGCCCGCGGTATCGCCGCGGAGGTCGCCGCGACCGCGCAGAAGTTCGGGAAGCAGATCCGTTACGCCGAGCGCCGGGGCATTCCGTACGTTTGGTTCCCCGCGGGCCTGGAGTCCGCACACCAGGTGAAGGACATCCGCGACGGGGGACAGCGCGACGCCGACCCGTCCACCTGGTCGCCACCGGACGCCGACATGACGCCCGCCATCAACACCACCGCCGGAGGAGAAGCGCAGTGATCCGCACGCACGATGCCGGAAGTCTTCGTACCAGCGATGCGGGGGCGCAGGTCACGCTCGCCGGGTGGGTCGCCAGGCGGCGGGACCACGGCGGGGTGGCGTTCATCGACCTGCGGGACGGCAGCGGTGTCGCGCAGGTCGTGATCCGCGAGGAGGAGACCGCCCGACCGCTGCGGGGAGAGTTCTGCGTCAAGGTGGTCGGCGATGTGGCCGCACGCCCTGAGGGCAACGCCAACCCCAACCTCGCCTCTGGCGACATCGAGGTCATCGCGACCGACGTCACCGTGCTCAGCGAGTGCGCACCGCTACCGTTCCCGATCGAGGAGCACACCGCCACGCCGATCAACGAGGAGACCCGCCTGCGGTACCGCTACCTCGATCTGCGCCGCGAGGACATGGCGCGTAACCTGCGGGTGCGCTCACACGCGACACGGCTCATCCGCGAGGTGATGTCCGCTCACGACTTCCTCGACATCGAGACGCCCTACCTCACCCGCTCCACGCCCGAAGGTGCCCGCGACTTCCTGGTGCCGGTGCGCCTGCAGCCCGGCTCCTGGTATGCGTTGCCGCAGTCGCCGCAGCTGTTCAAGCAGCTGCTGATGGTCGCCGGGATGGAGCGCTACTACCAGATCGCCCGGTGCTTCCGAGACGAGGACTTCCGAGCCGACAGGCAGCCGGAGTTCACCCAGCTTGACGTCGAGATGAGCTTCGCCGACGCCGACGACATCATCGCGCTGGCCGAAGAGGTGCTGGTGAGGCTGTGGCGTGAGCTGGCCGGCCACGAGATCAGCACGCCGATCCCGCGTATCACCCACGCCGAGTCCATGCGCCGCTACGGCATCGACCGTCCGGACCTGCGCTTCGCGTCCGAGCTCGTCGACTTCACCGACTACTTCGCAGGCACCCCCTTCCGCGTTTTTCGGGGTCCGGGGTCGTCCCCGGGAGAGCACAGCGCGCAGAAGGGCCGGGACTGGCACGTGGGCGCTGTGGTCATGCCCGGCGGCGCGTCCCAGCCCCGCAAACAGCTCGACGCCTGGCAGGAGTGGGCGCGTTCGCGTGGCGCCAAGGGTCTGGCGTACGTCCTGGTGACCGAGGACGGGCAGCTCGGCGGCCCGGTCGCCAAGAACCTGTCCGAAACCGAGCGTGACGGTCTCGTCGCGCACGCCGGTGCCAAGGCCGGTGACTGCATCTTCTTCGCGGCCGACGAGCGTGCCAACGCGCTCGGGCTGCTCGCGGCCGTCCGCGTAGAGGTGGGGGAGCGGTGTGGACTGATCGACCACGACCGCTGGGAGTTCGTGTGGGTCACCGACTTCCCGCTGTTCGAGCGAATCGAGGGCACCGACGGCGCCGATGCCTGGACCGCCGTCCACCACCCGTTCACGGCGCCGACGGCCGACTACGCCGACACGCTGCACGAGCGGCCGGCCGAAGCGCTCAGCCAGGCGTACGACATCGTCGTCAACGGCAGCGAGATCGGCGGTGGCTCCATCCGTATCCACCGCCCGGAGATGCAGCAGCGGGTCTTCGAGACCATCGGCTTGAGCCGTGCCGAGGCCGAGAACCAGTTCGGCTTCCTGCTGGAGGCGTTCGCCTACGGCCCGCCCCCACATGGGGGGATCGCGCTCGGTCTGGACCGGACCTGCGCACTGCTGGCCGGCACCGAGTCGATCCGCGACGTCATCGCGTTCCCCAAGACCGCCTCCGGAGGAGACCCCTTGACCGGCGCGCCGGCGGCGATCACCGCGGCGCAACGCAAAGAGGCGGGCGTGGACGCCAAACCTGCTGCGGCGCCGGTCTAAGCCCCGAATGCGCGCTTCGCGCGGGGAAGAGTATCCAAACCGTTACCACATCGAGGTCGATACGAGTGTGAGCGTCGTCTAAAGTCACGGGCGGTGCTTGTGAACACACACCGCGAAAGGGGACCTGTGTCGATCTCGCCGATGGGGCTGGACGACCCGGCTGACAAGATCGATGCCGGCGCGTCCAAAGCGCCTGAGGAGATCGCGGGCCGGTCCCCCTGGCAGCTGGCGATGGAACAGCTGCGCAGCGACAAGGTCGCGATGATCTGTCTCGGCATCTTGGTCTTCTTCGTGCTCGTCGCATTGTTTTCCCCGCTCCTCAGCCGCGCCTTCGGCGTCACCATCGACACCCCCGAGGCCAATATCCTGCTCAGCACCACCGGCTTCGACGGCATGCCGGTGGTCGGCCCGCCCTACAACGGCTTCATCTGGGCCCACCCGCTCGGCATCGCCCCGAGCACGGGCACCGACAACCTGGCGTTCTGGATGTACGGCGCTCGCACCTCGATGGGCATCGCCCTGGTCTCCACGGTGGCCGCGACCATCATCGGCATCACGATGGGCCTCGTCGCAGGCTTCGCCCGTGGCCCGCTCGAGGCGGTCATCTCCTGGATCATCGACTTCTTCCTCTCCCTGCCGTTCATCCTGGTCGCGCTGTCGGTGGCCCCGATTCTGGTGTCGCGGTTCTCCACCCAGCCCGCGCTCCTGTCCGCGTCGCAGCTGGTGGCGCTGCTGCTGGTGCTGTCCCTCACCGGCTGGATGGCCCTCGCCCGGCTGATCCGCGGTGAGGTGCTGTCGCTGCGTGAACGCGAGTTCGTACTTTCCGCGCGCGCCATCGGCGTCCCGACCCGGTCGATTCTGCGCAAGGAGCTGCTGCCCAACCTGATCGCTCCGATCATCGTGTCGTTCTCGCTGGGACTGCCCGCATTTGTCTCGGCCGAGGCCGGTCTGGCCTACCTCGGCATCGGCGTGACAAACATCCCTTCGTGGGGACGGACGATCAATGCGGCGTCCAACTACTACGACACCTATCCGTTGTACCTCTGGGCGCCGGTAGCCGGCGTCCTGACCCTCGTCGTGGCACTGAATCTCCTCGGAGATTCGATCCGCGACGCGTTCGATCCCAAGACTCGTCGATGACGGGGATCATCGAGAGTGAGCATCGCCCCTTGAAAGGTGGGTACATTTCGATGCGTATGAAAAAGACAGGCACTGCAATCGCAGCTGCCGCACTATTGACCGTCGCCGCGTGCGGCGGCGGTGGAGGTGGCAGCCCGACAGAAACCCAGACTGTGGGTGAGGGCGGCGATGCCGGCTCCGGGCAGGACCCAGAAGCCGCCGGTCCCGCCGCTGAGATCGAGGGCGCGCAGGAAGGTGGCACTCTCACCGTCAACTCCGAGGTGTCGCCCGTCACGCTCGACCCGACGCGTTCGTACTACGCAGACTCGACGGCGATCATGTCCGACCTGGTCACCAGGTCGCTCACCCAGTACAAGTACGACGCCGAGTCCGACAGCATGATCCTGGTGCCCGACATGGCCACCGACCTCGGCACACCCAACAAGGACTTCACCGAGTGGACGTTCACGCTGCGTGAGGGGCTGAAGTACGCCGACGGCACCGATGTCGCGGCCGAGGACGTCGCCTACGCGATCAAGCGTTCGTTCGCGACCGAGGAGCTGCCGGACGGTCCTACCTACCAGCAGACGTTCTTCCTCGACGGCGACAAGTATGCGGGTCCCTACGAGGACGGCACCGACTACGCCGGCGTCGAGGTCGACGGCAGCGACGTCATCATCAAGATGCGCCGCCCGTTCGGTGACATGCCCTACTACGGCTCGTTCCCGGCGTTCACCGCCATCCCCGAGGATGCGGACACCGATCCCGCCAAGTACGGCAACAACCCGATGGCGACCGGCCCGTACCAGTTCGAGACCTACAAGCCGGGCCAGAGCCTGACGTTGGTCCAGAACGAGAACTGGGACCCTGCCACCGACCCGGGACGTCACCAGTACGTCGACAAGTGGGTCTTCAACTGGAACCAGGTCCAGAGCAAGGTGGACAAGGTCCTCATCGCCGACCAGGGCGAGGCGCAGACGACGCTCAGCTACACCGACGTCCTGACCGCCAACTACGCCAAGGCCCAGGAGACCGATCGCCTGGTCACCGGTACCTCACCATGCACCTTCTTCTGGTACATGGACAACCAGAAGATCACCGACGTCAAGGTTCGCCAGGCCGTCGGTTGGGCCTACCCCTACCAGGCCGCGTGGCGTGCTGGTGGACTCATCGAGGGCGTGACGCGGTCGGCGTCGACCACGGCTCTCCCGCCGGGCACCTCCGGCCGGGCAGAGTACGAGAGCCTGCCGGGCCAGGACGGCAAGACCACCGACCCGGACAAGGCCAGGGCGTTGCTGGAGGAGGCTGGCGAGGTCGGGTTCGAGATCAAGTTCCCGTACCAGACCAATGTGCCGGAGTCGGTCCAGGCCAAGGACCAGATCGTCAAGGG
>Ga0136637_1000023_pt1 | contig 20168 bp, 15 predicted proteins | sample AntDrymUQ8572106_2_FD_105497 | JGI IMG/M metagenome (GOLD analysis project Ga0136637, IMG submission 105497) | Polar desert sand microbial communities from Dry Valleys, Antarctica - metaG UQ857 (21.06) | ecosystem: Environmental > Terrestrial > Soil > Desert | place: Antarctica: Dry Valley... | reverse complement strand
TCCCGGCTGCCCGCGCCGTCGCCGCCAGGAGCGCCAGTTCGCGGCTGACCGTGTAGTGGTTGTGGTCGCCGTCCACCAGCGCGACTTCGACGGCTCCGATGTCGGGCAAGGCGTCGAGGGACAGGCGGCGGTGCCGCGCACCGCCCGCCCGTGCTCGTCGAGCTGCGCCGGATCGTAGCTGGGAGCCGGGTCGATCAGGTGCAGCGTGGCGCCGCGGTCGCGGCAGTAGGCGGCGAGCGGGCGCGTGTGCGAGCCGCCGGCGGCACCGATCTCCACGACGGCGCTCGGCTCGACGGCGTCGAGCACGGGTCGAACCACGGTGTCCCCGAAGCGGTGCACCGAGCGGAGCGTAGGGCGTCCAGGTATACGATCAAGGGGTGAGGGTCCTCGTCCTGAGCCCGGCGGGCGGCGACCATTCGACGCTGCGGGCCGCGCTGCTCACCGAGCATGAGGTCATCTCGTCCAGCGCACCGGTTCGCGCCCTGATCACCGGTGGCCGGCGATGGCGCCCCGAGGCCGTCCACGCTCGCGGGCCGGCCATGCTCGCGGCTGGGGCGCTTGTGGCCGCTCGCCGCGCGATACCGCTGGTCTACGACGCCCCCGGAACGGTTGAGCCCGTCCGTGGGCGCGATCGCCTGGCCGAGCGGCTGTTGGTCCCGCGCTGCGCCGCGGTGGTCGCCGGTTCGGCCGGCGAGGCGCGGCAGCTTCACGACCGCCATCGTCTGGCCGTGCTGCCCGTCGTGCTCGACCCCGACGGACTGGCTGACTCGGCAACGGCGCTGCTGCTAGCGCTCTACCACCGTCTGCCTGCCGGCCGGTCCCGTGGTCGCCGGGGGTCGCGGTGGTCGGTCGGGCTGCGTGCCGCCCGCACGCTGGCGACGGAGCTGCCCAACGCCGCCGATCGCCGCGCGCTGCGTCGGCCACTGGGGTTCGCGTGGTACGCCTACGGGCGCCACCTGCGGGCCGTCGGGCGTCACGGACAGGCCGCTGATGCGTTCGCGGCCGCCGCGCGCCGCGGTGACGACGCGCGCTACGACGCTGAGCGCGCCCAGGCGCTCAAGGACTCGGGTCGGGTAGAGGAGGGGCGAGCGGCGTACCTGGCGGTGGTGAGTGGGGCGAAGGCGCGGGACGACGAGACGCTGGCGCGCGCCGGGCTGGCGCTGGCGCGCCTGGGCGCAACCAAGGACGCCGGCGTCGTCGCGCGTCGGCTCGAGGACGCACCCGTGGACGACGGGCGTCGCCAGGCCCAGATCGCGGAGCTTCACGTCGCGCTCGGGGACACCCCCGCGGCTCTGCGAGCGGCCGATCGGGCTTCCGCCCTGGACCCCGACGACCTGTACGTGCTGCGAACCCGCAGTCGCGTGCTGCGCCAGGCCGGCGAGCCCAGCGCCGCGCTCGCGCTCGCACGCCGGCGCTCGACCGACGAGGGCGAGCGGCGGCTGGAGGGGCAGCTGCGAACGCTGGACCCAGCCTGGGAGCCCAGCGTCACCGGCGGCCGCCCGCCGGTCGAGCGGGTTCCCGGCCGGATCTTGCACCTGCTGGGGACGTCGCTGCCCTACGCCACGTCGGGCTACGCCTATCGCTCGGCCGCGGTGCTGGCCGCGCAGCGACGCCTGACCCTGGAGCCGATCGCCGCGACCCGCCTCGGCTTCCCGGTCACCCGTGGGCGCACCGACTTCGCGCTCGCGGAGACCGTGGACGGCACCGTGCACCATCGCTTCGTTCCGCTTCGGCTGCAGCGCTACGGCGCGGTGGCGCAGGACCAGCTCCTGCAGGCCAACGTCGACCTGCTGGCCGACCTCGTCGGCCGCGTCCGCCCGGCGCTGCTGCAGGCGACCACCCCGTGGCTCAACGGCCTGCTCGGCCTCGCCTTGCGCCGCGCGTTCTCGATCCCGCTCGTCTACGACGTCCGCGGCTTTCCCGAGATGACGTGGGCGGTGCGCGACGGCGGGGACGCGAGCGAGCTGTACCGGCTGCGGCGCGTGGCCGAGACCCGCTGCATGCGCGAGGCCGATCGCGTCATCACGCTCAGCGAGACCATGCGCGCACACATCGCCGGCCGTGGCATCGACGCCGCGCGCATCCACGTCGTGCCGCACGCCGTCGACATCGACGCCTTCGCCCCGCGCCCGCCGGATCCCGACCTCCTGCGCCGCCACGGGTTGACCGGAGGTCTGGTCGTCGGCTGCGTGTCGTCGCTGCTGGGCTACGAGGGGCTCGACACCTTGCTGCGGGCGATCGCCGCGGTGCGGCGGTGCGACCGCCGCGTGATGGGCCTGCTCGTCGGCGACGGCGCGGCGATGCCCCACCTGCGCGAGCTCGTGCACGAGCTGGACCTCGAGGACGCCGTCGTGCTCACGGGTCGCGTCCCTCACGCCGAGGTGGCCGGCCACCTCAGCCTCATCGACGTGTTCGTGGTCCCGCGCCACGACCACGAGGTCTGCCGGTTCGTCACACCGCTCAAGCCCTTCGAGGCGATGGCGGCCGGCCGGTGCATGGTGGTCAGCGATCTGCCGGCCCTGGCCGAAGCCGTCGGAGGCGGCAGCGCCGGGCGGATCGTCACGCCCGACGACCACGGCGAGCTCGCCGCGGTCCTCGAGGAGTTGGCGGCACGGCCAGACGAGCGCGCGCGACTGGCGTCGGCCGCCCGTGAGCTGGCCGTGGCCCAACACGGCCCCGAGGCGATCGATCGGGCGATGGCCGGCGCCCTGGCCGCTCTGACCGGACCCGGTCCTGCGCCGGCGCGCCGGCATCGCCAGGCGACCCGAGCATGAGCACGTCCGGGCATGCAGCCGCTCGATCGTCTCCAGGCGCACGGCGAACTCCGCCTCGGTCGCACACCCCCACTTCGTCCGTCCTCGCGCGAAGTCCCTCAGCACGCGCTCGTGAAAGAGCGTGTCGGACCAGGGGCGCTGGCGCACGAGGCGCTCCTCGAGCGCCTGGAAGACCTCGAGCTCCGTGGAACCGGCGCGAGGCCGGAAGGTCCCAGTCCCCGTCGAGCACTCGGCCGCCCGTCGCGAGCATACGGCGCTTCAGGTCGATGCGGCCCGACCGGTCCAGCTCGGGAGGACCGAAGACCAGGTTGATCCCCGTGGGATCAACCCACACCAGGGGCGGCTCCGACGCCGCCGGATCGTCGAACCCGGAGCTCGCGCCGAAGGTGAGGGGCCGATGGGGGTGAGCGGATCGCAGGGCCTGCTGCACCGCGGGCGGCACCTCGCGGACGAGGGCGGTGGCCGACCCACCGTCGCCGGCGAGAAGCCGCACGCTGTTGTCGGCGAGGATGACGTAGGGGCGCTCGGCCGACGTCTCGGCATCCGCGACCACGCCGATGGTCTCGACAGGCCGGATGGCGCCCACGCCTTTGCCGTGCTCGGATCCGGGCGTCGAGGCACTCACAGCCCCGATAATAGAGCCGAGATCATGCTCGACCGCCCTACCGGCCGCCACGTATGAACGTCACCGTCATCGGAAGCTGCCGCGTCCACGGGCCGCTGCGATGGGTCGCTGCTCAGGGGCTCATCGCGATGCACGACCAAGGCGTCTACGGCTACACGCACTGCACGAAGGAGGCCCTGCAGCAGCTCGAGGTCCTCCAAGGCAAGCGTCAGCTCACCGATGAGCTGTGGCCGTACATCGCCGATTCACGCTATTCCGAACTTGGCCATGGGGATGTCGCGACCGCCGACGCCCTGGTCGTCGAGATCTCATCGGTCAAGGAGATCTCATTCCGCCAGACCTTTCTCCAGAGCGTCTTCTTCCGCACTGCGCTCGTTCGCGACCGAGCTGACCTGGCCGCGTGGTGGAAGGACCTGCGACGCGGCGCATCGACCGGCCCACGAGAGGACTACGTCAGGGAGGACCTGAGCGACCTCGAGCAGGCGCTGGTGCGCGAGACGACGGTGGAGCTTCAGGCTCAGCAAACCATTCACGACGACATGCGGGCGATCGCCACCTCGTTCGAGGGGCCGGTCGACTTCGTCAGCCACTTCGACGTCACCGATTACCGGGGAAGGCCCGTCGCCATCCGCGAGCAGCTCATCGAGAGCGTCGCGGCCGGCGCCGCGAAGCTCGAAGCCCCCTACTGCAATCCCGGCGAGCTCGCACGGCGCTTCGGTCGCAGCCGCGCCGTACGCGATCGATCGCACTACCACCCTGACTTCGTCCGCGAGCTCGGCATGCGTATCTTCACCGACTATCTCCTCCCGATCGGGGAGCGCGTGACCCGCTGATGAACAACGATCGCATCGCCGAGCTCTACGAGGGCACGATCGGGAACGCCGACCTGCAGCGCGTCTCCCGGCGGCGCATCCACTGGATGTGCGCGCAGGCCGTCGGCGAGCAGGTCGTCGACGTCGGCTGCAGCCAGGGCATCGCGTCCCTGCTGTTGGGCCGCGAGGGACGGCACGTCCTGGGCATCGACTCCGAGCGCGCGGCGATCGATGAGGCGCAACGGCGCCTCGACACGGAGGAGGCCGAGGTGAGCGACCGCGTGAGCTTCGTCCTCGGGGACGCGCGCGAGCTGCCCTGCGAGCCGGCGAGCGTCGACACCGTGCTGATGGGGGAGTTCCTCGAGCACCAGATCAACCTCGAAGGGCCGCTGCACGAAGCCGCGCGTGTCCTCACGACCGATGGCCGCCTCGTGATCACGACGCCGTACGGGGTGCACGAGTACCACGACCACAAGGAGCCGCTTTACCTCGGAGCGCTCCTCGAGGCGCTCGCGCCGTCGTTCGCGATCAGCGACCTCGGCCTGATCGGGCGCTATCTGACCGTCGTGGCGACGCCCTGGGCCGGCGAGCCGGAGCCGTCGGCGCAGATCTGGCGCGAAGCGCTCGGCGTCGCCGAACGACGGCTGGCGCATCAGGATCGCGCCGTGGAGGACCACAGCACGGCGGCGCTCGATCTGCGCACCAGGCTTCGCGAGCTCGAGCAGGAGCTCGCAAGCCGCGTGGCGTCGCTCGACGCCGCCAGAGGACGGGTGGCCGAGCTGGAGACCCGATCCGAGAAGCTGGCCGAGCTCATGAGTCGGCTCGAGATCGCGGCAGCCGAGCGCAAGAGCGAGGTCGCCGGGCTGCAACTGACGCTGAAGCGCCGGGACGCCGATGCCGTCCGCGCCAAGGCGCGGGAGCGCGCCGCAGCCGAGCAGCTCGCGCATCAGGGCAAGCAGCTGCGCCGGACCTCCGATCAGCTGGACCGCGTGCTCTCGAGCCGCTCCTTCCGCGCCGTTCAACTCGCGTGGAGGATGCGGTCCTCCCGGCGCGCCAGGCTCGCGCTGGGCGCGGGGGTCGCGGTGATGGCAGTCCTCGCGGCCCTCGTGCTCGCCGGCGCCGTCAGCTGGTGGATCGCTCTGGCGGCGGCGGGTGCGATGGTCGCCGGCGGGGTCGCCGCCGCCGTCGCCGGGCTCCGCCGGCCGCCGGCGTCCTCCATGCCGGCCGCGAGCGCGGGATCCTTCGGCAAGGACGCGCCGGCAGCCAGAGAACGCGTCAGTGGGCGTGCGCCCGCGCCACGACAGATCATCGTCGCCTCCCCCCGTGTCGCGATCGACGTCGAGCGCCAGCGGTGGCAGTCCGGGCAGCACCGGGTGGACCCCCGGGAGCTTCGGGTCGCCACTGTGATGGACGAGATGTCGCGCGCGTGCTTCGCGCCCGAGTGCGAGCTGGTCTCCTTCGGCATGGAGGACTGGCGGGACGCGCTCGAGGCGCACGAGCCCCACATGCTGCTCGTCGAGTCGGCATGGAACGGCAACGGCGGGACGTGGCAGTACGGCGTCGCCTCCTACACGCATCCGCACTACGCCGGCCTGCCACAGCTGACCGCGCTCGTCGAGTGGTGTCGCGAGCGCGAGATCCCGACGGTCTTCTGGAACAAGGAGGACCCCGTCCACTTCGAGCGCTTCAAGGAGGCGGCGGCCCTCTTCGACCACGTGCTCACGACCGACGCGCATCGCATCGGCGCCTACGAGGCGCTCGGCGCACCCCACGTTCGCAGCGTCGGCGCGCTGCCGTTCGCCGCCCAGCCCCGGCTACACAACCCCGTCGGCGCCGCGCACCCGCGCCTGGACGCACCGGTCTTCGCCGGCACGTACTACCGCAACCGTCATCCGGAGCGACAGGGCAGCCTCGAGATGATCCTCGACGCCGCGCGGCCGCTGGGACTCGTCATCTACGACCGCACCTTCGGCACGAGCAGTCCGGAGTACGGGTTCCCCGAGCGCTTCACGCCGCACATCGCGGGGCGGCTGCCGTACGACCGCGTGATCGAGACCTACAAGGCGCACAAGGTCTTCGTCAACGCCAACAGCGTCACCGACTCGCCCACGATGTTCTCGCGCCGCGTGTTCGAGCTGCTCGCGTGCGGGACCGGCGTGGTGAGCACCGAGAGCGTGGGCATCGAGGCGATCTTCGGCGACCTCGTGCCCGTGGTCGGCACACCGGCGGAGGCCACCGCGGCACTCGAGCGCTGGATCCAGGACGAGGGCTACCGGGTCGAGACCAGCACGAAGGCCGCGCGCCTCGTCCTCGGACAGCACACCTACCGCGAGCGCATGGCGACCGTCGCGCGGACCGCCGGCTTCGATGTCGACACCGCCTCGGCCGAGGCGGTCGCCGTGCTCGCGTGCCTGGACGGCCGCGGCGGAGGCGATGAGCTGACCCGGCTGATCGCGACGCTCGCCGGCCAGACCAGGGCTCCCCGGGAGGTGGTGCTCAGCACCCGCGACGACGCCGATGTCGCCGCCGTGCAGCAGGCGCTGCCGGACGCCGGGGTCCGCGGCGCCGCTCACATGCCGGACGCACCGGCGGCCGAGCGCATCCGCGAGCTCGCCGCGCTCGCGACCGCGCCCTGGGTGGCGGTCCTGGACGCAACCACGGAATACGACGACGACCATCTGACCGACCTGCACCTCGCGACCCGGTACGCAGAGGCCGACGTCCTCGGGCGCGCGCCGGCGGCCGCCACCACCAACGGGGCACGCCCATCACGCTACGCGCACGACGTGGCCCCCGACGCGGCCATCGCGCGGCGCGAGATCGTCGCCGCGCGTGGCTGGAACGCCGATGACCCCTCGGTGATGCGTGCCTGGTTTCGCGAGGGAGTCCGGTTCTTTCACACCGGCCCGTGAGCGCGCCAGCGATCCGCATCGCCGTCTACGGCGAGATCGACATGAACGTCATCGATGGCTCGTCGGTCTGGCTGCAGTCGGTCGCGCAGATGCTCCCGGGCGCCGGGGCGGTGCACGTGATCCTCCTGCTGCGATGCGCGGAGCGCCGTGACGTGCTGACCGCCCCCTTGCGCGCGCATCCCGCCGTCGAGATCGTCGACCCCGGTCACGCGCTGGGCGGCGCGGCGCGGCTGACGCCGGCCGCGGCGGCGGGCCTGCTCGAGCACCTCGACGAGCAGCATCGCTTCGACCTCGTGCTGCTGCGCGGCGCCGCCGTCGTGGACGAGGTGCTGGGCCGCGGGCGCTTCGACGGTCGGATCTGGCTGTACTACATCCCGCCGCACGGCTCGGCGCCCGGCGCCGACGCGGCCCGCGTCCGCAGGCTCGTCCCCAAGGTGCACCGCATCCTCTGCCAGACCGAGGCGATCCGCGCCCGGCTGGCGCAGGTCGCACCGCAGGCCGCGCCCAAGCTCGCTCCCCTGCCGCCGATGATCCCGGCGTTGGAGGACCCCGAGCCGGCGGGCGCCACCGGTCCCGTGCAGCGGCTGTTCTACGCCGGCAAGCTCGCCCCCGAGTACTTCTTCCTGGAGATGGTCGAGCTGTTCACGCGCTTCCGCGCCAGGCAGCCGACCGCGGTGCTCGACGTCGCCGGCGACAAGATCCACAACCCGGCTGACGACCCCGGGTTCCGCCCGGCCGCCGAGCGTGCGCTCGCGGGCACCGACGGCCTCGTCTGGCACGGGCCCGTGCCGCGCGAGGAGGTGCGAGCGCTGGTGCGCCGCAGCGACGTCGCGCTGTCGATCCGGCACCCGCGCCTGGACGCGAGCGCGGAGCTCTCGACCAAGGTGCTCGAGTACGGCGCGGGCGGCTGCGCCGTGCTGCTCAACCGCACCGCGGCGCACGAGGAGCTGCTGGGTGCGGACTATCCGCTGCTGGCCTCGGACCTGGACGAGGCCCTCGCCGCTCTGACGCGCGCCAGCGAGGACGCTGAGCTGCGCCTCGAGGCCGCACGCCGCTGCTACGGCGCGAGCCGGCGCTTCACGTTCGACGAGGTGGCCGCCGGCTTGCGACCCCACCTGCCGTCCCCGGCCGTGGACGACGCCGGCTCCCGCCCGCGCGTCCTCTTCGCCGGACACGACCTGAAGTTCCTCGGAGACCTGCCGCGCTGGGTGACAGCCGGCGGGGGCGCGGTGCGCGAGAACGTCTGGTGGCAGCACAACCGCCACGACGAGGACAAGAGCGAGGAGGACCTGGGCTGGGCGGACACCATCCTGTGCGAGTGGTGTCTGGGCAACGCGGTCTGGTTCAGCCGCGCCAAGCGCTCCCACCAGCGTCTGGTCGTGCGCTTTCACCGGATGGAGCTCGAGACGCGCTATCCCGGGGAGATCGAGTTCGACCACGTGGACGCGGTCGTCTTCGTGGCGCGCCACGTGCAAGACATGGCGCAGCAGCGCTTCGGCTGGCCGGCGGCCAAGCTACGCGTCGTCCCCAACGCCATCGACGTCGACTCGATGGCGCTCCCCAAGCTCCCGGGGTCCGAGTTCAACCTGGGGATGCTCGGGTTCGTTCCCGCGCTCAAGAGGCTGGACCGCACGCTCGACCTGCTGGAAGGCCTGCGCGCCCGCGATCGTCGGTATCGGCTGATCGTCAAGGGGCGCGCGCCGTGGGACTTCGCCTGGATGCTGCGCCGCGAGGAGGAGCGCCGGCGCTACGACGACGTCTACGCGCGCATCTCGGCTTCCCCGCTGCTGCGCGAAGCCGTGACCTTCGAGCCGTTCGGCAACGACGTGCCGGCGTTCATGCAGAAGATCTCCCACCTGGTCTCCTGCAGCGATATCGAGGGCCACTCGGTCGCCGTCGGCGAGGGCATGGCCTCCGGGGCCGTGCCGGTAATCCTCGACCGCCCCGGGGCACGAGACCAGTACACCGACCGCTGGGTGCACGGCGATTCGGACGCGGCCGCCCGCTGGATCCTCGAGTCGGCGGCGAGCGGGGAGCACCTCGCCGAGCGCGAACGTGCGCGCGCATTCGCGCTGCGATGGGCGCCCGAGGTGCTGGCCCCGGTCTGGCACGAGCTGCTCGCCCTGGAGAGCCCGGACCGGGCCGCGCCCTACTCGTCGTAGAGGACGGGCGCGTGCTGCCTGACGCGCGCGTAGGTCGCGTAGTCGGCGATGACCTCCTCGGGATCGCCGTGCGACATCAACTGCCCGCGATGCAGCCAGATGCACTCCGTGGCGAGCTGGCGGATGATGCCGAGCCCGTGGCTGACGAGCAGGATCGTGCCCGCATTGTCGCAGAGCTCCTGCATCCGGGCCGAGGACTTCGCCTGGAAGGCGGCGTCGCCGGTCGCCAGCGCCTCGTCGATGAGCAGGATGTCCGGGTCCATGTGGACGGCGACCGAGAAGGCCAGGCGGCCGAACATCCCCGACGAGTAGGTCTTCATGGGCCGATCCATGTGGTCGCCCAGCTCGGCGAACTCGGCGACCGGCTCAGCGGCGTCGTCGCGCGTCGGCTCGAGGACGCACAGGACCAGCCGAGGCCTGGGTCGCGTGCGCCCTGGCCGAGGCCCGGGGTCTACCGACACGCGCGCCCGCGTCTCGACGGCCTGCTCGGCCTCGCCCTGCGCCGCGCGTTCTCGATCCCGCTCGTCTACGACGTCCGCGGCTTTCCGGAGACGACGTGGGCGGTGCGCGCCGGCGGCGATGAGAGCGAGCTGTACCGGCTGCGGCGCGTGGCCGAGACCAGGTGCATGCGCGAGGCCGATCGCGTGATCACGCTCAGCGAGACCATGCGCACGCAGATCGCCGGCCGCGGCATCGACGCCCAGCGGATTCACGTCGTGCCCCACGCCGTCGACCTCGACGAGTTCGCGCCGCGAGCGCCCGACGCCCGGCTGGCCGAGCGCTACGGCCTCGCGGGGCGCACCGTCGCGGGCTGCGTCAGCTCGCTGCTGGACTACGAGGGCATCGACACGCTCCTGCGGGCGATCGCGCTGGCGCGGCGAGAGAACCCGCGCATCGCCGGTCTGATCGTCGGCGACGGCGCGGCGACGGCGTTCCTACGCGATCTGGCGCGCGAGCTCGACCTCGAGGGCGCGGTCGTGTTCCCCGGCCGAGTTCCGCACGCCGAGGTGCCCGCGCACCTGGGCCTGATCGACATCTTCGTCGTGCCCCGCCGCGATCACGAGGTCTGCCGGTTCGTCACGCCGCTAAAGCCCTTCGAGGCGATGGCCGCGGGCTGCTGCATGGTCGTCTCCGACCTCCCCGCTCTGGCCGAGGCCGTGGGCGGCGGCGCGGCCGGTCACCTGGTGGTCCCAGAGGACCACGTCGACCTCGCCCGCGTCATCTGCGAGCTGGCCGCCCGCCCCGAGGACCGCGAGGAGCTGGGAGCGGCTGCGCGGGCGCTTGCCGCCGACCGCCACTGGCCGCGTACCATCGAGCGGGCGATGAGCAGGGCCGTGGAGCTGGGCTAGCCCCCGTAAGGGTTCTCGAGCGAGCGCTTCCAAGCAACCCGCATCGAAGTAGACACTCGGGCTCGCTGCTCGGGGGAACCACCTGGCCTGAATCGCATGCGCTGTGAGATCTCGCATCGGAGGAGGTGGCCGAGCGGATCGGCGAGCCCCTGGCGAGACCGTTACGCGGGATCGATCGCGAGCCAGTGCCCGCGCCGCTCGCACCACAGCGTCGTCATGGACTTACCGTCGACCACGTCGAGTCGCGCGACGTCGCCGTCCCAAGCCACACCGCCTATGGATAGTTCCGGGCGCAGGCTAATCACGGTGGCAAATGAGCTGCCCCGCGGGGCCGTCAACTCAACGACCGTCGTTGCCTCACGGGTGCGTTCAGCCGGGAACACCCAGCCGCGCTCGACACGAACGTCGACTGGGACCGCACTGAAATCGGTGAGTGTCGCCGACAACCCGCCTACGCTGCTGAGAGCGACGCCGCGCGCGTGCTTCTCGACCTCGATTCCTGGCGCTACGGTGAAGCGGCGCGAGTAGCTGTGAGGCTCCTGCGCCGTGACCGCGTCGAGGATCACGAGCATGCGTGCGGGGCTGTAAACCAGCCGACGGCGGTGTACGACGCCGACGGGTTCCAGCAGCGGGTTGTGGGCTTCCACGGCGTACCAATCCGCCCGCGTGCCCCACGCATCCAGCGCGCTGCCGTACGCGGGGCACCCACGCCACGTAAACTCCTCGCCGTCAACGAGCAGCACGTTGTGCGCGAGGCTGGAACGGGCGTAGACGCGATCCGGGTGCTTCTCGTCGTAGGCGAAGACGCCCGGGTCTGTTACAACGGTTTCCCCACGATCGACGAGCACGAAGCTGAGGTCGTCGGCCTGCTTGTGTGCCTGACTGTGGTAGCCGCAGCTCAGTAGCAGATAGGACTCGCTGCTTCGTACGACGGCGAACCCTGCGGCAGGCATGACGGCCATGCCTGATGGGCGGTCCCCCCATTTCGCCCAAGCTGGCACAGGTCTGGCCGGCGGCGTGTCCCCGACGGGGGGTAGGGTGCCGTCTGGGAGCACAAGCCATCGGGCCGCACGGCGCATCCGTTCGGCCAGTTCGCTCAGGTCCTCGTTGAGTAGGCCGCGCTCGGCGAGGCGACCGAGGATGTTAACGATCACGAAGTGGTAGGCCGGAGAATGCTCGAGGTGCGTGGCGTCGGCAAACGAGACTGTGGCTCGCAGGGTCGCCTCGAGCCGCTCGAGCGCCAGGGCCGTCCAGCGCTGGGCCTCCTCCAAGAACGGTAGCTGAGCGCAAAGTGACAGCAGTCCCTCATCCTGGAAAAGGCCATGGTTGTGACCGTGCGCGTACTTAGTGTTGTCGGCAAGCGCGGCCCCGTGTTCGGAGAGTGAGCGAAGCACCGTGATCGCATCGTCCTCGGTCAGAACTCCCCGGCAGGCCGCGTTGCGCAAGACGACCGCAGCGAGCGGAGCGCGCAAGCCGACCGCCATGTCGTACCACGCGAAATCTGACACGCCCCGCCCGTCGCGCGGGTTGGCCCCGATCCAGTCCAGGATGATGGCCAGGGCCTTCGCCACCGCTTCAGGGCTCTCACGCTCGCGGTCGACACCAATAAGCACCTGTAGGAAGCCGAGCGTGTGCAGGTGGTACCGCCACGAGCGCTGGCCGAGGGGATCCTGCGTCCAGTCGATCGGAGGTCTCAGCTCCGTCATATGGCCGAACACTTCGAAGCGATCGCGGGGCCATTCGACACGAGCCTGATCCGTATGCCGCATGGGCGATGCGAGGCGCCCGGCTGGCTCGCCGAGGTGGCGCAGGATGTTGACGTGCTCTTCTCTACCGCGCTCCGGTTCGGCGGTGGCCCGTGGGCGTCTGGATGCAGGCCTCAAGATAGGGTCGGAGACTAGTAGCCTGGGCCGTGGTCGCGCAGGTAGACTGCCCTGGCTTGTGTTGCGGCCGATCACTCCGAAGCGGAGCGCGATCGATCAGGCGAACGAGGGCCTGAGCTGGGAGCCGGAGGCGGTTCGCGGCAGGGTGAAGCTCGCACTGGGCGAGGCCACGTCCCTCGACGCCCAAGACGCGTCCTTCGACACGGTGCTGCTCGGAGAGGTGCTTGAGCACCAGGTCGATCCGTAGCCGGCCGTGGACGAGGCGCTCCGCGTGCTTCGTCCCGCCGGACGGCTGGTGATCACCGTGCCCTACGGGCTGTTGCGGTACCACGACCACAAGGCGCCGATGATGCTTGTGCCGTTGATCGAGGAGCTTCGCGCGCGCGGCCAGGTGCACGCCGTTGAGCTCGTCGGACGCTACCTGGGCGTGGTGGCGGCGCCGGCAGCGCAGCGCTCGCCCCGGGCCGACGCCGGCCTGTGGCGCCAGGCCGCTCTCATCGCCGAGCAGCGCATCACCGATCTCGATCGCGAGCTCGAGGAGGGACGACGGGCCGTCGCAGCGCTGTCGAAGGAGATCGGCGAGCTCCGCTCCGCGCGGGCACTCAGAGAGCACTTGGAGCAGCGGATCGGCGAGCTCAGCACAGCGGTCGACGAGATGCGCCGCCGCGACGAAGAGCAGCGCGAGGCCATCGTCAGCGGCCGCGAGCGGCTGGCGTGCCTCGAGGTCGAGCTCGATCACCTGCGGCGAGAGCTGGCGGTCGCGTCGACGGGGTCCTACTCGTCGTCGTAGATGGCCGGTGCGTGCTGCTTGGTCTGTGCGTAGGTCGCGTAGTCGGCGATGACCTCCTCGGGGTCCCCGCGTGACATGAGCTGTCCGCGGTGCAGCCACACGCACTCGGTGGCCAGGTCGCGGATGACGGCGAGGCCGTGGCTGACCAGGAGGATGGTGCCCGCGTTGGCGCAGAGCTCCTGCATCTTGGCCGACGACTTGGCCTTGAACGCAGCGTCGCCGGTCGCGAGCGCCTCGTCGATCAGCAGGATGTCGGGGTTCATGTGCACCGCCACCGAGAAGGCCAGGCGCCCGGACATCCCCGAGGAGTAGGTCTTCATCGGGCGCTCCATGTGCTCGCCGAGCTCGGCGAACTCAGCGATCTCGTCGTAGCGCGAACGGATGTCCTCAGGGTCCAGCCCTGCCGCCAGACCGCCCAGCAGGACGTTGTCGCGACCACTCAGGGAGCGGTTGAACCCGACGCCCAGCGAGAGCAGGGTGGATATCCGACCGCGGATCTCGATGCGGCCGCGCTCGGGCGGGACGATGCCGGCGATCGCGCGCAGCAGCGTGGACTTGCCCGCGCCGTTGGCCCCGACGATCCCGAGCACCTCTCCACGTGGCACGTCAAGGTCGATGTCCAGCAGCGCCTGCACCTGCTGGACGCGGCGCCTGCTCGCCCACATGCCCGTCCAGCGACCCGCTCCCGGTAGCGGCGGCGGCTGGAAGGTCGTTCGGTAGCTCACCGAGAGCTCGCGCACGCTGACTGCCGTCGGCGACGCGGTCGCCTCCTCTGGTGCGAGATGCTTAGAGACGGACGGCAAAGTCGCGCTCCTTGTACATGAACAGCGCCGCTCCCGCGAACAGGGCGACGAACGCCCAGCCACCGGCCTGGATGAGCAGCCATCCGTCGGGACCGCGCCCGTCGATGAGCACCTGATGCCACGTGGCCAGGATGGGATACAGCGGGCTGAACTGGACGATGCGAACGGCGGACTCCGGGACCTGGTCGATCGTCCACAACACGGGCGACAGGTACAGCCACAGACGGATCGCGTACGGCAACGCGCGGCCCGTGTCGCGCACGAACACGTTGGCCACCGCCATCAGCATCGCCAGACCCGCGCTCAGCCCGGTCTGGAGGACGAGGATGAGCGGCACCGCCAGCAGCTGCGGGCCGAGCGGGAACCCGGCCACGAGGTGGAACGCCGCATAAACGGCCAGCATGGGCAGAAACAGCAGCAGCGCCGAGGCGCAAGCCGACAGCGGCAGCAGGAGGCGTGGAAAGGCGGTGTTCATCACGAGGTTGCCTGCTCCCACGACCGACGACGAGCCCATCCGCAGCGCGTTGCTCGTGTAGTAGAAGGCGAACAGCGCCGACAGGAGCGACCCGAGGTACAGCGTGCTGTCGGACTGCGCCTGAAGCAGGACCGCGACCAGGATGAAGTAGGTCATGGCCAGCAGGATCGGGTTGAGCAGCGTCCAGAGCTTGCCCGCCAGGGTGTCCGCGTGCTCGCCCTTCAGCTTGGCACGCGCCATGTGCACCAGGAACTGACGGCGTCGCCAAAGCTCGCGCATGTAGGCCCGCAGCGGGGGCAGCCCACCCTGATGGGCCTCGAAGACCGTCACCCCGTCGCGTGGGTCGGGCTGGGGTGCGGAGGGCGGGGCCGGTGGCGCGACGGCCACGCTCACGATCTCAGATCCTCACTCAGACGGTCCGGCCGCGCCCTCGAGGGTGGCCAGGCGGTCGTCGTCTGGCGCGAGTGCGCGCAGCTCTGCGAGCAGCGGCCGTGCCGCCCGCGGCGCGTCGGCCTCGATGCGGTGCTCGGCGAGGCGCACGAGCACCCGGAGATGGGCCTCGGCGCATCCCGCCTCCGGCCGGCCGCCGGCCAGCCGTGCCACCTCGTGCCCGCGCCGGAGGCACCTCAGGGCGCCGTGGAGGTCTCCCCGGCGCTCGGCGGCGAGCGCCTCGCGTCCGATCAGGCCGGCGCACGACCGGCTCAGCTCGGCGTCGATCGAGAGCGCGGGCCTGAGCGTGCCGATCACCGTCGTCCAGTCCGCGAGGCTCGCCGCCGTCCGGAGGATGCGCCCGGCCATCCGGTCCGTCTCACCGCTCGTGCCGGCTCGTTGCGTGATCTCCCGGACGAGCCACGCGGCCCCGGCCACCTCGCCGCTCTGCAGGCGACGGTCGGCGGCTTCGAGCCCGCTGTCCTTCAGCAGCGTGTCCAGGTCGGGATCGGGGTCGAGCTCGGGCGCATGGGCCGCGGTCGCTTGCGCGAGCATGTAGGACCGCAGGCCGCCGGGTACGTCGCCGGACTCCAGGAGGATGCGCGTGGCGACGCGCAGTCCGCGTGCGGCGTCGGCGCACAGGTCCGGGGCGGCCGCCAGTCCGCCGGCGCGCTCCTGCAGGCTGAGCGCCTCGCGGAACGCGTGGCGTGCGCGCATCGGCTCCCCCTGGGCATCGAACTGCACCGCCCGCTCGTGCAGGAGCGCCACCAGCTTCGCCCGCAGCTCGATCGAGGGTCGCAGCGCGACGAGCTCGCGCAGCGCCGCGATGCGCCGGGTGACCGACACCTCGGGCAGCGCGAGCGCGTCACCCCGGGCGCCGTCCGGGGACAGCGCAAGCGCCTCGGCCAGCAGCGCTCCCGCCCGGACCGGCTCGCCCTCGGCCAGCTCGTCCAGGGCGAGGGCGTGCAGCAATGCGCTCGCACCGGCGCGATCGTCGCCGCTCGACGGCCCCAGGCAGGTGCGCTCGATGTGCAGCGCGTCGCGGTGGCTCGTCAGGGCGCCCTGGACGTCTCCCCGCTCGCGCCGCGCATCCCCGTCGCGGCGCAGCAGCCGCACGACGGTCGTCGCGCGATCGGCACGCTCGGGCTCGCGCTCGTGCTGCGCGCGCGCGAGCGCAGCGGCCGGCGCGTAGAGCCCTTCCGCCTCACCGGTGGCGACGAGGCTCGACAGCAGCTCCTCGTCGTCAGCCACGGCCGCGTGCACCTCGATGGCCGCCACGGCGAGGTCCAGCGCCGTGGCGGCGTCGTGGCGCGCCAGCGCGGGGCGCGCCTGGGCGATCAGCAGGGCGGCGAAGCGCTCGTGCAGCCCAGCGTCGTGGGCCAGCCCGTGACCCTGCGCGAGCCGCACGGCTTCGCGGAGCAGCGTGATCGCTTCGTCCACGCCGTCGGGCAGCAGCGCGTCGGCGCCCCGACGCAGGCGCTCCACGAGCTCGGCAGCGCGCTGGGGGCCCGGCGTGGCAGCGAGCGCGGCGCGGGCGACCAGGATGCCCCACCGCTCGTCGTCGGGGCACGCGTGGTGCTCGACCGTGACGTCGTCGACATGTCCATCGTGCATCGCGGCGCGGATGCTTTCCTCCAGCAGCCGCTGCGCGTCGACGGTGTCGCCGGCCTCGAAGCGCTCGCGCGCGACGACCACGAGCAGCGACCGGAGCGTGGCGCCGATGGCGGTCCCGGGCGTGCCGTCCAGCGCCCGGGCAGCGCGGCACGTCTCCAACGCGGCGCCGTGCCTGCCGCGACGCAGCAGCTCCAATGCCCTGCGACGCGTGACGTCCGCGACGCCGACGCCTGCCAGGGCGTGCCCGGGCTCACGGTCCAGGACGACGGAGTACAGCGCCTCGGCCTCGTCGAGGCTGCCCGAGCGCGCGGCTGCCTCGGCGGTCGCGCACAGGCGGGCGAGGTCGGCCCACGAGCCGCCCCCTGCTCCGCCAGGTCCCTCGGCGGGGTGCCTGTCAGGGCTGGCCATCGCGGCCCATCGTACCCGCGACCACGGCTTCCCGGCCCGAGTGGGCGCGCAGCACGTCGACCAGTCGCCGCGCGGCGTGCCCGTCCCACAGCGGCGGGACGCCGGCGACGCCGGCGGACCGCTGCAGCAGCGCGGGGATCTCGGCGATGCGCCGCGGGTCCAGGCCGAGCAGCGTGTTCGTCCCGACACTGCAGGTGATCGGCCGCTCGGTGTTCTCGCGCAGCGTGAAGCAGGACACGCCGAGGTAGGTGGTCTCCTCCTGGATCCCGCCGGAGTCCGTGAGCACACCGCGCGCGGACGCGACCAGCGACAGGAACTCCAAGTAGCCGAGCGGCTCGACGAGTAGCACGTGCGGCGCTGCGATGGCCTGGGCGCTCATCGACGCCCGCGTGCGCGGGTGGATCGGGAAGATCACCGGCAGCGTGCGGGCGACCGCGTCGAGCTGCTCGAGCGCGACGCGCAGCAGCGGCCCGTCGACCAGCGCGGGACGGTGCAGCGTCACCACCAGGTAGTCGCCCGGCTCGACGCCGTGCGCGGCCGGCGCGTCGAGCGCCGCGATGCGCTCGCCCATCGCCACCAGCGTGTCGATCATCGTATTGCCGACGAGGTGGATGTCGCCCTCGCGGCAGCCCTCGCCCAGCAGGTGGCCGGCGGCCTCGGGGGAGTGGGTGAACAGCAACGTGGAGAGCTGGTCGGTCACCACGCGGTTGAGCTCCTCGGGCATCGTGCGGTCGAAGCTGCGCAGGCCGGCCTCCACGTGGCCGACCGGGATGTCGAGCTTGGCCGCCGTCAGCGCGGCGGCGAGCGTCGAGTTCACGTCGCCCGGAACGAGCACGAGGTCGGGCTCGAGCTCGACGAGCAGCGGCTCCAGGCGCTCCATCACGCGCGCCGTCTGCGCGGCGTGGCTGCCCGAGCCGACGCCGAGCATGTGATCGGGGTCGCCGACCCCGAGCTGCTCGAGGAAGACGTCGGACATCGCGCGGTCGTAGTGCTGGCCGGTGTGCACCACGACCTGGCGGAAGTGCTCGGCGTCATCCTCCAGCAGCCGGATCACCGGCGCCATCTTCATGAAGTTCGGGCGCGTGCCAATGATCGACACGACTGTCTGAGGGCTGGTCACCGCGGCCAGTCTGACAGGCGCCGCGTGCTACAGATAGCGGCGATGCGCGTCCTCTTCCTCACGCACTACTACCCGCCCGAGGTGGGCGCGCCGCAGGCGCGCATCCGCGCGCTGGCGCGCGGGCTCGCGAGCCGCGGGCACGACGTGACGGTTCACACGGGGTTCCCCCACTACCCGGACGGCCTCGTGCTCGCGCCCTACCGCAATCGCCCGCTGCTGATCGAGCGTGGCGAGGACGGGGTGCGGGTGCTGCGCACGCTCGTGCTCCCAGCGGCCAACCGCGGCTTCGCGCGCAGGCTTGCGGGGCATGCGACGCTCGCGATCTCTTCGGTGGGCTTCGCACCCGCCGCCGGGCCGCAGGACGTCGTCGTCGTGGAGAGCCCGCCGCTGTTCACCGCAGCCGCGGGGGCCGCCTACGCGGGGCTCAAGCGAGCGCCGCTGGTGATGAACGTCGCCGACCGGTGGCCGGCCAGCGCCGTGGCGCTCGGCGTGCTGCGCGACCGCCGGGCGATCGCGGCCGCCCAGGCGCTGGAGCGCTGGTGCTACCGCCGGGCGCACACGATCACCGTGCCGACCGCCGGGATCGAGGACGCGCTGCGTGCGGTCGAGCCCTGCGCCGGCAAGGTGCGGCGCGTGTGGCCGGCGGTCGACCTCGAGCGCTTCGACCCTGCGCCCGCGAAGGGGGATGGCCCGCTGCGGGTCGTGTACGCGGGGACCGTCGGCCTCTCGCAGGGCCTGAGCACGCTGGTCGAGGCCGCCAGCCGGGCGGGGCCCGACGTGGTGCAGGTCGGCATCGCCGGCGGCGGAGCGGACGTGGAGGCGGTCCGCGAGCGGATCGAGCGGCTGTCGGCCACGAACGTGCGGCTGCTCGGGGTCGTGCCGGAGGCCGCCGTTCCGGCCCTGTATGCGGCAGCGGACGCCGGCGTGATCCTGCTGCGCGACCGCGAGATCTTCGCTGGCGCGCTTCCCACGAAGCTGTTCGAGGTGATGGCCGCGGGGAGGCCCGCCGTCGTCTCGGCGCACGGCGAAGCGGCGACCCTGGTGGCCGCGGAGGGCGCCGGCCTTGCGGTCGAGCCCGAGTCGCCCGTCGCGCTGGCCGACGCGCTGGCCACCCTGCACGCCGACCGAGATCGTGCTCGCCGGATGGGCGCCGCCGCCCGCGACGCCGCCGAGCGGCGCTTCCGCCGCGAGGCGATGGTCGATCGCTGGGAGGAGCTGCTGGAGCGAGCCCGTCAGGGCTCCAGCCAGGCCAGGTACGAGGCGTAGTAGGGGCCAAGCGAGGCCTGGTGCAGGTAGACGGGCCGACGATCCAGGCGCCAGACGCGGGGATGCGCGCGCAGGCGCCGTTCGAGATCCCAGCTGTAGGAGGCGTCGGTCGAGTTGAGCACCGCGCCGGCGGCGTGGTCGAAGTGGCGCAGCACCTTGCCCTCGACGGGCAGCGCGACCTCGAGGAGGTAGACCGCTCGCCACCGCACAGCGGACGAGCTGGCGCAGGATCGGGTCGACGTCGGCCACTTGGTCGAGCACCGACACGGTGAAGACGAGGTCGAACTCCCCGTCGGTGAAGCCCGCCAGCGCGCGTTCGTCTCCGGTTCGCAGGTCCAGCCCGGTCGCCCGAGCGCCCTCGGCCACCGCCGCGGCGTTGACGTCGATGCCGACCAGGCGCGCCTCGGGCAGCGCTCCGCGCAGCGCGGTCAGGTTTCGACCGACGTTGCACCCGAACTCGAGCACGCTGGCCGGCTCGAGATCTCTCCCAGATCGGCGATCAGCTGCGACCACGGCTTGTCGCGCTGATACCAGGAGCGCACGCCGTAGCTCGCCCAGAAGTCCTTGGCCGCCTGGGGCTCGGCGCGCGTGATCAGGACCGCCGCGGGGAGGAGCGTGCGCACCGCTCGCCGGCCGGCCCGCGGCCGAGCCGCGCCGGCGCGCGTGATCAGGACCCCCGCTGGGAGGCGGGTGCGCACCGACTCGCATGGCAATCGCGGCCCTGCGCCGATCCAGCGTCAGACAAT
>Ga0136637_1000022_pt1 | contig 20409 bp, 14 predicted proteins | sample AntDrymUQ8572106_2_FD_105497 | JGI IMG/M metagenome (GOLD analysis project Ga0136637, IMG submission 105497) | Polar desert sand microbial communities from Dry Valleys, Antarctica - metaG UQ857 (21.06) | ecosystem: Environmental > Terrestrial > Soil > Desert | place: Antarctica: Dry Valley... | reverse complement strand
GCTCGACGAGGTCCTCGCCCGCATACGTCGCCTCCCCGCAACGTCCTGACCAGGCCAAACGACCCCGACACACATCGGAACCCCGCCCACCCGAGGCGACACTCGGGCCTTCGGCCTGCCCACCACGACGAAAACCAACCCCGAGAAGATCAACAAATCAAGGCAAGATCCACTCCCAAAGTTACTAACGGAATCGGGTCTGAGCTGGGATGATGGGAGTTTCTGAAGCCTTCCAACATCCGAGTCAGGAGGGCACCTCGTAGATGCGATTGTTGCATAGCGCGTCCCGGACCCACGCGCATTTCGATGATCCGAATCTGGTGTCGTGTGCAGGGCTGGTGCCGGTGATGTGCTTGGCTCAAGGTCTGTGGGCTGGCTGGCCTGCTGGGCGGACTGGTGGGTCCGGGCACCTCGATCGGCTCCAACCCGGCGGGGAAGATCAATGCGATCGTGGCGGGGATGGTCACCGGCGCGGACTGTATCGACGACCTAGACGTGATCCGCTATGGATGCTCGCCCTGTTCGGCGTGTGCTACGCCCCGTCCACGCTGGGCTCGTTCCTGCGGGAGTTCACCTTCGGGCATGTGCGCCAGCTTGGCGCCGCCGTCCGCCGGTTCCTGATCAACCTGGCCAGGCAGACGCCGCCTTTGCCCGGTGCCGAGGCGGTGACCTACGTTGACGTGGACTCGTTGCTGCGTCGGGTCTATGGCAAAGCCAAGTAGGGCGCCGGGTTCGGTCACACCAAGGTCGGTGGCTACGGCGTGGTGCAGGCCTACTTCCCACAAGTGCCGAGGAAGAAGGGACAGAAGTCATGATCACCGATTTCGCTTCGGCGAACCTTTCGCCTGTACGGCAACGTCGATACGGACGCGGGTGAGCTGGCAGCGCTGCTGCAAGCGCTCGACCCGCCCCGTCGCTGGCGTCGTTCCACGGCGACCTGGCTGCGGCTATCCGGGCAGGAGCATCACGCCGGAGACGGCCGACGAAATCATGATGCGCGACTTCGACGACCAGCAGGAGCTCGATCGTTGGCTGCGCGAGGCGTAGGCGGAGTGGTTCCCGGGCGAGCGGTACCAGGCGTGACCGGTCAGCGGCGCAGGATGACCTTCTTGACGATCACGTAGATGGCGATCAGCGGCACGAGGGCGCTGAGCAGTGGGTAGAGCACGCTCTCCCAGCTGATCGGCGGGATCGTGTCCCACCGCAGATAGAGCAGCGCGGCCGCGCCCACGGCGACCAGGCCGGCCAGCACGAGGATCGGTGCATCCGACTTCGGGCTCGTGGCGTTCAGCGTCGTCGTCCCCGACGCGCCGACGTCCAGCCGCGACACCTCGGTCACGCTCCCGCCAGCCCTGCGCCCGCGTCCTGTAACGGTGTCACCCGACGCCAGGGGGACGGGCCCGGCCTCCGCCTTCTGCACGAGCCGGCAGTTGAGCACCGTGAACGGCGTCTTCCCGTCGTCACAGAAGATCTGGACCCGGAAGGTCACGGTCTGCAGGCCGGCGTCGGGCGTCGGCCCCCCGAATCGCGGACGGCGCATCCCCCCGCGAACCCAGCCCTTGCGGCGCAGCCACAGTAGGAGGACGACCACGATCACGATGACGGGCAGCAGCGCGACGGCGTAGGGCAGCACCAACGCGATTGCCAGCAGCGCCGCGGCAACAAACAGCGGACGCAGGGACGGCTTCGCACGCTGCGAGGTCCCGAAGACCTTCTCGACCTTCCCGTGGAAGCGGGCAACCACGGGTCCGTGGGCCCGCAAGTGCCGGGTGCTGCTCGGGCGCACCGGCCGGGACCCGCCGCTGCGGTTGCCGTCGGCGGAGCCCGAGTCCTCGCCCTCCCGGCCGTCGCGCTCGCCCGACCTCTCCGACCTCTCGGATCGCTCCGGGCGCCGCTCGGTGCGTTCGGATCGCTCCGAGCGGCGTTCGGGGCGGCGGTCGGGCCGGTCAGACCGCTCGGGGCGTCGTTCGGTCTGTTCGGATCGCTCCGGCCGGTCGGTTCCGTGGTCGGGGCGGTCCGGGCCGTCGTTCCGATCGCCGCGCGATCGCCCCGTCTCCTCGGACCGGTCGGTGCGCCCGGGGCTGCGGGACGGTCCCGGTTCGTCGTCGGCACGCGAGCGGTCGGGGCCGCGGTCCGCGTGGTCGGTGTCGGCTCGCCTGCCGCTCTCGGACGTGTGCTGGGGGACGTCCGGCCCATCCTGGTCGCCGCCGGTTGCCTGTCGCTCCGCCGCGCGGCGGGCGTCGGCGAGGGAACGCGAGATCGTCAGACGCACGGCACACTCCTCGTTCAGTCACGCTGCGGCGTTTCACGTTCTGCGGCGTGTTGTGCAGATCTGTCGACGGACGGGCACTCGGTGTAACAGGCAGGTCCGGCTGAGCGAATATAGGCCTGCGACGGTCAACCGCGCCGACTACGTTTCCTCGAACGCGTCGCGAGCTCCCCCGAGAGGTAGGTCTGGTCCGCCATGCGTGACGTCTGCGCCGTTCGCCGTCGCACCGGCCGGCGGGGTGTCCGGAACGTGCTGGCCGTGGCCCTGCTCGTGATGTTCGCCGCTCTCGTCGGCGCGCCCCCGGCCTCCGCAACCGTTCCGAACCCGCCCTGGCCTGCACGGTGTCCGCAGCGGGTGGTGGTCGTGCTCGATCTGAGCTCATCGATCGACCCGTACCTGCCCGAGGTCAAGAAGTCGGCATCGGACTTGGTGGACGCCCTCCGGGGGGCTCCAAACGAGGTCGCCGTGGTCACCTTCGGATCAGCCTCGTCGATCGCCGTCCCGCTTCTCGACGTCGGGAACGACGGGGAGCGGGCCCGGCTCAAGGACATGGTCAACGACGTCGGCCTTCTCCCAGGAGACGGCGGCGGGACCAACTGGGAGGAGGCGCTGCGCACGGCGGCGTCGCTCGACCCCGGGATCGTCCTGTTCCTGACTGACGGGGAGCCGACCGTCTACGGCGGCCCGAACACGGGCTACTACGGCGGCGGCGGCGACAGCCTCACCCCGGCCGTGCAGGTCGCGGACGGCATGCGCAGCAGCGGCACCCGCATCGTCGGGGTCGGCATGGGCCTGCAGCAGTCGTCCGTGCCCAACCTCGTGCAGGTCACCGGCCCTGTCGTCGGAGACGACTACTACGAGACCGGGATCGACGCCGATGGACTCCTGGACAAGCTCTACGACATCGCCAGCAAGACGTGTGGCATCCCGGTGGCGGCTCTGCCGCAGCCGGAGGGCGGCCACTTCCCGGTGGTCCCGGCCGTCATCACGGCTCTCGGCGCCGTCCTGCTCGCGGTGGTCGGTGGCTACCTGATGAGCCGGCGCCGGTCCACGTGCGAGCTCGGGCCGGTGAATCGGTCCGTCAGGAAGAAGCCGGAACCGCTCAAGGACCCGACCATCCGGATGGCCGACGTGCCGCCGGTCGTGCCGGATGTCCTACGCACGTCGGAGGAGCACACGATGGGCAGGGACACCGACGCGGAGACAGCCGTGCGCAAGCCGGCCCGTCGACCCGGCCGGATGTCGCTGGACCGGCTGCACCAGGCTATGGACGCCCAGGCTGCCGGCTCACCTGCTCAGCCCGATCCGCGCGACCGCGGATCCTCCAAGGACCGCCCGTGACAACGCGTGAAGCGCCCCCTCCGCACCGGCGAGCCAGGGACGCGGCGCGGACGCACTGGATCGACGCCGACCGCCGCCGCGCCGAGCAGGCGCAATCGATGCTCGATGCCAAGGGGGGCGAGAGTGGTAGGACGCAGGATCCCGACAGTGTGGCCTTCCGGGCCCTGCGATGGTGCCGGCAGCACCTGCTGGGTACGCCGAAGCCGATCCGCGACGCATCGGTCAACGACCTCATGGCGACGTACATCGCGTCCAAGTACGCCGTGCTGGAATCGAGTCCCCTGACGCATCCAGCGACATCGCCGGACGACACCGAGCCTGGCCCCGGTCACCGGGAGCTGGCATGCGGCTACCTCCGCGCGTTGGGCATCGCCGTAGCCTGGGAGTGCGTCTTCGACCTGCTGATGACCTCGATCATCGTCGTGGCATCGGTCGTGGCTGGATTCGCCTTCCACGAGCGCGGCGGCTCGTTGACGACGGCCTTCTTCGTCGGCCTCACGGTGTTCCTGGTGACCAGGATTCCGGCATCGCCGTCGATTGACTCGCTGCGATCTATCATCGGGAGGATCTGCGGGCTGGCTGTGCTGGCCTTCCTGGGCTACGTCGCAGCCCCCAACCTCGATCGGCTCGGGATGACCGACGGCCTCCACGGGTCCGTGGTCGTCGTGCTGCCCACGGCGGTGTTCGCGTCGATCGTGACGGCGTCGTTGATGACCCTGCTGCTGGTGCTGCGCCTGCTGCGCGACGAGTGTGTCAACAGGGTGCTCAGGGCCAACGCGCAACAGATACTGACGCTCGAGCTGGTCAGCACCGCCGAGGCGCTGGCGACGCTGGCGACCCAGCAGGAGCGAATCGACTGGAGACCCGGCTCCGCCGTGATGACTGCGCTCAGCCGGCTCGATACCGCCGGCCGACTGATCGAGCGGCATGTCTGGTTCCGCGAAGGCCTTCGTGACGTCGAGAAGCGGAAGGTCGTTACGGACATGCGCCGGCTCTCTGTCGAAGTCCTCCAGTTGCGCGGCCAGCTCATCAACGCGAAAGAAGGTACGGTCCTCGTCCTTCGGGACGAGGTATTCAGAAAGGCCAAGTGGGTCCATCGCGGGCTCTTCGGCGAGCTGAGTGTCCCTGTCGTCGACAAGGACGTGAGCGCTGCCCGAAGGCTGCGAGTCGGGCTCGTCCGACTGGCCTGGGACCTGCCGCTCGCCCTCGCGCCCGTCGGCGTGATCTGGCTGTACGACCTCATCGGCTTCGACTCGCCAGGCAACCAGCTACCGCGGAGCGCCATGATGGGAGCAGGGGCTTCCTTCGCGATGTACGTCGCGCTACGGGCGCTGGATCCCACAACGATCGGAAAGGTTGCGTTGTCCAGCGCCTTGTTGGAGATCTTGCGGAGCTGGGGCCTGTCGAGGACCGAGGACGGCAAGGCCGAGAAGCCGGGTGCTGAACCAAGCGGATCGCAGGGACCGGACAAGGCAGCACAGCCCGACGGAGCCAGCACGCACCCCAGGACAACCACTGACCACCCGACGTCGCTCACCTGATGGAGGCCAACATGACGGATCTGCCCGCACTGGGAATCGACCTGGGAACGACGTACTCGTGCGTCGCCCGGCTCGACGACCTCAAGCCGGTCGCACTTACCAACGGCGATGGCGATAAGACGACGCCGTCGGTCGTGTACTTCGAACCCGGCGGCGAGGTCGTCGTCGGCAAGCACGCGAAGAACGAGCTGGCCATTCACCCGGAGCGCGTCGTCCAGCACATCAAGCGGCACATGGGCGTCGACGGTTTCTCCATCGACATCGACGGCCGGCCGTACTACCCGCCGCAGATCTCCGCGGTGATCCTCGAGCTGCTCGTCACCGACGCCCTCAACGAGCTTGGTCTCGACGTGCCGGAGGACGGTCCGCTGGCCAACGTCGTGATCACGGTGCCGGCCTACTTCGGTGGCGCCGAGCGCGCGGCGACGAAGTCCGCGGGCGAGATTGCTCGGCTCAACGTCGTTAGTATTATCAACGAGCCCACCGCGGCGGCGGTCGCCTACGGCCTGACCAAGGGCGACGAGCCACGCAACGTGCTCGTGTACGACCTGGGCGGGGGCACTTTCGACATCACGGTGGTCGAGGCCTCCAGCGCGGAGGTCCGGGCGATCGCGACCGGCGGGGATCGGGAGCTCGGTGGCGCGGACTGGGACATCCGGCTCAAGAGCTGGGTGCTCGACCAGTTCCGGGACGACCACGCCGACGCCCCTGACCCCGAGGACGACACCGAGGCGGTCGGCGAGCTCGACATCAGGGTTGAGGACGCCAAGCGGGCCCTGAGCCGCAGCCAGAAGTTCAGCATCAACTTCACGGCGAACACCTTCCGCGGCTCCTACGAGATCACCCGGGACGCGTTCGAGGACCTCACGGCCGATTTGGTGCAGCGCACGCTGCACCAGACCGAGCTCGTCCTGGACGAGGCGGAGAAGAAGGGCATCGCGCACCTCGACGACGTCATCATGGTCGGTGGCATGTCGCGAACGCCCGTGCTGGCCCGCCGGCTCGAGGAGATGCTGCAGAAGCGTTTCGACGCCGCACCGACCCCCCGCGTGACCGACCCCGACGAGATCGTCGCGAAGGGGGCGGCGCTGTTCGCGGCGAGCTCCGTCGCGGTGGGCGAGAACTACGACGGGAAGCCCGGATCGGACGGCTCGTCGGCGCAGGGCGGGTACCTGCCGGCCCCGAGCGTGCCCAAGCTGGTCAACATCACCTCGCGCGGGTATGGCATCAAGGCGGTGCACGGCGAGCACGACACCGTGGGCTTCGTGTCGTGGCTGATCAAGCCCAATGACGAGCTCCCGGCCGCGCCGCAGGAGACCTACTACACGATCTACCCGAACCAGACCGAGGTGAACATCGCCGTCTACGAGTCGGCCACCAACGTGCTGAACGACGACATCACGGTCAACACGGAGCTCATCGCAGGGACGCTGACTGGACTGCCGCCGAACAAGCCCGTGCGCCAGCCCATCGACGTAACCTTCCGGCTCGGTGACGAGGGCATCCTCGAGATTCTCGCGCTCGGCCCCTCCAACCAGCGGCTCGTCCTGGAGTACACGCTGCCGGGCGCGGTTCCGGAAGAGGAGCTCGCCAAGCCGCTCCCGAACATCGCCGTGCGCTAGCGCTGCCCACCGAACCCTGAGGACGTAGCCGTGTCGGCGTGGTCGCTGGACGAGAAGCGGTTTCGCGAGGAGGTGTTCCGCGCGCAGCACAACGGGTGGGACCCGAGACGCAACCTGTTCCGCTGCGTCCAGCTTCCGCTGGACGTGACCGACGCAGCGGTCATCACCGCGGCGCTCAAAGGGGTGCGCTCCTTCGTCAACAGGAACTCGAAGACCGGCACGAACTCCGGTCCGGCGAAGGTGCTGCAGGGCCTCCTCGGCGAGGCGGAGGCGATCCTCACCAACCCCGCCCGCCGGGAACAGCACCGGACGGAGGTGCTCGCCGGCCGGGCTGAGCTGCAGACCGTGCTCCGCGCGGAGCTGGGCGGACTGCAGGCGGTCCCTTCGACGGCGGTCACGGCTTTCGCGGCGGCGCGGCAGAAGTACTACGCCCGCGACGACGTAGTCGACGCGCTGGCGGCCATCGGCTGCCAGGTCCGGAAGCCAGTCGAGCTGCCTCCGTACGGTCGTCCGCCGACCACCTGGCGCAGCGTCCAGCACGAGGTGACGTTCCTCGGCCTGCCCACGCTGCGCGCCTACCTGCAGAAGCACTTCGGGGTCGTCGCCGGCGTCACGGTCGAGCAACTGCTCGACTACCGCGACAAGCTCCAGAGCACCGCGAGCGGTGAGGTGCTCACCGCGGAGATGTCGGTAGTCAGCAACGTGCAGAAGTGGGTCACCGCCGGGGAGCTCGTCGAGCTCCTCCGGTCGGAGCTGCTGCGGGAGCTCGCGGCCGAGGCGTCCATGGGCGGCGAGCGGCTCACCGCCGCCCTGAACGTTCCCGGCACGGACCGCTACCTCACGGAGCTGGGGCTGCCCCGGGCCGGGGAGGTCGCCTACGCGCTGCTCTGCGCGATCCGGTATCCGGCCGAGCCCACGGAGACCTGGCAGTCGACCTACCGGGAGGCGCGGTCGAACCGTGACCTCCGCACCGCCCGCGACGTCCTGGTCGCCAACCGCCCGTCGCTGGACAAGCAGTTCGTCAAGGAGCTCGACGCGCTCACCGCCGACCTCGCCGAGATCGACGCGATGCTGGAGCGGGCCCGGTCACTGGAACGTACCGACGTCGAAGCGGCCGCCGAGGAGTACGTGCGGGCCGGCCAGCGCTGCCGCGACCCCGAGGTGGTGTCCGCGCTGCGCAGGTGCCGCCCCGCCGAGCCCGCCAGGGCCTCGGCGTCGGTCAGCGGCGACATCGTCACCGTCGGATGGGTTCCGAGCACGGCCCGGGCAGGGGACATCACCTACCGCGTCGTCCGGCAGGTGGCCGGCGGCGGAGCGGGTGACGGCGCCACGCTCGGGACCGGCCTGACCGGCCTGACGGTCATCGACCCCGCTGCCCCTGCCGGCGTCGCGGTCACCTACTCGGTCTGGACTGTGCGCAACGACGAGGCGTCGCAGGTCCCGCGGACGACGCAGGCCGTCGCGGTGCTGCGGCCGGTGCGGAACCTGGAGCTGCTGCCCGGCGCGAACGTCGTGGAGGTCCGGTGGGACCTTCCGGAGGCTGCGTCGGCAGCCCGCGTCACCCGGCGGACCGACGGGGAACCCTCGGGGACCCAACGCCGGATCGACGGCAGCAGCGTCCGGGACACCGACGTGCGTATGGGCGTCACCTACCAGTACGTCGTCGAGAGCGAGTACCGGCTCGCCGGCGGCAGCGTCGGGCATGGGCCACCGGTCGCAGGCCGGATCCGCCCGCAGGAACTGCCGCAGCCGGTGCGCGACCTCGCGTCTGTGGTCGAGGACGACTCGATCCTGCTCTCGTGGACAGCACCGCCTCGAGGCGAGGTCGAGGTGCGCGTCCTCGACGCCGCCCCCGACGTACGGCCTGGGCAGGTCGTGGGGAGCGCCGCGGCCGGTCGGCTCGGGAGTCGGGTGCGCGCCATCGGGGCGGCGCACGAGGGCCAGCTGCGGATGGTGCTGCCGACGGACGGCAGGCGGCACTGGCTGCTCCCGCTCACCGTCGCCGACGGCGTGGCGGTCGTCGGCGTCGCCGTCGAGTACGACAGCCGGCTCCCTGCGGTCACCGAGCTGCGGGCCGACCAGCTGGGCAACCAGGTCCAGCTCAGGTGGTGCTGGCCGCCGCGGGTCTCGGAGGTGCTCGTGCTGAGCCGGGCCGATGCGCCGCCAACGGGACCCGACGACCCGAACGCAGTCCGCAGGCGGCTCACCCACGCGCTCTACCAGCGGTCCGGCGCGACCGTGGCCGCGACCGGCGCCGGCCATTGGATCGGGGTCTGCGTCACGGCGTTCACCGACGGCGTCCCGGTGTACGGGCCGATGGTGACCGTGTCGGCGAGCGTCCCACGTGAGCTCACCTACGAGATCCAGCGGGTGAGCGGATTCCGCAAACGACACCTGCGCCGCCTGGTTGTCACGGCGGACGGCGCCGGCGCGGTCGGCGGTGTGCGCGTGGTCGCGCGGTCTCGCATCCCGCCGCTGACACCGCAGGACGGCGTCGAGCTGGCCAGCTTCCCCGCTCCGGCGACGGGCATGACCACGTTGACCGGGGAGTTTTCGCTGACCGAGCGCGGCAGGCCGCTGTTCCTGCGGGCGTTCCCCGCCGACTCCGACGGGGTCGTGCTGGTGCCCACCCATCCGATGCAACTGCGCATCGACTAGAGACCCGAGACAGGACGAGGACGTGGCCGAGTTGACTTGCCCCTACTGCTGGGAGGGCACGAAGGTGAAGCAGCTGCTGCACTTCTGCCCCGAGCAGTGCGGGCGCGAGGACCGGACCTTCTTTCCGGCGTCGGCGAAGGCGTGCCCGCACGGCAAGCAACCGTCGAAGGCACGGTACTGCCCCCGTTGCGAGAAGATGCTCGAGCACGACTACATCACCACGAAGAGCCACATCATTGCGATGATCGGCTCACGGGAGGCGGGCAAGAGCACCTACGTCGGCGTGCTGGTGCACGAACTGAAGAACCGAATCGGTGCCGCCTTCAACGGCATGTCGACCGAGCTCGTGGGGGACAAGTCCCGGACGCGCTACCGCGAGGTGTTCGCCGGCCCGCTGTACGACAAGGGCGAGGTCGTCGCGTTCACCAACCCCGTCCGCACCCAGTACCGCCTCGACCCGCTGCTGTTCATGCTGAAGTTCCCCAGGCGGAAGCTGATCTGGGACCAGCTCACCGCTGCCATGATGATCTTCTATGACACATCGGGCGAGGACGTCCTCAGAGACCAAAACATCGAGAACCTCGTCGACTACCTGGACGCCGCATCGGCGATCGTGCTCCTGGTCGACCCGCTGCAGATCAGCAGCGTGCGGCGCGGCATCGACGAGAAGGTGCCCGTCCCTCCGAACTCCTACGACCAGGTCGCGATCGTGCAGCGGCTCGCGGAGCTGCTGCGCCAACGGCGCGGGATGGCCGGCGACAAGAAGATCGCCACGCCGCTCGCGGTGGCGGTCGCGAAGACCGACGCCCTCGGGGCGGCGCTGCCGGCGAACTCGGTGGTGCGCCGGCCGGGTGCCCACGACGGCGTCTACGACGAGGCGGACGGGCAGTTCGTCCACGACGAGCTGCGCGCCACGCTCAGCGGCTGGGCCGACGGGGAGAACCTGCTCAACGTCGTGGCCAACAACTTCTCCAGCTACCGCTTCTTCGGGATCTCCGCGCTCGGGGTGACCCCGCCCGACCACAGCCGGATTTCGTCGTCAGGGATCCATCCCCTGCGTGTCGAGGACCCGCTGCTGTGGCTGCTCGGACAGTTCGGGCTCGTCCCGGTGCGAAAGGCAAAGCGATGACGATCCGCCAGCTCTACTACACCTCCTGCCAGCAGGGGACCGAAGGGATCCAGGGCTTCCAGGTCAACGCGGCCAGCCCCGGGATCGACCGCGCACATGTGGACGCCGGCGTGCAGCTGAGCCTGTACCGGCCGTCGCCTGAGGCGCCGTCGTTGCCCACTGCGGAGCAGCTCGACGCGCTGCCCGTCGCGGTCGGCTACCGGTCCTTCGGTGACTACGCGGTGCTGTTCCACAGCCGCTACGTCGGTGCCGACTTCACCGGCCGGCAGGGCAACTACTTCGCCCACATCCTCGTGCTCGACGCTCCCGACCAGGACCTCGCAGGTGTCCTGCCCGTGGACACGTGGGGCGGAACGACGTGGCGGTGGACACCTGCCGATCGGACCGAGCTGCCGGTGCTGCCCGACGTGCCCCGCGGGCAGCTAAACCAGTGGTCACCCGGTGCCCACCTGCGCGGCGGGCAGCTGCCGGAGTTCGGCCGGCTGTTCACCGCGGTCCAGGACGGGCTGCGGCGGCGCAGCGGCCGGATCGTCCTGGTCGCCCCGAGCGACGAGGCGGTGGCGCGGGCGGTCGCCGTCGTCACGCGGTCACTGCCCAGGGCCCTCGCGACGGCCGTCTCGTTCGTCACGTTCACCTCCGCACCCGGCGAGACGGACGTCCTCATCGCGGGCACCAGCGCGGACGTCTCGATCCCGGCCAGCCCGCTCGGTGACCAGACGGTCCTGCGGCTGGGCGACACGGGCTCCCACCACGGGGCCGATGTGTGCCGCTACGCGCGGGTGCTGCAGGACTGCTGGCTGCGGTCGGACGACGAGGCGGACGAGGCAATCGCCCTCGCCTCCTCGATCCGCCCGCCCGTCGCGGTGACCGAGCTGGACGAGCTCTCGCACCTGATCGAACTGATCGTCCCCGAGTCCCCGCTCGCCGTTCCCGATCTCGACATCCTGTCTGCGCTGGAGTTCGGTCTCCGCCGGTGGCCTGTCGTCCTGCGCGCACCCGTCTGGGCCCGCGTGGCGCACCACGTGGAGCGCGGGGATCCGGTCACCGACATGTCCCGTTGGTCGGGCGTGCTGGCGGCGGCCCACGCGCAGGGCATGACGCCCCCGCCCGTGCTGTTGGACGCGTACCTGACCGCTGTGCTGACGGGCATCGCCGAGAACCGCCTCGACCCGGCCGGGGTCTGGATGCCCGCCCGGCTCACCGGGGCGCACGAGCACACCGCGCTGGACTGGGCGACCGCCACCCTGGACAGGAGCCCGTCATTCGCCGTCGCGTCAGCCGTGCTGAACACGCTCGCCCGGGTCGGCGTCGGCCTGCCCGAGGCCACCCTGCGCCATCTCGTCGAACGCGTCGTCGTGCCTCGCCTGGTCGACCCGGCGACGGCCGAGAACGCGGCAGTCGAGTTCGACCGGATGGCGGCCTCGACCTCCGCCCTGCCCGGCCTCGTGTGCGCCGAGCTGGACCGGCTGCTGGCCGAACCACAGGGTTTCCCGCAAGTGGCCGCGACGCTTCCCGCCGCGGCGGCCGAGCTGCTCAGCCCGCACGCACCCCCATCGTCGCGGTGCACGTTGGCGCTCGACGTCGTGCAGGCGAGGGCCGGCACCGGGAGGCGAGGCCCGGTGAGCGTACTAGTCAGTGCACTTAAGAATCGGGGCGCAGGCTGCTCGCCCATCGACGTCCAGATGTTCGTGGACCTGCTGTGGTCCGAGCTTCCCTCGGCAGCCGAAGGGGTCGCGTTGTGCCGCGCGGTGCGACCCGAGATGCTGGCCGCAACACCCGTCCCGGCCAGGCTCGTGCAGCGGATCGTCGCCGACGCCGAGGAGTCCGGGCTCGGCAGCGAGGACGTCGAGCTGGCCGACGAACTGGCCAAGCGCCCGATCTTCGACTCCCTCGGCGACAGGCAACCGACCGTGCTGGCTGTCCGGTACTCCGCGTACTTCGGCACCCGCCCACCGCACTCCGACTCGACGACCGATGCGGTCCGCGCCGTCGACAGCGTCGAGGGGGTGATCCCGGAGATCAGGAAGCAGACCCTCGCCGCGGTCGCCTCGTGGATCTTCGACACCCCGGACGCCGCGATGCACGCCGACGTGCTGCACCACCTGCTGAACGACACCCACAACCCGCGGGAGTTCGTCGGGGCCTACCGCGCCCAGCTGATCGAGGTGCTGCGCAACGGCAGACCGACCGCGGTCGCCGCCGTCCTCCCCGCGCTCGCGTTCCTGGGCCCGCACTACCCGGAGATCCAGAAGATGCTGGACATGACAGCCGCAATGGTGCTAACCGGGCGGTCCAAGCGCGATCTGGAGGACATCACCTGGGCCATCGGCAGCGCCGACCGGCACCTGCGGCCGATGTTGCGGGAGATGGGCCGACAGGCGCCGAAGAGCTGGCCGGTGTGGTGGGACGAGTGGCAGCAGGCCCACCTGCGGACCTCGTTGATGAGCCGGTTCATCGCCCGCCGCCGCACCGCGAAGGCGGCCGACTGATGTGGCTCATCTACCTCGGCGGAGCCTACCTGTCGATCATTTTCGTGGCGCCCGTCGTTCTCGTCGTTGCGGGCATCGTGGCCGCCGGGATCGTGTTCTTCGAGTACGCGGCGGCATCGGCCTGGGTGTTCCGCGGTGCCGCCGCGCCCATCGGGCACCTGCGGATCGAGCCGCGGACAACGTCGGCGGGGGATCCGCGGATCCCTGAGCCCGCCTACCGCAGCTACTACTTCGGCCCCGTGTTCCACGACTACGCGCTGGCGGTGCGAACCGCGGCGAAGTCGGGATGGGACCGGTCCCTCGGAGGCCTCGGCGCCGACCCCGCGACTGGCAACGCGCCGATACGCTCGGTGGCCCAACACCTGACCGACCGCTGGAACAACATCGGGCTCTACCTGCCGATCAATCCGACAGCGGCCAAGACCATGACCTTCGGCCCCCTCGCCGGCGCTCTCATTGGCCTCGTGACGGGCGTCGCCGGTGCCGCCGGTGTCGCACTGGTGATCTCCGCGGTCTTCGGACTGGCAATCCTGCTGACCGTGGTGGTCGCTGTCGTCCTCGCGGGCCTACTGCGCCTGCTGGAGCTGGCGGTGCTGCGCGTGCGCCATATCACGACCGAGTGCCGGGCTTGCCACCGCAAGGTGACCGCTCCGGCCTACCTCTGCCCGCACTGCCCGGCGTCCGGCCCGCGTGCCCTGCACCGGAGGCTGGTCCCGGGGGCGCACGGCGTGTTCTCCCGCATCTGCCGGTGCGGCAACGGGCTGCCAACGCTGCTGGCGAGGGGCAAGTTCCGACTCGAAGGCTTCTGCCAGCACTGCAACGTCCCGTTGCCGGTGAAGTCTTTTACCGCACCGACCCTGCACATCCCGGTCGTCGCCGGCCGGCAGGCCGGGAAGACGGTGTTCATGACGGCAGCGGTGGCCGGCCTGGAACTGCAGACCCGTCACGGGGCCGGGGCGGCCGGGTTCGAGTTCGCCGACCCCGCCTCGCTACCGGAGTACGTCAGAGCCCGCGACGCGCTCAGCAACGCGTCCTTCGACGCGATCAGGGCGACCATGCCCGTGGACGCCGCGCCTGCTTTCAACATCTACCTCGGCACCGGCCGCGGCAGGCGGCTCATGTACCTCTACGACGCAGCCGGCGAGCGGTTCGAGCAGGAGGCCGGGGTCGAGACGCTGCGCTACCTCGAGCACGCGGGCGGCGTGGCCGTGATCGTCGACCCGTTCTCCTTCCCCGACGTCCGCCGGGCAGCCGAACCGGACATCCTGACCGGCGTCCGCTACTCCCTCGCCGACGTCGACGACGTGGTCAGCCGATTCGCCGAGGGACTGCGCCGGACCGCCGGGGCGCGGGCCGGCCGGAAGCTCGATGCCAAGGCCGCCGTGGTACTAACGAAATGCGACGCGCTGCTGCGCTCCACCGCGGTGGCCCACCCGTTCGACAAGCTCGGTCCCGCCGCGCTCAACTCAAGCATGCGGGCGGAGCGGTCGGCGGCCATCCGCACCTGGCTAGGCTCCACGGCCGGCCAGAACGGACTGCTGGCGGTCCTGGAGAACAACTTCAGCCAGAGCGAGTATTTCGCGGTCAGCGCCCGCGACGCGTTCGACAACGCGGAGCAGCGCAGCGGGCGCACGCAGCGGGCGGTGCGCAACGACGATCCCGCGATGCCGTTGCGGTGGTTGCTGGAGAGGCGGAGCGGATCATGAACGCCATCCCGTACGGGGTCGTCAAGGCGCGCCGAACGACAGGCGGGATCCTGCTTCTCAGCAGCCTGGCCACTGTCGTTGCCGCCGTATTGGCCATCGGCACCTGGTTCACCGCAGCGCCGGAGGTGAACCCGATCGTGCCGGGGTCCGGCGGGACGGCGATCGGGTCGGTGCCCACACCGGCACCGGTCAACCCGTCCGGCGTCGTCCCGGCTCCGACGCCGGAGGAGCAGTTGGCCGACCTTCGCGCGTCCGACGCGGCGGTCGTCGCGAACATCCCCGACGGCTACTGGGTCCCACAGCTGGCGTCCAACCGGCCCGGTACCGACAGAGACGGCAACGTCTGGGACGCGGCGACGATCCTACAGGACCACCTCTACTGGCGTAGCTACGGCGGAGCGCTGCTCTGGAGCGGCGACTTCATGACGTACAACAGCTCGGACTACTGGGTAACGGTCGTACCGTCGAGCGCCAGTAGCACGTCCGACGACGTGCTCGCGTGGTGCGTTTCGCAGAACATCGGCCGCAACAACTGTCTCGCCAAGCGGATCAGCACCAACTACCCCCACACCGGAGACAACACCAGGAGCGGTCCCTGACGATGATCCGACACGCACTCGCCCCGCCCCGCGTCCGGCACAGGCGGTACGCGGCCCTGCTCGGGCTGGCCGCTGCTTGCCTGGTGATGATCGTCGCGGGCCACCAGCCCGGGCACGGACCGGAACAGCCGCGCTCGGCCGCGCCCGCAGGTGGCGCCGTCACCGCGTTCGTGCCCGAGCCCCTGCCCGCTCCCGGTTCAGGAACCTGCGCCGATCGGGTCGTCCGGATGTCGCTGCGCGACCGGCTCGCCCAGCGCCTGATGGTGGGCGTCGATCCCCGCGATCCCGGCGCCGCGCGCGACCTCGTCAGGGACACGCACGTGGGCGGCGTCTTCATCGGCGGCAACGCCGTCACGATCCTCACGGAGCCCGCGCTGCGGGCGATCCGCACGGCAGGCCCCGTCCCGACCGCGGTCGCCGTCGACGACGAGGGAGGCCGGGTGCAGCGGATCGACGGCCTCGTCGGCGACCTCCCCAGCGCCCGCCGCATGGGGAGCATGCCCGTCGAGGACGTCCACGCGCTCGCGAACAAGCGGGGTCGACAGCTACGAGATATCGGCATCAGTATCGACTTTGCGCCGGTGCTCGATATCGCGGACCAGCCCGACGGCGCGGTGATCGGGGACCGGTCGTTCAGCGCAGACCCGCAGGTGGTGACCACCCACGCCGGCGCGTGGGCGGCCGGCCTGCGCGAGGCCGCCGTGACGCCGGTGTTCAAGCACTTCCCCGGGCACGGGCGGGCCCTCGGCGACTCGCACAAGACCCTGCCCACCACCCCGCCTCTGGATGCTCTCCGCGCCCTCGACTTGAAGCCTTACCAGCAGCTGCTCGGTGCCGAGCAGGCCGCCGTCATGGTCGGCCACTTGAACGTCCCGGGGCTGACCGACGGGACACCCGCCTCGCTCAGCCCGAACACCTACCGGCTGCTGCGCGCTGACCTCGGGTTCACCGGCGTGACCGTCACCGACGACCTTGGCGGCATGCTCGCGGTGACCGACCGATACGGCATCGTTGACGCCGTCGCGCTGGCGCTCGGCGCCGGTGCCGACATCGCGCTATGGACGTCGTCGAACCGGGACGTCCACGCGGTGCTGGACAACCTGGTGCGGGAGACGCAGTCCGGAAAGCTCCCGGTCGCCGACTCCGGCGCCGCCACCGCCCGCATCCTCCAGATGAAGGGCGTGTGCAATGCCTGACCCGAAGCCTGAGTCGACACGGAGGAACCGGCCATGGCTAAGCGAGTGACCCGCCCCGGCGGGGAGGAACCGGGCCGAAAGTGCCGGGCGCTGGACAAGGTGGCCCACGTGGCCCTCAGCGCGGAGTCGCTTTTCGGTGTAGTGCAGTACACCGGCACCGCTAAGGAGCCGGCGCACGGGCGGACGGAACACGCCGCGCCGCGTACCGAGAAGAAGACGGCGTACGACGCCGAGCGGAAGGACGGCCAGCACGACAGGCATGAGTTCGACACCGGCCCCGAGAGGCGTCTGTGCCTGCGCACCCCGTTCCCCGACGGACACGAGCCGAGCTGCCCGACCCCGACGACGAGCCGACGTCGCGCACGCCCCTCACGAGGCGACGGCGGCGTGCCCGATGATCCGACCGCCTCTACCCAAAGACCAGGAGACCAACCGGTGAACGAGCACGTTAGTAACGAGCAGGTCGACGACCGCGTCGACGGCGCGGCCAGCGCCGATGGCATGGACAGCGCCGAGAGCTGGAGCACCGCGGAGCTGGCCGAGCCGGACACCGAAGGGGACAGCGCCGACGTCGACGACGACGTCGCGGACCTGCCCGACCAGGATCCCCAGGCCACCGAACCGCCGTCGCTCGACGCGCTGGCGGCCGCCGTGGAGTCGTTGCGCGACGCGCTCGCGGCCAGCCTGCGCACCCAGGAACACCAGCAGGCCCTCCTGGACAAGCTCCACGACGAGAAGGAGCGGCTGCGCGAGGCGGAGCAGCGCCGTCAGCGGGACCCCATCCTTCGCGACCTTATCCAGCTGTCCGACACCTGTCTGCGCAACAGCCGGCAGTGGCGTGCACGCGGCGACGTCAGCCCCGAGACGGCGGAGAAAGTGGGCGCGGTCCTGGTCGAGGCGGCTGCCGACGTCAACCTGATTCTCGAGCGCCAGGGAGTGGAGGACTTCGCGCCAATAGTCGAGGACAAGTTCGTGCGCAGCGAGTCGAAGGCCATCGGCACTCAGTCGACCACGGACGTGACCCTCGACGGGCTGGTCGCCGAGGTGCGCAAGCACGGCTACCGGCTCGGAGATCGCGTCCTCCGCTTCAGCGAGGTCGTGGTTTGGCGCTTCGAACTCGCCCCGCGTGGGGACGACGAGCCGCGGTAGGCGCCTGCGCCGCCGCTTGGATGGGCTGCTGAAGCGTATGTCCGCGTGTGCCGCAGCCAATGCGGCGAAGTGAGCCGTACCGGGGTATGACGGAGGCCAGCAAGCCTGGAGCAAGGACCCGCGTTCTGCGTATTCGGCCCGCCTGGAGCGATGAGCTGCCAAGGCACAAGGGTGAGAGCGGCACGGTGCGGCGGTGTCCGACCACACCCGCCCGCGATCACGGAGCGCACCGCTGGCAGGCGTCCCGAGAGCCGACGGCGGTGGCGGCCGCGGCCGGATCGTCCACGATCCTCTCGTGAAGGCCGGAGAATCCGTGCCTGGACAACGGCCGCAACTTCAACAATCACCTACTGCGACAACTGCTTGCCCGGCGCCACAACTTGCGATCATGGCGCCCTACGGATCTATGATTGTCATTGTGGTGCTCCTGGGTGGAGGACCACCAGGCTCGGTGCCGGTAACACGGCGCTGGGGCCGCGCTCGAGGCCGTGCAGTGGGTCGGCGCCGCCCGCGAGCTCATCGAGTGTGTCTACTTCGGGCTGGGTGATCACCACATCCGTCGGGCTGGCGGCATGACCGCCGCCGATACCCGCGGTCCGGGCGCAGGTGCGGCGGGGTTGGGGAAGATCCCGACGACGTCGGTGCGGCGTTTGACCTCGCGGTTGAGCCGCTCCAAGGGTTGGTTAACCAGATCTTGCGCCAGTGTGCCTCGGGGAACTCGGCGAAGGCAGTGATGTCGGTGCTGGCGTCGCGCAGCATGGCCGCGACGGTGGGGAACTGGTGCTCCAGCATGCGGGTCGACACCCCGGGCACGTAGGCCTCCATCATCACCGCGTGCAACGCCACATCGATGCGCCGCGCGGGGTCAGCAGGCTCGGGAAGAACGACCCGGTGCGGGTCTTGGGGATCCTCATCGTCAGATCCCCGGCGGTGCTGGACACCACCTCGTCCCGGCTGCCGTTGCGCTGGGTCGTGCGGGTCTGGCTGCGCTCGTGGCGGGCGGCGCCGATGTGCGCGGTCGCGCGGTGGCCCCTCCAGGACGAGGAACCCTGATCTACACCACCTGTCGGGACTCTCCCCCGCGGCATACACAATCGGATATAGCATTCTCCTGAAACGCCACACAGTGGTCCGGCGATCAGGGGGGTCAGCGTACCTCTGCACTAGACGATCGCAGCACGGACGGCTTCCGTTACCGAGCCTGGCTCGACCTGCTCCGCGATGCGCCGACGATTTGGGTGGAGTGCGAACATGTCCGGTCCATCTCCCGCAACGATTCCCTCCTTGCGCGCCCGCCGGCAAGCGGCGCGTGCGGTGCGGTCGGCTGAGGAGGGTAGGCAGGCGATGGCAACGATCCGGCCGAGGGGTGTCGCCGTCGTACGGTCTCGGGCGCCGCTAGCCTTACTGATCCACCTCGCCGCTCTGGAGGGCCGATTGGTATGGCGGTGCCCCGACGCGTTCGCGGTGCTCGAGGCACCGACCGGCGACAATCCCTCCAAGCCGGGGAGTCAGCGGGATATCAAGATGTTCCAGTTTCTCAACCGGTATTGGGACCTACTGATCTCATGGATCCCAGCCTTGCTCGCGCTCGTCTTGGCTGCAGGTCTGGCGCTCTTGCCCGCTACCCGTATTGCAGCCATGCTAGGCGCACTGTTCGCAATGTTGTGGGCCGCGTTGCTAATGGGTGCCCTGGTAGTCAAGGGGCTAATCTGGCTGTACCGGGTCCTCATCGTGGGACGCGCCCGAGACCTCGGTGAGGAGGCGATTGGCCAGCTGTGTGGGCTGCACTGGTCAATACCGTTGTTACACGCCAGTCGGTCCTCGGACGTCGCCGAGATCCTGCCCGCCATCTCCAGGCACATCACCGGGCTCGTATACCACACTGACCCCGATGCAGGGACGAGGAGTTCGGCCGAGAACGACCAGCGGGACGTCGCGCTGTGTCTCGAACACGGCATCACAACGAAGCGGGCTCGTGACGCCGTCCGCGCAACCGCCGGGGTGACTCCTCTGCCCGGCCAGCCGGTACTCATCATCGCGCGGGGGCGCGACCGGCTGCTCCGTGAACCCACCACCTCACCCGGCATGCCAGCTGGAGCAGTCCCCCTGCTCCTGCTCGCCATGGCGACGGTGATCGGTGTCAACGCGCAGCTGGTCGCAGACGCTGAACGCGCCGACTGTGTGCCGAACTCCTGCGCGGGTCGGCCTGCGAGCTACGGTGATGCTCTCTACTGGCTGCTCAACCGCCTCCTTGGCGGGGATCCGGAAGGGCTTGCTGCAGGAAGTCTGCAGGCCCGATCAATCGGGTTAGCTGTGAGTGTCATGGGCCTGGTCGTGATCGGTTGGGTAATTGCGTCAGCGCTGCAGCGCGCGATCGCCCGAGTGGTGGCGAGTGGCCCCGAACTGGCTCGCGACTACAACGTCGGCGTCACCCGCGGCTTGTCGTCACAGCACACGGGAAACGAGTCGACCCCATCGCCATCCCCAGTTGTCACCCCCACCGTCCTCGCGGGCGGCTTGGCCTTCATGGCGTTTCTCGGCTATGTGTTCGGCCGCACCGGCCCGCGGCGACCTCGGCGGCGCTGATTCAGACCCGAATCCGCGAGTAGGCGATGAGTTGATCTCCGTCTCGTGTGGGTGATCGTTTCGAAGCGGTTTGCGGGTTCGTGGCAGGTTGAGGGCCCGAGTGTCGCCTCGGGTGGGCGGGGTT
>Ga0136637_1000021_pt1 | contig 20610 bp, 24 predicted proteins | sample AntDrymUQ8572106_2_FD_105497 | JGI IMG/M metagenome (GOLD analysis project Ga0136637, IMG submission 105497) | Polar desert sand microbial communities from Dry Valleys, Antarctica - metaG UQ857 (21.06) | ecosystem: Environmental > Terrestrial > Soil > Desert | place: Antarctica: Dry Valley... | reverse complement strand
GCCGAGCAGCGCGAGCAGCCCGCCGGCGGTCGGGAAGCGGCCTCCGCGACGCACGACCATGAAGGCGATCACGATCACGATCGGCGCGGCCGAGATCCGCGACAGCAGCAGCGACCAGCCGACGTCCCCGCGCGAAGCGATCTCGGCGCCGACGAAGTACGAGCCGAAGCCTACGCCGGCGACGAGTGCCAGGTAGATGCTCTGACGCTGACGGCGCGGGTCGAGCACCGCCTCGGCGTCATCGGTCGGCGACTCGCGCGAGGCGAGCACGACGCCGATCACCGCGGCGGCGATCCCGATCGAGCGCAGCAGCCCGGGATGCTCACCGCCGGCGACGCCGACGAGCACCGGCAGCGCGACGCCGGTCGAGGCGATCGGCGCAACGATGCTCATCGTCCCGATCGCCAGCGCGCGGTAGAAGGCCGACAGCGCGGCGATCCCCACGAGGCCGGCGCACAGGGCGGCGACGACCGACTGCGTTCCGGGCGGGCCCTCGCCGCGCGCGACGACGAAGATCGTCATCGCGATCAGCGACGACAGGTACATCAGCGCCAGCACGACCGGCACGGGGTAGGTCCGGCTCTTGAAGCCGCCGAGGTAGTCGGCGATCCCCCACAGCACGGAGGAGCCGAGCGCTAGCGCGAGCGCCGCCATCGACCCCGGGGCGGGCTCAGCCGCCGCGCTTGCCGCGGCCGTACATGAGCCGCACGCCGCGGAATAGCGCCTTCGAAACGATGGCCTTGTAGGGGAACATGAACGGGTCGCGCTTGAGGTTGATCCGGTTGACCAGCAGCGACTGCTGCTTGGTGTACTTGCGGATCCCTCCGGCCCCGTGCCGCGTTCCCAGGCCCGACGCCTTCCAGCCGCCCATCGGCATCTCGACCGCGAAGTAGTTCAGCAGCGCGTCGTTGACGCAGACCGCGCCCGCCTGCAACCGACGGGCGAGCTGCCGGCCGCGCTTGGCATCGCCGGTGTAGATCGCCGCGCCGAGCCCGTAGGGCGAGTCGTTGGCCAGCGTGACCGCCTGCTCGGCGTCGGCGACCCGCATGATCGGCAGCGTCGGCCCGAAGGTCTCCTGTGTCATCGCCTTCATCGAGTGGTCGACGTCGACGAGCACGGTCGGCTCGAAGAAGTCGCCGGGACGGTCGAGCCGCTTGCCGCCCGTCAGCGCTCGCGCGCCCTTGGCCAGCGCGTCGTCGACATGGTCCTGCACGATCTCCATCTGCTTGGGGAAGGTCATCGCGCCGACCTCGATGTTGCCGGGCGCGGTCGACGGGCCCTGACGCAGCCCCCGGACCTTGCCCACGACCTTCTCGACGAACGCGTCGTAGGCGGGCTCCTCGACGTAGACGCGCTCGATCGAGATGCAGGTCTGGCCAGAGTTCTGCATCGAGTAGTAGACGGCGGCGTTGGCCGCGCGCTCGAGGTTCGCATCGGCGAGCACGATCATCGGGTCCTTGCCGCCGAGCTCCAGCGAGACGGGCGTCAGCGTCTGCGCGGCGCGCTCCATGACCTTCTTGCCGGTCGCAGTCGAGCCCGTGAACATGATCATGTCGACCTCGTCGACGAGCGCGGCGCCGGTCGCGCCGCGGCCGGTCGCGACCTGAAAGACGCCGTCTGCCAGGCCGCACTCGGTCAGCGCCTCGGCTACCAGCAGCGAGGTCAGCGGCGTGATCTCCGACGGCTTGAGGATCACGCTGTTGCCAGCCATCAGCGCGGGCACGCAATCGCCGAAGCCGTTGGTCAGCGGGTAGTTCCACGGCGAGATGATGCCGACGAGGCCGACCGGCTCGTAGCGCACGGCGAGCGCCTTGCTCTTCAACGCCAGCGTGCTGACCCGCACCCTCTCGTCGGCGAGGAGCTTCTCAGCGTTCTTGATCCAGAAGGCCATCGCGCCGCCGGTGTAGGTCAGCTCGGCGAGGTTGGCGTCCTCGTGGGTCTTGCCGGTTTCGGAGATGATCGTGCTCGCGACGCGCTCGTGGTTGTCCATCAGCCACTTCTGCATGCGCGAGAGGATGCGCCCGCGGCCGTCGAAGCCGAGCGCCTGCCAGCCCGGCTGGGCGGCGCGGCCGCGCACGGCGAGCTCGGCGACGCTCTGCGCGGAGAGGTCCGGAACGTGGGCGATGACCTCGCCCGTGGCGGGGTTCTCGACGGGGATCTCGGCACCGGCGCCGTGGCCGTTCGTGCTCTGGGCGGCCGTGCTCTGCACGCTGGCCATGTGGGACTCCTCAGTCAGCTCGACGTGTTCGGTCAGACGTTAGAGGGTCGCGCCGGCTACGAGATCGCGCCGGACCCCGCGAGCGCCAGCACGAGCACGCCGAGCCCGATGCGATAGGCGACGAAGACGTTCGTCGTGTGCGTCGTGAGGAAGCGCAGCAGGAAGGCGATCGAGATGTAGCCGCTGATGAACGCCAGCACCGTGGCGACAACCGTCGGCCCGACGCCGACCGCGCCCTCAGCGGAGCCGTCGATCACGTGGCGCATCTCGAACAGGCCGCTGAGCACGACCGCCGGGATCGACAGCAGAAAGGAGAAGCGCGCGGCGGCAACGCGGTCGAAGCCGAGCAGTAGTCCGGCGCTGATCGTCGCGCCCGAGCGCGAGACGCCGGGTATCAGGGCGAGCGCCTGAGCGAAGCCGACGATCAGGGCGTCGCGGCCGGTGATCGTCTCGATGTCGCGCTCGCGGCGCGACAGCTTCTCGGCGATCAGCAGGATGATGCCAAAGACGATCAGCATCGTGGCGATCAGGTAGAGGTCGCGCGCGCCGTTCTCGATCTGGTCTGAGAACGCGAGGCCGATGATCGAGATCGGGACCGTCGCGAGGATCAGATACCAGCCCAGCCGCGCGTCGCGCTCGCCGCGCCGCGACGGATCGCGGAGCGAGGCCAGCCACGTGCGGGCGATGTTGTAGAGGTCGGTGCGGAAGTACAGGACGACCGCCGCCATCGTGCCGAGCTGGATGACGGCTGTAAACGCCGCCCCGGGGTCCTCCCAGCCGGCCATTGCGGGAACGATCCGCAGGTGGCCGCTGCTTGAGATCGGCAGGAACTCCGTCAGTCCTTGGACGACGCCAAGGACGATCGCCTCGAAGAGGCTCAACAGCGTGGGGTTAGTCGCCGAGCTCTATCGCGGAGATGTAGACCGGCGTCAGCGGCTTGTCCGAGCCGCTCGTCGGCGCCTCGTTGAGGCGGTCAAGGACGTCCAATCCCTCGACGACCTTGCCGAAGACCGTGTGCTTGCCATCGAGCCAGGGACACGCGTCCGCGGTCACGAGGAAGAACTGCGAGCCGTTGGTGTTCGGGCCCGAGTTGGCCATCGCCAGCGCGCCGCGCTCGATCTTGTTGTCGTTGAACTCGTCCTCGAACGTGTAGCCCGGGCCACCGGTGCCGGTGCCCTGCGGACAGCCGCCCTGCGCCATGAAGTCCTTGATGACGCGGTGGAAGGTCAGCCCCTCGTAGAAGCCGTCGGCCGCGAGCTTGCGGAAGTTCTCGACGGTCTTCGGCGCGTCCGCGTCGAAGAGCTCGAGGACCATCACGCCCTCACTCGTTCTCATGGCTGCGGCTGACATGCGTCTCCCTACTTTGTCCCGGTGACAGTGACGTTTGCGACCGCGACACGTGGGTCCTCGGCGGCGCGGGCCCTCGTGAACCATAGGTTCACGAAACGCACCTTGCCCTCTGCCCGGCCCTTCAGCGCGATCGACGCACCGTCACGATAGTCCGCCCGGTCGGTGAGGTGGTCCCAGCGGGCATCAAGGATGTCGGGCGGGATCTTCGTGCCCCGGGCGCCGTACAGCTCGACGTCGAAGCCCTGCATCGGCGTGTCGATCTTCAGCGACTCGAGCGTGTACAGCGCGCCCAGATCGATCACGAGTCCGGCGCCGATCGGCGCGTTGTCGGCCGGGACGGTCACGTCCCACACCGATCGCGAGCTTGAGTCGACGGCGTTCTTGGCCGGACCGAACTCCGCACCGGCGCGCTTGGCCGGGTCATACGTCGAGGCCGCGTCGGCGTCGAGCTTGATCGTGTTCGTGGTGGTCGAGGAGGAGTTGCTGTTCTGCTCGCCGGAGGACGCGTTGGAGGCGCTGGTGGAGCTGCTCGAGCCGCCCGTACTCGTCGAGCCGGCGCCGGTCTGCGGGATGTTCGGGATGTTCGGGATGCTGCCGGGTGACTGCGAGGAGATTGCGGGCGGCGGCGTCACCTTGGCCGGAGGCGGCGCGGTCGTGCCGGGTCCGGTCGCGCCGGGCGCGACCGGCGCGGTGTTCGGGGCGACCCCCGGGGTCTGCGCGATGATCGGTGCGCCCTCGCCCGCCGAGGGCCGCGAGGCGTCGCGCTGGGCGTCGCCGGTCAGCGCCGCGTAGCTGGCCGCGACGGCACCGGTCAGCAGCAACAGCGTCAGTGCGACGACGGTGGAGGCGGCGCGCCAGCCCGGCCGTGCGCCGAGACGGCCGGGGGCGGCGGTCCCGCACTCAAGGCACCAGTCCTGGTCGTCGCGCATGCCTGCTCCGCAGGCCCCACAGGGGCGCGAGTGAACGGGCTCGACGGGCTCGCCCGAGGGCGGCGGCGGCTCGGCCACCGTGGCCGTCTCGCGATCTTTCAGAAGGATCGTCACGTGTGCACAGGGTAACGGCCACGCGACGCCCGAGTTGCGGAGCGAGGGTTTCGCCCTACGGTCGCCGGAACCGGCGAATCAAAGTTTCGCCCTACGGTCGCCGGAACCGGCGACCTTCGGTCGACGTTACAGCTTTGCGGGCTCGACACGAATCGGCCTACCGCGCACGCGCTCGCCATCCACAGCCGCGGCGATCCGCTCTGCATCAGCAGCCGGCACCGACATGAAGGCGAAGTGCTCGAGCACCTTGACGTCGCGGATCGCCTCGCCGTCGACGTCCGCTGCGCGCGTGACCGCGCCGACGAGGTCGGCGACCTCGATCCCGGCGGAGCGTCCGCCGCGGACCATCAGCTTCGCGTAGAGCTCGTCGCCGTTGCGCGTGAGCTGCGGCTTGGCGTGGCGGCGCGGGCGCTCGGTGACCTTCACCGGGGCGACGTGCGCGCCGGGCTCCCAGGTCGAGATCGCGATGCCGACGTGGCGCTCGATCGCCTCGAGCTCGCGCTCCTGGCGCGGCTCGACGAACGTGATCGCGCGGCCTGAGCGACCGACGCGCCCCGTGCGCCCGATGCGGTGCACGTAGACGTCGGGCGAGCGCGGGACATCGAAGTTGATGACGTGCGTCACGGTCGAGATGTCCAGCCCGCGGGCGGCGACGTCGGTGGCGACGAGGATCGGCACGCGGCCGCCCTTGAAGCCGAGCATCACGCCGTCGCGCGAGCCCTGCGTCATGTCGCCGTGCAGCGCCTTGACGTTGAATCCGCGGTCGCGCATCTTCTTGTAGAGCTGGTCGGTGCGGATCTTCGTGCGCGCGAAGACGATCGCCTGGTCGGGCTTCTCGGCCTCGAGCACCTCGACGAGCTTGTCGGCCTTGTCGGCGGTCTTGACGTCGACCTGGAACTGCTCGACGGAGTCGACCGTCAGCGTCGCGGTCTGGACCTTGACGTGCTCGGGGTCATAGAGGTAATTGTCGGCGAGCTTGCGGATCGGCGGCGGCATCGTCGCGCTGAAGAGCGCGGTCTGGCGGCTGTTGGGCGTCAGGCGCAGGATCTTCTCCACGTCCTCGAGGAAGCCGAGGTCGAGCATCTCGTCGGCCTCGTCGAGCACGACGAAGCGACAGGAGTCCAGCACGAGCGAGCGGCGGCTGATCAGGTCGAGCACTCGGCCGACGGTGCCGACGACGATGTGCCCGCCGGCTTTGAGCTGGGCCTGCTGCGTGCGGATCGGCGCGCCGCCGAAGACCGCGACGACGTCGGCGCCCTTGTGCTGCGCGTAGGCGCGAATCGCCTGCGTGACCTGGATGCACAGCTCGCGCGTGGGCGTCAGCACGAGCGCCTGCACCTCAGGCTCGGTCGGATCGACGTACTCGATGATCGGCAGGCCGAACGCCGCGGTCTTGCCGGAGCCGGTCTGAGCCTGGCCGATGACGTCGCGACCCGCGAGCATCGGCGGGATCGCCTGCTCCTGGATCGGGCTGGGAAGCTCGTAGCCGACGTCGCGCAGGGCGCCAAGCGTGCTGTCGGTGAGGCCGAGATCGGCGAAGGACGTCACGCGCACCAGGATAGGCGCTCGGCCGAGCGCCGCCGAGCTCGCCGGCTTCAGCGTTCGCAACATGCTGCGTTACCGCTATGACCCGACGAGCGGCTGGGTCGTCCGCGCCGAGCTGCGCCAGTTGATCAAGGCCGGCGGGCGTAGCCGGACCGATCGCACCGTGATCAGCTCGCGCTAGCCGCCCGCCGCACAATCGCCGCCTGTGCCTCGTCGTCGACGAGCTCCTGCAGGCGCTGGGAGGCCAGCCGGATGCGCCGGTCCACCCAGCCGGCCGCGATCGCGCGCGATTCGCGCTCGCAATCCCACAGGCACTCGACGGCGAGGTCGCCCGGGAACGTCGGATCGGAGGCGGCCAGCGCCGAGACGATGAAGCGCCGGCCGTAGGAGTACGGGATCTCCTCGTAGGCGCGCGACAGCTCGTCGAACGGGCCGCTCGAGGCGCAGCGCTCGAGCGCCTCGGCGAGCGAGCAGATCACGAAGACGTCGCCCTCGAGGCCCTCGTCGAGCTCGCGCACCAGTGCGCGGCGGGCAACCTCGAGATCCTCCTCCTCGGCACGCGTCCCGAGAATCCCAGCGGCCTTGCGGCGCCGGCCCCAGTCCGCCGACATCAGCCATTCATGCGCGAGCGCGCGGGTCTGCGAGACCGGCATCGCCTCGAGCGCAAGCGCGATCGTTCCCTGCAGCTTGCCGCGGGGCTCCTGGCTCGTGCTCTCCTCGGCGATCTCGAGCACGTCGCGGCGACCCTGGTTGGCGAGCGCGAGGATCGCCGCGCGGCGCATTACGCGGTCGGGGTCGCGCGCCGCGCCCATCATGCGCCGCACATCCTCGCGACCGCGGCGCGTCGTGAGCTCCTCGGCCACTTGGCGCCAGCGCGACTCCTCGCTCATCGCCAGCAGCGCCTCCGTGCTCAGCTCGCGCGGGTTGGACGGCTTGCGCCGCGGCTGGCGCTTGCGGGTGCGGGCCGGCAGCGGCACCCGGTGCCCGGCCGCGAGTGCACCGGCGATCTTGTGGTTCTCGATCGACCACAAAGACCACGGCCGCTCGCGCGCGTCGACGTCGGCCAGCGCCTCGGCGAGGGCGCTCTCCCCCGGGAAGCGATCGACGAGCACGCTGTCGAGGCCGGCGACGGCCTCCGGCCAGGGCACGCCCGCGCGCATCATCTCCGGGTCGCCGGTGAGCAGCGCGATCGCGCGCGGCCAGGAGCGCCCGTAGGAGACGTAGTCGCGCAGCGCCCGGGCGGCCTGAGCGTGGTCGCGAATCGCCATCCGCCCGAGCATCCCGAGCAGGTTCTGCTCGAGCTCGGTGCTCTCCTCGTCGTTGTCGCGCAGCCAGGCCTCGAGCGCCCCGAGGTCAAGATCGATGTCGATCGCGAGCGTCGCGTAGTACTCGTCGCGGGCGTCGAGCTGCTGATCCCAGCGCGGATCGTTGAACAGGCAGTGCACGAGCAGCGCGTGCGCGACGGAGCGATGCGCATCCAGCGCCCAGAGATAGCCCGAGCCGAGGCCGCGCTGAAGCTTGCCCAGCGGCTCTGCGACGTCAGCCAGCGGTGGTGGGCGCCCGGTCACGCGCGTCTTCTAGGCCGTCGGATCGAGCGCGACCTTGCCGGTCGTGCGCCGGGCGGCGAGGTCGGTTTGCGCCTGCGCCGCGTCTGCGAGCGCGTAGGCGGGACCGGTCACGACGCGCAGCTCACCGGCTGCGACGCGCTCGAACAGGTCGGCGAGCGCCTCGTCGAGCATCGCCGGGCGTCCGATGCAGTGCATCAGCCAGAAGCCGACGACGGCGCGCGAGCTGCGCATGAGATCGCCGCTGCGCACGGTGTTGCTATGGCCCGAGGCGATTCCGTAGGTGACCAGGCGGCCGAATGGGCCGAGCGCCGCCAGCGACTGCTCGAAGACCGGGCCGCCCGCCATCTCGAAGACGATGTCGATCGGACGGCCGAGGTTGGCCTCGATCAGCCGCTCGCTGAGCTGCTCGGGCGCGCCGTCGATCGCGGCGTCGGCACCGAGCTCAAGCGCCAGCGCGCGCTTGTCCTCCGTCGAGGCCGTGGCGATGACGCGCCCGGCTCCCATCGGCCTGCCGAGCTGGACGGCGAGCGAGCCGACGCCACCGGCGGCGGCGTGCACGACGACATTCTCACCCGGCGCGAGACGACCACACGTGCGGTATAGGTGCCAGGCCGTCAGCCCCTGCAGCACGAGCGCCACCGCCGTGTCGTCGTCGATGCCGTCGGGGATCGGAAAGGTCAGCGAGCCCGGCGCGGTCGTGTACTCGGCGTAGCCGCCGTCGCCGCACAGGGCGACGACCCGCTCGCCGGTGTCCTCGCGCGTCCCCGCGACCTCGGAGCCGGGCACGAGCGGCAGCTGGTCCTTGGCGAGGTAGGTGTTCGTGCGCCGGTGCGTGTCGGCGAAGTTCAGCCCCGCGCGCGTGACGCGGATGAGCACCTCGCCGTCGGCGGGGTCCGGGACGGGCAGCTCGACGAGCTCGAGCACCTCGGGGCCGCCGAACTCGGACATCTGGATGGCGCGCATGCGCCAGCGAGCTTAGACATGGGTGCCTTGGATAGGGTCCGACGATGAGCCTCACCGTTGTCGGATCGATCGCCTTTGACGCCGTGCAGACACCGCACGGCGGCCGCGAGCGCATGCTCGGCGGCGCCGCTGTCCACTTCTCGCTGGCCGCGTCGTTCTTCGACGAGGTCCGCGTCGTCGGACCGGTCGGCGATGACTTCGGCGACGACGAGTACGCCGTGCTGCATGGCCGCGGGGTCAACAGCGAGGACATCGAGCACGTCGAGGGCGGCAAGACGTTCTTCTGGAGCGGCGTCTACGGCAACAACATGAACTCGCGCGACACGCTGGAGACCGACCTCAACGTGTTCGAGACGTTCGACCCGAAGCTGTCGGATGCATCCAAGGCGTGCGAGGTGCTATTTCTCGCCAACATCCTGCCCGAGCTTCAGCTCGGCGTGCGCAAGCAGTGCGAGCAGGCGACGTTCGTCGCGCTGGATTCGATGGACCTGTGGATCAACATCGCCCGCGCGAAGCTGGTCGAGGCGATCAAGCTCGTCGACTGCGTGATCCTCAACGATTCCGAGGTCGAGCTCTTCACCGGCGAGCGCGAGGTCGTGCAGGGGGCGCGCAAGATCCTCGAGCTCGGCCCCAGCGCGATGGTCGTCAAGCTCGGCAAGTACGGCGCGGCGCTCGTGACCGCCGACAGCTCGTTCTGGATCCCGGCGTTCCCCGTCGAGTTCGTCGCCGACCCGACCGGCGCCGGAGACTCATTCGCCGGCGGCTTCGTCGGCGCCATCGCAGCGCGCGTCGCGGCCGGCGAGGAGATCACCCCCGACGTCATGCGCCTCGCGATGGCCTACGGGACGGCGCTCGCATCGTTCAACGTCGAGGAGTTCGGCACCGAGCGCGTCGCGCGCCTGACCGGCGACGAGATCGTCGCGCGGGTCGATGAGCTGCAGCGCATCACGACGTTTGACCGCGTCCCCGTCGCGCTGCGTTAGGCGCAAGAAACGTCGCGCGCCACAGCGGCGCGGGGTAAGGTGCCGATCGGTGGACATCGCCTTCATCTTTCTGATGGTCGTGCTCAAGGCACCGATCGCGCTGCTGCTCTACATCGTCTGGTGGGCCGTCAAGGCCGAGCCCGCAGCCGAGGAGCCGCGCGTCGACGACGATGGCGGAACCAAGCATCCGCCGAATCGGCACCCGCGCCCGCGACGACCGCGCCCGCCGCGCCGCGGCCCGCATGGCGACCCGCCGCTGCCCGCGCCCTCGCGCACGCGCACGGTCGTCGCCAAGGCCCGTCGCGTCAGGCCCTAGAGCCGCGTCCGTCCTGGCCGCGTGGGCGCTTAGACTACGAGGCGCATGAGCGCTCCCGCATCGGTCCTCTCGGACGGCACGATCCTGCGGCTCGTGCAGGAGGGGCGGATCACGATCGATCCGTGGGACCCGGGCATGGTGCAGCCCGCCAGCGTCGATCTGCGCCTGGGCGACAGCTTTCGCGTCTTTCACAATCACCGCACTGCCGCGATCGACCTTGCCAAGCCGCCGACGAATCTCACCGAGCAGATCGTCATCGGCGACGACGAGCCGTTCATCATCCATCCCGGCGAGTTCGTGCTCGGCAGGACGCTGGAGTGGGTGCAGCTGCCCGATGACATCGTGGCCCGGATCGAAGGCAAGAGCTCGCTTGGCCGGCTCGGGCTGATCGTGCACGCCACCGCGGGCTTCGTCGATCCCGGCTGGAAGGGAACGCTGACGCTCGAGATCACCAACCTCACGCGCGTGCCGATCAAGCTGTGGTCGTCCAAGCCGATCGCCCAGCTGTCGTTCATGACGCTCGATGCCCCCGCCCTGCGCCCATACGGCCACCCCGAGCTCGGCAGCCACTATCAAGGCCAGGTCAACGCGACCGAGAGCCGCTACGAGGGCGGGCCGGCGGCTTCCATAGCGCGGCCCGTGCGATAAGGTCGCGCCGCCCATGAGCGTCCTTGCCACGATTCTTGCCGCGGCCGAACAAGCTGGCGAGCAGGCAGCCGAAGCACACCACAAGTCCGAGACGCCGTTCTTCATCGCCGGCAGCCTGCTGGCACTCTGGGCGATCGCGATCAGCGTCTACGGCTTCACGAGGCCGGACTTCCCGTCGACTGACGGCGAAGCCCGTGGGGTCATGGCGCTCAGCGCCGTGCTGGTGCTGGGGGCGACCTCGATGGCCGTCTATGTCGCCCTCTGACGACGACGGCTACGCCATCTCCTACAAGGTGCTCGAGCAGGGCACCCCGGTCCAGGCATCAGATGGCACCGACGTCGGTGTCGTGCGTGACGTGCTCGAGAACAAGGCCGAGCACATCTTCGACGGCCTCGTGATCGACACCCCGGCCGGGCAGCGCTTCGTCGACGCGCCCGAGGTCCAGCGGATCGCCGAGCTGCGCGTAACGCTCACGATCGACGCGCAGGCCGTCTCCGAGCTGCCCGAGAAGGATCCCGCCGGTGCCCAGACGTTTCGCGCAAATACCAAGGGTGGGCGCCTCAGCCGCTTTTTTGGTGGCGGCTGGAAGCGCGACTAGACGCGGTCCACGGCAACATTTAACACGTCGGACACGATTGCCAGAGCCCTTCGGGGTGCATAATCGGTTGCAGTGAGCAACGAAACAGAGACCCAAGAGGCGGCCGGCGAGGCGCGCCCGCACCTCAACGGAGCCGAAAAGACCGTCGGCACCGAGACGCTCAGCGTCACCGACAACCGCACCGGACGGTGCTACGAGATCCCGATCACGGACGGCACGGTGCGTGCGCTGGACTTCCGCGCGATCCGCGTGTCCGACGACGACTTCGGCCTGATGACCTACGACCCGGCGTTCATGAACACCGCGTCGTGCCGCTCGACGATCACGTATCTCGACGGCGCCGAGGGCGTGCTCGAGTACCGCGGCTACCCGATCGAGCAACTCGCGGAGAAGTCCTCCTATCTCGAGGTCGCCTACCTGCTGATCCACGGCGAGCTGCCGACGACGCCGCAGCTTGAAGAGTGGCGCCACCAGATCACGACCCACACCTTCGTGCACGAGAACATCAAGGAGTTCCTCGGGGGCTTCCGCCACGACGCCCATCCGATGGGGATGCTGCTGGGAGCAACCAGCGCGCTGTCGACGTTCTACCCGGACGCCAACGACATCGACGATCCCGAGAATCGCGACATCCAGACCATTCGCCTGATCTCCAAGATGCCGACGCTGGCCGCCTTCGCCTACCGCCACGCCCAGGGTCAGCCCTACGTCTATCCCGACAACGACCTCAGCTACTCGGGCAACTTCCTGAACATGATGTACAAGATGACCGAGCTGAAGTACGAGCCCGATCCGCGCCTGGAGCGCGCGCTCGACGTCCTCTTCATCCTGCACGCCGACCACGAGCAGAACTGCTCGACGAGCGCGGTGCGCTCGATCGGCTCGGCCAAGCCCGACCCCTACTCGGCGATCGCCGGCGGGATCGGCGCGCTCTACGGGCCGCTGCACGGCGGCGCCAACGAGGCGGTGCTGCGGATGCTGCGCGAGATCGACAGCCGCGACAACATCCCCGACTTCGTCAAAGAGGTGAAGGAAGGCAAGCAGCGCCTGATGGGCTTCGGCCACCGCGTCTACAAGAACTACGACCCGCGCGCACGGATCATCAAGTCGGCCGCGGAGGACGTGCTCGAGGTCACCGGCCGCAGCCCGCTGCTGGACATCGCGATCGAGCTTGAGCAGATCGCGCTCGAGGACGAGTACTTCATCGAGCGCAAGCTCTATCCCAACGTCGACTTCTACTCCGGCCTCATCTACCAGGCGATGGGCCTGCCGTCCGCGATGTTCCCCGTGATGTTCGCGATCGGGCGCTCGAGCGGCTGGATCGCGCAGTGGCGCGAGATGGTCGAGGACGCCGAGCAGAAGATCTCGCGGCCGCGCCAGATCTACACGGGCGATCGCGGGCGCGACTACGTGCCGATCGACCAGCGCTGAGAGCGTGGCCGGCGCCGCCGGCGCGAGCTTCAGCGCGGAGCTGTGGGCGGGGATCGAGGACGTGTACGCCCGGATCCTCGAGCACCCGTTCATCGATGGCCTGACGAGCGGCGAGCTCGACCCGGCGGCTTTTGAGTTCTACGTCGTGCAGGACGCGCACTACCTGCGCGAGTACGCGCGGGCGCTGAGCGTCTGCGCCGCCCGCGCACCGGACGAGCTGTCGATTGCGATGTTCGCCGAGCATGCGGCCGGCGCGATCGCGGTCGAGCGTGAGCTGCACGAGACCTTCTTCGCCGAGCTGGGGCTCAGCGAGGAGCAGATCGCGGCGACGCCGATGGCGCCGACGAACGTTGCGTACTGCAGCTACCTGCTCGCCAGCGCTTACGGTGGCTCGTTCGCCGAGGCGCTCGGCGCGGTCCTGCCCTGCTACTGGATCTACCGGGAGGTCGGCGTGGCGCTGCTGGAGCGCGGCTCGCCGAACCCGCGCTACGCGCGCTGGATCGAGACCTACGGCGGCGAGGAGTTCGGCGCCGTCGTGCAGGCGGTGCTCGACCTGACAGACCGGCTCGGCTCCACGCTGTCGGACGCCGACCGTGCCGCGGCCGCCGAGCGCTTCGCGATGACCGCCCGCTACGAGTGGATGTTCTGGGAGATGGGCTCACAGCGCGAGGCGTGGCCGGTGTGAGGGCGGTGCCGGGACACGCGCCGACGGGCGCGGATCCCGGCAACCGGTCCGTTAGGAGCTGTCGGCGCAGCCGGTCGCGCCGACCTTCTTCGCCGCGGCGTTGCCCTTGGCGGTGATTGCTTCCAGCTGCTGGAGGTCCTGCAGGCCACTTGGGTCCTTGGCGTTCGCCTTCTCGGCGCTTTCCTTCAGGAGCTCCGTGCCCTGCTCCGACGATTCGATGTAGTCGTCCCAGTCGGACTTCACGTCCTCAGGTGGCTCGAGGTCCTTGAGCTTCGCGACCCCCTCCTCGACGATCGGCGTGACCTCATCGAGGTACTGCGCGGCGTCGTCTGCGTCCTGAGCGTTCTGCGGTTTATCGACGGCCTCCACCTTGTTCTCGTACTCCTTGCAGATGGCTTCAGCCTTCTTGGCGAACTCTTCCTTGCTCAGCTTGTCGTCTCCGCCACACGCGGTCGCGCCAAGCGCCAGCGCGGCTATCGCCAGCGGCGTCAGGATCCTGAAAGTCACTGTGGTCTTCTCCATCCGTCGGGGTCGGCGCCACGCTACCGCGTTGCTCCCGAATCAACATCTATCGTTCCGCCGCTTCGCAGCCCTTCGCACCGGCCTTGCCTGCCGCCACCTCAGCCTTGCCGGAGGCGCCCTGTAGCTTCACGAGGTCGCCGACGTACCTTCCGCCCGTCTCGGCCTTCTCGGCGGCGCTGTCGAGCAGCCGCGTGCCTGTCGTGTCCTTCGGCTGCTCGACGGCTTCGCCCGGGCCTTGTACTGCTTGCACAGAGCGTCGGCCCGTTTGACGAACGCCTCCTTTGACAGCGTCTCGCCGCCGCCACACGCGGCGACGCCGAAGCCCAGCACGGCGATCAGCGGCACTGACAAGATCCTCACGGGCCGCCACGCTAGTGGACCAGAGCCTGGCTACGATCGACGCGTGCCCTACACCGTCACCGTCCGTATCGGCCCGCAGGTGCAGCGCGACCGATGCGAGACGATCGGCGAGGCGGTCGACGTGCTCGAGCGCCGGCTCACCAGCCTCGGCGATGAGGCGCGGCGCTCTGAGCGGAAGGCGTTCATGCGCGAGTACGAGCCTGTCGCGCAGGTTTCCGCGCGCGGCGAGCTGAGCGGGCCGGGACGGCTGAAGCGCAGCGTTCGCGCGGGCGTCGACGTGCGCGGCGACGGGTCGATCGAGGCCTACCGCGGATGCGTGTCGCGCGAGCTGATCGCGCAGGAGACCGGCGAGTCGCCGTTCGACGCGCTGCGGCGAGCGCTCGGAGCGGGCGGCTGAGTGTCAAGCGCCGTCATCGACTCGCTGGACGCCTACCAGCGGCGTCACCGCTGGCTGGGCTTTCCGCTGGCCGTCATCTACAAGTTCGCCGACGATCAGGGCCCGTACCTGACGGCGCTGATCACCTACTACGGCTTCCTCTCGCTGTTTCCCCTGCTGCTGTTGCTCGTGACGATCCTTGGCTTCGTGCTGGACGGCGATCCCAAGCTGCAGGCCGAGCTGCTGAACTCGACGCTCGCCGAGCTCCCGATCATCGGCGGCCAGCTGCGTGAGAACGTGCAGTCGCTGAAGGGCAGCGGCGTCGGCCTCGCGGTCGGCATCTTCGGCACGCTCTACGGCACGCTCGGCGCTGCCGGGGCCGTGCAGAACGCGTTCAACAAAGCGTGGGCGATCCCCCGCAACGAGCGGCCCAACCCGATCAAGCTGCGTCTGCGCAGCCTGCTGCTGCTGCTCGTGCTCGGCGCCGGCGTGATCGTCACGACCGCGATCTCGGGGCTTTCAACCGGCGCGGGCGCTTTCGGCGTGGACGTCGGATCCGGCTGGGGCATCGCCGCGATCCCCGTCGCAACGCTTGCCAACATCGGGCTGTTCATGCTCGCGTTTCGGGTGCTGACGACCAACGACATCCCAACCCGACACCTGATCACCGGCGCGATCGTGGCAGGCGTCGGCTGGCAGATCGTTCAGCTCCTCGGCACGCTCTTCGTCGCCGAAGTGCTGAAGGGAGCCCCCGAGGCCTACGGCGTCTTCGGACTCGTGCTGGGCCTGATCGCGTGGATCTACCTGCTGGCGCTCGTCATCGTGGTCGCGGTCGAGATCAGCGTCGTCGCGCATAGGCGGCTGTGGCCGCGGGCGCTGCTAACGCCCTTCACCGACCAGGTGCAGCTGACGGCGGCCGACGAGCGCACCTATACCTCGTACGCCGAGAGCGAGCGCCACAAGGGCTTTCAGGTCGTCGACGTCGGCTTCGGGACGGCGGAGGACAAGGCGGCGAAGGACCGTCGGAAGGGGGTCGTCAAGCAGGACGACGAGCGCGAGGGCTGAGCAGCCCCGGACACGCGTGGATCGACGAACTGCAGCAATGCCTTCACGCCAGCGCGAGCTGGCCCTCGTAGGGGCCGCGACCACACAGGCAGGCGGCCCCGCAGCGCGCGCCGAGCCCGATCGCGTCGGGCAGGGCCATTCCAGCCGCGAGGCCGTACGTCAGGCCGGCGGCGAACGAGTCGCCGCAGCCGTAGGCGTCGGCGGGCGTGCCGGGCAGCGGCGTGGGCGCCCAGGTGCCCGAGCGCTCACTGCTGCCGACCCACGCCGGTGGCTCGCCGCTGACCTCCCACGTCCCGCCGTGCTCGCCGCGCGTGCGCACGACGACGCGCGGCTCGGGATCGAGCATGCCGCGCTCGTAGACCTCGCCCGCGTCGGTCGCGCTGCCGACGAGCACGTCGAGCTGCACGCCCGAGGCGACGAGTGCGGTGAGCGCACGCGGCGTTGCGACGAGCATCCGCGCGGCACGCGCGGCACGCACCGCGTCCGCGTCGCCGCCGGTCACGTAGACGCCATCGAGCTCGCCGAGCTCGTCCCATGGCAGCGAGTCGGCGCGCAGCGGCACGATTCGCTCACCGAGGACCGTGATCGTGCGCTCCGCCTCGGCGTCCAGAAACGTGAAGCAGCGACGCTGCGGGCCGGGCCGCGCGCCCGCGTGCAGCCGCACGCCGTGATGCTCGCTCAGCCGTGCCGCGGCTTGCTGGGCGAGCACGTCATCGCCCATCGCCGTGAAGAAGCGGGCCCCGCCGGCGAGCTTGCGCAGCTGGACGGCAGCGACCGCGCCGCCGCCGGCCGGCTCGTCGAAGGCGCTTGTCGCATGCACGATCTCGCCTGCGCGCGGGACGCGCTGCACGCACGCAAACTGCACCCATTCGACGTGGCCGACGACCCCTACGAGGGTGCGCGCCGGCACGATCAGCCGCCGCTGAGCGTTCCGCCAGGCCTGCCGGAGCGCACGTTCGGGAAGCGCTGGCTCAGCCCGCCGAACGGCACCGGGGGGCGCAGGATCGCGCGGGCATCCTCGTGCAGCGGCGCGTACTTGTCCTTCAGCTCGATCGTCGCCATCGTGCGGTTGCCGCCGGGCGCGAGCTTCTTGGAGAAGACTTTGCCGACCGATACGCCCGCGACGCGCACGTCAGCCTGCTCGGCCAGCGTCGTCGCGTCGGCGAAGACGATCTGCACGCGGTAGCCCTGGGGCTGCAGCGGGATCGGACCGCCAAACGCCTTCCACAGAAACAGCAGCAGGCCGAAGCACACCAGCGTGAACGCGCTGATGATCAGGATGCCGCCAAGCAGCAGGACAAGGACGATCACGAAGATCACGGCCAGGACCGCGACCAGCGCAAGGATCCGTCCTCTGCCCTCGCCCAGAGCCACTAGAGGACCAATGTAGACCCCAGACGCCGCAGCCAGCGCCGGTGATCATCGAAGTCCGGGCAGTGCTCGCGCACCAGCGACCAGTAGCGCGGCGAGTGGTCCATGACGCGCAGGTGACAGGCCTCGTGCCAGACGACGTAGTCGAGGACCGGTTCGGGCGCCAGCAGCAGGCGCCAGTTGAAGCTCATCGCGCCGCCGGCCGAGCACGACCCCCAGCGCGTGCGCTGGTTCCGGATCGTCAGCGAGCTGTAGGCGACGCCGAGCGCCGACGCCGCCGCTTCCATCCGCGGCGTGATCTCGGTACGCGCGGCACGCCGGTACCAGCGCTCGAGCGCCGGCTGCACCTCGTCATCGCCGGCTGGGACGAGCAGGACGTCGCCGCGACGGTGCACGCGCGAGCGGCCGGGCTCCGGTTGCAGCGCCAGCGGTGTGCCCAGGTAGGGGACCGTCGCGCCGCGGGCGGCGAGCAGCTCGCGAACCTCATGCGTCTCGGCCAGCCGCCGGTCGATCCACGGCCGCAGCTCGATGACGGCGGCGGCAGCCGCGCTCGCGGGGCTGCGCCGCGGCAGCACGACCTCCACGCCACGCTGCGCGTCGACGCTCACGCGCACGCGTCGCGCACGATCGGACCTGCGCACGCGATAGGGAAGCTCGTGACTCGTCAAACGGAAATCGGGCGTAGCGAAATTGTGTTTTACAGCACGTGGTAGTCGTTCGGTTTAGACCTGCGCGGACCTTCGCGGCAGCCCGCGAACGCGATGTGCCGTCAGCGAACAGCAGCGATGAAGGAGAGGGAGACGGGCCGTGCCGGCCTCCTTCGGGCGGAGGATGTCGCCTATGCGGCGCTATGCGCGCCCTATGCGCCATTGATGCCCCGGCGGGCGGTGGGTGGCCGGCAGATCGCCTTGGCCGATAATGCCCCTATGCCGGTCCACTCCGTCGTCCCGCTGCCCGCCACCGTGCGCCCGCCGTTCGAGGTGTACCTCAACGGCGTGCACCAGGAGCTGGGTGCCGACTACGTGGTACGCGACGGGGCGCTGATCTTCGAGCGTGAGCTCAAGAAGGAGGGCAAGCTGCCCTTCTGGCGCTGGTTCATGGGGGCGTGGGGCGTCGGCTCGTATGGCCAGAACGACTCCGTCGACGTCCGCTACGAGGTCGACGGACGCGCGGCGCTGATCGAGGGGCTGGAGATCGCGCCGCCCGCGTGAGCGGGTAGCGGGCGCCATCGTGGTCTTCCTGCTTGCGCTGGCGGTCGGGCTCGTGCTCGCCGACTCGTCGGTCGTCACGCTCGCGCTGCCGGACATCCTGCGCGACCTCGACACGAGCGTCGCGACGGTCGCCTGGGTCCTGATCGCCTTCAACCTCGCGCTCGCGCTGGCGGCACTGCCGGGCTGGAGGCTGGCGCGCGAGCGCCCGCGCGCGGCGTTCTCCGTCGCGCTTGTGCTGTTCGCGCTGGCCTCGGCGGCCTGCGCCGCCGCACCCTCGATGGCAGTGCTGATCGCCGCCCGCGTTGCGCAGGGCATCTTCGGAGCGGTCGTCGTCGCCGCCGCACTCGACCTGCTCGTCGCGCGCGTCGGCAACCGCCGAGCCGTTGGGCTGTGGGCGGCGTCGGGCGTGCTCGGCGCGGCGCTGGGCCCCGCCGCCGGTGGCTTCTTGACGGAGGCCTTCTCATGGCAAGCGATGTTCGCGCTGCAGGCGCCGGTCGCGCTGCTGGCCCTGGCCGGGGCGCGGGGCGCGGTCCATCCCACTGCGGCGGCCCAGGCCACCGCAGCCGCCGCGCGGTCGCGGCCCCCCGTCATCCCGTTGGTCGCGCTGGCGTTCGTCTCCGCCGCGCTCGCAGCCGCCCTGTTCCTGCTCGTCGTGCTGCTGATCGAGGGCTGGCGTCACTCGCCCGGGGAGGCCGCGCTGACCGTCACCGCGATGCCGATCGCCGCGCTGCTGGCCGGGCGCTGGGGTCGCGCGCATGCGCACGGGCTCGGGCTTGCGCTGGCGGGTTGCCTGCTGATCGCCGGAGGTCTGGCGGCACTGGGGTTGCTGCCCGGTTCCGAACCGCTCTGGACGCTGGCGCCGCAGCTTGCGATCGGCACCGGCCTCGGGCTCGCCCTCGCCGCGCTGATCAACGTGTCCGTCGGTGGTTCCGACGCGGCGCAGGACCCGTCCAAGCCCGCGGCCTGGACGATCGCCGCCCGGCACGCCGGGATCGTCGCCGGACTGCTGATCCTGACTCCGATCTTCACCGCCGACCTCGACGCCGCGCGCGTGCCGGCCGAGCGCGCCGGCCTCGCGCGGCTGCTCGACGCGCCGCTCTCGCTCGGCACGAAGATCGACCTCGCCCGCACACTCGGACCCGTCATCGAGCAGGCCGACAACCAACTGCCCGACCTCAGCCGCGGCTTTGACGCCGTCGACGTGCCCGCCAACGAGCAGCCCGCGCTCGAGCGCCTGCAGCGCGACCTCGACGAGCAGGTCGACCGCGCCGGCACGGACGCCTTCAGCCGCTCGTTTCTCGCCTCGTCGTTGCTGGCCCTGCTCGCCGCCGCTGCGATCGCCCTCGCATTGGCGACACGCCGACGACACGCAGCCGCCTCAGGGGAACCGCGCTCCAATGGCAGCCCGCTTGTCTCGGGCGCGCCGCTGCGCGTCGGAGCGCCCGCCGCGGCAACCGCCGCCGCACTACTCGTCGCGGTCCACATCGCGTTGGGCGGCGGCGACTACAAACCGACCGCGGTCGCCGACCCGTGCGCCAAGCGCCAGGGGGCATCCAACCTCGGCGACACCCAGCACGCGGCGCTCGCCACGCTCGACGGCGCGGCCTGCCGCCTGCGCACGAGTCGCGAAGCGCTGCTGATCTCGCTGCTGGACGGCAAGCTGCCGGCGGGCCTCGACCAGGCGCGGCTGTCGGACGCTCTGCGGTCCGGCGTCGACCGCGCGCGCGACGAGCGCGCGCTCAGTGCACTGGAAGCCAGCGCATTGCGGCTTGCGATCAGCACGCGTGGCCCGGCGGCGATCATCGGCCTGTTCCTCGACGGCTGAGGCCTCCCCCGATGGACCAAGAGTGCGATCGACCAGCGCGGCCGATGATCTAGATTCCCGGCATGGGCAAGCGCAACCGCGGAATCGGCCGGATTGCGGCCGAGACATCTGAATACGACGACGGCGACGGCAGCATCCTGACGCTGCGCGGATCGATGTCCCCGCTGACGCGGCGCAAGTACGCCTCGATCCTGCACGACCAGCGCAAGACCACGGACGACTCCTGGCATCGCGCGGTCGAGTTCCTCTACGAGCGCCTCATCGAGCGCTGGACGATCCACGAGGTGCCGACCGAGGACCAGAAGGAGCTGCTCCAGCGCTACCGCATCGCCACGACCGACGAGCGGCGCTGGATCCGCGAAGTCCTGCGCGAGCACCTGGCCGCGCACTTCCCCGACGTCGAGGCGCCGTGAGACGTCCTGTGTCAACCCCGTGCGTGGGTGGCGGTTGTCGGCTTGCCGTCAAGCGCTTCGCGCTCGGGCCTGCGGCCCGCCTTGGGGGTGACTGCTGCACCGGCCATCCGCTGTGTGG
>Ga0136637_1000020_pt1 | contig 20849 bp, 17 predicted proteins | sample AntDrymUQ8572106_2_FD_105497 | JGI IMG/M metagenome (GOLD analysis project Ga0136637, IMG submission 105497) | Polar desert sand microbial communities from Dry Valleys, Antarctica - metaG UQ857 (21.06) | ecosystem: Environmental > Terrestrial > Soil > Desert | place: Antarctica: Dry Valley... | reverse complement strand
TGCCGAGCTCCTTCGCGTATACGAATTGCGCGGTCGCGCGCCGCGGACGCCGGGTCGCCGCCACCACCGCCGGCCCAAGCACGAGATGCCCGGATAACACGAGATCCGGGCGGAGGCGGCGGACCTCGCGAGCCGTGGCGCCAGCGAGACGCGCGACCGACAGCCGGTGGTCCCGTGCCCGCGTTATCCGCACGACCTGTGCGGGCATGTCCGCGTCGGTGGCCTCAGAGCCCTCGTCGGCGAAGCACACCACCGTCGTGTTCCAGCCGGCGCGCCGCACGAGCTGCGACAGCAGCTGCTGGATGCCACCGGGCATCGGTGGAAAGTCCGGTGTCGTGAGCAGGACGCGGGGGGTATTCACCGTTGCGCATCCAGCCATGCTCCCGCGCAGAGCATCGGCCACAGCTGCCTGGCCGCTGCGTCCTCGGCGTCCAGCCGAGCGACCAGCCCGCTCGCCGCGGCCGGCTGGACCCAGCCGTCGCGCACTAAGCGTCCCTCGATGACGTGGTCGTGAACCGCCGCACGGAGCGGACCGCGCATCCAGGCGGCGAGCGGGACGCGAAACGCCGTCTTCTTTCGCCCGCCGCCCGCCGCCGGCAACGTCCGCTGCAGAACCCGCCGCAGGAGGTTCTTGCCGCCGCCCGCCATGTGGGTCTCGGGTGCCACCGACGCGGAGAACTCCGCGAGCGTGCGGTCGAGGTACGGCGTGCGCATCTCCAGCGACGCCGACATGCTCGCGCGGTCGGCCTTCTGGAGGATGTCGTCGCACAGGTACGACCCCTGGTCGAGCCGCGCGGCGGCGGCGGCCGTGCCGCCAATGTCCTCCCAGGCCGCGCTGAGGAGCGAGCGCAGGTCGCCGCTGTGCGAATGCTCCTGCAGGCGCGGCCCGTAGAACCCGGCCCGCTGCTCCAGCAGCCCGTCCGTGATCCAGCCGAGGTTGCGATGCAGCGGCGAAGCGGGCTGGAGCACGTCGGTCATGCGCCTGGCGCGCCCCGGTCCGCCGGTGCGCCGGACCAGGCCTGCCATGGTCGCGGCGCCACCCGCGGGCACCATCTGAGCAAGGCGGTCTGCGTGCGCCAACCAGCGATAGCGCGGATAGCCGAAGAACAGCTCGTCCGCGCCCTCGCCGCCGACGGCCACCGTGACGTGCTCGCGGGCAAGTTGTGAGATCGCCGCCAGCGCGACGAACGCCGGGTCGGCGATCGGCTGGTCGATCGCCGACAGCAGCGCGGGGACGTGATCGCCGATCCATGCTGAGGTGAGACGCAGCTCGTGGTGCTCGGCGTGCAGGAGGGCGGCGGTGGCGCGGGCGGGAACGTCCTCGTTCACGACGCCGCTGTCGTAGGCCACCGTGAACGTCTTGAGCTCGGTCCTGCTGCGGCGTGCGAGGGCGGCGACGAGCGTCGAGTCCAGCCCGCCGGACAACAGCACGCCGACCGGTACGTCCGCGACGAGCCGGCTGCAGACCGAGCGATCGAGCAGATCCTCCGCCTCGTCGACAAGGTCCGCGAGGGGCGACCCGTTGGCGCTGCAGCTCGGCGGCATCTCCCAGTACTTCGTGGTGAGCGCTCGCCGGCTCGCGAGCGGCCAGCGCAGCACGTGCCCCGCCGGCAGCTGCTGGACGCGCTCGTACATCGTGCGCGGGCCGGGGACGTATCCGAGGGTCAGAAGCCCCTGCATCGCGAGCGGGTCGATCGCGCCGCGATCGTCGATGGCCCGCAGTGCGGACAGCTCCGAGGCGAACGACAGCTCGCCGTCGGTCGTGGCGTAGAACAGCGGCTTCTCGCCGAAGCGGTCGCGCGCGAGCAGGATCTCCTGGCTCCGGCTGTCCCAGATCACGAAGGCGAACATGCCTTCGAGCGCGTGCACGAGGTCGGGCCCGAAGTCCTCGTAGAGGTGCACGAGCACCTCCGTGTCGCAGCGCGTGGCAAGCCGGTGGCCGCGGTCCAGGAGATCGTCTCGCAGCTGCCGGTAGTTGTAGATCTCGCCGTTCAGCGCCGCCCAGACGGTCTCATCCTCGTTGGAGAGCGGCTGACGGCCGCCTTCGACGTCGATGATGCTCAGGCGGCGGGCGCCGATGGCGACCGCGTTACGCGCATCGACGTGGACGAAGCCGTCGTCGGGCCCCCGATGGACGAGCGTCTCGGCCATGGCAGATGTGCGCTGACCATCGCGGTCGCGGCTGGAGCCGCAGATGCCACACACGCAGCTGATGAAAGCAGGTCGCGCGAGCCCGGCCGGGGCGGGGGCGCTGCTACGGTCGGCGGCCAGTGAGCCGCCACGGCGACAGCGAGCGTCGCACCGGCACACGGGTCGCGTGCTTCGCCACCCAGGGAACGGGACACAGCGACGAGGACAGGATCCTGACCCTGCTCGGCCCGCTGGATCCGACGCGCTGGCCGTTCGATCGGTCGGACAAGCGCGCCGCGGCTCGTTCGGTGTTTCGGCGGGGCCGGAAGGAGCGCCCGGATCTCGTGGTGATGGAGGGCACCGGCGTGGCGGGCGGGATGGCGGTTCTCGCGCTGAGGCTGCTGTGCGGGGTTCGCTACGTCGTCTCCACCGGCGACGCGGTGGCACCGTTCCTCGCAGGGCGAAGCGCGCTCCTGGGTCCGCCGGCGGCAATCTACGAGCGACTCCTGTACCGGCGTGCGGCCGGCGTTATCGGCTGGACGCCGTACATCGTCGGGCGAGCGATCTCCATGGGCGCCCACCGCTCGATGCACGCGGCCAACTGGGCGCCGAACACGGCCACGCGCGCCGAAGGCCTCGAGGTCCGCCGCGCGTTGGGGATCGCGCCGGGAGACATCGTGTTCGGGATCGTCGGCTCGCTCGACTGGAACGAGCGCCACGGGTATTGCTACGGCTACGAGCTCGTCCAGGCGGCGTGCCGGCTGCAGCGCGACGACGTCAAGGTCGTCGTGGTCGGCGAGGGCTCGGGGCTGTCGCGGCTGCGCGATCTGGCCGGGGCGCGACTCGGTCGCACCGTGCTGCTTCCGGGTCGGATCCCCCGTGATCGTGTTCAGGCGTACCTGCACGCGTTCGACGTCGGCAGCCTGCCGCAGACGGTCGACCGGGTCGGCGCTCTCCGGTACACGACGAAGCTCAGCGAGTACCTTGCCGCTTGCCTTCCGACCGTCACGGGTCAGCTGCCGTTGGCCTACGAGTTCGGGGGCGACTGGCTGTGGCGTCTACCCGGAGATGCCCCGTGGGACGAGTGCTACATCGCGGCACTGGCCGGCGTCATGGCGGGTGTCGACCGGGCGGCCGTGGAGTGTCGTCGATCGCTTGTTCCCTCGGACATCAGGGCGTTCGATCGCGATCACCAGATCGCCCAGGTCTGCTCGTTCGTCAGCGATCTGCTGGGCGAAGCGCCATCAGGCAGCTAGTACCTTCTCCGGAGGCGCTGCTGCGGTCGGTCCAGGCTGCATCGACGGGGTAATAATGCAGCCGACCAACCGAGACCGAGGACCGACGCCTGTGGATCAACCGACGACCGGGTTGGAGACACCCGACCTTCGACAGCTGCTGCGCCCGATCTGGGCGCGCAGGTGGTGGATCCTCGCGGTCGTGGTCCTGACCACGGCCGCGACATACCAGTACTTCAACCGCCAGCCGAAGCAGTTCCGTTCGACCACGGCGATCTTCGTGCAGCAATCCGAGCTCGAGTCGGCCCTCTTCGGAGGGTCCTACAGCTTCGGTGACGATCGCACCGTTTCCAACCAGGCGAGCCTCCTTCGCACCGCTGCGGTGGTGCGCGCCGTCGCGCGCCGACCGGAGTTTCGCGGCGAGACACCGGCAAGCCTTCTGTCCAAGCTCACGGCGACGCCGCGCGGCGGCCAGGACTTCATCGACATCAGCGTCACGGATGCCGACCCGCTGAGGGCAGCGCAGCTGGCCAACACCTTTGCCTCGGCATTCATCGCGAACCGCAGCGCCGTGCTCCGGGCAAAGGTCACACGGGCGCGCCAGGCCGCCGAGGAGGAACTCGAACAGACTCCGCCAGGTCCGGCGAACCGGGTCGCACGCGAGAACCTCTCCCAGCGCATTCGCCAGCTCCAGACCGTCGAGTCGTTGCCGAGCGGTAACGCCGAGCAGGTCGATCGCGCTGCACCCGGCAATCAGGTGGCGCCCAAGCCGCGGCGCAATGCGATCTTCGCGGCGCTGATGAGCCTCCTGCTGGCGATCGGCACCGCGTTTGGCCTCAACCGCTTCGATCGACGTCTGCGGACGATCGAGGCGCTGGAGGGCGCGTTCAACCTTCCCCTGCTGGGGACGCTGCCCGCGGTCGGCGAGACAGCGCCGCACGAGTCCGGTCAGCCCGCCATCGCGCCGTTGTTTCGCGAGGCATGCCGGAGCCTGCGGACCAATATCGAGCTGACGTCGCTCGACCGGCCGGTGAAGACGCTGCTCGTCTGTAGCGGGACGCCGGGTGAGGGCAAGTCGACGGTTGCCCGCAGCCTCGCTCTCGTGTACGCCGAGGCCGGGCTGCGAGCGGCCGTCGTCGAAGCCGACGTCCGCCGCCCGACCCTCGCCCAGGCGCTCGACGTCGAAGCCACGGTCGGGCTGACGGAGGTCATCGCCGGGCAGATCGAGCTGGAGGACGCGCTGCTCTTGGTGGAGTACGCAGGCGGGCACGCCGCGCTGGCCCGGACCGGCGTCGTCGAGGGAAGCTCGGAGGAGAAGTCGGCGGACGAGGGAACCCTCCACGTGCTCCCCAGCGGTGGAGAGCCGCCCAACCCGCCGGTGATGCTCGCAAGCCGCCAGATGCAGGACGTTCTCGCCTCGCTGGCGAGTACCCACGACATCGTCATCATCGACTCGCCGCCGCTGCTGGTCGTGAGCGACGCGGTGCCGCTGATCGCGATCGCGGACGCGACGCTCGTGGTCGCTCGCCTCGGCGAGACGCTGCGCGACGCGGCCAAGCGAGTGGGCAACGTCATCTCCCGTGTCCCTGAGGCTCGGCCTCTCGGAGTGATCGCCAACGGCGTCAGCACGAGCGACGTCTCGGGTGGCTTCCGCTACTACAGCTACCAGGCCACGCCGCCGCGATCCGGGATGCTTGCGCGCCTTCGGCGTCAGTGAGCACGTGTCCATGCTGCAAACCGTCCTTCGAACGCCGCGGCGGTCGTGGCGCGACTCCGACGTGCTGCTCTCGCTGCTGGCATTCGGGTTCTGCGGCCTGGCGACGTTCGCGCTGCTGAGGGAGTTCGAGGACAAGTCGTTGCTGCTGCCGGTGGCATTCGGCCTGGCACTGGCCGTGGGGCTGTTCTGCCTGCTGTCGACGCGGTACGCGATCACCCTCGGCGCGCTCATGGTGTTCCTCGGCCTGGCCGACGGCTACCTGAAGCTCCGGTTCGGCGGCTTGGCGATCACGGCAGTTCGCGACGCCCTGCTGCTGTCGATCTGTGCGGGAGCGCTGATGCGCCTGGCGCTGAGCGGCGAACAGCTTCGCTGGCCTCCGCTGACGGCGCTGGTCGCGGTATGGGTGGCCGTTGTGCTCGTCCAGCTTGCCAACCCGGCAAACGGCACGCTCACCCATTCCCTCCTGGCCCTTCGATCGCATATCGAGTGGGTCCCGCTGTTCTTCTTCGGCTACGTCATCATGCGCGACAAGCGGCGACTGTTCGCGTTCCTGACGATCCTGCTGGTGATCACGGCAGTGAACGGCGCGGTTTCGCTGTATCAGTACGAGGCCGGACCCGAAGCGGTCGCGGCGTGGGGCCCCGGCTACGAAAAACTCATCTACGGTGGTGACGGCGTCGCCGGGCGCACCTACGTCGACAACACGGGCAACCAGCGGCTGCGCCCGATGGCACTCGGCTCGGACACGGGCTACGCGGGGACGCTCGCGGTGATCGGTGGCCCTGCCGCGTTCGTATTCCTCATGCTCGGTCGGCGAAGGCTGCTTCAAGGGATGGGTTTCGCGTTTGCCGCCGGCGTCCTCGTCGCGGTGTTGACGTCGCAGGTGCGAATCGCGATCGTCGGACTGGTCGTGGCGATGCTGGCCATGGTGCTCCTGGGCGCGGCGTCGCGAAAGGTCGTACAGGCGGCCCTGACCCTCGCCGTCGTGAGTCTGGTGGCCATCATCGCTGTCAGCTTCGTCTCCGGCAGAGCCGGCGCCGGCGTGTTCGATCGCTACGCGTCACTGCGCGGCGAGGAGGCTGTGTCGAGCACGACCCAGTACAAGAGCAGCGCACTGGGCCTGCTGCCCGCTGCGGTCGCCAAGCATCCGTTCGGCCAGGGGTTCGGCTCGGTGGGGCCCGCGGCGAGCATCGCCGGGGCGCCGGCGGCCTCGCGGACGGCGAGCGGCGAGAGCGAGCTCAACTTCCTCATGGTGGAGACCGGGCTGCCGGGGGTCCTCGCGCTGCTCGCGTTTCAGCTCGCGGTGATCGCTGGGTCGGCGCGCGCCATCAGACGGCTGGCGGATGCGGAGCTGCGCCTGCTGCTCTCGGCGCTTCTGGCGCCGCTCATCGCGATCCTCGTTCTGTGGTTCGGCGGCCCGGTGAGCGCTGCGCCGCCGCTTGGCACATACATGTGGTTCGCGTCAGGCGTACTCGTGTATTGGTGTTTCGCGCAGCGACACGAGCACGTGCGCGATCGCAGCGATGCGTGATGCGCGTACACGTCGTGGTCGCGAGACACGCCCGTGCCGTGGACGCGATCCGCGCGTATGCGGAGCACCTCGTTGAAGCGCTGAACACCCGCGGCGAGGACGCTTGCCTGGTGTCTCCGTCGCGCGTTACGAGGCCAGCCGACGTGACGCTGGTGCAGTACAACCCGTTCAGCTTTGGGCGCTGGGGACTGGCGCCCAGTCTGGTCCTCTGGGCTCTGCGCCAGCGGTGCAGCGGGTCGTCGGGGATGCTCGTGCTCATGGTGCACGAACCATACGTCGCGACCGTCGACGCTCGGACGTGCCTCATGGCGGCGTGGCAGCGGACCCAGTTGGTGTTACTGCGTTTGGGGGCCCGGCGCGTGTTGGCGCCGTCAGCCGATCAGGCGCGCCGCTGCGGCAAGCGCTTCAGGCGTGCACGCGTGCTTCCAGTCGGCTCGAATCTTCCCGACGGACGACTGGGTAGGGACGCGGCGCGGCGATCGCTCGGAGCCCAAGCTGACGACATCGTGCTCGTCACGTTCGCCGCGTCGCCCGCGGGACATCGCCAAGACCTGGTGTCGGCGGCGGCGAGGGGCGTCGTCGGCATGGGTCGCTCGTGCGTGCTGCTCGTGCTCGGCGTCGGTAATACGGTGCCGCCGGGCGTTCCGCCCGAGGTTTGCATCAGCCGTCCCGGTCATCTTCCGGATGCGGAGCTCGCACGCCAGTTGGCCGCCGGGGACATATTCGTGGCGCCGTACGTCGACGGAGTCTCGACTCGGAGGACCGCGCTGATGGCCGCGCTTCAGCACGCACTTCCAGTGGTCGGCACCGTCACCGTGCGCAGCGATCGTGTGCTGAGGGATTCGGTCGCCATCGTCGGAATCGCAGTCGATGCCGTCGACGAGTCCGCTCGCGCCACCGAATGGCTCGCGAGGAACGGCGAGGAGCGACTCCGTCGCGGCATGGCGGCGCGCGCCCTCTTCGAGCGGGAGTTTGCGTGGGAACGGATCGCAGAGCGTCTCGTGCGGGAGCTTGAGTGAGCTCGCTGCACGTCGGCATGTTCACGACATCGCTGCCGGAACCGGATCGCAAGCCGGGAGGGGTGGACGTCCTGATCGATCGTCTGGCCAACCAGCTCGTGGCGGCCGGTCATCGCGTGACGATGTTCACCTACTCGCCCGCGCCCGCCGATGCGACGTATCAGGTGCGACGGCTCGAACCGTCGAACTGGCGTCACCGCAAGCTGCCGCGAATGTTCCTGGTGCCGCTCGCGCTGAACCGGTTGGACGTGAGCGGACTCGACGTGTTGCATCTTCACGGTGACGACTGGTTCTACCTGCGCCGTCGCGTCCCGACCGTGCGCACCTTCTACGGTTCAGCCCTGCAGGAGCTTCGCACCGCCACGAGCTGGCGGCGCCGTGCCTCGCAGCTGCTGGTGTTCGCGTTCGAGCTGCTCGCCGCCCGTCTGGCGACCGCCACCTACGGATTGATCCCGGGAGACGGGCGCTGGTACCGAACAGCCGGGAGTCTCGGCTGCGGGGTGGACACGGCCGGGTCGCCGGCGCAGCGCACGCGCCATCCGACGGTGCTGTTCGTCGGCACGTGGCGCGGTCGCAAGCGCGGCCGTGAGCTGGCCGACGCGTTCGAACGGGACGTGCTCCCCGGCATTCCTGATGCGAAGCTCGTGATGGTCAGCGACGAAGCCCCTCACGTGCCGTGGATCGAGCATGTCGAACGACCCACCGACGAGGAGTTGCGGCGGCGCTTCGCCGAGGCGTGGGTCTTCTGCCTTCCGAGTGCCTATGAGGGTCTTGGCATCCCGTACCTCGAGGCGATGGCGGCGGGGACGCCCGTCGTCGCGACGCCCAACCCGGGCGCCGACTATCTCCTGCGCGAGGGAGCCGATGGCGTGGTCACCGAGATCGCGCAGCTCGGGGGCGCGCTTCGCGGCCTGCTGACGGACGAGCGGCGGCGGGCGGAGCTGTCGCAAGCCGGCCTGCTGCGCTCGCAGGCGTTCACGTGGTCGGCGATCTGCGCCGCGCACGTCGCCGCGTACGAACGGGCCATCATCGCTCGCGAGGACGGCTGAAGGCCGGTGATCGAGCCACCGGCCCGTATGTCCGGCGCCGAGGTTCGGTCGCGCGCGATCTCGGGGGTCGTGCTGCTCTCGCTGAGGACGCTGGGCATCCGCATCGTGGGGCTGGCCGGAAGCATTGCGCTCGCCCGGCTCCTCGTCCCGGATGATTTCGGCGCGATCGCCATCGGCCTGTCGATCGTGGGTCTCGGCAGCTTCCTGGCGGATGCCGGCATCGGAGCCGCGCTGATCGGGCGCACGGAGCCCCCCACGCGCCGCGAGCTATCAGCCGTGTCCGGCTTGCAGTTGGCGACGACGACATCGCTGCTCCTTGTCGCTTGTGCGGTCTGCGTGCCGCTCGGGCACATCGCGCAGCTCAGCACGGTGATGCTCGCCTCGGTTCCGTTCATGACGCTGCGCACGCCGGCGACGCTGACGCTCGCGCGCAAACTCAGGTACGGACCCATCGTACGCGTCGAGATCGTGGACGCCTTGGTGTACAACGCATGGGCCATCGGCGGGGCGGCGATCGGCTGGGGCGCTTGGGCCCTCGCCACAGGCACGGTCGTCCGAGCGGTGATCGGTTCCGCACTGTTGTTGATGCTCGTCCCTGCCGGCCGGGTCCGCCCGCGGTGGGACCTGGCAGCCGTTCGGCCTCTTCTGAAGTTCGGGCTCGGCGTCCAGGCCGGCGCGGTTCAACTGCTCGTGCGCGACTACGTCCTGAACTTCACGATCCTCGCCATCGCGGGCACGGCGATTCTCGGGATCGTGGCGCTCGCTGGCCGCGTCTTGCAGATTCCGCTGCTGGTCTTCCAGTCTCTGTGGCAGGTCGCCTACCCCGCGGTGTCGCGCATGCTCGACGCAGGCGAGGATCCGCGCGCTGCGATCCAGAAGGGCTCGGCGATGCTGGCGGGCGCGAGCGGAGCCCTGCTCGTAGGACTCGTGGCAGCATCTCCAGCGCTGATCCCCTCGGTGTTCGGCTCTCAGTGGTCCGACGCCGCGGAATACATGCCCGGCGCGTGCCTCGCCCTGCTCGTCGGCGGTCCGATCTCCGCGACGGTGTCGGGCTACCTCCTGGCTCGCGGCATGGCGCTGACGATCGTGCGCGTCCAGGTGATCGGGACGCTGATCTGGTGGGCCGTATCCTTTGCTCTGGTGGGCTCGCTCGGAGCTGCGGGGCTCGGCATCGGGTGGGCGGCAAGCTCGATTGTGGAGACGATCCTGCTGGCGCGGCTGGCCACTCGAGTCGCGGGAGCCCGGGTGCTGCGGGCGTGCGGCCCGTCGATCCTCGCCGCGACTGCGATTGGGGGCGGTTCGTACCTGATCGCACGCTCGCTGCCCGCCACGGTGCCATACGGTCTGCTCAGCGGCGCGGTGGCGGCCGCTGCGTTCTGCGCTGCGCTGCTCGTCGTCGACCGCGAGGTCGCGCGGTCCGTCTACTCGCTCCTGCGCTCGCTCGCACGACGGCGTCCCGCCGTGCCGATCGCCCCGAGTCCAGCACCGTGACCGACCGTCGGGATGTGACAGCGGTCATCGTCACCCACGACGACGTCGAGCGGGCGGGGCGGTGCGCGGCATCTCTGGGTCTAGCGCCCGACCGCGTCATCATCGTCGCGAACGTCGCGCCCTCCGAGGAGGTGACACCCTGGAAATGCCTGTCCCCGCTGACGCCACAGGGGTACGGAGCCAACATCAACCTCGGCGTGGCGCGCTCGCCAGACGGAATTAAATGGCTGCTCCTGCTTAACGACGACGTCGTCTTCAAGCGTGACACGCTTGACCGGTTGATGAAGGCTGCCCGCGCCGATCCGACCGTCGGCGCGGTCACCCCGGCGTTGCACGGCGAGCATGGCGGCCCCCAGGCTGTCGCATTCCGCCACCCGACGGTGTGCGGGGAGATCGCGGGAGTCATCAGCGGCCCAGATCTGCTGCGCAGGACGCTGCGACGAGGCCATTCGGTACTTCCCGCGGGCGCTGGCATGACTCACGAGGACTGGGTTCTCGGTGCCGCGATGCTTGTGCGATCCGCCGCGTTCGCCGATGTGAGCGGATTTGACGAGCGCTACTTCCTGTACTCCGAGGACACGCAGTTCGGCCTCGATCTACAGCGCGCAGGTTGGCGATCTGCCGTCCTCCATGACGCCTGGGCGCTGCATATCGGCGCGGGATCTACGACCGACGCACGCTGGCGTGACATGCTCCTCGCGTCACGGCGACGATACGTCCGCGAGAACTGGTCGCGCCCACGGTTCGCCGGTCTATGCGCGGTCTGGCTGGTTGCGCAGGTATGGAACATCGCGTACCTCGCGGCAAGGGGAGTCGCCGAGCCGTCGAGCCGGACCGCGCACGCAGCTCACGTATGCGCGCACCTGCGTCACCCGCCATGGCGATGAGCCGGGCTACCGCGTGGCGATCGCCGCGTAGATCGACCTCAGCGCACGAAGGTGATGCTCGCGAGAGAAGCGCCGAACCTCCCGCGCGCCGGCGGCGCTCCAGCGCGCGAGGAGGGACTTGTTCTCGATTGCCTCGTCGAGGGCAGTCGCCCAGCTCGCGGCATCCGGTGAGCGGACGATCCTGCCGGTCTCGCCGTCCTTCAGCCAATCCGGGATCCCGCCGCTGCCTGACGCGATGACTCCGCGCGACGCGGCCATTGCCTCCAGCCCCACGATGCCGAAGGGCTCTGGCCAGATCGACGGCACGGCGACGAGGTCCGCTGCATGCATCGCCGACTGGGTGGCGCCTGGGTCCATCCACCCGGAGAAGGTGACGCGTGACGCGATGTCCAGACGGTCCGCGAGACGTGCAAGCTCGTTCCCGTAGTAACCGTCGCCGACAACCTCAAGATGCGTGACGCGACGTGAGCGTGCGACCGCTTCCAGGAGGAGGTCGACACCCTTCAGCTTCGTGAGACGTCCGACGAAGCAGACTCTGCCGTCTCCCGCCGGAGGCGTTGCGGCCACAGCGGCATCCACGAAGTACGGGAGTACGTGACACCGGTCTGGAGCGATTCCGTTGCGGATCGCAACCTCGCGGGCGTATTCGCTGTAGACGACGACCGCCATTGCCTGCTCGACCTCTTTGCGCACTGCGCCGAGTGCCCGCCATCGCCCCAGCGCGGGCAGCGGGTTGGGACGCTCGGTGCACGACCGGTTGATGATGTGCAGCAGACATCCCGGCCCGTGGGCGCGCGGGCATGCGGCATCCCCGTTTCGAAGCAGTGTGCCGCTCGAACAGTTGACCGACCAGTCGTGCAGCGACCTCACGACGGGCCTCCGGCGCCGCTGGGCCTGCGCCTCCTGCGGTCGCAGGCCCTCGCCGTGCACGTGAACGATGTCTGGGGCGAGGTCGGAGAGGACGGGACCGGCATCGGCGTCAATGGGAACATGAACGAATTCGACGCCGGGGACCACTGCGTGTCCGGGGCTTCGGTGCACAACGGTCACGCGATCGCCGCTGTGGGCCAATGCCCACACCAGATCCAGAAGATGTGTTTCCGTGCCGCCGACGTGACGACCGTGCGACGCCCCCATGACGACGTGCGTCATCGGTCAGGTCGTCGCGACGGCACGTCTCGATCCTAAAGGGTGGCTCTGGCCCACCCCGCCGGTGCTGTTAGCGTGGTACGGAGATGCAGGCATTGATGGACGCCAGGCTGGGGCGCAAGCCAACCGGAATCGGGACCTACGTCATGCAACTCTCGACTCAGGTCCCGAGGCTTGCCCCTGGGGAGTTCCGCGCGATCTGTCGACCGATGCATCGCCGGCGGCTAGCTCGCGCAGGCGCCAGGCCCATCGTGCAAGTTCGTGGGCGCGACATTCCGCGACGTCTTCCGCACTACGACCTGTTGCACGGACCGAACTTTCACACCCCCGAGCTCGCGAAGGGCATCGTCCGAGTCGCGACGATTCACGACATCGGGTACCGCCTGTTGCCTGAGTGTCATCCACCGGGCATGTCCGAACGACTTGATGCGCTCGTGCGAGCATCGATCCCCGGCACGCGCATGTTCTTGTGCGATTCGCGGGACACCGCGGACGCGTTTGGCGCCGAGTACGGCGTTGGTCCCGAGCGGCTTGCTGCCATTCCGTTAGGTGTCGACGCCGAAACCTTCGCTCCGGCTTCAGCGGAAGAAAACGAACGAGGCCGCCTCGCAAGGGACCATGGCTTGCATCGACACTACGTGCTGTTCGTCGGTGCCATGGTTCCGCGCAAGGATCTCAGAACGCTCCTGCGCTCATGGGCGCTCGTGGCACGGGACGTGGAAGAGCTCGATTTGGTGCTTGCAGGCAACAAGACCCTCCGCTGGGCGTCCGACTGGCCTCACGTCGAGATTTGGCTCGCCGAGAATCCTGACCTCGCTGATCGCGTGCACGTCCTCGACTACGTCCCAGCGAGTGATCTTCCCGCGCTCTACCGCGGCGCCGCGGTGGTCATGCTCACGTCGCTGCTGGAGGGTTTCGGCCTTCCCGTGCTGGAGGCCATGGCCGCAGGGCGCCCCGTCGTCGCCACGCGCAGCGGCGCACTCCCAGAGGTTGGTGGCAAGGCGGCCTACTACGGCGAGGTTCGTGACCCAGCATCGTTCGCGGCCGCGCTCACCGCCGCGCTCGAGGGAGACGGTTGGGCTCGGCGAACCGCGGAGTCGCGCGCGATCGTCGCAAGACACACCTGGCAGCGAACCGCCGAGCTCACGCTCGGTGCGTATCGAGAGGCGGTTGACTCCTCGTGATTAGGTCGGGGCTACCCAGAGATCGCTCGTCGTCGCGATGCCCCCAGCAGCGAGGCGAAGTAGACGGCAAAGCACGCTGTGCCCGCCGCGGCCAGCGCCGGCAGGATCTGTGCCGCGAACCCACCGAGGTAGTTGGGCGGTGCTGATGTAATGCTCGCGAGTGCGCGACCGCCGCGATGAACGGAACTGCGAGCACTGACTGCAATGGGTAGTACGTGCTGAAGCACCTACCGTCGCGCCCAGGGATACCGAAGTCACATGGCACCGCGAAGCCATTGCCCGTGGCCAGCGATGTGCCCACGCGAAGCATCGACGCGCCGTCCCCGGACACGTTTCCCGGTGGCATCAATGCGAATGTGATCAACGCGAACCCAGCGAACAGAACGGTCCAGTCGCGATTTGGCATGCGGGGGAAACCTACTTGCCCTGGTCTCCGCGGCCCTTCGTGAGCGCGGCGAGCGTGGCGCGATAGGCAAGCCCCTGAGGCGCGTGCCGCCGTGCCGTAGGGAGCGACGACCTGCCGGGCCGTCGGCACGTCGCTCCCGTAGGGTTCCCCCAGTGGATCGAGCCGAGAACCTGGTGGCCGCACGACTCGAGCGCGAGCGGATCTTTCACGACGATCTCGCCGCCGACCTCGACCCCGGAGCTATGCCGATGCTGCCGCTCGCGGATCTGGACGTCGCCATGATCACTGAGGCGCGGGTCGGGCCGGGAGTTCGGGTCCTTGACCTCGGGTGCGGTAGTGGCGACCTCGCGCTCCACCTGGTCGGGGCTGGCGCGGAGGTCGTCGCCCTTGACCTTTCGCCTGGGATGGTGGACATCGCACGGCAACGAGTTGAGGCCTTCGGCGGCGGGGCGAAGGCCACGTTTGTGGCTGCCCCCGTCGAGGACAGCGGCTTGCCCGACGCGCATTTCGACGTTGTCGTGGGCAGGTTCATCCTCCACCATCTCGATGTCGGCGTTGCGGCAGCCGAGATCGCCAGGATCCTCCGACCGGGCGGCAAGGCGGTCTTCGCCGAGAACTCTGGCCGGAATCGTCTGCTCATGCTCGCGCGGCGCCATGTGGCGGGCCGGTTTGGCGTCCCGCGCCTTGGCACCGAGGACGAGCATCCCCTGAGCGCCGCCGACATCGCCGCCGCCGGATCGGCCTTCTCATCGGTCGAGCTGCGTTATCCGATCTTCGAGTTCTTCACGATCTTCGATCGGCAGGTCCTGCGCTTCCGTCGCCCGCGTGCGACGCGCGCGCTTCGCGCTGTGGATCAGGCGGTAGGTCGGATTCCGGTGCTCGCTCGGTACTCGTTCCGCGTCGTGGTCGTTCTCAGGCGACAGTGACGGGTCGGGTCCGCGTCGAGCACCACGCCGCGCCTGCGCGATTCTCTACGTCGACTGGCGCAGTGCATGGAACATCGTCGCTGCGCCGCCGACGGCAGGACTTGATCGCACGTCATAGTCCGGGAGCAGCGCCTCCACACTCGTATAGCCAGCCGGGGCCTTGGTGTCATGGACCTCGCCGATAATCGCACCAACGCGGTGCATGGAAGGATCCGCGAACACCGCGAACTCGGCACCTCGACGTCGATTTTCATCAAGTCGACGTAGTCCCAGCCGAGATGCTCAAGCAGGCCGCTGAGAGTGATTCCACGAACTTCGGCACCGCTGGTGCCAATCTCGCGCTCAACGGACGGCGCCGTCAGATCGAACCGGGCGGGTGGGCCGACCCCGATGGCGAAATGAAGGACGCGCACGCGCGGCAGCCAGCGACGTTGTGCTCCAGCGTGGCGAGGGTATCGGGAGCCGCCTCCACGGCGATGATCTCAGCGGCGGGAAAGCGCTCCGCATGTTACGTTGTCGGGCCCAGTTCGCCGGATTCTCGACCTATAGGAGCCAACGTCGGTTTCGCATCGATGCTGCTTCGGTGGTGGCCTACCGTTGCGCACGCGCGCTGCGCCAGCGCCGCCTCGGCGTCCCCGCGCGGTTCGTCACGATGATGGCGCAGGCGGCTACAGGTGCGGACATCGACCCCGGCGCGCGAATCGGCGCGAAACTATCGCTGGCATACCCACGGCATCGTCGTGGGGGAAGGAGTTCAGGCCGGCGTCCGCTTGCGTCTGTACTCCGGCGTGGTGCTGGGCTCGACGAACAATGAGCGCCGTGGATGGGGACATCCGACGCTGGGAGATGATGTCGTCGTCTGGTCGAAGGCGACGGTGGCGGGGGCCGATCACGATTGGGGACCGCGCGCAGGTCGGTGCGCACGCGCTGGTGATGCGGGACCTCCCCGCAGATCAACTCGCTGGCGGCCACCACGTCTAGCATCCGGCCATCGTTTCGCCGTCTCATACGATTCCCCGCGTGTCCACTAAGCGCCCGCTGCGCATCTTCTTCGCGAGCGCGGCGGACGTGTTCGTCGCCGGCGAGGGCAACGGCGAGGGCATCATCGCCACCGCCTTGGTGGAGCGACTGGTGGCCCGAGGGCACGATGTCACCGCTTGCGTGGGAATCGACAAGTTCGGGGAGCGCCCCAGGCTCAGGATCCACGAACTCGACCGTCCACGGGACCTACAGACCCTCCAGCCGTTCCTGCGCGCGCGACGAGCACTACGTGCGTTTCGCGCCGACGGCGGCGCGGCATCGTTCGATGTCGTGCATGCGCTGTTTCCGAACTGGGCGCCGGGGATCGATGCTCGGGCGTACGAGCCGCTGCCGTTTGTCTTGGGTCCGATCATGCTCGATTGGCACGGAACGCCACGATGGTGGCCGCTCGGGTTTGCGCTTCGCCGCGGGCTGAACCCCTGGCTGATACGTCGTCGCCGCCGCACGATCTCTGCCGCTGCAGTGCTGGCGACGGTCGGTCCCTGGGTCCGGCCGAGCGCGCTGCAGACCGCACCTGCGGTCGTCGACGTGCCTTTCGGCGTGAGGACGACGGAGTTTTTGCCATCGCCCCTGCCGTCGTCGGGCTTCGTCTTGCTCTATGTCGGACGCTACGACGAGGCTCGCGGCGTGCTCGACCTGGCGCGGGCTGTTCGCAGCGTGGCTCCGGAAATCGCGGACCTCAAGATGATCTTCGTCGGCGACGGCCCGTTGCGAGGCGCGCTCGAGGCCGTCGCTCGAGAGACGCGACCTGCAGCTGCCATCGAGGTGCGAGGGCGAGTACGCCACGAGGATGTCGGACAGCTCATGCGGGAATGCTCGGTGTTCTGCATGCCGTCCTGGGGCGAGCCGTTCGGCATGGCCGTGATCGAGGCGATGTCGTCCGGACGTGCCGTCATCGCTGCCGACGCGGGGGCTCTGGCGTGGCTCATCACCGAGGGTGCGGGGGGCCGGCTCGTACCGCCGAAGGACGTGTCTGCCCTTGCGGACGCCATACGAGACATCGCGCGGGACCGGGGCGCCCTTGCCCGGATGGGCGACTTCAACCGCCGGCAGGCAGAGGAGCGCTACGACCTCGACCTGATCGTCGACCGCTGGGAAGCGCTGTACGCCGACGCCATCGACGCACCCGAAGCCGGGCGTCGCCGATGAGCGTGCCGCGTCTGCTGCCGACTCGCGAGTGGCTGATGAATTCGGTCGTCTCGCGCGTGCCGTGGGCCGGGCTGCGGCTGCTGCTGTACGAGCGCGTAGGTCGCGTGTCGTTTGCCGATCGCGCGACAGTGAACTTCATGATGTGTACGGATGTGCATGCGTCGGCCAACCTGCGGGTGGGGAGAAATGCGAGCATCGGCCGACGTTGCCTGCTCGACAGCTGTGGCGGGCTGTCGATCGCAGACAACGTCAACATCTCAAGCTACACCCGCATCCTCACGGGGGACGCACGACCCGATGTCGCCGGAATTTCTCGGATCGCTGCTACCTGTTTCGGTCGGCGAGCGCGCGTGGCTGGGTACGGGGGTGACATCCTGCCCGGGTGCTCGATCAGTGCGGGAGCAGTCGTTGCCGCCGGCAGCGTCGTCACCCGCGATGTCGAGGACTTCGCGATCGTTGCCGGCAGCCCCGCACGGTTCGTCAAACGGCGGACCGAGAACCTGACCTACGAACTGGACTTTCGTCCCGACTGGTCGTGACGGCGCCGCTCGTCCCGGCTCGTGCGCTCAATCGACTGTGAGCAGCATGTTGGCCCACCCATCGGGACCGAGATCCGTCGTCGGGATCAGCCCTTCGGGCGTGATGCGACTCGCCCGATATCCGATCGACAGCAACCCCGTCAGCGCGTGCGCATCCGTCATCTCCACGATGAGGTCGGGTCTGATCGATCCAAGCGTGTCCAGTGCTCCTTCGACGAAATCCGCTTCGTGACGCTCGATGTCCACCTTGACGAGGTTCGGGACGATGCCCGTGCGCTGCACGTAGGTGTCGAGGGTCGTCACAGGTACGTCGATCGTGGCGCTTACGGCGCCGTCAGCGTCGGGATCGAGGCTGCTGGTGGCCATGTTCCCGCCCTCGCCGAGATAGAAAGGAAGGACGCCCTCCTGCCTGCTACATGCCTGCTCGAGGACTGTCACGCCACCGCCGCGAAGCGCGAGACTGCGGCGCATCAGGGCTGCCATCGCCGGGTTCGGCTCGAACGCGTGGACCGCCGCTCCGAGATCGCGGCTGAGCAGTGCGAAATAGCCCGCGTTCGCCCCTACATCGATCACAATGTGACCCGGCTTCACGCGACTGCGGAAGACCGCCGTGACGTCGGGCTCGTAGTCCCCGTAGAAGTAGATATGGCGATGTGCAGGGTCTTCTGAGGTGAGCACGATCGGTGAGCCGGTTGCCAGTTCGCCGATGAGAGTTCTCGGTTTGCCGCCGAGCGCCTTGCCGAGTCGGTACGCCGCCGACCTGACGACGCGGAAGTGCTGGTAGCGCTGCGTCAACCGGCGAGTCAGAACGCTCGACTTGGTCTCTGCAGGCACCAGGCGACCCTACTGACCAGATCACGCCTTGGTCCTGGCGATAGGTTCCGCACCACATGCGAGCGCGATGCGACGGGAGATGAAACCCAGCTGCTGTCAAGGCCGGTTGAAAGTTGACCCCCTAGCGCCGGTCGAAAACTGACCCCCCTGTGGGCCGCGGTGAGCGCCGCGGAGGCGAGCCCGGAGGGCGAGCCGAGCGGTGCTCACCGCGCGCGAACCGTCCGGGTGGGGGTCCTGGGACCGTCGGCGCTCGGAGCGGGGCGCGTAGGGGCGTTGTGCGGCCCTCGGCGCGGGGCGCCGGGGTGTTCGGTCAGGGTGTTTTGGTGTTGTGGGCGGCTGGTGGGCGGGCGAAGTCGCGGTCTTTGAGGCGGTAGCTGTCGCCCTTGAGGGAGAGGACTCGGCGTGGTGAACGAGCCGATCGATCATCGCGGTGGCGGTCACTTCGTCGCCGAAGATCTCGCCCCACGAGCTAAACGGCTTGTTGCTGGTCACGATGAGCGACGCGCGTTCGTAGCGGCGGCTGACGAGCATGAACATCAGGTTCGCGGCCTGCGGATCAAACGGGATGTAGCCAACTTCGTCGCAGATCAACAGCGGGATGCGCTGCAAGCGGGCGAGCTCGTCGTCGAGGCGTCCGTGGCGTTGGGCGTCGGCCAACAGCGCGACCCATTCGGTCGCGGTCCTAAAGATGACGCGGTGCCCGGCGAGGCACGCGCGGATGCCCAGCGCGATCGCCAGATGCGTCTTGCCGGTGCCGGGTGGGCCCAACAGCACGATGTTCTCCTTGCCGGCGAGAAAGTCCAGTTGGGCAAGGTGCAGCACCGTGTCGCGGCGCAGGGATGCTTGGAAGGCGAAGTCGAACTCCTCGATCGTCTTGCGCGCCGCAAAGCGCGCGGCCTTGATGCGGGCCTGGCCGCCGTGGCTGTCGCGGCTGTCGGTCTCGGTCTTCAACAACACCGCCGCGAACTGCTCATAGCTCCACGCCTCGGCGCGCGCGCGGTCGGCGAGCTTCGGTAACGCTCTGGCGGCCGCCGGTGCCTTCAGCGCCCGGAAGAGGTGCGCGAGCTCCGTCGTCGGGCGGCTCATGCGATCAACGCGTCGTAGACGTCCAGCGAGCGAATCTCGACCTCAGGCTCGACGCGGTCCGCATCACCGCGGCCACGGCGCTCGTAGCGTTGGGTCTTCAGCGTGCGGGCGTGCTCAAGCGCGGTGATCGTGCGGTGCTTGGCAAACGACCGCGCGTGGCGGCAAGCGACCTCGCCGCTGTCCAGCGCGATCGCGGTGATCTCGCGGTCGCTGACGGCGATCTCGACCTTGCGGCCAACCAGCTGCGGATCGAGTGAGTAGTCGCACGTATCGAAGCGTAGGTAGGGATCGGGCGCGACGCGCTGCACCCACCGTCGGTCGCTATCGGGCGTGATCGCCGGCAACCCGGCCATCACGGCCCGCTCCTCGAGCAGCCGGTCGATCGGGCGGCAGCGCAGCGTCTTGTGCATCCTGCTGTTCGCGCGATCGTCAAACCAGCCGTCGAGCTGCAACTGGAAGTCCAGCTCGTTGGCGAAGCGGCGCCCGGGCTCAAAGGAGCGCTCCATGAAGTCCTGCAGGCGCTCGACGACGCCTTTGGCCTGCGGATCGCGCGGCTCACAAAAATGCCAGTCCACGCATAGCTGCCCGCAGAACGCGGCGAACTCGACCGTCGGTCGGCCGCCCGAGGCATGCAGCCCGGACTGGCGATCCCAGACCAGCGTTTCGGGCAGCGCGCCGAGCGACCACAAGCAGCGCGCGATCCCGAACAGCAAGTCGGGCGTCTGCTTGGAGAAGATCACCGCGCCGGCACCGGCCCGCGAGTAGCCCAGGCACGCCACGACGACCCACGCTTGGCGCGTCTGGCCGTGACCGACCGCGATCTCGGCCTTCGGTTCCCAGACGTCGAACTGGCAGATCTCGCCGGGCCGATAGATCGTGCGCTGATAGGTGCGCGGCGTGACGAAGAGCGGGCGAACCTCGCGCAGGTAGTCATCGACGATCGTCTTGCCGCCCTCAAAGCCCAACGGCGCGATCAGCTCCCGAACGCGCTGACCGGGCAGCTCAGCATCGTTCTTGAGCAGGCGATGGATCTCGTCCTTGAACGGATCGAGCTTCGATCCCGCCGGCGCCCGCGAATATGTCGGCGCGCCCGGCGAGCGCAACGCCGCCCTGATCGTGTTGCGGCTCAGCCCGGTTCGCCGAACGAGCTGTTTGATCGACACGCCACGCACGAAGTGCTCCCTGCGCAGCTCAGCCCACTGCTCCACATCGACCAACCCCTCCACCGCCCCCGCTCGATCCCTTCGATCAAGCCAGGGTCCGGCTCCACCCGGACGCCTCCGCCAACCGCCCGAGGGGGTCAGAATTCAACCGGCGGAGGGGGGTCAGTTTTCACCCGGCGCCGACACACAGTCCGTGGGCAGTCGCCGAGAGCCCTCGGACCGCGACGTCGGAAGCGGTGTCACGCTTGAGCACTACGCGTACTCGACGGCTGCGGCGGCGCCTCGCGGCTACAGACGCTACGCGGACACAGAG
>Ga0136637_1000019_pt1 | contig 21338 bp, 19 predicted proteins | sample AntDrymUQ8572106_2_FD_105497 | JGI IMG/M metagenome (GOLD analysis project Ga0136637, IMG submission 105497) | Polar desert sand microbial communities from Dry Valleys, Antarctica - metaG UQ857 (21.06) | ecosystem: Environmental > Terrestrial > Soil > Desert | place: Antarctica: Dry Valley... | reverse complement strand
CCCGGCGTATTCGGCTCGCCGCCGCCCGGGCGCACGGCGTAGAGCTCGGGCGGCGTCCGGTCCTCGTGACCCTCGGCGAACGGATCGTCGTCGGGATCGATCGGCGCCGCCGGCTCGACGGTCAGCCCGGCGCCAGGCCGAGCAGCGCGGTCGGCCGCGACGATCGCGCGCAGGCCTGTCAGCGGATCGATGCGAAGCTCGGACATCCGGTAGGCCGAGTGGCTCTAGTGGGCCGTCCACAAACGTTTCACCCGGAACCCCGGGCGCCGATCACCGCCAGGCGGCGTCCTCAGTCGCGGCAATGGCCCCGCCATTGCACGCTCCCTGCGTCCTTGCCTGTCGGCGCCGGCATCCCCTGTTTCCGGTCGAACGTTCATGGACGACCACTAGCGCCCGAGGGCGTAGCGGTCGATCGCGTCGGACAGCAGGTCCTCGGTGGCGTAGACGCCCTGGTGGACCATCTGCTGCTTGCCGGCAGCGTCGTAGAAGACGGTGATCGGCAGGCCCCGGCCGCGGTAGCGGTTGACGATCTTGCGATCCGGGTCCTCGATCGATGGATAGGGCATCGGTAAATCCGCCGCGAGCTTGTCGGCGTTGGTCGCGCCGTCGTTGACGTTGACGCCGACGAAGGCGACGTTCGCCGCGCGCTTGACCGCCTGGCGCTGAAAGAACGGCAGCTCGAAGCGACATGGGTCACACCACGATGCCCACAGGTTCACGACGACCGGGGTTCCGCGCAGCGCGCGCAGCTGCGCGTCGAGCGCGGCCGTGTCACCGCGGACCCGCTCGTTGACGCGCCGGCGAAGCGCGGCCAGCTCGGGCGGTACGCCCGCGATCGGCTTGGAGACCTCGGCCCGCGTTAGCGCGGCCGCCTTCTCGGTCTTGGCGGTTTCGTTGTTGCCCGCCTGCACGACGCCGATCGCGACCGCCGCGAAGATCGCGATCGAACTCAATGTGATGGCCGGTCTGCGCACGCGTGAAAGATTGGCAGAACGCCCGCGTCGCCAGGCCCGTGTTCGCTATCCTGCTGCTACGCGGGTGAGGGCAGATCTCGAGGGAGGCCGCCTCGCCCACCCAACCGGGTCACACCGGGCTCCCGGATTGCGCGACAGGTCAGCGCGGTCCGCATCACGTTCGAGCAGGAAGCCACCGTTGGCACATTCCACGTCAGTGGCCGCTCTGGCCACGTCCGTTCCCACTCCCGAGGAAATTTCGCGGGCTGAGAAGTTCACCCGTGAGGCATTTGTCCACGCGGAGGAGTCCGTCGAGGGCGCGCTCGCACCGGGCACGGCTCGCCGCCGCGCCCTCGAAGCCGCGCTGACGGAGATCGCGACCGGAGCGAAGTACCCCTCGCCGCAATGGCGACGGCGCTACTCGCTGATGCTCGGCCTCGAGCGCATGCTGTCGCTCGACGAGGCCCGGCTGGCCGACGGCGCGCTGCTCAACCCGCACCAGGTCGATGCGCTGTCGGGAACGCTGACGGCGTTGCTGGCCGACGCGCAGCGCAACGGCGACGCGGCACCGATGGCGTCCGCCGAGCCGGTGCTGGCGGTCGACGACGAGTTCGACGAATCGCCTGAGGAGCCCGAGGCGGCGCCGGATGCGCCCGAGGATGACGACGACGAGGACGATGACGACCCGATCGACCCGATCGATCTCGCCGAGTTCCAGATCGAGCTCGACCTTCCCGACGAGGACGAAGACGACGAGGACGAGGAGGAGGAGCCCGACGAGGAGGGTGACGGCGGGCCGTTCGACGAGGACCAGCTCGAAGAGGCCCCCGACGACCCCAACGCCCACAAGCGCTTCTGGTTCGAGCACGCCACCGGCGCCGGCAAGACCGTCGCCGCGATGGGCTTCGTCGACTGCTCGCGCACCGGCGGCATCCTGATCCTCACCCACCGCCGCAACCTCGTCGACCAGTTCCACGGCGAGCTGAAGGACCGCGGCTACGCCAAGCGGATCACGCCGGCGCTGCTGCAGGGCCAGGACGACCCGACCGGCCCCGTAACCGTCGAGACCTACCAGTGGTTCGTGCGCAACGCGGGCACGATCTCCGACGCCTACTCGATCGTGATCTGCGACGAGGCCCATACCGCCCTTGGCGAGAAGACGAGCGCCGCGATTCGCGAGTGGACCGGCCCGATCTTCATCGGCATGACCGCCACCGGCGCGCTGATCGCGCGCCACGTGACCGACCTCTTCCCGACGCAGACGTCGCGCTTCGATCTCGCCCAGGCCGCGCGCCGCGGCGTCATCGCGCCGCTGCGCTCCGTGCGCATCCCGCCGGGACCGGGGGTGCGAACGATCGCCAAGGTGCCGCTGCGCCGCGGCGAGGTCGACACGGAGTTCGACCAGGAGATGCTCGCCGAGCTGCTCGACCAGGCGCCGTTCAACATGGCGGTCGCCGACCTCTACAAGACACGCTTCAACGGCGTCCCGGGCGTCGTCTACTCGGCCGGCGTGCGCCACGCCTACAACGTCGCCGCGGCCTTCCGCGAGTTCGGGATGAAGGCCCAGGCCGTCTCCGGGGAGACCCCCAAGCGCGAGCTGGCCGAGATCCTCGCCGCCTACGAGCGCGGCGACATCGACGTCCTGATCAACGCGCAGCTGCTCGCCGAGGGCTGGAACTCCCCGCGCGCGACGGTCTGCATGCACCTGGCGCCGACCGCCTCCAAGCGGATCTACCAGCAGCGCGTCGGCCGTGTCACGCGCCGCCAGCCGGGCAAGGAGGCGGGCATCGTCGTCGACTTCGTCGCGCCCGACACGAAGAACGACGACCCGGTCGTGACGCTGCACTCGCTGCTCGATCGCGACGTCTACCGCGGCGGCGCGATCGTCGTCGGACCGGTGCGCCGCGGCCGCGGCCGGCGTGTGCGGGTCGAGCGCCGCGTGCTGCCGGTGACCTCCGACGAGGACCGGCGGATCGAGGTCTTCGAGCGCGAGCTGTGGCGGATCGCCGTCGAGCATCTACCCTACGGCGAGCAGATCCAGTGGGCCGCGCTGGCCGGCGCTCGCGTCGCACCGAGCGGCTGGCGCCGAGCGCGGGCGATGCTGCACTTCGATCGCGAGGGCGCGATCAGGCGCGCCTTTCTGCTGACCGCCGTGCAGCGCAACAAGAACACGCAGCTGCGCGTGCGCGCGCTGCAGGAGATCGCGGCATCGCGCGACGCCGAGGCATTCGACCAGGCGATCGACGACATCGGCACCTGGACGCGCGAAGAGCGCCGCGAGGGAACGAAGGTGATGCTGCTCGCGCTCGCCGAGAAGCGCATCGGCCGTCGCGACCAGGCCAACGCCTGGATCTGGCGGCTCGCCGGCTATACGCGCGACGTGCACGAGGAGTACGCCGTGCAGCGCTGGCCCGAGACCAAGCGCCTGCTCGGCCTGCTCGTCAACTCCAGCGGCTCGGCGCACGCACGCAACGCGCGCCGTCTCGTGCACGCGGCGCGCAAGCAGGACCGCCGGCTGTCGGCGGCGCTGCTTGCGGCGGCGATCGCCCACTCGCCCGAGGGCGAGGAGATCCTGCGCGGTGCACGCACGCGGATGGCACGCAAGCCCAGCGCCCTGTCGCGTGAGCTGCTGCGCAACTTCCCCAAGAGCCGAGGCCGCCGCGGCAACCGCCGGCGGCGCAAGAAGGGCGGCGCGGAGGGCGGCGAAGGAGCGCCCGTGACGCAGCAGGTCGAGACGGCCGCACGTTCACGGCAGAGTCGCCGCAGTCGCAACCGCGGCTCGCGCAACGGCGCCCCGGTCAACGCGGACCCCCGCGAGGCGCAGCAGGCCGAGTCGAGTGACGGCGCGCCGACGGACGCACCGTCCGAGCGTCCAACCCCCAGGTCTGCGAACGGCGATCCGACGGCCAGCGAGCGGCGCAGCCGCCCCCGCCGCCGTTGCGCAAACGGCGCCCAGGTCGATCCGGCCGCCGAGGCCCAGGCCGTCGAGGCGATAGCCGCCGCCGCCGCTGCGCTCGCCGCGGCGCGCGCCGACACGCCGAAGCCCGCGGCGGAGGTCATTGACGCGCCAGCGCTGCAGGGCGATGCCGAGGCAGCGCCGAAGCCCAAGGCCAAGCGCACGCGTTCGCCTGCGAAGCCAAAGGCGACGGCGCAGGCAAAGGCGACGAAGCCGACCGCCAAGCCGAAGCCGACCAAGGCGGCTGCGAAGCCCAAAGCGGCGACGAAGCCCCAGACAACCGCGAAGCCCAAGACGACCAAGGCCGCCGCGAAGTCGCCCGCCAAGCCGAGGCCGAGCAAGCCCAAGGCCGCGCCCGCGCCCGCCGACGACGATGTCGAGTCGTCCTCTGATTTCAGCGAGCTGAACGCAGCGCGAGCGTGAGGCTCGCCGTGAGCGCAACGCCGAGAACCGCGATGCTGATCGCGGCGAGCACCGCGGCGAAGCTCCCGCTGACGTAGTTCGCGGCGCTCGGGTTGTGGGCGAGCAGTGCCAGCGCTCCGAGGACAACAGCGGTCACCGCGACCACAGCCGGCATCACGAGCGCGCTCGGCACGCCTGTGCGACGTCGCCTGGGCGCGGCGGCAGCGGCCCCCTGCGGCTGTGGCTCCAGCCGCGCGAGCGCGGCGGTGCCGAGCAACGTGAACGTCGCGGCGACGAGAAAGCCGCCGAGCACGTCGCTGGGCAAATGCCAGCCCAGCGCGACGAGCGAGTAGCCGACCGCGATCGCGTAGCCGGCGCCGAGCACGGCCACGAACGGGCGCAGGCGTGGTCCAGCGACGAGCACCGCGCATAGTGCGAGCGACATCGCCACGGTCGAGTGACCGCTCGGCCAGGATGCAGGATACGTGTCCTCGATCCCCGACAGCTCAACGATCCGCGGATGCGCGAGGCCCGGCTTGACGAGCTGGGTGAAGACGTTGGCAGCGAGCAGGATCAGCGGCACGATGGCGGCCATCAGCCAGCGCCGGCGCAGCAGCGCGACGCCGACGAGCGTCGCCGCGATGATCATCAGCGGGAGCATGTTCGCGAGACCAGCGAGGCCCTGGATCGACGGCTCGAGCCGCGGCTGGGCGACGACGCCGAAGGCTGCGAGCGCGGATCCGTCCAGCCGCTGACCGGCCGGGATGGCGAATGCCGCCAGCCAGACAGCGAGTGCTCCGAGCGCACAGGCGAGCGCGAGGATCAGCAGGGTGAGCGGTCGGCGCGTCATCGCGCGAAACGCTAGAGGAGCGCCCTATGGCGCTTCTCAAGCCGGCGGCGTCACGAGATGCACCTCGCCCGCCTGCAGCGCCGCGCGCGTCCCGTCGTCGCAGTCGACGAGCAGGCGCCCGACGGCATCGATGCCCGCCGCGACGCCGGCGCCGCGCTGCCAGCGAATCTGCCGGCCCAGCAGCGCATCGCGTTCGCGGTAGGCGGCCAGCATCGTCTCGGGCCGCTCGCGCAGTCGCCGTGCCAGCGCCACGAGCAGCGCGTCGAGCGTCGGCTCCAGCGCGTCGGGCTCGAGGCCGAGCGTCGCGGCGCTGTCGCGCAGCTCGGGCGGCAGGTCCTCGCGTCGCACGGCGACGTTGAAGCCGATTCCCATCACCGCCCAACCGCTCGTCGGGCGCGCCTCGACGAGGATGCCCGCGAGTTTGCCTCCGTGCAGCAGCACGTCGTTGGGCCACTTGATCGCGGCGTCGTCCCCGACGACGTCAGCGACAGCGACGGCACCGGCGGCCGGCAGCAGCGTGTCCAGCTCGCGCAGCACGAGCGACATCAGCAGCGCGCGGCCAGGCGGGGCGCTCCAACTGCGCCCCTGGCGACCGCGCCCGGCGGTCTGCTCAGCGGCGGTGACGAGTGTCCCATGCGGGGCACCGGCACGCGCGAGCACGCGCGCCCGCTCATTCGTCGAGTCGGTGCTGCGCAGATGCAGCCGCGGCAGGCCGAGCGGTGTGCTCATGTCGCGGACTCGATTCGGATCTCGGCATCGAGGTCGACGCCGAGCGCCTGCAGCGCCGAGCCCCGATTGACCGCAAGCGACAGCGCCCGGAAGCCGTCCTCGTAGAGCAGCAACTCGCCCGCGGGAACGTCGGCGAACGTCGCCGCGTACAGCGCGCGACGGCCGTTGATCGCGACCTTACTGCCGAGCGCCAGCCCGCCGGTGTTCAGATCGTCGCGGTCGATGTCGAGCGCCATGTTGCCGAAGGCGTCCACGGACAGCACGTGGGCGACGACGCCCTCCGGCCCGACGCGCGGGCGCGGAAGATCAAGCGCGACGATCTCGGCGGGGTCCAGCGGCTCGCCGCAGTCCGTCAGCGGCGTTCCGCACGCTAGCTGCGCGGCGACCGGCGCGAACACGTCGCGACCATGAAACGTCGCCGACAGCGGCGTCAGGCGCAGCGGCGACTCGCCGATGTCGACAACCTCGGCGATGCCCCCGAGGCGCTGGGCGAGCGGCGCCAACAGGCCGTTGTCCGGGCCAACCAGCAGGCGGTCATCCTGCGCGCAGCGCAGCGCCAGTGCGCGCCGCGCCGATCCGACGCCGGGGTCGACGACGGCGAGGTGCACGCCCGCGGGCATATAGGGGACCGCCCGTCGCAGGATCAGCGCGCCGCCGCGCACGTCGTGACGCGCGACGCCGTGGGTGATGTCGAGGATCCGCGCCTGCGGGGCGATCCGCGCGATCACGCCGTGGCAGACGCCGACGAAGTCGTCCTGAAGCCCGTAGTCGGTGAGGAACGTCACGACCGACATCGAGGCGAGTGTACGGGCGCCGCGCTGATCTGGTCCTTGCGCACGGCTGCCGCACTGCGCAGTAGCCTCGCTGCTCATGGAGGTGAGAAACCGCCGCCCGCCGCGGGCCGCTGCCTGCTTTGCCGCGCTCGTCTGCGCGCTGACGCTGGCGGCTCCGAGCGCGTCAGCGGCGCAGCACACGTACACGCTGCGCCACGGCCCGGTCACGCTCGGCGGCTTTCAGACGAAGTACCCGCGGACGGCCGTGCCGGCGATCAAGCGCGATGGCTACATCGTTCGCATGAACACGCGGCTCGTCGACGCGGGTGGAAAGCCGATCTCGATCAAGAACGTGATGCTCCATCACGTCGTCTTCGTCAACCGCGGGTATCCGGGCGGCCCGCGCAAGCTCAGCTCCTGCGAGGGTCGTGGCGGCGAGCCGTTCTACGGCACCGGCGAGGAGACGCAGCGCCTGATACTGCCCAAGGGTTATGGCTACAAGGTCGATCGCCGCGAGAACTGGACGGCGGTCGCGATGTACATGAACCACAGCCGCAAGGCGCGCGACGTGTACCTCCAGTACACCGTCACGATCGAGACCTCCAAGAAGCTCGAGCCGGTCAGGCCGCTGTGGCTGCGGGCGAACGGCTGCGAGCCGTCGTCGAGCTACACCGTGCCCGGTGGCGGTGCGCCAGGGTCAGATCACGTGCGCTCATTCGACTGGAAGATGCCGATCAGCGGTCGCATCGTGGCGGCCGGCGCGCATCTGCACGGCAGCGCGAAGGGGATGCAGGTCACGCAGCCACGTTGTGGCTCGCGCACGCTGGTCGATCACAAGCCGCTCTGGGGCAAGCCGCAGGACATCGTCTACAACGTGCGCCCCAACATCCACGAGCCCGGGCCGATCGCGACCGGCTACCTGCTCTCGCGCAAGGGAATCCCGATCAGACGGGGTGAGTACCTGCGCGTCACCGCCACCTACGACGCGGAACTGCCGCACCCGGCCGTGATGGCGATCACGCACATCTATGTCGCCCGCGACCGTGGCGTACCGCGAGGTTGCGCTGCGCTGCCCGACGACCGGCGAACCCACTGGACGCGCACCGACGGACGCCGGAGCATCCCGCCAGGCAAGGTGCCGCTGAACGGCCTTGATGTGAGCGGCAACGTCGTCGAGATCCCGCGCGCCACCGGCCCCGAGCTGATCGCCGGTGACGCGGCGAGCGTCGACCTGCTCGACTCGCGCTTCAAGCCGCCGAACCTCTCGATCGCGCGCGGCGGCCGCGTCACGTGGAACTTCCGCGACACCGACGTGCACATCGTCCAGGTCGCCAACGGTCCGCGCGCGGTCGATTCGCCGCTGAGCCGCGGAGGCGGCGTGTACACCCAGGAGTTCCCCGTGCCCGGGATCTACAACCTCTTCTGCTACCTGCATCCGGTGACGATGCACCAGACGCTGACCGTACGGCCGTAGCTCGTGCGGGTCCGTACCGTCCTAAGCGTCAGCGCGCTATCGCGTCGCAATCAATCAGCTCGCGGGCGGTTCTGCGCGAGAGCTGTTGCTTCTTCGCGGCGTCGGTCGTCGCGGCGATGATCTCCTCGTCGGTGATCGAGCTGCGCAGCTTGCGGATCGCGCAGTCGACCGCGCGCTTGGGGATGTTGCGCTTCGCCGCGCCCGCCCGCACGCCGCGCTCGAACAGCTTGCGCAGCACCGTCGCGCGCTGGGCGCCCGGCCGGTCCTGACAGCGCCCGAACGCCTGCACTATCGCGCGCTGCATCGCGGGCGTGGGCTTTGACCCGTTGAAGGCCAGCTTGCTGATCTCCTCGTCGCTGATCGTGGAGCGCAGCCCCTTGTTGACGCATGCGATTGCGCTCGGCGAGGCGATGCCCTCGCTGCGCGCCTTCTGGGCGACGCCCGACTCGAACAGCTTGCGCAGGGTGGAGACGCTGTCCGAGCCGCCGCTGTCAGCCGTCAGGCACGGGGTGAGGAGCTTGCCGATCTCCTCCGTTGCCTCGTCCGCATCGGCTATCGCCATGTAGGCGACGCGCCGCAGCTCGGAATCGGACAGGCGCAGGAACGCCTCACGCGTGCACTCGCGGACCTTCGGATCGCGCAGCGCCGGGGTCGATCGCAGGAAGTCCACGCCGAGATCGTCGATGCGCCAGGCTCCGCTCTCCTTGCGCAGCTCGAGCGTGCCCGAGGCTCCGTCGGTATCGCCCCCTGCCAGGCGGACCTTGACCGTCGCGGAGTCGCCTTCGACCTCGACGGCTGACACGGTTGCGCCGGTCGGCGGCGGATCGTCGGTCTCACTCTCGGCGCGGCGACACTGCGCGAGGTCGCCGTAGACGCGCTTCACGAAGCTCTCCGTGGAGAGCTCCTCGCATTTGCGCTTGGCGTCCTTTGTGGTGACCGCCTGCTCGACGGCGCGCTTGACCGCCGGCTCCTCGTCCTTGGCGGAGTCGCCGCCACAGGCAACGAGGCCGATGACGGCCACGATCGCGGTGGCGCTTGAGATGAAGCTGCGCGGGGACACGACGCTCAGTCCAGCCCGGGCCAGCCGTCGAGGTCGCGCAGCCACGCGAGCATGCGAAACGGAGTCTCGTCGTCACTCACGTGCAGCATCGTTTCACGACGCGGCGTCATCCAGCAGCGCGCTGATGAGCCCGTCAGGCGTGTGCTCGGCCGCCTCGACGTGCAGCTCGACGTCGTGCTCGCGCAGCGCCGCGCTCGTGATCGGGCCGATCGAGACGATGCGCGGGCCGTCAGCGCTGCCGGCGGACTGCAGGAAGAAGTGGACCGAGGAGGCCGAGGTGAACGTCAGATAGTCGGCGCCGAGCGCGGCCTCGCGCTCGCGCTCGCCGAGCGGGTCGGCGACCGTGCGATAGAGCGCCAGGACCTCGACCTCGGCGCCGCGCTGCAGCAGCGCATCGACGAGCACGTCGCGCGCCGTCTCGGCGCGGGCGATCAGCGCGCGGCGCACGGGCTGCTGCGCGAGCGCCTCGACGAGCGATTCGGCGACCGCGCGGGCCGGCACGATGTCGGCCTCGATCCCGCCCGCGCGCAACGCCGCCGCCGTGCCGGGGCCGATCGCCGCGATCGCGGGGCCGGCCAGGTCGCGCGCGTCGCGGCACAGCTCGAGCAGCCGTCCTGCGCCGTTGGGGCTTGTGACGATCAGCAGGTCGAACGGGTCGAGGTCGGGCAGCTCGGCTACGAGCGCCTCGATGCGGATCGCCGGCACCTCGATGACGCGCGCGCCGAGCTCGCGCAGCCGCGCCGCGAGCGGGCTGGCCTGCGCCCGGGCGCGCGTGACGGCGACCGAACGGCCGGCGAGTGGTCCCGCCTGAAACCATGACAGCTCGTCATGCAGCGACGCGACCGCGCCGACGACGAGCACTGCCGGCGGGCGGACGCCAGCGCGGCCGGCCGCGTCTGCGATCTCGCTCAGGGGTGCCGTGACGGTGCGCTGGTCGGCGAACGTTCCGCGCTCGATGATCGCCGCCGGCTCGTGTCCCTGCCGGCCGGCCGCCTCGAGCCGGCCTGCGATCCGCGCGAGCTGGCGCACACCCATATAGAAGACGAGCGTGCCGGGGAACGCGGCGAGTGCCCCCCAGTCGATCTGCGATTCGGGCTTGGCGGGATCCTCGTGGCCGGTGACGAACGCGACCGCCGCCGACATACCGCGCTGGGTCACGGGCATCCCGGCGTAGGCGGGCGCGGCGACGCCGGCCGTCACGCCCGGCACGACCTCGACCGCAATGCCCTCCGCGCGCAGCAGCGCCAGCTCCTCGCCGCCGCGCCCGAAGACGAACGGATCGCCGCCCTTCAGGCGCACGACCTCGCGGCCCGCCCGCGCGTGCTCGAGCAGCAGGGCGTTCGTGGCCCCCTGGGCGACCTGCTCGCCGCCGCCGACCTTGCCGACGTCGATCAGCTCGGCGTCCTCGCGGGCAGCGTCGAGCGCGCCGTCGGGGATCAGCCGGTCGTAGAGGATCACATCGGCGCGCGCGATCAGCTCGAGCGAGCGGGCGGTCATCAGCCGCGCATCCCCGGGTCCGGCGCCGACGAGGAAGACGCGGCCGCCGTCCTCAGTCACGCCGCCAGCCCCTCGGCGCGACGCAGCAAATCCGCGGCGCCCGCCGACAGCAGCCGCTGCGCGGCCAGCGCGCCCGCCTCCAGCGCCGACGCAGCGGGCGGCGCCTCGTCGCGCAGCCAGGCCGAGCCGTCGGGAAGCCCGACGAAGCTCGACAGCAGTACGCCGTCGTCGCCGGTCGTCGCGTAGGCGCCCAGCGGCGTGTTGCAGCTCGCGTCCAGCAAGGCCACGAGCGCGCGCTCGGCGCACAGTGCGTCCCATGTTGCCGCGTCGGTGATCGCGCGTGCGGCGGCGTGCGCGCGCTCGTCGCCGACGCGCGCCTCGAGCACGAGCGTGCCCTGTCCGGCGGCCGGCACGAGCTCGTCCAAGACCGCGCCGATCTCGTCAGCACGACCGAGGCGCTGCAGTCCGGCGGCGGCGAGCACGAGCGCATCGAACTCGCCGTCGGCAAGGCGCCGCAACCGCGAATCGACGTTGCCGTGCATCGCGACCACGTCGAGATCCTCGCGCGCGGCGCGCAACTGCGCTGCGCGGCGCAGGCTCGACGTGCCGACACGCGCGCCGTCGGCCAGCTGCGTGAGCGAGCCGGCGCCCACCAAAGCGTCAAACGGATCCGCGCGCCGCGGTGCCCCCGCGAGCTCCAGGCCGTCGGGGAGCTCGCTGGGCACATCCTTGGCGCTGTGCAGCGCGAGATCGATCTCGCCCTCCAGCAGCGCGAGATCGAGCTCCCTGACCCAGCGCTCCTTGTCCTGGACCCCGCGGGCGCCGGAGGCGCGGTCACCGCTCGTCGTGACGGGCACGAGCTGCGCATCCTCGCCGAGCAGCTGCGCGACGGTGCCCGCCTGCGCCAGGGCGAGGGCACTCGCACGCGTGCCGACTCTCATCGACGAGTCGCTTCGCTACGAGCCCGAGGCGCGGCGCGGCAGCGGGCGCACGTTGCCGAGGTCGGCTTCGGTCGGTGTCGCGGGCTCCGCGTCGGGCGCGCCCTCCAGGCCGAACAGCTCGCGCAGGATCTGCAGGCGGCCGTGGCTGCGGTTGTCGCCGAGCGAGCGCAAGCGCAGTGTCGGCTCGTGCAGCAGGCGGCTCATCACGGCGCGCGCGATCGCGTCGGCACGGGCGAGGTCGCGCTCGGAAGCGCTCTCCCAGCGGCTCGCGTTCTCGGCGAGCACCTGCTCGACGATGGCGTCGCCGTATTCGCGCAGCGCGCGAATCGTCGGCTGGACGGCCAGCGAGCCGAGCCACTCCGCGAAGCGCGAGATCTCCTCCTCGACGATCATCTCGGCGCGCAGCGCCTCAGCCTCGCGTGCGGTCATCGTGTGGGCGACCGCTGCCTGCAGGTCGTCCATGTCGTAGAGCGTCACGCCCGGCAGGTCGCGGCAGGCGGGGTCGATGTCGCGCGGCACGGCGATGTCGACGAGTAGCAGCGGGCGGCCCTCACGGACGCGCATGACCAGCTCGAGCTCCTCCTGGCCGAGGATCGGGTGCGGCGACGCGGTCGAGGCGACGACGATGTCGGCGACCGCAAGCTGCTCGGGCAGCTCGTCCAGCGCTGCCACGCCGCCACCGAAGCGGTCGGCGAGCGCTCGCGCGCGGTCGGCGTGGCGGTTGGCGACGAAGATCGTGGCGACGCCCCAGTCCGACAGCGCGCGCGCCGTCAGTTCGCTCGTCTCGCCGGCGCCGATGATCACGACGTGCGGCGTGTCCGCGTTGCGCATGACGTCCTTGGCGAGGTCGACGGCCACCGAGGAGATCGACGCCCGGCCCTGGGCGATCTGAGTCTCGCTACGCACGCGCTTGCCGGTCTGCAGTGCGGCGGTGAAGAGGCGGTTGGTCAGCGGGCCGGTCGTGCCGGCCGCCAGCGCGGCTTCGTATGAGCGCTTGACCTGGCCCTGGATCTCGGCCTCGCCGACGATCATCGACTCAAGCCCGCTGCAGACGCGAAAGAGCTGGCGCGCCGCGTCGCAGTTGCGCGGCGAGTAGATCCGCTCGGCAAGCTCGGTGGGGCGCACGTGTGCGCGCTGGGCAAGGATCCCAAGGACGGCGCTCTCAGCCGGGACGGCGTCCCCGACGACGATCGTCAGCTCGGTGCGGTTGCAGGTCGAGATGACGACGGCCTCGTGGACATCGGGATGAGAGACGACCTCGTGCAGGAAGTCCGGCACCACGTTCTCCGTCAGTGCCAGGCGCTCGCGCAGCTGCACCGGCGCGGTCTTGTGCGAGATGCCAAGCGTGATCAGCTCGTGCTCGCTCATCGCAAGCAGCTCCTATCGAATTCGGCCCCGGCCGTGGTCGAGCAATGACGCGCAGTCACGCGGGCTCCTTGACGCGCTCGTCCTTCGGGCTGTCCCTGCGCTCGGCCAGTTCGGCCAGCTCGACGACCTCGCGCTCCAGGCGTCCCAGCTTGGTCGCCATGATCGCCAGGTAGACGAGCACGAGCGCAAGGAACACGACGTACGCCCCCGCGACGTATTGCTCGCTCGAGGACAGCGCGACGACGAGCATCAGAGCTGCGGAGCGGCGCTGCGGCCGGTCGCCGATACCTGATCGTCATCGCCCGCCAGCCGGCGGCGCAGCCTGCGCACGTTGGCGGTGACGTTCTTGGAGGCCATCTCGTACTTGCACAGCGTGATGAACAGCAGCGCCATGCCGATCAGTGAGACGAGGAACACCAGCGACACGCTGGCCGGGCTGCTCGTCGTCATCGTGGCGGTCTGCGGATGGGTCTGGGTCGTCGCCTCGGCCATCCGGATCGCGCCGAAGCACAGCGGCACGAATGCGCCCGCGGTGATCGCGAAGACCGAGGCGTAACGAGCCTGCTTGTCGGGGTCCTCGATCGAGAAGCGCAGCGGCTGGTAGGTGGCGTACAGCAGGAACACGATCAGGAAGACGACGAGCATCGGCTCGTCCCAGACGAACCAGTGGCCCCACGAGGCGCGCGCCCAGATCGAGCCCGTTATCAGCACGCCGACGGCGAGCACGATCGACAGGTGGATCGTCACGTAGGAGCGCATGTCCCAGCGGCGGTCGCGCGTGCGCAGGTACATCAGGGCCATCACGCCGCCGGCCATGAATCCGACTAGCGCGACAATCGCCATCGGCACGTGCACGTAGAAGATCTTCTGGATGACACCCTGGTCGGCGTCGACCGGCGCGTAGGTCAGGACGAGCGTGAACGCCGCGACGAGCACCAGGACGGTGGCGATGGAGAGGGCTTTCAGCCCCTTGCCGTAGACGATGGGTCAGTCCTCCAGGAGGAAATCGAAGACCGCGTACGCGATCAGCCCGAACAGCAGATCATAGAGCGCTAGCAGGGAAAGCCAGTCGCCTGGGAGCGCCGCTGCGCCGCCCTGTGCAAACAGCGGCGCCGTCGCCCGCGAGGCGCCGAGCACGACCGGCACGAGCATCGGCAGCGCCAGCAGCGGCACCATCAGATCTCGCGCCCGCGTCTGGATCGCGAGCGCCGCCACGAGCGTGCCGATGACGGCGATGCCGATGTCGGCAGCAAGCAGCACGAGCAGCAGTTCGGGCAGCGCCTGCCACAGCGACGGACCGAGCAGCAGCAGCCCGAATGCGGGCACGGCGATCAGCTCGACGAGGCAGAGAAATGCGAGCAGCGAGATCGCCTTGGCGACGAGCAGCGAGGTGCGATCCACGGGCGCCAGTAGGAATCCATCAAAGCCGCCCTGTTCGTGGTCGGCGACGAACAGGCGGTTGATGCCGAGGATCGACGCGAACAGCAGCGTCACCCACAGCACGCCGGCAGCGAGATCGCCGTCCAACACGGCGCGAGCGCCGCCTATGTCACCAAGGCTGAAGTGGAAGATCACGTAGGTCGTGACGGCGAACATCACCATCGCCGGCACCGATTCGCGCGTGCGCAGCTCGAGTGCGAGCTCCTTGCGCAGCAGCGCCGCGACCGTGCCCTTCATGCGTACAGCTCGGCGATCTGCTCGGCCCTGACCTCAGCGGCCGGCGCCAGCAGCGCGACGCGGCCACCCTTCAGCCCGAGCGCCACGTCGGCGCCCGGCAGCCCGCCCGCCGGGTCGTGGCTTGTCAGCACGCGCGTGCACCCGCTGGCGCGCCCGATCAGCGGCTCGACCTGCGCGATCGCCGCCGGGTCGAGGTTGGCGAACGGCTCGTCGAGCAGCAACAGCTCGGGACCATGCAGCACCGCGCGCGCGACGGCCAGGCGCTGGACCATGCCGCGCGACAGCTCGGCGACCGGGTCCTCGGCGCGCGAGCGCATCCCGACGACCTCGAGGACCTCGTCCACGCGCGCGGGGTCGGCGCGGTGCAGGCGCGCGTGAAAGCGCAGGTTCTCGCGCCCCGTCAGCTCGCGGTACAGCAGCGCGTCGTGGCCGAGGAAGCCGATCCGGCCGCGCACCGCGTAGCCGTCGTCGGGCAGCTTATGGCCGAGCACGCGCACCTCGCCCGCATGCGGGCGCAGCAGCGTCGCGAGCATCCGCAGCAGCGTCGTCTTGCCGGCGCCGTTGGGGCCGAAGACGACGAGCGTCTGACCCGCTGCGAGATCGAGCGTGACGTCGCGCAGCGCGGCGCGCTCGCCGTAGCGGCGGCCGGCGCCGCGCAGCTGCACGGCGGGTTCGGTGGTCGACACCGGCGCAACGCTAGATGGTTCTCATCCGACGCCGGGCCGGGGTCGCGCCCTCCGGCCGCACCGGCCAGCAGGCTGATCGCCGCCGCCGGCCCCTCGCCACCACCCGCTAGCAGATAGCTCCTTACGTTGGTACGGGCTGTGCGTTTCCTCCGCGAGGGATGACCTGACGAAAAAGGCAAACCCGTCGCGAGGCGGGGACGCAAAGCCCGGGACCTCACCAAGTGAGGCCGCCCAGTCGCCGTAAGGAGGCACGATGACATCGACGCAGACGGCCACGGCCATGGCAAAGCGAGGCTCAGGCAAGCCGGCCCGCTTTCCCCGTCGCTCGCCGCGCGTTGCCGACCCGCGCCTTCCCGGCGGCTCGCCTGAGCGCTCGGCGTCCGGGCGCCAGAGCACGGACGTGCTGCTCAAGGCCCTCGGCGAGCGCAGTCCCAAGTTGCACCACCACATCAGCAGGGTCGCGGACTTGGCCGAGGCAGCAAGTCGTGGGTACGGACTCTCCGAGATCGAGATTGGATGGGTCCGGCTCGCGGCCGAGCTGCACGACGTCGGCAAGATGGCGATCCCCGACGCGATCCTCAGCAAGCCCGGCCCGCTGAGCGAGCATGAATGGGTCGTCATGCGGCGCCACACGCTGATCGGCGAACGGATCGTCCGCGCGGCTGCGTCGCTGGCACCGGCCGCTCACCTCGTGCGCTCAAGCCACGAGCGCTACGACGGCACGGGCTACCCCGACGGGCTGAGCGAGGGCGAGATCGAGATCGGGGCGAGCATCATCGCCGTGTGCGACGCCTTCGACGCGATGGTCACCGACCGTGTCTATCGCAAGGCCATGTCGCAGGAGTCCGCGCTCACCGAGCTTCGCCGCTGTGCCGGAACCCAGTTCGACCCCACCGTCGTGGAGCGCTTCTGCTCGATCGTCACGCAGCCCCCAAGGAGGCAACCATGAAGTTCTCGACCAAGACCGCCGCGCTCGCTATGACATTGGCCCTGTCGGCGGTTCCCGCTCTCGCGCTGCCGCCGCAGGTCCCGAGCAATCCGGGTACTGCTCACATCCCGGACAACGCAGGCACCCAGCACGCTCCGACCGATCCGGGCGCGCCGGCCACGCCGGGCCCCAACGCGAGCGCGAGTTCCAAGGCCAAGGCGTATGGCACGTATTGCAAGGCTGAGAGCAAGAAGCACGTCAAGGGTGAGAAGGGCACGCCGTTTAGCAAGTGCGTGACCGTGATGGCCAAGCTCGCCAATGGACAGACCAAGAACCCGACGACCGCTTGCAAGACGCTGAGCAAAAAGCACGTCAAGGGTGAGAAGGGCACGCCGTTCAGCAAGTGCGTCGTTGCCGGCGCGAAGCTGCTCAAGGACCAGGCGGCGTCCTAGGCAAAGCTGACCGCAACCGCATGTCACCGGGCCGCCTGCGCATTGCAGGCGGCCCTTTGCATGGGGCGAGCCGGCGATCGATTTCCGAGCATCGATCGTCCGGCGTTGCGAGTACCCCCTGACTATCGCTATAGGTGCGCGTTGCCGATAGAGAATGCATGCATCGATGAGCGCCCCGCTGTCGGCGGTAGACCCACGTTCTGGATCTGTTGTTCGTCCGCCCGCGGTGGCGCTTGGTCTGGCGTCCGATGCGCGTCTGGCGCGGCTCGCCGCGGCCGGCAGCGAGCGGGCGATGGCAGTGATCTTCGAACGTCACCATCAGGCGCTGCATCGCTACTGCCATTCGATCCTGGGCAACAGCCACGATGCCGCCGACGCGCTGCAGAACACGATGATCAAGGCGCTGCGCGCGCTGCCTGGCGAGCAGCGCCTGATCGCGCTGCGTCCGTGGCTGTACCGGATCGCCCACAACGAGTCGATCTCGCTGCTGCGCGCACGCCGCACGGACAGCGATCTCGATGCCGCGATGCACCTCAGCGACGCGGCCGCCGCTCATGTCGTCGAGACACGCGAGCGAGTGCGCTCTTTGACAGAAGACCTGGGCGAGCTGACCGAGCGCCAGCGCGGCGCGCTGCTGATGGGCGAGCTCGGCGGCCTGGAGTTCACGGAGGTCGCGGACGCGCTTGGGACCAGCGCAACGGCCGCCAAGCAGAGCGTCTACGAGGCGCGCTGCGCGCTGCAGGCCATGCAGGAGGGTCGCGCGATGAACTGTGAAAGCGTTCAGCGCACCATCTCAGACGGCGATCGGCGGATGCTGCGCGGCATGCGAATGCGCGGTCATCTGCGCTCCTGCGCGGCCTGCCATGACTTTGAGATCGCGCTGCGCGAACGCCCGGCACAACTGGCGGCAATGATCCCGGCGCTGCCCGTTGGGGCTGCGACAGCGATGCTGCACGGCCTGGTCGGCGGCAGCGGCGCCGCTGGCGGCAGCGGCGGACTCGGCGTGGGAGTCGCCGGCGCAGCCAACGCCGCGGCCGGAATCTCCCTGGGGGCCAAAGCGGTCGCCGTCGTGGCAGTCAGCGCGACGCTCGCCGGCGGTGCGGTCTATGGCGTCCCCGAGCTCAAAGGGGCCAGTCCTGATCGATCCACGCCAAGCAGTGGAAAGCTCGTGGAGGGCGACCCGGCGCGCGCGCTCCCTGGGGCGGCGAACGCTGCGGCGCAACGCGTCGACGCCGGCGCGGCTTCGCGCACGCCAAGCGCTGGCGCCGGAGCCACTGACGGCACACGTCCAGGTAGCGGTCGACCGGCCGCTGCTGGCAAACCCGCCGGTACGCCCATGGCCGGGTCCTCCGGAGCGGGTCGGCCAGGAGCGAATCCGGGGGCGAGTTCCACGGGCGCAGGCAAGCCGGCGAAGCCTTCCAAGCCGTCGAAGCCCTCCAAGCCGACTGACATCGGCAAGCCCGCCAGCACTCCTGGGGGTCGACCGGCCAACCCCGGCAGGCCCGCCGATTCTCCGGTCGCCAGACCGCCCAGCCACGGGGGGCAGGCCCAGGCTCCGGGCGGTAAGTCGCTCAAGGCCCCCGCTGCTTCAGACGCCCCGTAGGGACGTCACTCCTTACGCCGGCCGATGCGTGCGCCGCGCGCCTGCGATCAGGTCGAGCACGGCCTGCTCGTCTCCGGCGCGCAGCAGGACGACGGGGTCCGGCTCGCCATTGACGATCGACTCGAAGAATGCCTTGCGGTCCTGGTAGGTGGGCAGCGTGCCCTTCGCCCAGCCGCGCGCGTCGTTGAGCAGGATCGCCAGCCGCGCGTACTCGTCGCCGAACAGCTCGGCGACCTCGCGCTTCATGCGCTTGGCCAGCGCCGGCGAGGCGCCGGCTGTCGAGATCGCGATCGCCAGCGGCCCGGTCCGCACGATCGCCGGCAGGATGAAGTTGCACAGCGGCGGGACGTCGACGATGTTGACGAGCATCGCGCGCCGCTCGGCGTCGTCGAAGACGCGGATGTTGACGTCGGTATCGCTCGTGCAGGCGATCGCCATGAACGTGGCCTCGAGGTCGCCGGCCTCGTACTCGCGCCGCTGCCAGGCGATCGAGCCCTCGTCGGCAAGCGCGTGCAGCTCGTCGACCGCGTCGGGCGCGATCAGCGTCACGTCGGCGTCGCAGGCGAGCAGGCCCTCGGTCTTCTCCAACCCGATCTCCCCGCCGCCGACGACGACGCAGCGCCGTCCGCTCAGCTTCAGGCAGGCGATGTAGAAGGGCGTGTCGAGCATGCCCTGCACGCAGGACTGGTCACAGATCCCCTTGCGCAGCTGGCAGACGCAATCTTTTCCGGCATAAGCCTGAGCGGGCATTGGTCCAACAAGGGTAGTGGCCCGTAAGGCTCGTCAGACCCCTGACTTTTGGACCACCGGATGGATTCCTACTTCGACGACAACTCGATGCTGCGCCGCATCCACCGCGAGATGGTGGTCGCGTTCTCGGGCCCGCGCGCGCTGCTCATGCAGGCCACGCACCCGGTCGCCTTCGAGGGCTTCTTCGCCCACACAGGCGCGATGGACGAGCCCTACGAGCGCCTCGCTCGCACGGCCCAGGTCCTGAACACGATCGGCTTCGGGACGCGCGAGGACGCCGACCGCGCGACGCGCCGCGTGCGCGCGATGCACAAGCAGGTCCGCGGTGAGCTGACCAAACCGGCCGGCCGCTTCCCCGCCGGCACCCCGTACGCAGCCGACGATCCCGATCTGCTGCTGTGGGTTCTGGCGACGCTCGTCGACTCCGCGCTCGCCGTCTACGAGCGCTACGTGAAGAAGCTGTCGCGCGCGGAACGCGAGGCCTACTGGCAGGACTACCGCGTCATCGGCAGGCTCTTCGGCCTCCGGGACGCCGAGATGCCCGCGACGATCGCCGACTTCGACGCCTACATGCGCGACATGATCAAGGGCGGCGACCTCTACGTCACCGAGGCGGCCCGCGAGTTGGCGATCAAGATCGTCATGCGCCCACCCGTGCCCCTGCACCGCCGCCCTGTGCTGGAGCTCGTGAACTTCGTCACGGTCGGATTGCTGCCGCCCGAGCTGCGCCGCCAGTACCGCCTGTCGTGGGATCCGCTCCGAGCACTCGCGCTGCTCGGCGGCGCAGAGTATGCGAAGCGCGTGCTGGTGCCGCTGGCGCCGGCGAAGCTGCGGTTGGTTTCGAGCGCTCGAGCTTAGCTGCGCGGTCGCGCGCAGTTCGGCGGACCGCGCGGTCCGCACAACCCCGGACCCTCACCGCCGCCGCAGCGCCTTCAACGTCCGCCCCACCACTCGCCCCAGCGGCCGCGCTCCCTGACGCCAGCCGCGCCCGCGATCGGAGTCGCGCAGCGAGCGCATGCGTGCGAGTGAGCGCCAGGCGACGACCACTTCGGCGTCGTAGGGATGCCACCATGGCATGCGGCCGGCAGGCGGGTCCCATGTGACGAGCTTGGGCTCGACCGATGCGCGCAGGGCGACCGCTCCGCGCGCGCGGCCGACGCCGGCGCCGTGGACGGCTCCCCACGGCAGTTGCGGCAGCGAGCGGGTGACGAGGTGGTCGTTGCACCAGACCATCCCGGCGCGGATCTCGCGGGCGATCCGCGCGGCCTTGTGCGGATCGGCGGTCCACACCGACGCGCCGAGGCCGCCTACGCCGTCGTTGCAGCGCGCGATGCCCTCCTGCTCAGTGGCGACCGGCTCGATCGCCAGCCACGGACCGGGCGCGTCCTCGTGCAGCAGGCGCGCGTCGCCCGCCACGCCCGTGAGCACCGCGGGGGCGAAGAACGCGCCGTCGAGTGAGTCGATGCTCAGTGGCCCGCCGCAGTGCAGCGTCGCGCCCGCGGCGACCGCCTCGTCGATCAGCGCGACAAGGCGCTCGGCGCGGTCGGCGGCCAGCAGCGGACCGATCTCCGTCGCCACCTCGGCCGGATGGCCGATGCGCAGCCCTCGCGCCCCCGCCACGACGCCGGCGGTGAAGCGCTCAAAACGCTCCTCCAACACATACGCGCGGGCGAGACTGCCGCCGGACTGGCCGGCGTTGGCGAATGCTCCCCACAGTGCTCCCGCGACGGCGCGCGGGATGTTCGCGTCGGCGAGCACGAGCATCGGGTCCTTGCCGCCGACCTCGATCGTTGCCCGCTTGAGCTCGCGCGCGCAGGCCTCGCCGACATCGCGGCCCGCCGGCGACGCGCCGGTGAAGCGCACGTGGGCGATCTGCGGCGCCGAGACGAGCGCGCGCGCGGTCTGCGGACCGCCGTGGACGATCTGCAGCAGCCCCTCGGGAAGTCCCGCGCGCAGGAAGACGCGCCCGATCCGCTCGGCCGCCAGCGCCGCCAGCGGCGACGGGTGCAGAACCACGCCGTTGCCGCCCATCAGCGCGATCGCGACGTCACCGAGCGGTGTGGCGAACGGCTCGGCGCCCGGCGTCAGCACCGCCACGACGCCGAGCGGCTCAAACGTCAGCCGGGCGCGCTTGACGGGCTGCAACGTCCGCGACAGTCCGAGCCGCTCCGGGGCCAGCACGCGTGGACCATCCTCGGCCAGCCACTGCAGGTTCTCCACAGCGGGCAGCAGCTCCATG
>Ga0136637_1000018_pt1 | contig 21393 bp, 17 predicted proteins | sample AntDrymUQ8572106_2_FD_105497 | JGI IMG/M metagenome (GOLD analysis project Ga0136637, IMG submission 105497) | Polar desert sand microbial communities from Dry Valleys, Antarctica - metaG UQ857 (21.06) | ecosystem: Environmental > Terrestrial > Soil > Desert | place: Antarctica: Dry Valley... | reverse complement strand
GGGGGGAGGGCGCGACGGTCACCGCGGCGTCACGGTGATCCGGATCGCGCGGAGGCCCCGCCGGCAGAGGGCGTGGGGCGGGAGAGGCTGCGTTCGCGGCCCGGCCGGGGCGGTGGCCGGTTGCGACCGCGGCGGGCGCTGTCTCGTGTCCGCGGCGTGGGGCGCTTGGGCTTCATCAGCCCGGGATCTGTGTTGCCATGGATCGATCATCGACAAGACCCGTGCCGCCGGCCTCCGACTGCGGTCGCAAATCTTCGCGCCGCGATTGGACCGAATGGTGCCTCCATCTAGAGGATTCCGACGATCACGGCGCAGTCCCAGTTGCGGGCGCCCTTGCCGCCGTTCCACAACTTCGCCGCGAGCCGGTCCTGCTCGGCCTTGGAAGCCTGATAGGCGTGCGGGGTCGAGCCGCCGACGCCCTTCCAGGTCGGAGGGATGAACTGGTAGTAGCCCGAGGCGCCGGCACTGTTGGGCGGAAGGTTCTGTCCGCCGGACTCGCACTGCACGATCGGCCACGGGATCGCCCACGGCCCGCCCGGGCCGACCTGGCTGATGTCGCGGTTGCGCTCGGCGAGCAGCTTGGAGAGCTCGCGCTGGGCGCGGCGTCGCTTGGAGCGACTGGAGCTCAGCGCTGCGAGCCGGGCAGCACGCGCACGCCCGAGCGCGGCTCGGCGTGCCTGCAGGCCGGCGGCGATCGTCGCCAGCGCGTCGTGGCGGCGGCGCACGACCTCTGCCGCCGTGCGTCGCTGGCGGGCGAGCGTGGCAAGCACGCGGCGCTGCGCGATCGCCTGGGTGCGCGCGCCGCGGACGGTCTGCAGGATGCGCTCGTTCTGGCTCTGGATGCGCTTGAGGAACTCGACCGTCTCCAGCAACTGCGGGAATCCGTCGGCGCTCAGCACGACGGTCACGAGATCAGGCGGGGCACTGGTGAAGCCGGCGCGCAGCAGCTCGGAGAGCTGCGCGCGCGACTGCTTCAGGCGCTTGCGCAGCCGCAGGGCGCGCGCCTGAGCGGTCTGGCGCCTCGCGCGCGTCTGCGCCAGCACGGCCTCGGCCTCGTTGAGGTCCTGGCGCACCGCGGCGACGCGGCCTTCGAGGACCGCAACCGCGCGCGCCGTCGCGCGCTCAAGACGACCGAGCCGCGCCGCGGCGCCGGACAGCCGCTGCTCGCGCCCGCCGAGCCGGTCGATGCGGTTCTCGAGCTGACCTGCGCCGTCCTGGCCACCGGCGGGGCTGACGGCGATCGCCCATGCGGCCGCGATCGCGGCGACGAGCGCGAGCGCGACGATCGATCTGGGAGGCTGGGTCCGCAGGCGGGGCATGCAATGGCGCGCCGGCTGCGCCGGCGGCGCTCGCAACCTAGTCCGCCAGCGCGCGCGGGCGAAGCACTGCAACGGCGCGTGCGCCGCGCCGTGATCTGACGCGGCAAGGGGTGGCCTAGTCGCGGGCGGCCCGTCATGATGTGGGCATGGCCTACAGAGTCCCCGATCTTCCGTACCCGTACGACGCGCTCGAGCCGCATCTCAATGAAGCGACGATGCGCCTGCATCACGACAAGCATCACCAGGCATACGTCGACAAGGCCAACGCCGCGCTCGCAGGCACCGAGTGGGAGGACGTGCGCCCGAAGGAGATGCTGACGCGGCTGGGCGAGCTTCCCGACGAGCTGCGCGACGTCGTCGCCAACAACGCCGGCGGGCAGTACAACCACTGCATGTTCTGGCGCAGCATGTCGCCGGACGGCGGTGGCCAGCCGGAGGGCAAGCTGCTGCACGCGATCAAGGACACGTTCGACAGCTTCGGGCGCTTCAAGGAGACGATGACCGAGGCGGCGCTGAGCGTGTTCGGTTCCGGCTGGGCCTGGCTGGTCTTCGACGGCCAGCGCGTCTTCATCGCCACGACGACCAACCAGGACAATCCGATCAGCGACAGCCTCACGCCGCTGCTCGGCCTCGACGTCTGGGAGCACGCCTACTACCTCACGTATGAGAACCGGCGGCCGGACTACATCGAGGCGTTCTTCAACATCATCAACTGGGAGACGGTCGCCACGCGCTACGCCGAGGCGCCGCGACCGGACGTCAGCGAGGCGCTCGGCCGGCCCGTCAGCATCAGCGGCGCCCAGAAGCGCTTTGGTGACATCACCTATGACGACGCGTGCACGCAGGCGGCGGAGCTCAAGGCGCTGACGGGTTGGGGCCCGATGGCGAAGGTCGGCACGGTGGCCCGCGCATGGACCGCCCTTGCGGTGTCGCTTGAGAAACACGAGGCCGCAACCGTGGCGGAGCTCGAGCCATCGGAGGTCGCGCAGATGGCCGAGGACCTGTGGATCATGCCGCACGCGCGCAGCATGGTCTGACGGAAGCCGCGCAGGCTCCGTCAGACGAACTGCCTGCTCAGCGCTCTTCGTTCATCAGCGTGTAGCCCCCGAACGCGATTCCCGCGGAGGCGATCAGGCCGAGGAAGATGCCGATCTTGAGGCTGACGTCGACCTCGTCGGGAAGATTGCTCGGAGCGGGCGAATCGATCATGCGGAAGAGCACGAACAGCAGCGCGATCACTCCCGCGGCGAGGACGATGATCCCGACGGGCGTGGGCAGAACTCCCGCGGCCTTGGCGACCGCGACGCCGATCGCGGTCAGCCCGACGAGGAACAGCAGGATGTCGATGGCGCTGAAGGTCTCCCAGGCGCTGGCGGACTCGCTGAAGGAGCGCCCGCGCAGCTCGACCGACACCCCGAACCAGGGCAGAAACAGGAAGATGATCAGCGCCAAACCGCTGCCTGCGGCGATCATGGCGCCGGTGCTGACCTTTGAAGCGTCCATAGTTTCGACCTTTCAAATCCGGGGTGCCGTGCAGTGAATCATGGAACGGCTGATACCACCGGGCACGTGATCAGGCCACGGGGCGCAGGTGCCTCAGCGGCCGTCCGTCACGCAGCTCGCGGACGACCGCCTGCACGAGCCCGTCGTCGTCGACGCGGCGACCGTCGGTGACGGCGGCGACGGTTGCGCGCTTGCGCTCGATCAGGGCGGCCATCGTCTCGTCGATCGTCTCGGCGGCCAGCAGGTACCAGGCGGTCACCGCATCGTGCTGGCCGATCCGGTGGCAGCGGTCCTCGGCCTGGTCGTGGATCGCGGGCGTCCACTCGAGCTCCAGGAAGGCCACGTTGGATGCGCGCGTCAGCGTGATGCCCTGGGCGGCGACGCGGGTCGCGCCGACGAGCAGCTGCGGTCCATCGCCGGCCTGAAAGGCGCGAACAGCCTCGTCGCGCGCGTCGAGGCTGTCGCGGCCAAGCAGGTGAACCGCATCGGGGAAGCGCGCGAGCACGGCCTCCTGGACCTCGATGTGTCGCGCGAAGACCACGAGCGGCTCGCCGGACTCCAGGAAGTCGGCGATCCACATGATCGCCGCCGCGAGCTTGCCGCGTGCGGCCAGGCGCTGCAGCGTGCCGAGCTGCGCGAGGCGCTCGGCGCGCAGCGTCGCGGCGATGCGCGCGTTGAGCTCGGACAGATCGAGCGGCTGCGTGCGCAGCCATGCGATCACGTCGTCCTCCGCCAGGCGGTACTCGCGCTCGTTGGCCAGCGCGACCGGCACGACGACCTGGCGCTTGGCCGGCAGCTGTGGCAGGACCTCGGACTTCAGGCGCCGCACGAAGCAACTGCGGCGCAGGTGCCAATGCAGCCGCTCCTCCGACAACTCGCCGCGGAAGCGGCGCGCGAACTGCGCGCCGGATCCGAACTCCTCCAGGCGCCCGATCACGCGCAGCTGGCTGACGAGCTCGTCGGCGCGGTTGAGCACGGGCGTGCCGCTCAGCGCGAGGCGCAGCCCGTCGGGCACGACGCTCTCGGCGAGCCGGCGCACCGCTCGCGTGCGCTTGGCCTGCGGGTTCTTGACGTAGTGCGACTCGTCGACGACGAGCGCCCGCGGTCCGATCCGCGTGAGCGCCGCACGGTGGGCGGCGACGTTCTCGTAGTTGAGGATCGTGATGTCGGCCTGCAGCGCGACCGCCGAGCGGCCCTCGAGCACCGCGACGCTGCGGTGCGCCAGCCAGCGCCGGGTCTCGCGCTCCCAGTTGAGCTTCAGCGAGGCCGGGCAGACGACGATCGCCGGAAAGGCGCCGTCGGCCTCCAGCGTGGCGAGCGCCTCGACGGTCTTGCCGAGGCCCTGCTCGTCGGCGATGAACGTGCGGCGAGCGTCGAGTGCGTAGCGCACGCCCGCCCATTGAAACGGCGCCAGCTCGCCTCCCAGCACGGCGGCCACCTCGCCGATCGGCTCGCCGCCGATCGCGCGCGAGCAGCGGATCGTCTCTCGCGCCGCGTCGTGCTCGGCGCGCAGCGCGTCGAGCACGTAGGCGCCGGGTCCGTCGATCGCGACATCGTGGCGCGCCAGGAAGGCATCGAGCGGCTCGACCACCCATGGATCCACAGGCAGCGTGCGGCTGCGCTCGTCGGCGCCCGGCAGCTTGCCGAAGGCGCGCCCGACGTCCGGATCCCAGAGCACGTCGAGGCGCAGTCGCTCGCCGTCGAACGTGCGCGCGGCGGTCAGCCTCGCCGGCGGCGGCTGCTCGCCGCACAGCAGCGACACGACACAGCGCCGTGCGCCGGAATCCAGCCGCGCCGAGGCGCAGCTCTCGTCGGTCAGCGCTGCCGCGCCGGCCCGCGTCAGCGCCACGAGCACGACGCCGTCGTCGCGCACGACTGAACCCTCCTGCAGCGCGTCGGGCAGGTGGCCCGCGCGCGTCGCGAGCGTCCACCATCCGCGCCCGTCATGGCGGCCGGTGCTCACGTTGCCGATCCAGCGCTTGTTCATCCGCGCGAGCCAGGCGTCGACCTCGCTGCTGGCGGTCAGGTCCGGAAAGCGCTCCAGGATGTCGGCGACGTGCACGCCGGCCCAGTCGGTGGCCGGTGCCCACCACTCGCGCGCGTCCCAGTCAAAGCGGCGGTCGGGGATGCCGCGCACGACGGCGACGATGTGCGCGTCGTAAGGGAAGGCGAGTACCACGATCCGCTCGCCGTCGTCGACGTCGCGCAGCTCGACGTTGTGACGGTCCGGGGCGAGCTGCATCGATGCTTCACGGTAGCGCGGCGCCGGACGGGATCGGTGCCCAGCGCAACGGCCATCCGTCCAAGCGTCCACGCCCATTCGCTCGATCCGCGCCGCCTGCCGATAGAACTGCCATGGCCTCTGTGGCAGACCCCGAGCCCGCATTTCGCCCGCGCATGGGACGGTTGCTCGGAGACGTCATCGTCGGCCTCGGCTACTGCGGGCGAGACGTCGTCGAGGAAGCGGTTCACGCCGCGCAGGACAGCGGCCTCCAGCTCGGTCAGGTTCTGCTCGACGCCGGCAAGCTGACCTCCGACGAGCTCGCCATGTGCGTCGCAGAGCGCTTCGGCCTGGAGTACATGAGCCTGCGCGAGTTCGAGCCCGACGCGGCCGCGCTGTATCTCGTCCCGCCAGCCGCGGTACGCCGGCTGGACGCCGTGCCCGTCGGCTTTCGCGACGGGTCGCTGCTCGTGGCGATGGCCAATCCGTCCAACGTGCTCGCGCTCGACGACATGACGATGCTGACCGATCTGCGCGTCGAGCCGATCGTCGTCTCGCGCGAGGATCTCGACGCGCTGCTGACCCGCCTGACCCGTCTCGACGACGAGGTCGTCGAGGACGACGAGGAGGAGGAGGAGCCTGACGCCGTCCTGCGCGAGGGGGCGGACGACTCGCCGACCGTCAAGCTCGTGCGCTCGATCCTCGCCCAGGCGATCGAGCACGGCGCCTCGGACGTGCACTTCAATCCCGACGACGGCGACCTGATGGTCCGCTACCGCATCGACGGGATGATGAGCGACGCGACGCGCATCCCGCGCAAGCAGGCCGCGCGCGTGATCTCGCGCATCAAGATCCTCAGCGACCTGGACATCTCCGAGCGCCGCCTGCCGCAGGATGGCCGCACAAGCCTCACGGTCGGAGGGCGTCGGATCGACATCCGCGTCACGATTGTGCCGCTCGTCGCCGGCGAGTCGGCCGTGCTGCGCGTACTCGATCCCGGCGATGGGCCGATGTCCTTCGGTCAGATCGGGATGAGCGCCGCGAACCGCGCCACCGTCGAGGCCGCGCTGGCACGCTCACACGGGGCGATCCTCGCGACCGGGCCCACCGGCTCTGGCAAGTCGACCTCGCTGTACGCCGCCGTCGCGATCGTCGCCGCGCCCGAGAAGACGCTGATGACGATCGAGGATCCGGTCGAGTACCGCCTGTCGGGCGTCAAGCAGATGCAGGTCAACGAGCGCGCCGGGCTGACCTTCGCCACCGGGCTGCGCTCGATCGTGCGCGCGGACCCGGACATCATCATGGTCGGCGAGATGCGCGATCGCGAGAGCGCGCGAATCGCAATCGAGTCGGCGCTGACCGGCCACCTCGTGATGTCGACGCTGCACACCAACAGCGCGCCTGCCGCTGCCGCGCGCCTCGTCGACATGGGCGTCGAGCCCTACCTCGTCGCCTCCGCCGTCGAATGCGTCATCGCCCAGCGCCTCGCCCGGCGCCTATGCGCGAGCTGCAAGAAGCCGACCTCGGTTCCCGGAGCGGTCGTCGGCGTCGGCGACGTGACCGTCGAGGTCTTCGACGCGGTCGGATGCCCGCGCTGCCGCCAGCAGGGCTACCGCGGCCGGCTCGGGCTGTTCGAGGTCATGACCGTCAACGATGAGATCCGCTCGCTGATCGTGCAGCGTGCGCCCGCGGGGGAGATCGCGCGCCTCGCCATCTCCCAGGGGATGCTCACGCTTCACGACGACGGGCTTGCGAAGGTCCGCGCCGGAGATACCTCGCTCGCCGAAGTCGCCCGCGTGACTGGCTGAGCCGGCCGGTAGGGTCGGCGCCCGTGCCCGCCGACTTCCTGCCCCTGCCCGACCGTCCCGCGAAGCCACGCGAGACGGGGTTGACGCACGTCATCGACACGGGGCTGACCACGGGCGAGGTCGACGGCCTGCTACGTCAGGCGGCCGACCACATCGACACGGTGCGCCTCGGCTGGGGCTCGGCCTACGTCACCGCGGATCTCGCTGCCAAGCTCGAGGCCTATCACGCGCATGACATTCCCGTCCTGCTCGGCGGGACGCTGACCGAGCTCGCCTGGCGCCACACGCGCGTCGACGAGCTGTGCGACTGGCTCGAGGAGCTTCAGATCACGAGCATCGAGGTGTCCAGCGGCGTCGTGCCGATCCCCGACGCCGACAAGCTTGCGCTGATCGAGCGGCTCGCGTCGCGCTTCACCGTCTACGCGGAGGTCGGAGAGAAGGACCCCGACGCACTGCTGGCGCCCTATCGCTGGGTGGCGCTGATCCGCGACGCGCTCGAGGCGGGAGCGGCGATGGTCGTCTGCGAGGGCCGCGCAACCGGCACCGCCGGCCTGTACCGGCGCGACGGCGAGCCGCGCACCGGCCTGATCGACGAGATCGTCCACGAGCTCGACCGCTCGAAGCTGATCTTCGAGGCGCCGCTCAAGCCCCAGCAGGTGTGGCTGATCGAGCGCTTCGGCTCGGACGTCAACCTCGGCAACGTGCCGCCGGGCGAAGTGCTCTCGCTGGAGACGCTGCGGCTCGGACTGCGCGCCGACACGCTCGAGCGCTTTCACGGCGCCTGATGGCGGTCCTGCTCACCGGCGTCGGCAAGCGCTACGACATCGTCAGCGCGTTCTGCGAGCACGGCTTCACGATCGCCGCCGATCCCAATCCGCTCGCGCCGGCGCGCTACGCCGCGGACCTCACCGTCACACCGCCGCGCATCGACGACCCCGGCTACGTGCCGTTCCTGCAGCAGGTCGCAGCCGAGCACGACGTGCGCGCGGTCATCCCGCTGACCGACCTCGACATCGAGGTGCTGGCCGCGGCCGGTGACAGCCTGCCGGGCTTCGTCCCGTCCGTCGAGACAGCGCGCGCGACGTTCGACAAGTACGAGACGCACCACCTGTTGCTCGGCCACGGTCTGCCGAGCCCGCCAACGTGCCTGCCGGGCGACGAACCGGATTCCTTTCCGGTGATGATCAAGCCGCGCCGCGGCTCGGGTGCGCGCTCGATCCATCCCGCCGCCGATCGCGCCGAGATGGAGTTCTTCATCGGCTACGTCAAGGAGCCGGTGATGGTGCAGCGGCTGATGGGCGGCCCGGAGTTCTCGATCGACCTGCTGTGCGATCTCGACGGGCGCTGCCTGAACGCGATCCCGCGCACGATGATCGAGTCGCGCGGGGGCGAGTCGATCAAGGGGACCGTCATCTACGACGAGGAGCTGATCGAGCTCGGCCGCGCGGTCGCCGAGGCGATCGGCGTGCGCGGTCCGTGCACCGTGCAGGCGTTCCGCGACCCCGAGATCGGGCTCGGCATCACGGACGTCAACACGCGCTTCGGCGGCGCCTTCCCCGCGCCGATGTACGCGGCGCGGCCGGGGCGCACGTACCCGGAGCTGATCGTGCGGATGGCCGCCGGCGAGCAGATCGAGCCGCACGTCGGTGACTTCGCCCACGGCCACACCTTCACACGCTACTTCTGGCAGCTCGAGCTCGACGCGGGGCTGCGCCCGACCGGCCGTGACATCGTCGCCGCCGGACCGCGCGCGCCACGGGTCCAGGGTTCTAGATGACGCGTGGCATCAACACCTGTGGCAGCTACCGCGCAGGCGGAACGATGCGCAGGATGCGATCGTCGCCGCTGCGCGGGGAGCCCCGCCCGTCGCGGTTGTTCGTCAGGACGAAGAGCGAGCCGTCGCGCGCCTCGACGACGGTTCGCAGCCGCCCGAAGCGATCGCGGAACAGCGCCTGGTTGAGCGTGACGCTCCGTCCCTTCAGACGCACGCGGCGCAGCTGCCTGCCGAGCAGCGCGGCGAACAGGTAGTCGCCACTCCACGTCGATCCCGGGAGGGTGACGAACGTCGCCCCCGACGGGGCGATGGTGGTCGGGTAGATGACCAGCGGGGCCTTGAAGCCGCCATGATCGCGACCGCGCGCCTCGGGCCAGCCGTAGTTGCCGCCGCGCGTCACGAGGTTCACCTCGTCGTCGCCGTCGGGCCCGTGCTCGGTGGAGATCAGGCGCTTGGTCTTCGGCTGCCAGGCGAAACCCTGGGCGTTGCGGTGCCCGCGCGAGAAGATCTCGGGCGTTCCGCCGCTGCCCCGGTACTCGCTCGCATCGAGGCGCAGGTACTTGCCGTTGAGGCTCTGCGGGTCCTGCGCGAGCTCGGGCCGGCCGGCGTCTCCGGTCGCGATGTACAGCCGGCCGTCGGGGCCGAACCGGATGCGCCCGCTGTCGTGGATCGGGCCGGCCTCGATGCCGTCGAGGATCGTTGCATCGCGCCGCAGCCGGGTGCCCTGCAGGCGGTAGCGCGCGAGCTTCATCCCCGACGCCGTCGTGAAGTAGAAGTAGACGAAGTCGTTGTCCTGGCCGAAGCGAGGATCGATCGCCACGCCAAGCAGGCCGCCCTCACCTTGCGCGGAGACCGCGATCCGCGCGAGCGGCGCGCCGCGCAGCTTCCGGCCCGCCGAGAGCAGGCGCACGCGGCCGGGTCGCTCGGTCACAAGCGCGCGTCCGTCGGGCAGGAACGCGAGGTCCCATGGCACGTTGAGTCCCCTGGCGACCGTGCTCACCTGCGGGCCGTTGCGCGAGCGTGCGAGCCGGGGAGTCCGGGGAGCGGGGCCGGCGGACGTCGTCGCCGTACTCGTCTGAGTCTCGGAGGGTGCCGCTCGCTCAGTCTGCCCGGTGGTGCGTTCATCGGCGTTCGCTTCGCCATCCTCGCTGTCGGAGCACCCCACCGCGGTGAGCGCCGGCAGAACGGCGGTCACGGCAAGCAGAGCGCGAAATCGTTGTCTGGTGACCATGCTGCTTGGACTACCCCACGGGGCGCTTCCTGATCTGACGATTGCATGAACGAGCCAAGCCGACGTAAGCGAAACGAAAGCGGCTTCCGCTTGCATTGCGTGAATGTCAAAGCGCATCGCATGCTTTGCCCTGCTCGCTGTTGCCGGCTGTGGCGGCGGCTCGGATGGCGAGTTGCCGCCGGCCGCGGAGCCGGCTGCTTCGCCCCCGCTCGCCAGGCCGGCGGCGGGCACGGTCCTCCGCGTGGGCGATTCGCCCGAGGGCCTGGCCTTCGACGAGCGAACGGGCCTGCTCGCCGTGGGCCTGCGCAATCCGGATCGGCTTGCGCTCGTGGACGGCGCCAGCGGCCGAGTGGTGCGCAACGTATCCCTGCCCGAGTCGCCGCGCCACCTGCGCATGGCGGGTCCAGGCGGTCCCGTGCTCGTACCGGCCGAGCGCGCGAACGAGATCGCGCAGGTGTCGTTGCCGGACGGCAAGCTGACGCGGACACGCGTCGGGCGCTTCCCTCACGACGCCGCCGCGGCCGGCGGACGGATCTTCGTCGGCGACGAGTTCGCAGACAGCGTGTCGGTCGTGCAGGACGGACGGCGCACCCGCACGCTCGACGCGCCCGTCCAGCCGGGTGGCGTCGTCGCCAGCCCCGACGGGCGCTCCGTGGCGGTCGTCGGCGTGCGCGAGCGGGCGCTCGAGCTCTACGACGCCCGCACCCTCAGGTCGCTTGGCAAGGTGGGCGCCGGCAACGGGCCCACGCACATCGAGGCCACGAACCGTGGCTTCTTCGTGGTCGACACGCGCGGCGGAGCCCTGATCGAGCTGAGGCGCAACCCGTTGCGCGTGCACGGTCGCGTCGCGCTCCCCGGCGCTCCCTACGGGCTTGCTCGCAGCCGCGTCCGCGATCGCTTCTGGGTGACGCTCACCGAGCGCAATCAGGTCGCTGAGGTAACGCCCGAACGCGTGCGGCGGACGTTTCCCACCGTGAGACAGCCCAACAGCGTCGCCGTCGACCGGCGCAGCGGGCGCGTCTTCGTCGCCAGCCGCACCGAGGGCACACTGCAGTTCTTTGACCCGTGACGGTTTGCTTACGCAGGGCCGGCCACAGGCTTGCGTCGATCCCTGCCGGGTAGGAGCCAGACATGATCGTCAAAGGAGTATCCGCAGGTTTGATCGGAGTCGCGGCGATGACCGCGGCACAGGCAGCAGAAATGCGCATCACCGGACGCCGGGCGTCGATGGTGCCCGGTCACGTCGCCTCGAAATTGTTCGGACTGCATCCCAAGGACGACGAGGCGCTCGCCAAGATCTCGATTCGCATGCACTGGGCCCACGGGATGACCCAGGGTCTATTGCGCGCGGCGATCGGCCGTCTCGGCCTCCGCGGTCCGGCGGCCGCCGGCGCGCACCTCGCGCTGATGTGGCCGGGCGACGCGATCCTCTACAAGGTCCTCGGGATCTCACCGTGGCCGTGGAAGTGGAGCGCTGAGGAGCTGGCGCCCGACCTCCTGCACAAGGGTCTGTACGTGGTGGCGACCAGCGCCGCGTACGACCGCATGACGCGATGAGCAGCGAGATCACCCCCCTCGGCGCGGTCGCACGTGGCGTCGCCGCCGGCGTCGTCGGTACGGCGATGATGACCATCAGCCAGGAGCTCGTCGCGAGGCTTCAGTCCACAGATGACGAGCAGGAGCAGGGCGCTGAGCAGCAGGCGCCGCAGGATCCGTGGGAGCAGGCCTCGATGCCCGCCCAGGTCGGCCGGCGCATCAGCGAAGGCATCTTTCACAAGGAGGTCTCCCCGGATCTGATCCCGGTGCTGACGCACGCGATGCACTGGGCCTACGGGACGAGCTTCGGTGTCGTCTACGGGGTCATCCAGGGCAGCGTCCCGAGCAGGCCGCTGCGCCACGGCCTGCTCTTCGGCCCGGCCGTCATGGCGATGTCCTACCTGCAGCTCGTGCCAATGGGCATCTACGAGCCGCCGTGGAAGTACTCCGCCAAGGATCTCGGAACCGAGCTCGGCTTCCACCTCGCCTACGGGCTCGGCGTCGCCGGCGGCTACCGCGCGATCGCCGGAGGCTCGGCGTGAGCCAGAACGTCAGCGACCACCTGCTCGAACGCCTCGCTCGAGTTCGTGCAGGTCCGCCATGAATCTTTCCTCAAGTCACTTTGATGTCATCGCCCCGTCCGAGGCGTGCGATCGAGCGTCTGAGCGCGCAGCGCGAACCTACCCGGCCTTACCTCAAGGCATTTGGAACCGGTGACCACGCGACCAGCCCCGTGGTCCAGGTGCATCGCGACGCGCTGGCGGGTGGATCCCGCTGCTCGGCGACGCGCTCGTCGGCCTGACCAGCTTCGCGGTCGGTGCGTCGCCTGGCTGAGCGGAATCGTTCTGTGACGCTCAGATGACCGAGGGCACTGCGCGGGCGGTGAGCAGGACGCCCAGCCCGATGATGAGCACTGCGGAGATCGCCGGCGCGGTGGCGAGTGCATGGGCGGCACGGCCACCGGGCCGGAGTCGTCCGCCAAAACCGCGTGCGCATACGACGGCGATCCCGAGGGCGGTGAGCGTTGCCGCCAGCCCGAGGCTGAAGACGACGATCAGCAACAGTCCGAGCGCGATCTCGTGCTGTGAGATGGCGCCCAGCAGGACGACGAGCGCCGAGGGACAGGGGATCAGTCCGGCGGCCGCGCCTGCCGCGATCAGCGCGCGTGGCCGGAGGGACTCGGGCGCGTGGTGATGGTGGCCGTGCTGTTCGTGCTCGTGCTCGTGCTCGTGGGCGTGGGCGTGCTCGTGGGCGTGGGCGTGGCCATGCTCGTGCTCGTGCTTACCGTCGGCTTCGTCATGGCCGTGCTGGACGTGATCGCCCCGGCGGCCGCGAAGCCGAGCGCGCAGGACCATCGCGCCGACGAGCAGCACCAGCAGGCCCGCCGTGAGGTTCAGCCACGGATACAGGTCCTCGGGCAGCAGGTACTGCGACAGCGCGAGCGTCACGACTCCAAGCGTGAAGACGCCGATCGTGTGCGTGACGGTCACCGTGGCGCCGAGCATCACGGCGTGGCGCGCGGTGCCGCGCGCACCGACGAGGTATGCGGCGACCATCGCCTTGCCGTGACCGGGGGAGAGCGCGTGCAGTGCCCCCCAGCCGAACGCGGCCAGCAGCAACAGGATCAGGGTGCCCTTGCCGGCGGCGGCGTCCTCGAAGAGGCCGGCGAATCCGTCGTTCGTCCGGCCGCCTCTGCTGACGACGCCGCTGCCGTCCGCCCGCGGCGCGATCAGGCTTCCCTCCCCGGGACGCACGGTCAGCGTGATCGAGCGCTGGTCGGCGGGGCTGTCGAGCAGCGTGGCGGGGTAGCTGCGAAGCCGCCGCGTCGGTTCGCTGGCGGGCAGATTCGATCGTGTGGCCGTGCCCTTGCCGGCGGCAGGGATGATCGAGCGCCAGCCGACACGCCCGCCAAACGTCGTGTCGCGGACGATGACCTGTCTGGCATCGCGGACGGTGGCGCTCAGAAGCAGCTCCACACGCGTGGTGCGCAGCCCGCCCTGACCCTGGGGAAACGAGATCTTTCCCGGTGACGAAGGCGCCAGCGCGACGGCCTTGCCGTCGACACGCAACTGCAGGCCGCGCTGCGCCTCGTCGCGCTTGGCGGACAGGACGTCGGCGGGTGCCCGTCCGCGCTCCTGGAATGTTGGGATCTCGGCCTGGTCGAGGATCCAGAGCACCTTCACGCGATCGCTCGAAACGCTGACGATCGAGAGGCGGTTCACCGTGAAGTTGCCCAGTGGATGCGCGTCGGCACCGGCGGGTGCGAGCAGCGCGGCGCCGAGGACCGCGGCGAGGGTCGCAAGGGGCGTGCGGATCCACCGGCGGCGAGCGATCACAGTGACCTCAGCGCTTGACGTGCTCGGAGCGCATGCAGTGCGCTGAGCTGGGCGTCGGCGGCCAGCGCGCGCCGCAGCAGGCGCGTCGCGAGGGCGCGCTGCCCGGCCGCGCGGGCGCTCGTGCCCGCGTGGTAGAGAAAGCTCGCGTCGCGCGACCCCAGGCGCAGAGCCCGGCGTCCCCACGCAAGACCCTGCCGCGGCCGTCCGGCTCGCGTCAGCGCCCAGCCGAGTGCATCCGCCGAGCGAACGCTGGGCGCGCTGCGCCAAGCCGCCCGAGCGAGCGAGAGCGCGCGCTCGCGGTCGCCGTGGTCGGCTTCGAATATCGCCAGCTCGACGTCGGTGTTGACGCCTGCGCGCCCCAGCAGCCGCTGCTGCACGCGTACGAGATCGAACGTGCGGCGAGCAGCGGCGCTGCGCCCGGCTGCGAGCTCGGTCTCGCCGAGCAGCACGACGTACTCCGGCAGCGGCAGCCGCGCGACGACCGTCCGCAGGCGCCCAATCGCGTCGGTGAGGCGCCCGGCAGCCGCGTCGGCTCGTGCGAGCCCGGCGAGGGCGGGAACGTAGCCGGGGGCACGCGCGAGCGCCGCGCGGTACTCCCGACGCGCAGCTGCGCGCCGGTCGCGGGCGAGCTCGAGGTTGCCCAGCAGCGTTCGGACGTAGGCGACGTTCTCGTCTGCCTCGCCGCCGGCCGTCAGCGCCCGTTTCAGTGCATCGCGCGCTCCGGCCAGATCGCCGTGCAGCTCACGAAAGTAGGAGACGCGCGCGTAGGCGTCGAGGTTGGGCCTGAGATCGACCATGCGCTGCAACGTCCTGCCGGCGGCGTTGTAGCGCCCCAGCTCGACGTTGGCGTCGACGACCACGGCGAAGGACTTGACGACCTCGGGTGCCAGCTTGCGCGCGCGCAGGCCGTCGCGCAGCGCTCCGCGGAAGTCGTGACGGGCGAGGCGCAGCACGCCGCGCGCGGTGTGCGCCCCGGCGTCGGACGGATTGCGCGCCAGGGCGCCGGCGATCGCCCGGCCGGCCCGTAGGTTGTAGCTCACGTCGCCCGTCTCGCGCGCCCGTTGCGAAAGCGCCGATCCCAGCGCGACGAGCGTCGCGGAGTCGCCAGGCTTGGCGCGAACGGCGGCTTCGAGCCGTGCGACGCGCTGCTGTGTCGAACCCGGGCCGCCGGTCAGAGCGGCCACGGGCAGCGCGTTGGCGCGTGCTCCCGGCCGCTGCTGTTCCGAGTCCACCGTGAATGCCAGCACGACGAGGGTCACAGCGAAGGCGCCGGCGCAGACGATGGGAAGCGCGCGCATGGTCTGAAGGGGTTTCGTGCCGGCCGGCCGGGGTGAGCGGTGCAATTGGCCATTCGCTCATCCCGGCCGGGTAGGACCGATGCTCAGGACGGGTTTTCCGCCGCGGTCGGGGGATGTGGTGGCGTCTGGAGGTCCTCGGTCGGAGAGCCACCGATCTCGTTCTTCAGCGACGGTACGTAGGGGAACGTCGAGCCGAACGGCTGGTCGTTGGCGTCGGTGCCATCGCCGAGCGGCAGCTTCTTGCCGCCCTGGTCGGGCGCCACGAGATAGCCACCGACGACGCGCAGCTGGATGTCCACGACATCGTCAGCGAGCCGCCTGCCGTTGGGGAACCCGGCGCTGTCGCCACCGATGACGCCGAAGCGGTTCTCGGTTGCGGACGGCGGTACGCCCATGTTCAGCTTCAGCGTGTCCGCCGCTGCGGGGTTCTTGGAGATCTGGTTCACACCAGGTATGCCCGTGAACAGCGCCTGCACGATGTCGGTGCGGTTCTTCTCCTTGACGCCGAGAGCCAGCAGCTGGTTGAACGCACCGGCCAGGAACGGATTGAGCGCGAACCTGCCGAAGTTCTTCAGGTCGCCCGATGGCTGGGTGCGGTTGTACTTGTCCTTCAGCGTCGCGGGAACGAACAGCTCGTTGACGAGCGGGTTTGCGAGACGGCTGACCTGCACCCACTTGCTGCGCCGCGCAGTCCGAGCGTCCCGGCTCTTGCCCGCGCTGTTGTTGGTCACTTGCAGGCTCTGGCGCTCGGTGGACGCCCACACCCCGACAGTGGCGTTGGATGCCGTCGGACCAGAGACCGCTTTACGGTTGCGGGTCACGCGCGCCTCGGGGACCTGCAGCACGACCGTCTGCACGCCGTAGCCGGCGATCGTGTCGATCCCGCCGCCCATGTTGCCGGTCCCCGCGCCCTCGAGGTTGATCGAGTCAAAGACGCGGTCCAGCGTGATAAAGAACGCGTCGTCGCGCTGACCGGCGAAGACCTTGCCGCCGCCGGGCAGCGACTTGATGGCCTGGTTTGCGAGCCCTTCGTAGTCGGGCATCGTCTTGCGGCCGACGTTGCTCGGCGCCACGCGGAACTTGCGGCCCAGCGTTCGAGCGGACGTGCGCTTCCCGCGGCGGTTGTAGGTCTCGCGGATGACCTTGTAGGACTCCTTCTGAAACAGCCGCGGGCTGTTGAGGCTCGTGACGGGCGTCAGCGAGTGCAGATAGTTCTTTTTGTTGAACTTCGTGCGGAAGTCAAAGCGGTAGCGGACGTCGTAATCGCCGTCGCCGGTGTTGTCGATATTGATGTAGTACCGCGCCCGATCGTCGAAGCGATAGAAGTTCGGTCCCCCGGCCGGGTCCTCGAAGGGAACCCAGTTCGCCACCACCGTCAATGACCCCGGCGCGTCCTTGGCGGTGAAGGCGAACACATCGGTGTCGTCGGCCGTTGGATCAGTCGACGTCAGCGGCGCTTCACGGTGACTCGAGCCTGAACCGGCAGTCACCACAACGGCGGCTGCAGCCAACGAGGCGAGCACTGCCCCGAGCAGCAGATGGATCTTGCGCATTTTCGCTCCTTAGTAGAGGATCTGGCGAGCCGCAGCTACATGTACTTCCTGCTACCAGGCTGAGCGCACGGACGGATCAGAAGTTGGCGCCACATCGTCCATGGATTCGCAAGGCGCTGGGCCGGCGGCGAGATCGTCGACCGTTACGCCAGCGCCGGGTCCAGCGGTGGCGGGGCGGTGTCGCCGCCGCCTGCCACGAGCCGCGCGTAGCGCCCGCCGGCGTCCAGCAACTCGTCGTGCGTGCCGCGCTCGGCGAGCCGGCCGCCGTCGAGCACGACGATCTCGTCGGCGTCGCGGACGGTCGACAGGCGGTGCGCGATTGCAATCGTCGTGCGGCCCTCGGCAAGCTGGTCGAGCGCCTCCTGCACCGCACGCTCGGTCTCGGAGTCCAGCGCGCTCGTGGCCTCGTCGAGGACGAGTACGGGCGGGTTGCGCAGGATCGTGCGCGCGATCGCGATGCGCTGCTTCTCGCCGCCGGAGAAGCGGTAGCCGCGCTCGCCGACGACCGTGTCGTAGCCGTCGGGCAGCGCGGCGATCAGGTCGTGGATGCGCGCCGCGCGCGCCGCCGCGACGAGCTCCTCGTCGCCGGCGCCGGGCCTGGCGAAGCGCAGGTTGTCGGCGACCGTCGCGTGGAAGAGGTAGGTCTCCTGGGAGACGAGGCCGACCGTCCGCGCCAGCGAGGCAAACGAGAGGTCGCGCACGTCGACACCGTCGATCGCCAGGCGCCCGCCGGTGACGTCGTACAGCCGCGCGACGAGGTACCCGAGCGTCGTCTTGCCCGAGCCGGTCTCGCCGACGATCGCGACCTTCGAGCCCGGCGCGACGACGAGATCGACGCCGTCGAGCGTCTGCGGACCATTCTCCTCGTAGCGAAACGAGACGTCCTCGAAGCTCACCTCGCCGCGCACGCCGTCCGGATCGAGATCGACGGCGCCGGGCCGCTCGGAGATATCGACCGGCAGGTCGAGGTATTCGAAGATGCGATCGAACAGCGCGCGCGAGGTCTGGATGTCGACGGCGACATTGAGCAGCGAGCCGATCGGAAACAGCAGCCGTGTCTGCAGCGTCGTGAAGGCGACGACCGTGCCGATCGTGATCGCCGATGAGCCGTTGGCGATCGCCATGCCGGCGAACAGGTACACGAGGGCCGGCATGATCGCGAAGCTCATCTGCACCGACGCCATCCGCCAGCGCCCGGCCATGCGCGACTGGACCTCGAGGTCGGCCAGGTTCTCCGACTCGCTGGCAAAGCGCTGGGCGAGCTCGTCCGAGCGCCCCATCGTCTTGCCCAGCAGCACGCCCGAGACCGACAGCGACTCCTCGACGAGCGCGCTCATGTCGGCCATCCGGCCCTGGCGCTTGGCCGTGATCTTCTTGCGCTCCTTGCCGACGCGGCGCGTCAGCCAGACGAAGAACGGCAGCAGGGCGAGGCTGAAGACCGCCAGGCGCCAGTCGAGCAGGAGCATCGCGACGACGGTCGCGATCACCGTCGTCAGGTTGGAGACAATCGACGTCGCAGTGCTCGTGACGATGTTCTGCACGCCGCCGATGTCGTTGGCGATGCGCGACTGCACCTCGCCGGTGCGGGTGCGCGTGAAGAAGGCGAGCGAGAGGCGCTGCAGGTGGCGGTAGACGGCCGCGCGCAGGTCGTGCATGACGCGCTGGCCGACGACGTTCGAGAGCCACGTCTGTGCGACACCGAGCGCACCCGTTGCGATCGAGATCGCGATCATCGCGCCGACGAGCCACGCCAGGAGCTCGGTGTCGTCGCGCGGGATCGCCGTGTCGAGCACCTCGCGCAACAGAAACGGCGTGACCATCCCGAGGCTCGCCGACAGCGCGATCAGCGCAAGCACCGCCGTCAGCCGCCTGCGATAGGGAGCGAACAGGCGAGCGATGCGGCGGGTTTGAGCTGAGAACACTTCGACGCAGTCTAGTTCGTTGCGTGTGCAACTACAAGACATGGCACCCGGCTCAACCGCGCCGCTTGAGAGGATGGCGCGGTGAGTACGGCGCCTCCCGACCGATCGCGTCGCATGACGGCGGTGATGCGCGAGGAGGAGACGGTCACCCCGTTGGAGCTGTTCTTCGACCTCGTCTTCGTGCTCGCGCTGACGCAGTGCACAGCGCTGATGGCCGCTGACCCCACCTGGTCGGGGCTCGCCAACGGGCTGCTCGTGCTCGGCGTGATGTGGTGGTCGTGGGTCGGCTACACGTGGCTGACGAGCGTCGTCGACCCCGAGGAGGGGGCCGTCCGGCTCGTGATCTTCGCGGCGATGGCCGCCTTTCTCGTCGCCGGGCTCTGCGTCCCGCGCGCCTTCGAGGATTCCGCGCTGGTCTTCGGACTCGCCTATGGCGCCGTGCGCGGGGCGCACATCGCGCTGTACCTCCTCGCCAGCCGCGACGACCCGGCCTTGCGCAGGTCGACGCTCGGGCTCGCGGTCAGCACCGCGATCAGCGTTGCGCTGATCGTCGCGGCCTCGGGGACCGATGGAACGCTGCAGGGCGCGCTGTGGGCGCTGGCGATCGCGGTCGACACCGCCGGGCCGTACTTCTTCGGCGTGGAGGGCTGGACACTCGTGCCGCGTCACTTTGCCGAGCGCCACGGCCTGATCGTCATCATCGCGCTGGGCGAATCGATCGTCGCGATCGGCGTGGGCGTGACCGGGGCCGTCGACCTCGGTGTCGTCACCGCGGCGGCGCTCGGGACCGTCGTCGCCGCGGCGCTGTGGTGGCTGTACTTCGACGTCGTGGCGCTCGTCGCGACCAAGCGCCTGGGGGAGGCCGCGGCCGGGCGCGAGCGCAACGCGATGGCGCGCGACTCGTACTCCTACCTGCACTTCCCGATGGTCGCGGGCATCGTGCTCGTCGCGCTGGGGATGAAGAAGACGATCGGCGATGTCGAGGATCCGCTGAAGCTCGTGCCGACGGCGGCGCTGCTCGGCGGCACGGCGCTCTATCTGCTCGCGCACGTCGCGATCCGCCTGCGGAACATCGGCACGCTGAACTCACGCCGGCTGTACCTCGCGATCGCCTTGCTGGCGTTCATCCCGCTGGCCTACGAGCTCAAGCTGCCGGCGCTGGGGGCGGTCGCGATCCTGGCCGCCGCGCTCAGCGGTCTGATCGTCTGGGAGACGCACAGCTACGGCGAGGCGCGCGGGCGGCTTCGCAACGAACTGCGCCACGAGCACGAGACGACTGGAGCATCGACATGAGTGACGAGGAGCACGTCGGATCCTGGTTTCCGGTGCCCGCGGAGTCCGAGCTGCCCGAGAAGCTGCGCGGGCTGTTCGCCAAGGCGCGCGAGAACCTCGGCTTCGTGCCGAACGTCTTGCGCGTATGGGCCTACCGGCCGGAGCGCCTGAGCGCGTGGTTCACGCACTTCCGCTCACTGCATGTGCCGAGCGAGAACCTCGACGAGGCCGACCGCGAGATGATCGCCGTCGTCGTCAGCCAGGCCAACGGCTGCCTGTACTGCCTCGTCGCGCACGGCGCCGCGCTGCGCGAGGCGCTCGGCGACCCGGTGCTCGGCGAGCGCATCGCCTTTGACTGGCGGCGGGCTGGGCTGGACGCGCGCCGCAGCTCGATCTGCGCCTACGCGGAGAAGCTCACGCTGACACCGCGCGAGCTCACCGAAGCCGACCTGCACTCGCTGCGCGACGTCGGGTTATCGCTCGAAGAGGCGTGGGATGTTGCCGAGATCGCTGCGATGTACAACCTCACCAACCGTATGGCGATGGCGACGAACATGCTGCCAAACGAGGAGTACGCGCGGCTGGCGCGGTGATCCGGCTCCGCGGTTGACGAACTGCAGCGATGACAAAGAAGGGGAGCGTTGCGGCGTGGGGCTCGCGAGGCCGTGTCGACTTATCGCCGACAGAGCGTGGCGGGCTCAAACGGTCGTTGCTAACGCGAGCCGACGGCGTCGCGCTTCATCGCCCGCGCGTGCTTGACGCGCGTCGTCTGGTCCAGCGCGACCTTGCGCAGCCGCACGATCTTCGGCGTGACCTCGATGCACTCGTCCTCGCGCAGGAACTCGAGCGCCTGGTCAAGCGACAGCAGCCGTGGCGGGACAAGGCGCACGAGCTCGTCGGCGTTGGATGAGCGGTGGTTGGTGAGGTGCTTCTCCTTGACGGCGTTGACGTCAAGGTCCTCGGCGCGGCCGTTCTCGCCGATGATCATGCCCTCGTAGACCTGCTCGCCCGGAGCGATGAAGAGCGTCCCGCGCTCCTGCAGGCCGAACAGCGCGAACGAGGCGGCGGCGCCGCGGCGGTCGGCGACGAGCGCGCCGGTCGGGCGCGTGCGCAGCTCGCCGAACCACGGCTCCCAGCCTTCGAAGACGTGATGCAACAGACCGGTGCCGCGCGTCTCGGTGAGAAACTCCGTGCGAAAGCCGATCAGCCCGCGGGCGGGGACGAGCTGCTCCATCCGCACCCAGCCGGTACCGTGGTTGACGAGCGACTCCATCCGTCCCTTGCGCAGCGCGAGCAGCTGCGTGACGACGCCGACGTAGTCCTCGGGCACGTCGATCGCGACGCGCTCGACGGGCTCGCAGAGCTTGCCGTCGATCTCGCGCGTGAGGACCTGCGGCTTGCCGACGGTCAGCTCGTAGCCCTCGCGGCGCATCAGCTCGACGAGGATCGCGAGCTGCAGCTCGCCGCGGCCCTGTACCTCCCAGGTGTCCGGCCGTTCGGTTGGGTGCACCCGCACCGAGACGTTGCCGATCAGCTCGGCTTCGAGGCGCGTCTGCACCTGGCGGGCGGTGAGCTTCGTGCCGTCCTGACCCGACAACGGCGAGGTGTTGATGCCGAGCG
>Ga0136637_1000017_pt1 | contig 21550 bp, 19 predicted proteins | sample AntDrymUQ8572106_2_FD_105497 | JGI IMG/M metagenome (GOLD analysis project Ga0136637, IMG submission 105497) | Polar desert sand microbial communities from Dry Valleys, Antarctica - metaG UQ857 (21.06) | ecosystem: Environmental > Terrestrial > Soil > Desert | place: Antarctica: Dry Valley... | reverse complement strand
GTACGACGACTGGGATGCGTACTGGCGCGAGGTCGGCGTACCGGAGGACGAGCTGGGCCAGGGTGCGGACAGCATCGTCGACCCGACCGGGGCCGGGCCGCGGATCTGGTTCCAGCAGGTGCCGGAGCCGAAGTCGGTGAAGAACCGGCTGCACCTCGATGTCCGAGCCAGCCGCGGCCGGGCCGACGCACTCCCTGCCCGCCGAGCCGCCATCGACGCACGGGTCACCGAGCTCGTCGCGCTCGGCGCGACCCGCCTCCGTGTCCTGTCGACTGACGGACTGGACCACTACGGCGTGCTCCTCCAGGACCCGGAGGGCAACGAGTTCTGCGTCCACTGAACGACGCCGGCGGGATCAGCGCAGCGGGGCGTCGCTCGCGTTCATCTGCGCCCGCAACGACTCGGTCGCGGTGGACACACGGGTGAAGACCGACACGGGGAACTGCGAGTCGCAGAACTTGTTGCCGGACGAGACGACCCCGACGAGGCGGTCGCGGCTCGCGAGCGGGCCACCTGAGTCGCCGGGGCAGATGCTCCCCTCGCCGTCGTCAGGCGGGAGCCCGCACAGGCGCTCCCGCGGCGACTCCTCAGGCTCCGTGTACGGGAAGCAGCCCTGGAGCTCGGCCAGCACGAGCCTGGTCGTGCGCAGCACCGGGGACCCGGTGGGGTGATTCTCGGTCCGGCCCCAGCCGTAGACCTTGCGAAGCTGCCCGAGCTTGCCCACCTGGTCACGGGGCACGGCCAGCCGCAGCGAGCCGGTGGTCACCTCGGACCGCAGGGTCAGGAGGGCGAGGTCGACGCCAGCGCCGACCTCCTGGTAGTCCGGGTGCACCCAGATGTCGTCCACGCGGACGACCGTCCCTGCATCGGTTCGCAGATCGGTCCGGCCGACCACAACCCGCAGGCTGCCCGACGATCGGTTCACGACGCAGTGCGCGGCGGTGAGGACGAACCGCCCACGCAGCACGGTGCCGCCGCAGAACTGGAAGCCTTCCTCGTCCTCGATCGCCGCGACCCACGGATGATCCTCGGTGGTGCTCCGGTTCCCGTCGTGGATCGCCTGTGCGGGCGGACCGCCGGCGACGAGCGCCGCGGCGCCGAGTGCGATCGCGAATGCCGCCGCGGCGGTCTTGCGGGAACGGGGGTGCGCCATCGCCGGAGCGTACCGATCAGCTCGACGGTGGAGCGAAGGACGCGGCCAGCCGGCGTACGGCGGAGGCACCGTCGGCGTCGAGCGCCGCCCTCACGGTTGGCTGGACAGCTCCGACGCTGGTGGCCCGCACCGCTTCCTTGATCAGCGGAACTGCGGCGGGGGAGACACTGAGCTCGCGGACGCCGAGGCCGATCAGGAGGGCCGCGGAGACGGGATCGGCGGCCAGCTCGCCGCAGACCGCGACCAGGCGGCGGGCACCGGCGGCCTGGCAGACCATCTGGATGAGGCGCAGAACCGCGGGGTCGAGCGGGTCGGCGAGCGCGGCTACGGCTTCGTTCCCGCGCTCGGCGGCCAGCGTGTACTGGGCAAGATCGTTCGTCCCGATGCTGAGGAAGTCCACGTACGGCACGATCGCGCGCGCGTTGAGCGCGAGCGCTGGCACCTCGACCATCACCCCGACCTGGAGTCCGGTGGGCGAATGGCTGCCGACCCTCGCGATCGCCTCGGCCAGCACCGTCCGGGCGCGGACCAGCTCGTCGAGCGTGCTCACCATCGGGAACATCACGCTCACCGGGCTCTCGTGCGCCAAGGCGACGACCGCCGTGAGCTGGTCCCGGAGCAGGCCAGGTTCGGCGAGCGCGAGACGGAGCCCGCGTACGCCGAGGAACGGGTTCGACTCCATCGGCTGGGGCAGGTAGCGCAACGGCTTGTCCCCGCCGACGTCGAGCGTGCGCAGCGTGACCCGCATCCCCTGCGCGGCGTCGACCAGCGCCCGGTACGCGGCGACCTGCTCGTCGACGTCCGGCGCGCGGTCGCGGTCGAGGAACAGGAACTCGGTCCGGACCAGGCCGACACTGTCGGCGCCGTTGGTCACGCCGGCGGCGATCTCCGCCGGCGTCGCGCCGTTGACCCCGACCTGCACGCGCACGCCGTCGAGGGTGCTGGCCGGCTGGCGGGCGACCGCGAGTGCCCGCGCGTAGCTGACCCGGTGGGCTCGCCGGCGGGCGTTGAGGGTCTCGCGGACATCAGCGGGCGGATCGAGGTGGAGCTCACCGGTCGAGCCGTCCAGGGCCACGGTCGTTCCCTCGGCGAGCTGCAGGACGCCGGGGCCGGCACCCACGACCGCCGGGATCCCGCGGGCACGCGCCAGGATCGCGCTGTGCGACGTCGGACCTGCTCCGGCCAGCACGATGCCCTCGATCCTGGCGGGGTCCAGCGCCACCGCCTGGCCCGGCGTCAGGTCGGCCGCGACCAGCACGCCGTCGGCCGGCAGCACCGCCTCCTCCGCGCCGACCAGCTGCCGCAGCACCTGGTCGCCCACGGCGCGGACGTCGACCGAACGAGCACGCAGGTACGGGTCGTCCAGGTCGGCCAGCGCGTCCTCGGTGCGCTGGACCGCGGTCGCGTACGCACGAGCGGCGGAGCGGCCGGTCGCGATGCCGTGGTCCGCGTCGCCGAGGAGCTCCGGGTCGTCGAGCAGCAGGAGATGGGTCTCGAAGATCGCCGCGTCGTCCGCCGAGGTCTGCCTCGCCGTACGGTCACGTTCCGCACGGACCGTTCCGCGGACCTGCGCCACCGCGTCGGCCAGCAGGTCGCGCTCGTCAGGGGCGTCGCCGGCCGGGCCTGCCGGCACGACGATCGGGGCCGTCTGCACCAGGCGAGCCGGGCCGATCGCGATGCCCGGCGATGCGGGCAGCGCCCACCAGGCTGAGGCGGGCGCCGGGCGGGGCGACGAGAGCACCCCGCCGACATCGGATGCGTCGGCCGGCGACGAGGCCGGCGTGGGCTCGTCGAACGCTCGCCGGGCCAGCTCCAGCACGACGCCGACGGCGACGAGCGCGGCGGGGCCGGACGCGCTGACCTCGACCCGATGACCCTGGACCGCCCCGAGGGTGGCCACCCGGCTCAGGCTCGAGGCCGGCACGGACGGCCCGCCCCTCGTGAGGTTCCGCAACGCGACGACGGCGTCGAGCCCGGCCAGCGCCCGCACGAGCCGCGCCGCCGGTCGGGCGTGCAGGCCGTGCCCGTTCGACACCACGAAGACGCCGATCTCCGGCTGCCCGTCCGCCCGGTCGACCAGGCCGACCTCGCGATCGGGCTGGGCGAGCTCGGCCTGGTCAGCCGAGGGAGCACGGGCGCCGGTGGGGGCGGCGACGGGGGAGGAGGGGGCGAGCTGCGCGACCTTGCCATCCAAGGCGGCGACCGCCTCGGCCGCGACGTCAGCCCGTGATGCTCCACCGGCCGCTGCGACAGCTGCGAGAACAAGGCCCTCGACGAGTGGAGCCGGGCAGAGCAGCACCCGCGCGGCGAGCTGCTGGTCGAGCAGCTCGAGCGCGAGCTCAGCGGACAGCACGGCGCTGCCCAGGTCCATGAGCACGACCACCCCGGCCGGGTCGTCCGCGGCCGCGATCGCGTCCCTGATCGCGGCCGCATCAGTGCCGAACGAGCCGTCGTCGAGACCGGCCGCGATCTCGACGCGGACCGGTCGGTCCGCCAACATCTCGCTGGCCAGCGCGACCGCCGCGTCGGCGAGGGCGCGGCTGTGCGAGACGACGACGATCCCGACCAGGCCCACGGCGCTTGGGTGCGATCAGCCGAGCGCGCGAGCGGCGGCGTCGATCAGGAGGGCCGACGACGTCGCACCGGGGTCCTGGTGGCCGATGCTGCGATCGCCGAGGTAGCTCGCCCGCCCCTTGCGGGCGAGCATCGGCGTCGTGGCGTCCCGGCCGTCGTTGGCAGCCTCAGCGGCCGCACCGAGCGCCGCACCGAGATCGTCACCGCGCGAGAGCGCGGCGTCGAGCGCGTCGACGGCCGGCGCCAGCGCGTCGTACATCGTCTTGTCACCAGCAACTGCCTTGCCACGGGCGACGACGCCGTCGAGCCCGGCCCGGAGGGCAGCGGCGAATGCGGTGGCGTCGATCGACTCGTGATCACCAGCCGTGGTGCCGAAGCGCAAGAAGAACGTGCCGAGGAGCGGGCCGCTCGCGCCACCCACCTTGCTCACCAACGTCATCCCGACCAGCTTGAACATCCCACCGACCGTCGTGGGCGGGGTTTCCTCGAGGGCGGCCAGTACCGCCGTCATGCCGCGATCGACGTTCGTCCCGTGATCGGCGTCGCCGATCGCGGAGTCGAGCTGGGTGAGGTGCTGCTTCTCGGTGGCCACGGCTGCCGCGAACTCCCGCAGCCACCTCGTGAGGGCGTCGGCGTCGAGGTCCGGCGCCACCGCTAGACGCCCCAACGCAGGCCCGGCGTGCTGACGGGGGCGTCCCAGAGCCGAAGCAGCTCGTCATCGAGCGCGAGCAGGGTGAGCGAGCAACCAGCCATGTCGAGACTCGTGATGTACGAGCCGACGAGCGACCTGATGACCGTCACCCCGGCCTTGGCGAGCAGCTGGTCGATCTCGTGGTACATGAGGTAGAGCTCGATCTGGGGGGTAGCGCCCATCCCGTTCACGAACGCGAGAACACCGTCGGAGCCGGTGAAGTCGAGGTCGGCGAGCACCGGCTCGACCAGCATCGCCGCGACCTCGCGGGCCGAGGCCACTGGCACGCGCCGCCGTCCTGGCTCGCCGTGGATCCCGATCCCGATCTCCATCTCGTTCTCGGGCAGGTCGAACGTCGGAGTACCGGCGGCCGGGACGGTGCAGGACGTGAGGGCCATGCCCATGCTGCGTCCCTGCTCGTTGACCCGCTGGGCCAGGGCGGCGACATCAGCGATTGAGCGACCGTCCTCCGCGGCTGCGCCGGCGATCTTCTCGACCAGCACGGTGACCCCCACGCCTCGGCGGCCGGCCGTGTAGAGGCTGTCCTGCACGGCGACGTCGTCGTCCGTCACGACGGCGACCACCTCGGTGCCGGTCTCGGCCGAAGCGAGCTCGGCGGCCATCTCGAAGTTCATGACGTCGCCGGTGTAGTTCTTCACGATGTGGAGCACGCCGGCACCGCCGTCCACCGCTTGCGTCGCGGCCAGCATCTGGTCCGGTACAGGTGACGTGAACACCTCGCCGGCGCAGGCGGCGTCGAGCATGCCGCGGCCGACGAAACCGCCGTGCAGCGGCTCGTGGCCGGAGCCGCCGCCGGAGATGATCCCGACCTTTCCCTGGACCGGCGCGTCACCACGGATGACGAGCTTGTGCTCGTGGTCGACCCGGAGCTCTGGATGCGCGGCGGCCACCCCACGCAGCGCCTCGGCGACGAGGTCGGCTGGGTCATTGATCAACTTTTTCACGGCTGCTCCCGGCTGAGCGAGACTGGCTACGGCTGAAGGTCATTCGGTAATGTCGAATCCAGGTGAGATTAACGCTGGCGCCAGCGGCGGCACAAGAGGTCTGGTCCGAGCTGGCCGGGGGCCCGGCCTGCGATCGCGGCGTCTCGAGCGTCTGCGGTCCGGGCACAGCGGGAGGAGCGTCGGGCGAATGCTTGCGAACGACGGATGATCCAGTCGATCGACCGGGCGATCCGGATCCTCAACCTCCTCCAGGGCTCCCGCCGGATGAGCCTGAGCGAGATCGCCGGCCAGCTCGAGCTCCCGCCGTCAACTGTTCACGGCATCCTCAAGACCCTGGTGGTGCACGGGATGGTGGGCCAGGAGGCCGCGGCGGGTCGCTATCGTCTCGGCCCGACGGTGCTGCGCCTGGGCAGCGTGTTCCTGGAGACGCTCGAGCTGCGGGCTCGCGCGCTCGCCTGGTCGGAGGACCTCGCACAGCGCACGGGTTTCGCCGTCCGGGCCGGCGTGCTCTCCCTCGGCGACGTGGTGATCATCCATCACGAGCCCCGGCCGGACGGCACGCGTCAGGTGCCCGAGGTCGGCATCGTGATCCCGGCGCACGTCAGTGCGCTCGGCAAGGCCGTCCTGGCGTACGACCGGGCGGCCGCCGACGAGATGCTCAGCCGGCCCGACGCGCTGTTCGCGATGACCGGCGAGACCGTCACAGACCGGCGTACTTTCCGGCGACGCCTGCGCGAAACGCAGCGCAGCGGCCTGGCCACCGAGGTCGAGGAGGCCGTCCTCGGCGAGTGCAGCGCAGCCGCGCCGATCTTTCAGAGCTGTGGCGAGATCGTGGGCGCGATGGGCATCGTCGTACCTGCCTCGGAGTGGCCGGTCCCGCCCGCTGCTCTCGACGCGCTCCGGGCGGCCGCCCGCGCCGTCTCGCGCGAGCTGGGTGCGGCCACCTGGCCGGCGGCCTCCGGGCCAGGTCTCGGGCCAGCACGCCGCACCCCGGTCGTGATCATTCGCCGACCCTTGGGGTAGGAAAGGGGGGCAGCACCCCGTCCGACCTGGTGTCGCCGGTATGTCGGCGCCCGCACCCGACCGAGAGGACAGCGCACGCATGGCAGCGAAGAAGACCGCCCAGAGGAAGTCGACCACCCCGAGCTACACCGTCCCCGGGATGACGACCAAGGAGGGCGGCGAGATCGCGGCCATCCTGCAGGACCGGCTGAACGCGCTCACCGACCTCCACCTCACGCTCAAGCACGTCCACTGGAACGTCGTCGGCCCGCAGTTCATCGCCGTGCACGAGATGCTCGATCCCCAGGTGGACGCCGTGCGCGCGATGTCCGACGTCCTCGCGGAGCGGATCGCGACGCTCGGAGCATCGCCGGTCGGGACGCCAGGCTCCCTCGTGGCCCAGCGGTCGTGGGACGACTACTCGCTCGGTCGGGCCGGCGCGATCGAGCACCTCGGCGCACTGGACGTGGTCTACACGGGGGTGATCGAGGACCACCGTGAGGCGATCGAGAAGACCGGCGACCCGGACCCCGTCACCGAGGACATCCTGATCGCGCAGTCCGGTCAGCTCGAGCTGTTCCACTGGTTCATCCGGGCTCACCTGGAGGACCCCGGCGGCCACCTCGCCACTGCCTCCGCCTCCACCGAGCGGTCGGCCGCGGCGAAGACCGCGCGGGTCAGCACGCGGTGATTGCTGTGCTCTCCTAGCCGGTGGCCCGAACCCCTGACGGACCGCCGCCGCAGCCGACGGTCCAGCGGCTGCGGATCCGGTACGCGAAGCGAGGACGGCTGCGCTTCTCCAGCCATCGCGACTTCCAGCGCGCGCTCGAGCGAGCGCTGCGACGCGCGGACGTCCCGATCGCGTACTCGGCCGGCTTCACGCCGCATCCGAAGGTGTCGTACGCGAACGCGGCGCCGACCGGCGCGGCCAGCGAGGCCGAGTACCTCGAGATCGGGCTGGCCGAGATGTGCGATCCCGAACGGCTCCGGCTCGCCCTGGACGAGAGCCTGCCGCCGGGCCTGGACATCCTCCAGGTCGTCGAGGCGTCAGGCCTGGCCCTCGCCGAACGCCTGGAGGCCAGCCAGTGGCTGATCGAGATGCCCGGGGTCGAGCCGGCGGTCGCGGACGAGGCGGCGCAGGCGTTTCTCGCCGCGTCGGCGGTCGAGGTCTCGAGGATGACGAAGTCAGGTCTGCGGACCTTCGACGCGCGAGCCGCGGTCCTCCGTCTCAACCCTGGGCGCCAAGAGCTCGAGGGCGCGTTGACGGCGGCCCACCCGGAGCCGTGTGCGATACTCGACGTGGTCGTACGTCATGTCACACCAACCGTACGACCGGATGACGTCCTCACCGGCTTGTGTGCCGTTGCCGACCTCGTGCCGCCGATGCCGGTCCACTTGACCAGGCTCGCGCAGGGGCCGCTCGATCCGCAGACCGGGGACGTCGGGGATCCGCTGAGCGCCTGATCGCGCCGTTCGATCGACGCATCGCCCAGTGCCCTCCCCGCCGTCGCGAGCTCGTCATCCCCACCCACAGGCTTTCCGGCACAACAGATCCAGGCCGGACTTGACACAGTCCCCGTGCGGCGCCGAAACCGGCGCCCGGGGCACGACAGGAGCACCATCCATGCTCGAGACCGAGCAGACGACGAACACCACCGACATCACCACCGACGGCACCGCTCCCGCCAAGAAGACCGCGCGGAAACGGGCCACGAAGAAGGTCACCGGCAACGACACCCCGTCGGCCGGCACCGAGCCGGCGGCTGCTGCGACGGCGAAGAAGGCGACCGCGCGCCGGAGCACTGCGAAGAAGACCGAAGCCGCCCCAGCCAGCACCGGGTCGGCGCCGGTCGACGCGCCCGCGACCGCAGCGGCCGCGTCCGAGACCGCTGCCCCCCCGGTGAAGAAGCCCGCCCGTCGGGCCACCAAGAAGGCGGCGCCGCCGGCCGAATCGCCCTTCGCCGCCACCGAGTCGCCAGAGCCAGCGCCCCGGGTATCCCGCTCAGCTCGTCGCGTCGCTGCCCCGGCGATGCTCTTCCAGGCGCCGGAGCCCGTCGCTGCGCCTCCGGCCGCGACGTCGGAAGCCCCCACCACCGCGACCCGGCGGACCCGTACGCGGTCGGCGTCCAGGACGGCCGGGGCACCGGGGCACGCCGAAGACGTGCCGAGGGCCGCGAGCGTGGACGCTTCCGCCGACGCGTCCACCACCAGTTCCGGCGAGGCGCCCGCCGAGCCGGCACCGACGCGATCCCGTCGCACCCGTTCCAGGTCCGCAGCGGCCGCTGACCCGTCCACCGAGACCGCGCCCAGCACCTCCTCCCGTGATCGCGCGGTCGACGCCGTGGCCGAGGTCGACGTCGCGCCGGGGGATGATCGCGCCGAGACCACCGCCGAGGGCGACCTCGACGGAGCTGCCGAGCCATCCTCCAGCTCGCGTCGGCGTCGTCGGGGCAGCCGAGGCCGGGGCCGCAAGCCCGCGACGTCCGACGACGGCGACAGCGAGACCGCCGACACCACCGATGGCAGCGACGAGGTCGAGGAGCCGTCTGACGACACCGCTGCGGTTGCCCCGACCAGCCGATCGAGTCGGTCGAGGTCCATCTCTCGGTCGGGCGGCTCCAAGCCGGGCCCGGGGACCGAGCCCGACGCCGGGGCGGCCGATGACGACCGGTCCGAGCCTGGGCGCAGCGCCGCGGACGACGGGACCGACGACGACCAGCCGACCGACGAGACCGGCTCGGGCTCGAGCAGCAGCCGCCGCCGGCGTCGCCGTCGCCGCTCAGGTGACACCGCACCCACCCCCTCGCCCGACGACCCGCCGCAGACCGTGGTCAAGGTCCGGGATGCGCGGTCGCCCAGCGACGACGCGGTGGCCGGCGTCGCCGGGTCCACCCGGCTCGAGGCGAAGAAGCAGCGTCGCCGGGACGGCCGGGACCAGGCTCGTCGGCGTACTCCCGTCCTCACCGAGGCCGAGTTCCTGGCCCGCCGCGAGGCCGTCGACCGGGTCATGGTCGTCCGCCAGAACGCCACGCGGACCCAGATCGCCGTGCTCGAGGACGGCGTCCTGGTCGAGCACTACGTCACGCAGTCGAGCCAGACGTCCTACGTCGGCAACGTCTACCTCGGGCGGGTGCAGAACGTGCTGCCCGCGATGGAGGCGGCGTTCGTCGACATCGGCAAGGGCCGCAACGGCGTGCTCTACGCCGGCGAGGTGGCCTGGTCGCGGCTCGGTCTCGAGGGCAAGCCCAAGCGGATCGAGAGCGTGCTGTCCAGCGGCACGCCGGTACTCGTTCAGGTGACCAAGGATCCTGTTGCGCACAAGGGTGCGCGGCTCACCGGCATGGTGAGCCTGCCTGGCCGCTTCCTGGTCTACGCGCCGGGCGGGTCGATGTCGGGGATCAGCCGCAAGCTGCCGGAGAACGAGCGCAACCGCCTGAAGTCGATCGTGAAGAAGGTGTTCCCCGACGAGGCGAGCGTGATCATCCGTACGGCCGCCGAGGGCGCCTCGGAAGAAGAGCTGACCCGCGACGTCAAGCAGCTCGAGTCGCAGTGGAACCAGATCGAGACGAATCTGGCCAAGGCCTCGGCGCCGAGCCAGCTCTACGCGGAGCCCGACCTCGCGATCAAGGTGGTCCGAGACATGTTCAACGAAGACGTCTCCGGCCTCGTGATCTCCGGTGCCGAGGCCTGGGACACCCTGCACACGTACGTCGGCAGCGTCGCTCCCGACCTCCTCGGCCGGGTCACCCGGTGGGAGAGCGACCAGGACGTGTTCGCGGAGTACCGCGTCGACGAGCAGATCGCCAAGGCGCTCGACCGCAAGGTCTGGCTCCCCTCCGGCGGCTCGCTCGTCATCGACCGCACCGAGGCGATGACCGTCGTCGACGTCAACACGGGCAAGTTCACCGGCTCCGGTGGCTCGCTCGAGGAGACCGTGACGAAGAACAACCTCGAGGCGGCGGAGGAGATCGTCCGCCAGATCCGGCTGCGCGATGTCGGCGGCATCATCGTGATCGACTTCATCGACATGGTGCTTGAGCGCAACCGAGACCTCGTGATGCGTCGCCTGGTCGAGTGCCTGGGCCGGGACCGTACTCGGCATCAGGTGGCCGAGGTCACCTCGCTCGGCCTCGTGCAGATGACCCGCAAGCGGGTCGGCGTCGGACTCTTCGAGGCGTTCAGCGAGACCTGTGAGCACTGCCAGGGCCGCGGCGTCCACGTGCACGGCGAGCCGATCGCACAGAAGGCGCAGCGTGACGACGAAGGACAGAACAATCGGCGCGACGAGCCGAGCGGGAAGAAGTCGAAGGGCTCAGGTGGCGCGGGTAAGAGCGGGAAGAAGGGCAAGTCCGCCGAGCCCGGCCCGGACCCGGCGAACGGTCGCAAGGCAACCGAGGTGATCAAGGCGATCGCCGCGGCGGCCAGCCGCGCGCACCTGACGAACGGTGACCGTCCGGCGGACGAGGACGCCGCCGCGGCTGACACCGACACCGAGATCGAGGTCCACCACCTCAGCGCCGACACCGACGCGACGCTCCTCACCGAGGACGTCTCGCCCACCGATCTGAGCCAGACCGACCAACCGTTGGAGCCGTCGACGACGAAGCCCAAGCGCCGCCGGGTCACCCGCCCGGCCGGGGCTCCGGCCTGATCAGCCGCTCTGCCCGGCCGCTGAGCTCCCTCCCCAGCGACCACGGTGCACGACCTGTTCCACGCCGCGTCGGCCGCGCAGCAGCGAGGGCGACGGCTTGTCCACAGCGCGGTAGCCGACGCTGACCACGCCGACCGGCCGGTAGCCGCTGGGGATGTCGAACGCGGACCGCAGGTCGTCGAGGCGGTCTGGCTCGACGCCGAAGAAGCACGCGCCGAGACCTTCGTCCACGGCTGTCAGCAGCATGAGCACTGCGGCCATCCCGGCGTCGACGTCCCAGTACGGGACCGGCCAGCGCGCCTCGTCGCGATCGGTCCAGCCCTTGTCGGGCTCGGCGTACCGGTCGAGATAGGCCTGCTTGTGCGACAGGACGACGACAAGCAGTGGTGCGGTCTGCATCCCGGTGAGCCAGGTGCCTGGTTCTCCTGGTCCCACGCCCGCTCGCCAGAAACGCTCCCGATCGGCTGGTTCCTCGAGCACGAGGAAGGCCCAGCCCTGGCTGAAGCCGGCACTCGGGGCGTGCAGAGCGTTCTCCAGCAGCCGTTCCCGCGCCCGGTCGGGAACCGGCCGGTCAGGGTCGTACCGGCGGACCATCCGGCGGCGGTCGATCGCGTCCTGCAGCTCCATCCGGGCGAGCCTGCCACCTGCAGGCCTGGCACGGGGTTGGCTGGGCCAGACTGACCGGCCCGGGGCGGTTTGACCCGGCAGGCACGAGATCCGTACGCTGGTCAGTCGGTGCGTCTCGGATGCGCCGACCCCCGTACGCCCTCCCACCTGCAGCAGCAGCGTGCGCGGGTTCGGATCTCCAAGCGAGCACCAGCCAGAAACAACGAGAGTGAGGGTCGCGGTGTACGCGATCGTGCGCAGTGGCGGTAGGCAGGAAAAGGTCGCGGTCGGCGACGTGTTCGAGCTCGATCGTGTCCCTGGCGAGCCCGGGTCCTCGTTCGTGCTCCCGGCGCTGCTTCTGGTCGACGGCGACGACGTCACGTCCGATGCGGACGCCCTGACCGAAGTGACGGTCACGGCCGAGGTCGTTGACCACACCAAGGGCCCGAAGATCGTGATCCAGAAGTACAAGAACAAGACGGGTTACAAGAAGCGTCAGGGCCACCGCCAGCGCCTCACCCAGGTGAAGATCACCGGCATCGAGACCGGTGGCTCCAAGTCCAAGTCCAAGTCCTCCTGATCAGCAGCACGAGAAAGCAGGTCGGTCGAGATGGCCCACAAGAAGGGCGCGTCATCCACGCGCAACGGTCGTGACTCCAACGCGCAGCGCCTCGGCGTGAAGCGCTTCGGCGGCCAGCTCGTGAACGCGGGCGAGATCATCGTGCGTCAGCGCGGCACGCACTTCCACCCGGGCGAGAACGTCGGGCGAGGCGGGGACGACACTCTCTTCGCGCTCAGCGGCGGTGCGGTGGAGTTCGGTCGCCGGCGCGGGCGTCGGGTCGTGAACATCGTCCCCGGCGACGAGTAGCCGGACCTGAGTAGGCCAGCATCCCCGCACCGTTGATCACCTGCCCCACCTGTACGACCCGGCAACGGGACCGCTGATGGCGATCCCCACCTTCGTCGACCGCGTCGTCCTGCACCTGTTCGCCGGCAACGGCGGGAACGGCTGCGCATCCGTACGGCGGGAGAAGTTCCGACCGCTCGGTGGCCCGGACGGAGGCAACGGCGGGCGCGGCGGTGATCTGATCCTCGTGGTCGACCCGAACGTCACGACGCTGCTCGACTACCACCGGTCGCCGCACCGAAGAGCCCAGTCCGGTGCACCGGGCCAGGGGGATCTGCGCACCGGCTCCATCGGCGGGGACATCGAGCTCGCCGTCCCCGACGGCACGGTCGTGTCGACGCCGGACGGCGAGCTCCTCGCCGACCTGGTCGGCGCCGGGACCCGGTACGTCGCGGCCGCCGGTGGCAGGGGCGGGCTCGGCAACGCGGCCCTCTCGTCCTCGCGCCGCCGCGCTCCTGGCTTCGCACTGCTCGGCCTCGACGGCGAGACCGTCGATGTGGTGCTCGAGCTCAAGACCGTGGCCGACGTCGGCCTGGTCGGCTTCCCGAGCGCGGGCAAGTCGTCGTTGGTCGCCGCCATGTCCGCGGCCCGACCGAAGATCGCCGACTACCCGTTCACCACGCTCGTGCCGAACCTGGGGGTGGTCCGCGCCGGCGAGGTCGTGTTCACGGTCGCGGACGTCCCTGGTCTGATCCCGGGTGCCTCCACCGGGAAGGGCCTGGGGCTGGACTTCCTGCGCCATGTCGAGCGGTGCGCCGCGCTCGTCCACGTTCTCGACTGCGCCACGCTCGAGCCCGGCCGGGATCCGATCTCCGACCTCGACACCATCAGCGCAGAGCTTGCGGCCTACGACGCGGCGACCGGGAGCGATCTCGCCGAGCGACCGGCTCTCGTCGCGCTGAACAAGCTCGACGTGCCCGAGGGGCGCGAGCTCGCCGCGATGGTGCGCCCGATGCTCGAGGAGCGCGGGTACGCCGTCCACGAGATCTCCGCCGCGACGCACGAGGGCATGCGCGACCTGACGTACGCGATGGCCGCCCTCGTACGCCAAGCCCGCGACGACCGCGGCACGCCGGAGGACAGCCGGATCGTGCTACGACCCCCGGCGGTGGACGACGCCGGCTTCTCCGTGGTCCGGGAGCCAGACGTGTTCCGGGTGCTCGGCGGCAAGCCGGAGCGCTGGGTCCGGCAGACCGACTTCGCCAACGACGAGGCGGTGGGCTACCTCGCCGACCGACTGGCAAGGCTCGGCGTCGAGGCTGCGCTCGTTGCGGCCGGCGCCGAGGCCGGCGACGGTGTGGCGATCGGGCCGGGTGCTGACGCCGTCGTGTTCGACTGGGAGCCCACGCTCCAGGCCGGCGCGGAGCACCTGCTCGGCGCCCGGGGGCGCGACATCCGCCTGGACGAAGGCCCGGAGCGCAACAAGTCGTGACCGGTTCGAGGGTTCAGCCGCGCGCATCGTGGTGACGATGGTCGTATGGCAACGATGGACGTTGTGGAGCACTGGCTGGTCACCCTGACCCTGAGCGGAGAGGCATGGGACGAGGACGCCGTGCGGGCAGCGCTGCACCGGTTGCTCGACGAGCACCCGTTCCTGCAGTCGTGCAACTACACACCGGACACCGTCGAGGTCCGCTACTGGGAGCAGGCCGAGACGCTCCAGGACGCCGCCGCGATGGCGTTGCGGCTGTGGGGGGAGCATCGCCGCTCGGCCGGGCTGCCGCCGTGGACCGTCGTCGGCCTCGAGGTGGTGGACCGGGCGACGATGCACAGGCGCGACGCGAGCCAGCCGGGGCGCCCGGTCGTGTCCTCGGTGGGCGAGGTACGGCCGCTGCGGGTGTGACCTCGCAGTAGGCTCCCGTCCATGACCGCTGCCGTGCTCACGCTCCTGGCCGTCGAGGCCGAGGAGCGGATCGATACCGGAGCGCCGCCCCTCGTCTGGGGGGTCGCGGCCTTCGCGATCCTCCTGCTCCTGCTCCTCGCCACGCTGGTGTTCGGAAAGGGCCGCAGCTGACCACGGCTGGACCGCTCGGTGTCGCGGCGCCGACCGACGGGACGCGTCGTCGCCGGGTCGGTGTGATGGGCGGCACGTTCGACCCGATCCACCACGGCCACCTCGTGGCGGCCAGCGAGGTGCAGAGCTGGTTCGGCCTGGACGAAGTCGTGTTCGTGCCGACCGGTCAGCCGTGGCAGAAGAGCGGGCGGGCGGTCACCGCGGCCGAGGACCGCTACCTCATGACGGTGATCGCGACCGCGGCGAACCCGAGATTCTCGGTCAGCCGGATCGACGTTGACCGGCCGGGTCCGACCTACACCTACGACACCCTCAAAGATCTGCGTGCCGAGCACGGCGACGACGTCGATCTGTACTTCATCACCGGCGCGGACGCCCTGGCGCAGATCCTCTCCTGGCGCAACGTGGACGAGCTCTTCGCGCTCGCGCACTTCGTCGGCTGCACCCGCCCCGGGCACGTCCTGGACGACCCGGGGCTGCCACCCGAGGCGGTGACGCTCGTCGAGGTGCCCGCGCTCGCGATCTCCTCGACCGAGTGCCGCACCCGGGTCGCGGTGGGCGAGCCGGTCTGGTACCTCGTGCCGGACGGAGTCGTGCAGTACATCAGCAAGCGAGGTCTGTACGCGCGCTCCGCCGTCCGGAGTCCCGGCGTGGGAAGATGAGCGCACCGACCGGCAGCTCCGGCCGGTGCACCGTCCAGACCTCCGAAAGGCACCTGTGGCACTGACCGACCGAGCTCTGCGCCTCGTCGAGGCCGCCGCCGATGCAGCGGCAGACAAGCTCGCCACCGACATCATCGCGTTCGACGTGAGCGAGCAGCTCGCGATCACCGACGCCTTCTTGCTCTGCACAGCCAGCAACGACCGTCAGGTCAGGGCCGTCGTGGACGGTATCGAGGAGCGCCTGCGCGAGCTGGACGCCAGGCCAGCCCGACGCGAGGGCCAGCGCGAGTCCCGCTGGGTCCTGCTCGACTACGTCGACATCGTCGTGCACGTCCAGCACACCGATGAGCGGCTCTACTACGCGCTCGAACGGCTGTGGCGTGACTGCCCCGTCGTCCCGTTGCCCGAATCGCTCACGGCCGGGTCGAACGCCCGGAGCAGTTCCTGACCCGAGGTCGCCGGGTCGTCCTCTGGCGGCACGGCCAGACCCTCTGGAACCTCGAGAACCGGTTCCAGGGCTCTACCGACGTCGCGCTCGACGCAGCCGGCATCGAGCAGGCTCAGCGTGCCGCCAGCCTGCTGGCCGGGCTCCAGCCGTCCAAGATCGTGAGTTCGCCCCTCCAGCGAGCTTCAGCCACCGCCGCTGCGTTGGCGAGGCTGACCAGCCTCGACGTCTCGTACGACGACCGGCTCCGGGAGCGGTACGGCGGCTCGTGGGAGGGCCTGACCGACCAGGAGATCTGGAACCGGTTCCCCGCGGAGGCCCGGGCGTGGCAACCTGCCGACGGCGAGCGGGAGCCGACCGTGGGCGACCGGGTGGCCGCGTCGTTCACCGACGCCGTCGAGGCCACGCCGGCCGGCGCGACGCTCGTCCTGGTCAGCCACGGCGGCGCGATCCGCTGCGGTGTCGGGCGGGTGCTCGGGCTTCCGGAGGAGTTCTGGTGGCGCCTCGGTCCGCTGGGCAACTGCTCGTGGTCGATCCTCGGGCAGGCCAGCGGGGACGGCCGCGGCTGGCGGCTGCTGGAGCACAACGCCGGCACCCTGCCCGAGCCGGTGCTCTCCGACGACCGGTAGCCGATGCCGGGATCCGGTGACTCCATGATGACTCGGGGGCATCGCTGCGTCCGGCTAGACTCTCCCCTCGGTTCCAGGGGCTATGGCGCAGTTGGTAGCGCGTCTGCATGGCATGCAGAAGGTCAGGGGTTCGAGTCCCCTTAGCTCCACCCATGATCCACTGCTGGCCGGCGCTCCGTCTCGACGACGCTGCCGCCGCCCAAGGCCGGCAGGCAATGAACCATCGAGGAGCCGCATGACCCACCCCCGTCCCGATCTCAAGCCGCCGCCGGCCCTGGCCAAGAACGGGCTGCGCATCACCCCGCTCGGCGGGCTCGGCGAGATCGGCCGCAACATGACCGTGTTCGAGCACCAGGGCAAGCTCCTGGTGGTCGACTGCGGCGTCCTGTTCCCCGAGGACCACCAACCTGGCGTCGATGTGATCCTCCCGGACTTCACGTCGATCCGGGACCGGCTCGACGACATCGTCGCGATCGTCCTGACCCACGGGCACGAGGACCACATCGGCGGCGTTCCCTACCTCCTCAAGGAGCGCAAGGACATCCCGGTCGTCGGCTCGAGGCTGACGCTGGCGTTCGTCGACGCCAAGCTCAAGGAGCACCGCATCACTCCCAAGGCTCGGGAGGTGAAGGAGGGCGACCGGGAGCGGTTCGGCCCGTTCGAGGTCGAGTTCGTCGCGGTCAACCACTCGATCCCCGACAGCCTGGCAGTCGCGATCCGTACGAAGGCCGGCCTCGTCCTGCACACCGGCGACTTCAAGATGGACCAGTTCCCCCTCGACGGACGGATCACCGATCTGCGCGCGTTTGCGCGGCTCGGCGAGGAGGGTGTCGATCTCTTCCTCGTCGACTCGACCAATGCCGAAGTCCCTGGCTTCACCGTCGCCGAGCGCGAGCTCACCCCCGCCATCGAGGCGGTGTTCCGCACGGCGCCACGCCGGGTGATCGTCTCGAGCTTCGCCAGTCACGTCCACCGGATCCAGCAGGTGCTCGATGCTGCGCACGCGCACGGCCGCAAGGTGGCGTTCGTGGGTCGCTCCATGGTGCGCAACATGGGGATCGCGCGCGACCTGGGTTACCTGCGGGTGCCGAAGGGCCTCGTCGTGGAGCTTCGTCAGCTCGAGAAGCTGCCCGACGACAAGATCGCCTTGGTCTGCACCGGGTCGCAGGGCGAGCCGCTGGCCGCGCTGTCGAGGATGGCCAACCGTGACCACATGATCCGCATCGGCGAGGGCGACACCGTCCTGCTCGCCAGCTCGCTCATCCCGGGCAACGAGAGCGCGATCTACCGCGTGATCAACGGCCTCATGCGCTGGGGCGCTCACGTCGTGCACCGGGGCAACGCGAAGGTGCACGTGTCCGGCCACGCGAGCGCCGGCGAGCTCGTGTACTGCTACAACATCGTCAAGCCGCGAAACGTCCTGCCGGTGCACGGCGAGTGGCGGCACCTGCGGGCCAACGCCGACCTGGCGATCCGAACCGGGGTCCCCCCGGATCGAGTGGTTATCGCCGAGGACGGCGTCGTGATCGATCTGGTGGCCGGGCGCGCCACGATCACCGGCAAGGTCCCGGCGGGCTACGTCTACGTCGAGGGCATGACCGTCGGCGGCACGACGGAAGCGTCGCTCAAGGACCGGCGGACCCTGGCCGAGGAGGGCGTGATCACGGTCGTGGCGCTCGTCGACGCAGACACCGGTCGGCTGACCGAACCACCGGACTTCCTCGCGCGCGGGTTCGGCGAGGGCAAGGCGTCGTTCGCGGACGTGGTCCCCGTGATCGAGAAGGCCCTCGCGACGGCTGCGAACGAGGGCATCGGAGACCCCCGCCAGCTCGAGCAGCTCATCGTGCGCGCGGTCGAGGGGTGGGCGTTCAAGACCTACCGGCGCAACCCGATGATCATCCCGGTGGTCGTTGAGGCGTGACCAGGCCAGCGCTCTCCGCCCCAGCCGCCGTCCTGCTCGACCTCGACGGGACGCTCGTGCACACCGTGCCCACCCGCGTCGACGCGTGGATCACTGCGCTGACCGAGTTCGGCATCCCGACGGACCGGGAGTACGTCGCGTCGATGATCGGGTCGGACGGTTGCCAGCTGGCCCGCGACGCAGGGGAGCGGGTCGGGATTCCCATGCGACGCGACCGCGCTGGGCTGATCGATGCCAGGCACGGAAAGATTTACGCCGAGCTCAACACCGCACCCGTCGTGCTCCCGGGCGTCCACGAGCTCACCGAGGCGCTCGGAGTGGCCGGGATCCCGTGGGCCATCGCGACGTCGAGCAGCGGCTCGAACCAGGTCCGAGCCTCGATCTCGGCTCTCGGCTTCGCCGACCCGCCGCTGGTGGTGGACGGCTCGCACGTCGAGCACGCCAAACCGGCGCCCGACCTCTTCCGGCTGGCCGCGGCAAAGCTCGAGGTGATCGACCTCAGCGGGTGCTGGTGCGTCGGTGACGCCACCTGGGACATGCTGGCCGCCGTCGCCGCCGGGATGGTGGCGATCGGGGTGACCGCTGGGTCGGCCGTGGACGCGCGGGCGCTCGCGGCGTCCGGCGCCCAACTCGTGGTCGCGACGCTGCTCGATCTAGTCCCGCTCGTCGCTTCCTGACGCCGAATCGGTCAGCCCAAGGGCGCGCGGCGTACGGCCCTACGCGCGCCGGTCGGGGCGAGTGGCTGCGCTAGCCTGGCCCCATGCGAGCCGGCCTGCTGCTTATCCGGCCGCGCTGATCCTCGGCGGGTGCCCGCGTACGGCGCTGGAGCACCGCATCAGCGCGGCGACCCCTTCGTGCTCGAGGGGGGTCTTCATTTTCCGGACCCGGCGCACGCCTGACAGCGAGGCAGACCTATGACGCAGCAGACGGGCGGCACAGCGGTGGGGGGATCGACCGAGGCGCGCGTCTCGGACCCTCCCCAGCACCGCTACTCCGCCGCGATCGCCCACGAGATCGAGCCGCGCTGGCAGGCTCGCTGGGAGGCCGAGGGGACGTTCCACGCGGCGAACCCCACCGGACCGTTGGTTGATCCCGAGCGAGCCGCGCTCCCCAGGTGCGTCGTGCTCGACTTCTTCCCGTACCCCTCCGGCGCGGGCCTGCACGTCGGGCACCCGCTGGGCTACATCGGCACGGATGTGTTCTCCCGCTACCAACGGATGACCGGTCACAACGTGCTGCACACGATCGGCTTCGACGCATTCGGCCTGCCCGCGGAGCAGTTCGCGGTGCAGACGGGCACCCATCCCCGCGTGACCACGCTGGCGAACATGGAGATCATCGCCCGGCAGCTGCGCCGGATGGGGATGGACCACGACCCGCGTCGCGCGGTCGCCACGATCGATCCTGCGTACTACCGGTGGACGCAGTGGATCTTCACAACGATCTACGAGTCCTGGTACGACGACCGGGTGGACGCAGCGCGCCCGGTCGCCGAGCTGATCGCCGCGTACGGGTCCGGCGCCGTGCCGACGCCGGATGGCCGGCCCTGGGCGGAACTGTCACCGCGCGAGCAGCGAGCTGCGGTGGACGGCCGCCGGCTGGCCTACCTCTCCGAGGCACCGGTGAACTGGTGTCCTGGCCTGGGCACCGTGCTGGCGAACGAGGAGGTCACCGCCGAAGGCCGAAGTGAGCGCGGCAACTTCCCCGTCTTCAAGCGCAAGCTCCGGCAGTGGATGCTGCGGATCACCGCGTACGCGGACCGTTTGCTCAGCGACCTGGACCGGCTGGACTGGCCCGAGCCGATCAAGCTGCAGCAGCGCAACTGGATCGGGCGGTCCGCCGGGGCGACCGTGCGCTTCCCGACCGTGTCCGGCGACGTCGAGGTGTTCACGACTCGTCCGGACACGCTGTTCGGCGCCACATTCATGGTCCTCGCGCCGGAGCACCCGCTGGTGACCGCGCTCACCGCCGCCACCTACCCGGACGACGTCCGCCGGAGATGGACCGGTGGCGCGGCGACGCCACGCGATGCGATCGACACCTACCGCGCCGAGGCGGCGCGCAAGTCCGAGGTCGAGAGGCAGACCGAGCACCGGGACAAGACCGGGGTGTGGACCGGCTCGAACGCAACGAACCCAGCGACCGGTGATGCGATCCCGATCTTCGTAGCCGACTACGTCCTCATGGGCTACGGCACCGGCGCGATCATGGCGGTCCCCGGGCAGGACGAGCGGGACTGGGAGTTCGCCGAGCGGTTCGGGCTGCCGATCGTCCGTACGGTGGCCCCACCACACGGCTGGGTGGGCGAGGCGTACCTCGGCGACGGTCCGGCGATCAACTCGAGGAACGACGAGATCGACCTGGACGGCCTGCCGGTCGCCGACGCCAGGGCGGGCATGATCACGTGGCTCGAGCGGACCGACCGGGGGACGGCGACCACGACGTACCGCCTGCGCGACTGGCTGTTCAGCCGTCAGCGGTACTGGGGCGAGCCGTTCCCGATCGTGTACGACGAGGCCGGGGTGACGCACGCGCTGCCCGCGTCGATGCTGCCGGTGGAGCTGCCCGACGTCGACGACTACTCGCCCCGCACGTACGCGCCCGATGACGCCACGTCGGACCCGGAGGCCCCGCTGGCCCGGGCTCGCGAGTGGGTCGAGGTCGAGCTGGACCTGGGTGACGGGCCGCGGCGCTACCGACGTGAGACGAACACCATGCCGAACTGGGCCGGGTCGTGCTGGTACGAGCTCCGGTACCTGGACCCGACGAACGACGAGCGGTTCGTCGATCCCGAGATCGAGCGGTACTGGCTCGGCCCGCAGGGTGGTGACCACCCGGGCGGCGTCGACCTCTACGTCGGCGGCGCCGAGCACGCGGTGCTGCACCTGCTGTACGCGCGGTTCTGGCACAAGGTCCTGCACGACCTCGGGCACGTCTCGAGCGAGGAGCCGTTCTACAAGCTCGTGAACCAGGGCATGATCCAGGCGCCCGCGTTCACGGACGAGCGCGGGGCCTACGTGGAGGCGCGCGAGGTGGTCGAGCGCGACGGCAGCTTCCTGCACAACGGGCGACCGGTCACCAGGGAGTTCGGCCGGATCGGCAAGAGCAAGCGGAACATGATCACCCCGGACGACATGTGCGACGAGTACGGCGCGGACACGTTCCGCGTCTACGAGATGAGCATGGGGCCGCTGGACGCGTCCCGGCCGTGGGAGACCCGTGCAGTGATCGGCTCATACCGGTTCCTGCAGCGGGTGTGGCGCGTGATCATCGACGAGGCGACCGGCGAGCTGCGCTCGCTCTCGGAGCACTCGGACCCGCAGACGCAGC
>Ga0136637_1000016_pt1 | contig 21644 bp, 19 predicted proteins | sample AntDrymUQ8572106_2_FD_105497 | JGI IMG/M metagenome (GOLD analysis project Ga0136637, IMG submission 105497) | Polar desert sand microbial communities from Dry Valleys, Antarctica - metaG UQ857 (21.06) | ecosystem: Environmental > Terrestrial > Soil > Desert | place: Antarctica: Dry Valley... | reverse complement strand
GTCAGACCACACTCGAAGCCCTCGCGGACCTCGGTGGCGTCGTCCTTGAACCGCTTGAGGCTGGACAGGTCGAGGTTGTCCGCAACCACGGCGCTGTCGCGGAGCAGCCGCGCCTTGGCGTTGCGGCGGATGACACCTGAGGTGACGATGCAGCCGGCGATGTTGCCGATCTTGCTCGACCGGTAGATCTCGCGGATCTCGGCAGTCCCCAACTGCGCTTCCTCGAACTCCGGCTTGAGCATGCCCTTGAGCGCTGCCTCGATCTCGTCGATGGCCTGGTAGATCACCGAGTAGTAGCGGATCTCCACACCCTCACGGTCGGCGACCTCGGACGCTTTGCCTTGTCCGCGGACGTTGAACCCGATGATGATCGCGTCCGACGCCGCGGCCAACATCACGTTGGTCTCGGTGATCGCGCCGACGCCGCGGTCGATGACGCGCAGCGACACATCGGCCCCGACGTCGATCTTGGCCAGTGCATCCTCGAGCGCCTCCACCGAACCCGAACCGTCGCCCTTGAGGATCAGCAGCAGCTCGTTGGTCTCGCCCTTCTCCATGTGCTCCATGAAGTCCTCGAGCGTGCGGCGACCGGTGCGTTGGGCGAGCAGCGCGTTGCGCTCGCGCGCCTCACGCTTCTCGGCGATCTGCCGGGCGATGCGGTCATCGGTGACGACCATGAAGTTGTCGCCGGCACCTGGTACCGCGGTGAGGCCGAGCACGAGCGCCGGACGGGCCGGAGTGGCCTCGTCCATGCTGTTGCCGTGCTCGTCGAGCAGGGCGCGGACACGGCCGTACGCCGGCCCGGCCACCAGCGAGTCGCCGACCCGCAGCGTCCCACGCTGGACCAGCACCGTCGCGACGGGACCGCGACCACGGTCGAGGTGTGCCTCGATCGCCAGACCCTGGGCGTGTTGGGTGGGATTGGCACGCAGGTCGAGCTCGGCGTCGGCGGTCAGGACGATCGACTCCAGGAGGTCGCCCAGACCGAGCTCGCTCTTGGCCGAGACGTCGACGAACATGGTGTCGCCGCCGTACTGCTCGGGGACGAGCCCGTACTCGGTGAGCTGGCCGCGAACCTTGGTCGGATCGGCTTCGGGCTTGTCGATCTTGTTGACCGCGACGACGATCGGAACGTTGGCGGCCTTGGCGTGGTTGAGCGCCTCGACCGTCTGTGGCATCACGCCGTCGTCGGCAGCGACGACGAGCACAGCGATGTCCGTTGCCTGCGCACCGCGGACACGCATGGCGGTGAACGCCTCGTGACCGGGTGTGTCGATAAAGGTGATGGTCCGCTCGTTGCCGTCGACCTCGGTGTTGACCTGGTACGCGCCGATGCTCTGGGTGATGCCACCGGCCTCCTTGTCGACCACGTTGGCCTTGCGCAAAGCGTCGAGCAGCTTCGTCTTGCCGTGGTCGACGTGGCCCATGACGGTGACGACAGGCGGGCGCGCGATGAGGTTGGACTCATCGCCCTCGTCCTCACCGAACTCCAGGTCGAAGGACTCCAGCAGCTCGCGGTCCTCATCCTCTGGGGAGACCACCTCAATGGTGTAGTTGAGCTCCTCGCCCAGGATCTGCAGGGTGTCGTCGTTCACCGACTGGGTAGCGGTGACCATCTCTCCGAGATGGAACAACACCTGGACGAGGGAGGCGGCGTCGACGCCGACCTTGTCGGCGAAGTCGGTCAGCGACGCGCCACGGGACAACCGGACCGTTTCGCCGTTGCCCTGGCGGACGCGGATGCCGCCGACGGACGGCGCTTGCATCTGGTCGAACTCCTGACGCTTCGCGCGCTTGCTCTTGCGACCGCGTCGGGCTGGGCCACCGGGGCGGCCGAAGGCGCCTTGTGTGCCACCGCGTCCACCGGGACGACCGCCGCTCGGGCGGCCACCAAAGCCCCCACCGGGACGGCCGGGTGCGCCGGCGGGTGCACCGGTAGGACGACCTCCGGCACCGGGGGCGCCGCGGCCGGCGGGACGACCGCGGGCACCGGTACCGGCGCCGGGGCCTGGCCCGCCGCGACCGAGCGACGGGGACGTCTGCTTCGGCATCATCGCAGGGTTGGGGCGGGGCATCGCGTTGCCGGCGCCGCCGGGACGCGGTGTCCCGCCGTCACGAGCAGACGGCGGACGGGGGATCGAGGCATCGCGGGCGACACCGCCACCGGGGCGGCCGCGCTGCATGCCCTGCGTCGAGGAAAACGGGTTGTTGCCGGGGCGTACGTTGCCGCGCGGGCTGCCCGGTGGCCTTGGTGCGCCTGCGCGCGGACCGGGGGTGGGTGCACCGTCGGCGCTCGCTGCCGGCGCGTCAGGGATGTCTGTCTCCGCTACCGGGGCGGGGACCTGGACGATCGGCGCCGAAGGCTCAGCTGGGCGTATCGGGGCGGCCCCGGCAACTTCCGGGCCGGCCGGGTCACGGGGTCCAGGGGTCGGACCAGTAGCTGCGGGACTGGCCGCCGGAGTCGGTTCGGCTGGTGCGGCTGCTGCGGCGGCCTTCTTGGCGGGCTTCTTCTTCGCCTCGCCCTGGGCGCGCAGCGTCTCACCGAACTGCTCATTGAGGCGGCGTACGACGGGGGGCTCCACCGTCGACGACGCCGAACGTACGTACTCGCCCATGTCGCTCAACGTCGACAGGACTACCTTGCTTTCGACTCCGAACTCTTTGGCGAGTTCGTGCACTCGGACCTTTGCCACTGCTCTCCTTTGGGGGTCCGAGCCCGCCCATCGGAAGGACGCAGACCACTAGTTGACGCGCATGCTCATTTGGAAGAACTCATTGAGTGCTCATGAGCTGGTGCTCCATCTCTCTTGGTTGACTGCTTCGCCGGCCGGGCTGGGCCATCGCACGAGTGCGACGACTTCAGCCAGGTCGATAGTGCCCGGAGCCCGCAGCGCCCGGCCGAAAACCTTGTGCTGCATCGCCCGTTCGAGGCATTGGACCGTCGGGTGGAGGTACGCCCCACGGCCCGGTGCCGCTCCGCGGAGGTCGGGAACGACCGTTTGGGTCGTACCGTCGTCGACCACGACGACTCGGACGAGATCGGTCTTGACCGCACGCTGTCGACAACCGACACAGGTGCGCACAGGGTGTGCACGTCGTGCGGTCGCGGCAGTCTGGGAGATCTCCACCGTCGTCCAGTCTAGCGCGTCCTGCGATCTCAGGTCGCCACTGACCCGCCCGGGGCCTCGGTATCGGAACGGATGTCGATCCGCCACCCGGTCAACCGGGCAGCGAGCCGGGCGTTCTGGCCCTCCTTGCCGATCGCCAGCGACAGCTGGAAGTCGGGGACGACCACACGGGCCGCCCGGGCCTCGGCATCGACAACGGTGACGCTCTTGACCTGGGCCGGCGACAGAGCATGCGCGATGTACTCCTCCGGCACCTCGGAGAAGTCGACGATGTCGATCTTCTCGCCGTGCAGCTCGTGCATAACGTTGCGGACGCGTTGGCCCATCGGACCGATGCACGAACCCTTGGCGTTGACACCGGCGATGGTCGAGCGCACCGCCAGCTTGGTCCGGTGGCCCGCTTCGCGCGCGATGCCGGCGATCTCCACAGCGCCGTCGGCGATCTCCGGCGCCTCCAGCGCGAACAACCGCTTGACCAGGTTGGGATGAGTACGAGAAACCTGGATCTGCGGCCCGCGCATGCCCTTGCGCACACTCACCACGATCACCTTGATCCGCTCACCGTGCACGTAACGCTCGTCTGGCACCCGCTCGACAAGGGGCATCAGGGCCTCGAGCCTCCCGAGGTCGACGAGGACGTCGCCGGGCTCGCGGCCCTGTTGGACGACCCCCGAGACCAGGTCGCCCTCCTTGCCGACGAACTCGCCGTACTTCTGCTCGTCCTCGGCGTCGCGCAACCGTTGCAGGATCACCTGCCGCGCGGTCGCGGCGGCGATCCGCCCGAAATCGGTCGGTGTGTCGTCGATGTCCTCGCCGAACGTCACCGTGCCGTCCTCGTCGACGTGACGCTCCTTGGCCCACACGACGACGTGGCCGGTCGAGTGGTCGAGTTCGACGCGGGCGTGGGCATACGACCCCTCGGTGCGTTGGTAGGCGATCAGCAGCGCTTGCTCGATGGCGTCGAGCACAACGCTCAATGGCAGGTCCTTCTCGCGTTCGAGGGCGCGCAGAGCCGCCATGTCGATGTCCATCACGTGTCCTTCCGGTTGAGCTCTACCTGCACGCGTGCCTTGCGGACGTCGGCGTAGGGAAGTCGGCGTTCGCCCGCCTCGGTGCCGATGGCGACAGCCTCGTCGTCGCTGGTGGCGATGCGTCCCTCGAAGGTCTCGCCGTCCGCGGTCTTGACCTTGACGAGCCGTCCGGCGTTGCGGCGCCAGTGCCGAGGTTCGGTGAGTGGCTTGCTGGTGCCGCGTGAACCCACCTCGAGGGTGTAGGACTGGGCGCCCATCTCATCGGAGGAATCGAGGGCGGTGGAGATCGCGCGGGTCACATCGGCAACTTCGTCGAGGGTCACTCCGCCGTCCTGGTCCACCGCGACCCGGAGCACCCGGTGCTTGCCCGCGGGGGTGAGGCCGACCTCCTCGAGGTCGAACCCCTGGCTGCTCACGCAGTCCCGCAGCAGCTGCTCCAGACGGTCCGAGATCGGCGTCGCGTTCACACCTGTCGCCTCCGTCTTCACTTGTCTGTCGCGTCTTGCGTACGTGTGCGGCGCCGCCGAGAGGCACCGGAGCGAGCCTCGGTGGCGGGTCGTGGGAGGACAAGCCTATACGCACCGTCGGGTAGCGTTCTGCCGTGACGCCTCGCCCCCAGCCGGACCGCCGCCAGGTGCTGCGCACGACGACGATGATGGCTGGTGCGGTCGCCCTGACGCTTACCGGGTGCAGCTCGATCGAGTCCGGGCTCGGCCCGTCGGAGGAGACTCCGTCCGGTCGGCCGGCTGAGAACCTTGACGAGCCGCTGCTGCGGGCAGCGCGGGCAGACCAGCAGCGCGTGCTCGCGATCTGCCTGGCGGTGCTGCGATCACATCCGCGCCTCGCCGAGGACCTCGAGCCGGTCATCTCCCACCACCGCCTCCATGTCCGCACCCTCGGTGGTACGACCGCTGACACCCCACGCAGGCGCACCGCACCGAGGAAGCCCGTCGCCGCGGTGGCGCTCCTGGCCGAGACCGAGAGCACGGCAGCGGCGGACCGGGCGAAGGACGCGATGGAGGCGGTGTCGGGTGACTTCGCGCGTGTGCTCGGCGCCATCTCCGCCAGCCAGGCACAGCACGCCGTACTGCTTCGTGCGGTGGTGGCAGCCCGGGGCAACGGTGCCGCGCCGTGACGCTGCTGCCGGCCGCATCGTACGTCGCGACGCTCCAGGACGCCCTGGCGGCCGAGCACGCGTCGGTCTACGCCTACGGCGCTCTGGCGGGCCGACTCGCGACGTCCTCACCTGCGCAGGAGCGAGCCGCTGACGGCTATCGTGAACACCTCGAGCGCCGTGATGCCCTCATCGCGCAGGTCGCTGGTTCGGGTGCGGTGCCGACGCCGGCCGAACCCGCCTACGCGATCCCGGTCCGCATCACCGGCCCGTCGTCGGCCGCTCGGGTTGCCCGCCAGGTAGAGGACCGCTGCGCCGTGCACTACGCCGCCGTCGTCGCGGTGGCGGAGGCGAAGCAACGCGCCTTCGCCCTGGATGCGTGGACCGACTGCGCCACCCGCCTGCTGGGCTGGGACGGCCGGGCCACGGCACTGCCTGGCTTGGAGCAACCATGACGTGTACGTCGACAATCCGCTTGAGCCAGGACGCCGACGTTGACAGGGTTGGGTCGTGCGCTTCCCCGACGACGTGCCGACACTGGTCCATGGTGACGTGATGCTGCGTGCCCACCGTCTCAGCGACGCCGAGGCGGTGATGGAGCAGTGCACGGACCCGGAGTCGGTCGAGTGGACGACCGTGCCGCTCGGTTACGACCATGCCATGGCGGTCGACTGGCTGACGGGCAGGATCCCGCAGGTCTGGGCAACGGGTGAGGAAGCCCTGTTCGCCATCGAGAGCACCCACCCCGACGGACGTCGACGGTTCAGCGGCAGTCTGTCGTTGCGAAGCCGCGGCGACAAGCTCGCCGAGATCGCCTACGGTGCCCACCCAGACGTGCGCGGCAGGGGCGTCATGACAACGGCCGTGCGGCTGCTGCTCCACCACGCCTTCGCCGACCTCGGCCTGGAGACCGTGATCTGGTGGGCCAACCGCGGCAACGTCGCCTCGCGCCGGGTCGCCTGGAAGGTTGGCTTCACCTTCGGCGGAACTGTGCCGCGGTGGTTGGACCAGCGCGGCGACTTCAAGGACGCTTGGGTGGGCAGCCTGCACCGTACCGACACCCAGGAGCCGAAGAACCAGTGGCTGACCGCGCCGGTCATCGAGAGCGGACGACTTCGCCTCCGCCCGCAGTCCGGGCACGATCTCGACCGGACCGTCAGCGCCTGCAACGACCCACGGACCCACCAGTGGCTGCCGATCCTGCCGTCCCCCTACACCGCCGCGGACGCACGTACGTACCACGCGATGGTCACCGAGCGGATGGTCACCGGGACCGGGGTGTTCTGGACGATCGCGGACCCCGGCACCGACGAGCTGGTCGGCAGCATCGGCGTGCCCCGGATGGCACATGGCACGGCCGAGATCGGCTACTGGATGCACCCAGCGGCGCGGGGAGGTGGCGCGATGACGGAGGCGGTCAGGTTGCTCGTGCCCCACCTCTTCGCGCCCTCCGTCGACGGCGGACTCGGGATGCGCCGGATCTTCATCAAGACTGCGGCAGGCAACGCGGCCTCACAGCACGTCGCTCGTGCCAACGGGTTCACCGAGTACGGTCGTGAACGCGGCGCGACGGTGCTCGGCGACGCGTCGTACGACGACCACGTGCTGTTCGACCTGCTCGCGCACGAGATGTGAGCGCACCACCCATCCCCACGAATTGGCGGGTCAGCGGGCCTGGGGCGCGGAGCTGAGCACGTCGACGAGGTCGTGGATGCCGACGTCACGTCGTTCGCCGGTGGCACGGTCCTTGACTTCGACCACACCGTCAGCAAGACCGCGTCCGACCACGACGATGGTGGGAACACCGATGAGCTCGGCGTCCTTGAACTTCACCCCGGGCGACACCCTGCGCCGGTCGTCGTAGATGACGGTGACGCCGGCTGCCTCCAGGTCGGCGGCGATGCGCTCGGCCTCGACGAACAGCTGGTCGTCCTTGCCCGCTGCGACGAGATGCACGTGCGCAGGCGCGACCTCCCTGGGCCAGATTATTCCGGCGTCGTCGTGGGAGTTCTCCACGATCGCGGCGACGGCCCGCGAGACGCCGATGCCGTACGACCCCATCGTCACCGTCACCAGCTTGCCGTTCTCGTCCAGCACCTTCAGGCCCAGCGCATCGGCGTACTTGCGACCGAGCTCGAAGATGTGGCCCATCTCGATGCCACGGGCGAGCTCGAGTGGCCCGGATCCGTCTGGCGCCGGATCGCCCGCGCGTACCTCGGCGGCCTCGATCCTCCCGTCCGCGGCGAAGTCGCGACCGGCGACCAGGCCGAACACGTGGCGCCCCCGCTCGTCCGCCCCGGTGATCCAGCTGGTGCCGTCGGCGACGCGGGGGTCGAGCAGGTACCGGATCGCGGACTTGCTGGTCTCCCCCAGCACCGCCGGGCCGAGGTAACCCTTGACGAGGTCGGGATGGTCGGCGAAGTCGTCCTCGTCGAACGACTCGATCTCGGCCGGCTCCACCTGCGCACCCAGACGCTTGAGGTCGACCTCCCGATCACCGGGCAGCCCGATCGCCAACGGCTCACGGCGACCATCGGGGTGCCTGACGATTACGACGACGTTCTTGAGGGTGTCGGCCGCCGTCCAGGCGTGTCCGGGCTGCGGATGCTCGGCGTTGGCCAGTGCAACCAGCGTCTCGATGGTCGGTGTGTCGGGAGTGTTCTCGACGTGGGCCGCCGGCAGCGTCGCCATCTCCTGCGCACCCAACGGCTCGGGTACGACGCTCTGGACGGCCTCCACGTTGGCGGCATAGCCGCCCGGCGAGCGTACGTAGGTGTCCTCGCCATTCTCCGCGGTCGCGAGGAACTCCTCACTCGCCGATCCACCCATCGCACCGGACATCGCCTTGACGATCACGTAGTCCAGGCCCAACCGGTCGAAGATCTTGACGTACGCCGCGCGGTGCGCTGCATAGGACGTGGCGAAGTCCTCGTCGGTGACGTCGAAGGAGTAGGAGTCCTTCATCACGAACTCCCGCCCACGCAGGATCCCGGCCCTGGGCCGTTGCTCGTCGCGGTACTTCGTCTGGATCTGGTAGAGCATGACCGGAAGGTCCTTGTAGGAGGAGTACAGGTCCTTGACGAGCAGCGTGAACATCTCCTCGTGGGTAGGCCCGAGAAGGTAGCCGGCACCCTTGCGGTCCTGCAGACGGAAGATGTTGTCGCCGTAGTCCTCGTACCGACCGGTCGCCTCGTACGGCTCCTTGGGCAGCAGCGCCGGGAAGTGCACCTCCTGCGCCCCGATCGCGTCCATCTCCGCACGCACGATGCGCTCGACGTTGCGCAGCACGGTGTAGCCCAGCGGCAGCCAGCTGTAGATCCCCGGAGCCGCCCGGCGCAGGTATCCGGCACGGACAAGCAGCCGGTGGCTCGGCACCTCGGCGTCCACCGGGTCGTCACGCAACGTGCGCACGAAGAGACGGGACATGCGGGTGACCACAGTGGCGCTCCAGATCGGGAGGGTCGTACGAAGGGGGCTCATCCAGGCTAGCGCCTGCGGGCTCCCGGGGGCGGTGACGCTTGGCGGGCCGCCTTCAGGGCGGTGACGACCAACGGCAGCTGCAGGGGGAGTCTGGCGACCGTGCCGAACCGGTACGCCTTGGTGGACCGGTCGTCGGCGTTGGCAGTGACGGCCATCTGCACGTTGGCTGGGAAGACCGCCACCATCAGGGCGGCGGTCGCCAAACCACCGAGACGGCGGGTCTCGGCTCGCGCCAGCGCCGCGGCGCACGCGACCTCGGCGATGCCGGAGGCGTAGACCAGGGCGCGCTTGTGCGGCAAGAGTTGCGGGACGATCTGCTCGAACGGCCCTGGCCGGACGAAGTGCCCGATGCCCGAGACCGCCAGCAGCACGATGAGGGCCCTGATGTCACCGGTCAGACCTGCGCCGCTCCTGGTGCCCGCCATGCTCGTTCTTGTCTCCACGACGCGACGATACGCGCGAGCCCTTCTCCGGGCGGGGGTCGGAGTCGTGAACGGTGACGGTGACCTGCTTCGTCCCGATGCGCAGCTGGCGGGCGTGGTCGAACCGGACCGTGAAGCGTTCGAGCTGTTCATGCTTGACGCCGCCGGCCACCTTCACGGAGATGACGGCGCGGCGGTCCCCGATCGGCACGTGCAGGTGAGCGATCTTGGCCACGAAGTCATTGCCCGGTTCGGCCGAGCCCGCGCGCGCGGAACCTGACGCGGTTGTCGATGATCGCACGGTCCGACAGCCTGACCGGGATCTTGACCGTACGCCGTCCGTCGTCACCCTCGGTCATCGAGACGTCGCTGGCCCTGAGCTTGGGCAGTGAGCTCGACGGCCGACGTTGAGGCGCACCGTGGAGGTTTCCGCGGAGTTGTCTCGACGGTACGAGGCCGCGGCGCCCCGCACGCCCGGAACGCCGAAATTGTGAGGCTGAACCCCACATTCGCTAGAACAGAATCGAGGCAAAGGTGTCGGTCTGCACGAAACCGACGTTCGCGTACGCGCGGAGCGCGGCGATGTTGTGGGCGTTGACGTACAGCGTCACCACCGGGGCGATGTCGATCTGGGCTTGCTCGACCACCGCGGCCATGCCCGCCTGCCCAAGACCCTCCCCACGCCGTTCGGGATGCACGTAGACCCCTTGGATCTGGCAGCCGTGCGCGGTGGCGGCACCGACCTCGGCCTTGAAGAGCACCTGATCGTCCTCGATGATCGCGAACGCCCACCCGCGGCTGATCAGCTGGGCGACGCGTGCGCGGTAGCTGTGTCCGCCGGGGCGCTCGGGGCTCTCGCCGACCTCCTCGGTGAACATCGCGACGCACGCGGGGTACAGCAGGTCGAGCTCGTCGATCAGCACGCGACGTACCCGCGGGTCCGGCCGCACCTGCGGGGGCCCCTCGATGGCCAGAAAGGGCTGGTTCAGGCGCGGCGACCGTGCCCGACCCCAGAACGGCTGCAGCCGCTCCCACATCGATCGCACGGCATCGGCAGGGCCGACGATCGAGGAGGAGGTACGCGGGCCGTCGGCGACGCGTTCGGCGAAGGCGTCGATGGCGTCGGCGGTCGCCTGGACCGGAACCAGGTTGGCTGCGACGTGGCACGCCGAGACCAGCTCACCGCGGTCGTAGTAGCCCCACATCTGGCCACCGAACCACCGTGCCTGGAGCCGCGTGGTCTCCAACCGGTAGGCGACGAAGAGGTTGACCAGCGGGTCCAGGTCGACCAGGGCGTTGAGCTCGACGAGGTCGACCTGCGTCAGCACCCGCACGCTCACGACGTCAGCGTAACCGCCGCCAGCCCCCCACCCCACGCTGAGATTGACGTATCGGCGGCGACACGCCGCGGGGTGCGCCTGAACCGTCAATCTCACGGGGGAGGCGACAACCGGCGGACGGTCAGCTGGTCGAGACCTGGGGCGCCGAACCCTCGATCGGTTCCATGTCCTCGGCGATCCGCATCGCCTCCTCGATGAGCGTCTCGACGATCTGGCTCTCTGGGACGGTCTTGATGACCTCGCCCTTGACGAAGATCTGCCCCTTGCCGTTGCCCGAGGCGACGCCGAGATCGGCCTCGCGCGCCTCCCCCGGGCCGTTGACGACACAGCCCATCACCGCAACGCGAAGCGGCACCTCCATCCCTTCGAGCCCGGCGGTCACCTGCTCGGCGAGCGTGTAGACGTCGACCTGCGCGCGTCCACAGGAGGGGCAGGACACGATCTCGAGCTTGCGCGGACGGAGGTTGAGCGACTGCAGGATCTGGATGCCGACCTTGACCTCCTCGACCGGCGGCGCCGACAGCGAGACCCGGATGGTGTCGCCGATGCCGCCCGCCAGCAGTGCGCCGAACGCGACCGCGCTCTTGATCGTGCCCTGGAACGCCGGGCCGGCCTCGGTGACACCGAGGTGCAACGGCCAGTCCCCGCGCTCGGCCAGCAGCTCGTACGCCTGCACCATCACCACAGGGTCGTTGTGCTTCACCGAGATCTTGAAGTCGTGAAAGTCGTGCTCCTCAAAGAGCGAGGCCTCCCACACGGCGGACTCGACGAGAGCCTCCGGCGTCGCCTTGCCATGCTTGTCCATGATCCGCTTGTCCAGCGACCCGGCATTGACGCCGATCCGGATCGACGTGCCCGCGTCCTTGGCGGCAGCGGCGATCTGACCGACCTGGTCGTCGAACTTGCGGATGTTGCCGGGGTTGACGCGCACGGCCGCGCACCCGGCGTCGATGGCGGCGTAAACGTACTTGGGCTGGAAGTGGATGTCGGCGATGACCGGGAGCTGGGACTTGCGGGCGATCGCGGACAGAGCATCGGCGTCATCCTGGCTGGGGCACGCGACCCGCACGATGTCGCAGCCGGCAGCGGTCAGCTCGGCGATCTGTTGCAGCGTCGAGTCGACGTCGGAGGTCAGCGTCGTGGTCATCGACTGGACCGAGACCGGGGCGTCGCCCCCGACGTCGACCTTGCCTACCTTGATCTTGCGCGATGCGCGACGGGGCGCGAGGGTCGGAGGTGGAGCGGCGGGAAGTCCTAGGTCGACCGTGGTCATGCGTGACGTCTTCTCTCTCGACAGATCGGTGCGACGGTTACGGGTCAGCTGAACCGCACCGGGTTGACGATGTCGGCGTAGATCAGCAGCACGCCCATCACCAAAAGTAACGCGCCCACCGCATACGCGACCGGCAGCATCTTGCCGACGTCGACGTAGCCGGGGTCGGGTCGCCCGGCGACCCGCGCCCAGCCGCGTCTGAGCCCCTCCCACAGCGCCCCGACGATGTGCCCACCGTCGAGCGGCAACAACGGGATGAAGTTGAAGAGCGCGACGAACAGGTTGACCGCGGCGATCAGACTCAGGATCCGGTAGACCCGGTCGGTCCAGGTCGTCTCATCGGCGGTCACCATCTCGCCGGCCACCCGGCTCGCGCCGACGACGCTCATCGGACCGTCCTGCTCACGTACTCCGCCGAACGCCGCCTTGGTGACGGCCACCATGCGTTGGGGGAGGTCGATGATCGCGACCCCGGTGGCCTTGGTGTAGCTGCCCATCGTGGACAGCACGAAGCCCGGACCCTGACGCACGTAGCCGACGGTGGGCGTCACACCGAGGAAGCCGACCCGCTCGGTACGGTCCGGATCGCTCAGCGAGACGCGGGCGAGCACCGAGGTGTTGACGGTCTCGGTCACCGCCACCCCGTCGCGTTGCAGGCCGATGGTGGCTTCGCGGTCTCCGTTGGCGCGGATCATCTGGGTCAGCTGCGGCCACCCGGTGACCTGTTGCCCGTTGAAGGAGGAGATGGTGTCGCCGGGCTGCAGACCGGCTCTCTTCGCCGGCGTCACGGGATCGTCCGCGGTGCAGGTACGACCCGCGACGGCTTCGGCGTCGCTGATCGCGCAGTCGGAGACGGTCGCGATGGTGGTGCTCGCCATGGGCGCCCCGATGCCCATGAAGACCACCGCGAACAAGAACAGGGCGATGACGAGGTTGACCAGCGGGCCACCTGTCATCACGACCAGCTTCTGCCACCAGGGTTTGCGGTAGAACAGCCGGTCCTGCTCGTCGGGGCGTACGTTCTCGTACTCGGCGGTCCGAGCATCGGCGACCAGCTGCGTGAACAGGCCCGTGTTCGACTTGCGGACGCGGGTCGGGTCGCCGCCCGGCTCCGGCGGCAGCATGCCGACGAGCTTGACGAAACCGCCGAGCGGGAACGCCTTGATGCCGTACTCGGTCTCACCGCGCCGGGTCGACCACACCGTGCGGCCGAAGCCCACGAAGTACTGGGTCACCTTCACGCCGAACCTCTTGGCGGGGTACATGTGACCCACCTCGTGCAAGGCGATCGAGACGAGCACACCCACCGCGAAGACCACGACGCCGAGCGTGTACAGCAGCGCGTTCATGCGGGTATTCCTTCGATCAGCTCCTGCGCACGCGTGCGCGCCCAGGTGTCGGCGGCCAGGACATCGGCCACGTCGGGTGTGGTCACCATCGAGCGTACGTCGCCGTCGTTGACGTGCTCGGACAGCACCTGGGCCACGGTGTCGACGATGCCGAGGAATCCGAGGCGACCGCCGGTGAAGGCCTCGACGCAGGCCTCGTTGGCCGCGTTGTAGACCGCAGGCGCGGTACGCCCGAACGCGCCGGCCTCGCGCGCCAGGCGTACCGCCGGGAACGCGTCGTCGTCGAGCGGGCAGAACTCCCAGGAGGTGGGTGCGGACCAGTCGCACGGCGCGGCCGCGCCGGGCACGCGGTCCGGCCAGGCCAGTCCGAGCGCGATGGGCAGCAGCATGGTCGGCGGCGACGCCTGGGCGATCGTCGAGCCGTCGACGAACTCCACCATCGAGTGGACCACCGAGGTGGGGTGCACCACCACCTCGATCTGCTCGAAGGCGATGTCGAAGAGCAGGTGCGCCTCGATCACCTCCAGCCCCTTGTTGACCAAGGTGGCGGAGTTGATGGTGATCACCGGTCCCATGTCCCAGGTGGGGTGCGCCATCGCCTGCTCGGGCGTGACGTCCGCAAGGTCGACGCGGGCGCGTCCACGGAACGGGCCACCGCTCGCGGTGACGATGAGCCGGCGTACGTCGGCGGGGCTCTCCCCCCGCATCGCCTGGGCGAGCGCGGAGTGCTCGGAGTCGACCGGGACGACCTGGTCCGCTCGCTGGACGGCAGCCTGCACCAGCGAGCCGCCCGCGATGAGCGACTCCTTGTTGGCGAGCGCAAGAGTCGTACCCGCCCCGAGCGCCGCAAGTGTCGGCAGCAGACCCACCGCACCGGTGATGGCGTTGAGCACCACATCGCACGGCAACGCCGCCAGCTGGGTCGCGGCGTCAGGGCCGGCGAGGATCCGCGGCAGCGCGTGGTCGCCGGTCGCGTAGCCGCGGCGCTGCGCCTCGGCGTACAAGGCAAGCTGAACGTCCTGCACCGCGGTACTCCGGGCTACTGCGACCACGGGTACGCCGAGCGCGATGACTTGCTGCGCGAGCAGTGCCGGGTCGCTGCCGGCACTTGCCAGGCCGACGACCCGGAACCGGTCGGGGTTGGCCGCGACGAGCTCGAGGGCCTGGGTGCCGATCGAGCCCGTCGAACCCAGCAGGATCACGTCGCGGCGGGTTGGCATGCTCGTAGTGTGACAGCCGCGCCGGCCGGACACGGGCCGTGAGCGGCGCTACTTCACCTCGGCGCGCAGGACGAGCCAGGTGCCGACCGCGAGCGGGAGCAGCAGCCAGATGGTCCCCGAGGTGGCGAGCTGCGCCCAGGCCTCGCCGTCCATCGAGTGGGTGGTCAGCGGTATCTGGGCGAAGCTGAAGTCGACCCACCCCTGGATGTCGGCGAACCACTCCTGGAACGCGGCGAGCACGCTCAGCAACCCCGAGATCACCAGGTTGTAGGCGTAGTAGACCACGATCGCGACGGCCGAGATCCGGAACAAGGTTGCGAAGGCGAAGCCGAGCAGCAGACCGAGGAGCTGCAGGAGTGTCCAGTCAAAGATCTCGCTCGCTCCGTTGTTCCACACCGTGTCGACACCGTTCACGGCTGCTCCCAGGACGTTGGCGACTGCGGCGAGCGCCAGGGACACCACCACCGCGGCGACCGCGGCGATCACGGTCGCCACCAGCTTCGCGAGGAGCGTGCGGATGCGGCGGGGCTCCATGGTGAACGTCACGAGTCCGGTGCGCTGGCTCCACTCACTGGTCACCGACAAGATCGCGAGCACCGGCAGCAGGAACCCGATCGGGTATCCCGCGGCCTGCATGAAGACGTCGTAGGTGATCGCAGAGTCAGGCGCCCAGATCATCACGCTCGCCGAGGCGAGGACGACGAGGATGGCGATGCTGGCGAGCAGCCAGAATCCGGCCCGCGTGTCGACGAGCTTGCGCAGCTCGACGGTGACGAGTCGGACCAGGGACGGTTTCGGAGCCGTACCGGGGGCCGGTACATAGGGGGTCGGGGCGGTTGCTGTGCTCATACCAGGCTCTCTTCCGGGGTGGCGACATCTCGTTGGGTGTCGGAGGTCAGCTGCAGGAACATCTCCTCGAGTCCGGCGCCGTCGGCTGCGCGGAGCTCCAGGAGGACGACACCGGCTACGGCGGCTGCGCGGCCCACCGCTTCGGGAGTCGATTCGGTACGAACGCCCCCGTCGCCGGACGGCGTTGCATGGATGCCCGACTGGCTGAGAGCACGGGCGAGGGACTCGGGCTCGAGCCCCTTGGCGAACGTACCCGCGGTCTTCAGCAGGTTGGCCTTGGTGTCCTGCGCGACGATCCTGCCGTTGCCGATGACGATCAGCTCATCGGCGATCACCTCGACCTCGTGCAACAGGTGCGAGGACAGCATCACGGTGCCGCCGCGGTTGGCGTACTCGCGCAGCAGGCCGCGCATCCAGTGGATCCCGGCGGGGTCCAGCCCGTTGGCTGGCTCGTCGAGAATCAGGATCTGCGGGTCGCCGAGCAGTGCATGGGCGATCCCGAGCCGCTGACGCATGCCGAGGGAGTAGTCCCGGATCCTTCGCTTGGCCTCCGGTGGGGTGAGGCTGACGAGCTCTAGCATCTCATCGACCCGGCGGCGCCGAAGCCCCATCGTCATGGCCCCGAGGGTCAGCACCTCCCGGCCCGTACGGCCCGCGTGCTGGGCCGAGGCGTCCAGCAGGACACCCACCTTGGTGCCGGGATTGGGGATGTCGACATATCGCTGGCCGTCGACCGTAGCCGAGCCGCGATCTTGTGGCGTCAGCCCCGAGATGATGCGCATCGTCGTGGACTTGCCGGCACCGTTGGGGCCGAGGAACCCCGTGACGGTGCCGGGTCGGCAGTTGAACGTGACGTCGTCGACGGCGACGAACCTGCCATAGCTCTTGGAGAGTCCTTCTACTGTGATCATGACCCCACCTTGTCGCTTACCTTGGCGGCCGCGCATCGGGAATAGGTCTGATCTGGGGTAGCCGAAGGTATGACGAACCCTGACCACGAGTAGGTGGTTACCCCGACGACGCGCACCATAGTCTGAGGAGGTGTCGACCCTCGAGCCGAAGGACTACCAGCCCGCGCTGGGCTGGTGGGGACACCTGTGGCGGATCCTGGTGGCAGTCGCTCTCGGAGCGCTCGCCTGGACCGAGCTGGCGATCTGGCAGTGGGAGTACGACCGCGCGTGGTTCTTCGTCGACGCAGCCGGCGGTCTGTGCTCCCTGGTGCTCATGCAGTACCGGCGCCAGCGCCCCGTGGCAGTCGCGTTGGCGGTGCTGGCGATCGGGATCGTGTCCGCCTCCAGCAGCGGGGCGATCACGGTCATCATCGCCTCGCTCGCGACGCGGCGGCGCTGGCAGGAGATCGCTCCCCTGGCCGCGCTCTCGATGCTGCAGTGGATGGCCTTCGAGCTGTACAACCCGGTCTCTGTCGAGAACTGGTGGCTCACGTCACCGGTGGTGCTCATGGTCATCGCGGCAACAGTCGCGACGGGGCTCTACATCGGCTCGCGCCGTGAGCTTCTGGTGACGCTGGAGGACCGGGCGCGGACGGCCGAGAACGAGCAGGCCGTGCGCATCAGCCAGGCGCGTACGGCCGAGCGCGCCCGCATCGCCCGGGAGATGCATGACGTCCTGGCGCACCGGATCTCGCTGGTTGCGATGCACGCCGGCGCGCTGACGTACCGCACGGACCTGACGCCTGCCGAGGTGCGCAAGGCCTCGGCGGTCATCCAGGACAACGCCCACGAAGCCCTGACGGATCTGCGCGAGGTGCTCGGGATCCTTCGCGGGGACGACCCCGACGAGAGCGAACGTCCACAGCCCAGCCTGCAAGACATCCCCCGCCTCGTCGATGACGCCCGCTCGGTCGGGCTCCAGGTCGACTACTCCGACGGGCTGGGTGCGGCACAGGTGCCCGACAGTGTCGGGCGGACCGCGTACCGGATCGTGCAGGAGGCGCTCACCAACGCCCGCAAGCATGCGCCGGACACGTCGGTGCGGGCGAGCATCTCCGGTGCGCCCGGTCGCGGCATCGTCGTCGAGGTGTGCAACCCGCTGCGCATCGGTCACCACGGCGCCACGGCACCCCGGTCGGGCCTCGGTCTGGTGGGCCTCGCCGAGCGCGCGGCACTGAGTGGAGGGACCCTCACCCACGAGATCACCGACGACAGCACGTTTGTCTTACGCGCGCAGCTCCCGTGGCGGGTCTGAGGGTGGGCGGCATGGGAGTGACCGCGCCGATCACGGTGGCGATCGTGGACGACGACGCTCTCGTGCGTGCGGGACTCGCGCTCATCCTCGGCGGTGCGGAGGACATCTCGGTCGTCGCCGAGGCTGCCAACGGCAAGGAGGCGCTGGGCCTGCTGCGCAAGCATCGCGTCGACGTCGTGCTGATGGATATCCGGATGCCCGTCATGGACGGTCTGGAGGCCACCGCGGCGCTGCAGGCCGGCACCGACCCGCCGGCGGTCATCGTGCTGACCACCTTCGACGCCGACGACTACATCGTGCGGGCGCTCGGCCATGGCGCCAGCGGCTTCCTGCTCAAGGACACCCCGCCCGCACAGATCGTCGACGCGGTGCGCAAGGTCGCCGGCGGGGACCCCATGCTGTCGCCGAGCATCACCGTGCAGCTGATCCGGCGAGTGACGGCTGACGGCAACGACGACCGGCTCGCCGTCGCACGGTCACGGCTTGCCGCCCTCACCGACCGCGAGCGAGAGGTGGCGGTCGCGGTCGCTCGTGGTGAGTCCAACGCCGAGATCGCCTCTGCTCTGTACATGAGCGTCGCCACCGTCAAGGCGCACATCTCCCGCATCTTCGCCAAGGCCGGTGTTCACAACCGGGTCCAGATCGCGATCTGCGTCCATGACGCCGGCCTCGTCTGAGCGGCGGCCGCCGCTGGCCTAAGGTCGTGTCTTGTCAGTCGACCGCCCCGCTGTGGAGCGGGCCAATGAAAGGGAGCACAGATGGGCGCGTTGTGGCACGGGTTCGCCGACATGGGTTCGGTCGAGAGCAACGGTGAGTTCGTCATCGCCCGGGGTGAGGGTGCCCACGTCTATGACGTCGCGGGGACCCGCTACCTCGACGCGACCGCCGGCCTGTGGTTCACCAACGTCGGACACGGCCGGGCCGAGATCGCCGACGCCGTCGCCACGCAGATCCGCGCCATCGCGGCGTACTCGACGTTCGGCGACTTTGCCGTCGACACCACGGTTGCCCTCGCCGAGCGTCTCGCCGTCCTCGCGCCCGTGCCGAACAGCAAGATCTTCTTCACCTCCGGCGGTTCGGACTCCGTCGACAGCGCGGTCAAGCTGGCCCGGCGCTACTGGCACGAGATCGGGCAGCCGGACAAGACCATCGTGATCGGGCGGCAGAAGGCGTACCACGGCATGCACGTCGGCGGCACCGCGCTGGCCGGGATCCCCGTCAACCATGCCGACCACGGATCGTTGATGCCCGACGCAGCCACGGTCGCCTGGGACACCGGCAAGGCACTCCTGGAGGCGATCGAGAGGATCGGCGCAGACCGCGTCGCCGCCTTCTTCGTCGAACCGGTGATCGGCGCCGGCGGGGTCTACCCGCCACCCGAGGGCTACCTGGCCGAGGTCCGCCAGATCTGCCGCGAGCATGACATCCTGTTCGTCGCCGACGAGGTCGTCACTGGCTTCGGTCGCATCGGCGGCTCGTGGTTCGCCTCGACCCGCTGGGAGCTCGAGCCGGACATGATGACCACCGCCAAGGGCCTGACGTCGGGGTACGTCCCGATGGGCGCCGTGTTCGTGGCACCACGCGTCAGCGAGCCGTTCTTCCGCCCCGACGCCGGCGTGTGGTGGCGCCACGGCTACACCTACGCAGGTCACGGCGCCGCCGCGGCCGCCGCAATGGTCAACCTCGACATCATCGAGCGCGAGAACCTGCTGCACGAGTCCGCCCGCCTCGAGACGACGTTGCACGCCCGCCTCGCCGCACTGGCCGACCTGCCTGCCGTCGCGGAGGTTCGCAGCGGCGCCGGCGCCGTCGCTGCCGTGCAGCTCGTCGAGACCGGCCGAGCACTCGCCGTCGCCAAGCAGCTGCGCAACCACGGCGTCTCCACCCGCGCCGTCGGCACCGGTGGCCTCCAGGTCTCCCCCGCCTTCGTCATGACCGACGACGAGGTCGACGAGCTCGCCAGCGCCTTCGCCGCCGTCCTCGCCTGAGGTATGCCCGGCGGCTCAGGTCAGGCTAGCTCCGAGTCTTCACGAACTGCCCATCTACAACCCCCCGAGTGGGCGATTCGAGCAAACTCGGGAAACGCGGGATGGGTGTCGTCCGCGTTCGCTCAAACCGCTATGTAGCTCAGGCCACGATGTTGCTCATGACGTGCTTGATGCGGGTGTAGTCCTGCAAGCTGTACATCGACAGATCTTTGCCGTAGCCGGAGTGCTTGAAGCCACCGTGGGGCATCTCGGCGACGATGGGGATGTGCGTGTTGATCCACACACAACCGAAGTCGAGCCGCTTCGCCATCCGCATGGCGCGCCCGTGGTCCTTGGTCCACACCGACGACGCGAGGCCGTACTCGACACCATTGGCCCAGCGCACGGCTTCGTCCTCGTCGCTGAACTGCTGGACGGTGATGACCGGGCCGAAGATCTCGTCGCGCACGGCCTCGTCCTGCGGCTGAAACCCCGACAGCACCGTCGGCGCGTAGAAGTATCCGCTGGCCAGGTCGCCGCCGAGCCGCTCTCCGCCGGTGTTGATCTCGGCGTGGTCAGGCAGCCGGTCGACGAACCCCGACACGCGCTCGAGCTGCATGGCGTTGTTGACCGGCCCGTACGCCACGTCCTCGTCATCGGGAAACCCGGTCTTGGTGCCCTTGGCCTGCTCGGTCAGCGCGGCCACGAAGTCGCCGTGCACCCGTGGACCGGCGAGCACCCTCGTCGCCGCCGTGCAGTCCTGTCCGGCGTTGAAGTAGCCGGCCTCGGCGATAGCCGCCGCTGCCGCTTCGACGTCGGCGTCGTCGAACACCACGACGGGCGCCTTGCCGCCGAGCTCGAGGTGGACGTTCTTGACGTCGTCGGCAGCGGACCTGGCGATCTCCATGCCGGCACGCACCGAACCGGTGATCGAGACCATCTGTGGAATCTTGTGCGACACCAGCGCCCGCCCGGTGTCGCGGTCACCGCACACGATGTTGAGAACACCCGGCGGGAGGAACTCCGCGGCGATCTCGGCGAGGAGCGAGGTAGCTGCGGGAGTGGTGTCGCTGGGCTTGAGCACGACGGTGTTGCCCGCAGCCAACGCGGGCGCGATCTTCCAGATCGCCATCAGCAGCGGGTAGTTCCACGGTGTCACCTGCGCGCACACGCCGATCGGCTCGCGGCGGATGAACGAGGTGTGGCCGGCCATGTACTCCCCGGCCGCCTGCCCCTCGAGCACCCGCGCCGCGCCGGCGAAGAACGTCAGGGCGTCGTTGAGCTGCGGCATCTCCTCGCTCGTGGTGAGGCCTATCGGCTTACCGGTGTCCTTGCTCTCGGTGGCGACGATCTCCTCCGCCCGGTCGCTCAGCGCACGGTCGAGTCCCAGCAGCGCCGCCTGACGTTCCCTTGGCGTCGTGTCGCCCCAGGTCTCGAAGGCCTTCCGCGCCGAGCGCAGTGCGAGGTCGGCGTCGGCCTCGCCGGACAGCGCCGCCTGGGCGTACGTCTGCCCGGTGGTCGGGTCGATGACGTCGTAGGTCGCGCCGTCGAGCGCCGGTCGGGACTCACCGTTGATGAAGTTCGAGATCAGCTCGGACACGTGATTGCTCCAATGAATAAGAGGGTCGGTCGATCAGATCGGTTCTACAAGCAGGATTCGACGGATTCCGAAGCCTTGGCCAGCATATTACGACGGAATCGCTTGTGTCGAGTGGTAGCCATGGGTGACACTGGTGCCCATGAACAGCCTCGACATCGACCCCTCAGTCCTGGACAAGTCGGCGAAGGAGCATCTGTGGATGCACTTCTCCCGCCACAATGCGGACTCTACGGCGCCGGTACCGGTGATCACACGAGGCGAAGGCGCGTACGTGTGGGACTCGCGCGGCAAACGCTATCTCGACGGCCTGTCCGGGCTGTTCGTGGTGCAGGTCGGTCACGGCCGTGAAGAGCTCGCCCAAGCGGCGGCCAAGCAGGCCCGCGAACTGGCGTTCTTCCCGCTCTGGTCGTACGCCCATCCCGGAGCCATCGAGCTCGCCGAACGGATCGCGGCGTACGCACCGGGGAACCTCAACCGGGTCTTCTTCACCTCCGGTGGCGGTGAGGCGGTCGAGAGCGCGTGGAAGCTCGCCAAGCAGTACTTCAAGCTCACCGGCCGCCCGGGCAAGCACAAGGTGATCAGCCGGTTCATCGCGTACCACGGCACCACACAAGGCGCGCTGTCCATCACCGGCATCCCGGAGATGAAGGCGCCGTTCGAGCCGCT
>Ga0136637_1000015_pt1 | contig 21826 bp, 23 predicted proteins | sample AntDrymUQ8572106_2_FD_105497 | JGI IMG/M metagenome (GOLD analysis project Ga0136637, IMG submission 105497) | Polar desert sand microbial communities from Dry Valleys, Antarctica - metaG UQ857 (21.06) | ecosystem: Environmental > Terrestrial > Soil > Desert | place: Antarctica: Dry Valley... | reverse complement strand
GGCGCTGACCAGGAAGACAGCGGTGTCTTCGAGACGCTGTCGGCGCAGGAGTGCGCCGAGATGCTGACCACGACGACGGTCGGCAGGGTCGGGTTCGCGAGCGCGAACGGGCAACAGATCCTGCCGGTGAACTTCGTCTTCCGCGACGGGTCGGTGCTGTTTCGCACGACGCCGCATGGGGTCGCCGCGGCGCTGCTCGCGGGCGCTGACGACGTGGCGTTCGAGGTCGACTATCACGACGACCTCTACCAGCTGGGGTGGAGCGTGTTGCTGGTCGGGCGCACCGAGAGGGTCACCGATCCCGAGACCGTGGCGGAACTGTCCACCCGCCGTCGGCCGAACCCGTGGGCCGCTGGCGAGCGGCCGGCGTTCGTACGACTCGTGCCACACGTGATCAGCGGGCGTAGGGTCTCAGACCACTGAGCACCGCGCTCGCGGCGGTCAGGTGAGCGAGCCGGCGAGCGCGGCGACCTCCTCGGCACACCCCCAGGACACCGTGACGCCAGCCCCACCGTGGCCGTAGCAGTGGATCACCGGGCTCATGGCATCGCGTCGTTGCAGCTCCAGGCGTACCGTCGGCCGGGCCGGACGAAGACCCACCCGGTGTCCGAGCACCCGCGCGCCACGGAGCTCCGGCACGAGCGTCACCGCTCGCTCGATGATCGTCCGCGCGGTCGCGGGGTCGGGATCTCGTCGCCAGTCGTCATGCTGGGCGGTGCCGCCGAGGACGATGTCGTCGGTACGCGGGACCACGTAGACCGGCCCGCCGGGTGCCTCGGCATCGAGCCAGACGTCCTCCAGCCCGCACTGACCTATCAGCACCACCTGGCCGCGAACAGGATGGAGGTCCCCGTCGCCGACGAGCGCCCGATTGGCCAACCCGGCCGCGTTGACCACGAGGTCGGCACCCGCGGGCAACGCCGACAGCGCCATTCGGGTGACGGAGCCGCCTGCGGCCGCCAGGCGTCGGACGAGGTACGGCAGGTAGCGGCCCATCTCGATCACCGGGCTCTGGAAGACCCAGCCGGCCGCGTACCCCGGCGGCAACCTGGTTTCGGCCTCAAGACTCGGAACCGTGTCCGCCCACCATGGCCGGGGAGCCGGTGCACGAGTCACCTCGTGCGAGGTGCGCATCTGGACGCAGTCGAGCACGTCCGCGAGCCCCGCGAACATCTCGTACGATATCTGGGACCACCGGTTGACCCGGTCCTGGGGCGCCGCACGGTAGGGGTACCACCACGCGGCGGCGACCGCGGAGGTGGTCTCCAGCGGCAGGTCGCGGGCCAAGACGTGCACCTCGTGCTCTGCCTCGGCCAGCCGGACCGCACATGTCAGCCCGATGACGCCGGCGCCGACCACCAGGACCCGCATCGGAGGGTCAGGCGCCTGCGACCGGGAGGCCGTTCGCGTGGCGGATGACGTCCACGATCTCGCCGATGATCTCGGTCAGGCCGAAGTCCTTCGGGGTGAAGACCGCCGCCACGCCCTGCCCGGTCAGCCTGCGCATGTCGGACTCCGGGACGATGCCCCCCACGATCACGGGCACGTCACCCATCCCGGCCTGACGCAGGCCCTCGACGACCTCTGGCACCAGCACCATGTGTGATCCGGACAGGATGGACAGACCCACGCAATGGACGTCCTCGGCCATCGCCGCGGCGACGATCTGCTCCGGCGTCAGACGGATGCCCTGGTAGATGACCTCGAAGCCGGCGTCCCGCGCCCTGACCGCCACCTGCTCGGCACCGTTGGAGTGCCCGTCGAGCCCCGGCTTGCCGACGAGCAGGCGCAACCGCCCACCGAGTGCTTCGCCCGTCTCGGTCACCTTGCGGCGTACGACGGTGAGGGCTGCCCCGGCTTCACCCAAGCCCACGTCGCCGGAGACGCCGGTCGGGGCGCGGTACTCGCCGAAGACCTCGCGCAGGGTGCCCGCCCACTCCCCGGTGGTCACGCCCGCACGTGCCGCCTCCAGCGTGGCATCCATCAGGTTGGTGTCGGTCTTGGCCTCGTCCCGCAGCCTATCGATCGCTGCCTGCGCCCGCGGCTCGTCGCGCTGGGCACGCCAGGTGTTGAGACCCTCGACGGCGTTGGTCTCTGCCTGGGGGTCGGGCGTCTGGATGGCGGTCTCGAGGTCGGCGGTCAACGGGGACGGCTCGGTCTCGACGTAGGAGTTGACGCCGATCACCTTGTGCTCGCCGGACTCGACCTTGGCGCGGCGCTCGGCGTGTGACGCCACGAGCGCCTGTTTCATGTAGCCGGACTCGACCGCAACGATCGCCCCACCCATCGCCTGCACGCGGTCGATCTCGCGGGTCGCCTCGCGCACGAGCTCGGCGACCTTCGCCTCGATCACGTGCGAGCCGTCGAAGATGTCGTCGTACTCCAGCAGGTCCGACTCGTACGCCAGCACCTGCTGCAGACGAAGCGACCACTGCTGGTCCCACGGACGCGGCAGGCCGAGCGCCTCGTTCCACGCCGGGAGCTGCACGGCTCGCGCTCGGGCGTTCTTGCTCAGCGTCACGCCGAGCATCTCCAGGACGATGCGCTGGATGTTGTTCTCCGGTTGCGCCTCGGTCAGCCCCAGGGAGTTGACCTGGACGCCGTAGCGCAACCGCCGCATCGTGGGGTCCTGCACGCCGTAGCGTTCGCGGGTGATCTGGTCCCACAGCTGGGAGAAGGCGCGCATCTTGCACGTCTCCTCGATGAACCGCACACCTGCGTTGACGAAGAACGAGATCCGCCCGACGACGTTCTCGAACTCCTCTGTCGGCACCTGCCCGGAGTCCCGTACGGCGTCGAGCACCGCGATCGCCGAGCACAGTGCGTAGGCCAGCTCCTGCACGGGCGTCGCGCCGGCCTCCTGCAGGTGGTAGCTGCAGATGTTGAGGGGATTCCACTTGGGCGTGGCCCTGACGGTGTAGGCGATCATGTCGGTGGTCAGGCGCAGGGAGTGCTCGGGCGGGAACACGTAGGTGCCCCGGGAGAGGTACTCCTTGATGATGTCGTTCTGAGTGGTCCCGGCGAGCGTGGCCGGGTCGGCGCCGTGCTCCTCGGCCACCACCTGGTAGAGCGCCAGCAACCACATTGCCGTCGCGTTGATGGTCATCGACGTGTTCATCTCGCCGAGCGGTATGCCCTCGAACAGGCGGCGCATCTCGCCTAGGTGCGGCACCGGGACGCCGACCTTGCCGACCTCACCCCGGCTCAGCGGCGAGTCCGGGTCGTACCCGGTCTGCGTCGGCAGATCGAAGGCCACCGAGAGCCCGGTCTGGCCCTTGGCGAGGTTGCGCCGGTACAACGCGTTGGACTCCGCGGCTGAGCTGTGGCCAGCGTACGTCCGCATCACCCAGGGTTTGTCCGCCATGGCGCCAAGGTTACGGCCAACTGACTCGCTGGTAACACCTTGCGTGAGAGGCCTCACGCTCATACGTGGTTGATGGCGCGCCCGTACGTGGATGGTGACGCGTCAGGAGGTGCGCTCGCCGCCGGGTGTCCAGAGGATGTCGCCATCGGCGCGGTTGGCGTACCTCGCCAGGATGAACAGCAGATCGCTGAGCCGGTTCAGATATGTCGCCGTCAAGGGATTCATCGCGGCGCCGTGCGCCTCGAGCGCTGCCCACGCTGACCGTTCGGCCCGCCGCGCCACCGTCCTCGCGACGTGCAGGGCCGCAGCCGCCGGGGTGCCGCCGGGCAGGATGAACGAACGAAGCTTCTCCAGTGACTCCAGGTAGTGGTCACACCACCGCTCGAGGCGATCGACGTAGTCGGACTCGACCCGCAAGGGCGGATACTTCGGGTCCTCCACGACTGGGCACGACAGGTCCGCCCCGACGTCGAAGAGGTCGTTCTGGACGTGCCGCAGTACACGTACGACGTCGTCGTCGAGGCCACCGGTGGCGATCGCCACCCCGACCAGACTGTTGGCCTCGTCCACGTCGGCGTAGGACTCCAGTCGAAGGTCCAGCTTGGACACCCGGCTCATGTCACCCAGACTCGTGGTGCCGTCGTCACCGGTTCGGGTGTAGATACGCGTCAGGTTGACCATGGGCACAGACTAGGCGCTGGTCGCTCAGGACACGTCGCCGTGCAGCTGGGCGAGCACCTGTTCGGCTAGTGGCCGCTGCGCCGGCCAGATGAAGACGACGAACTCTGCGCCGCGGACGGCCGTCGAGGCCTTGATACCTTCGACGCGCAGCGTGTGGGCGACCACCTCGGCCTCACGCTCGTGCGGGTAGGTCGCCAGCGGAACAAGCAGGCCGTACGGCTGGGCGATGCTGGCCCGCTTCGCCGGCGAGGACGACCACCGCAGGATGAGCGCGAGCCCGCCGATGGCCGCGACCAGGACTGCGGGCAGAAGCACGAAGTCGAGCAACGAGTCGCCGATGTGGAGCACCCCCACATTGTGCACCCCCCGCCGCCATCAGCCACGTACGGGCGCGCCATCATCCACGTACGAGCGGGTCAGATGACGCGGTCGGCGTTGCGGCCAGGTGGCGCGGACTCCAGCCAGGCGAGCAGACCGGTCAGCGCATCGGGGCTCAACGCAAACTGCACCGGCCCCGCGTCCGTCCTCGACTCGATGATGGTCGTCCCGGCGTGCAGCGAGAACGCTTCGGTCCCGTGCGGCTCGCGGCGGCGCAGCACCTCGACCTGGCCGCGGTCGAAGCGGTGACGCGGACGCCAGCTCAACGAGAAGACCCGGAACCACTCGAGCTGGTTGTCGGTGTAGCGGCCCACACCGAGGGTCCACCCGCGCGGCGACGGCCCGTGGCGGAAGCTGATGCTCAGGTCGAAGGTGCTACCCGCCCGGGCGATCAGCCGGCGCCGCACGACGAGCCCGAGCAGGAACAGCGCAAGAGCGGCGACGACCAGCCCGAGGGAGTCCAGGAACCACAGCCACAACGGCATGTTCCCCCACCTCCTCGCGACGTCAGCCCAAAGGTCAGGCCGAACGCTCCACGGCGCGGATGCGGGCCTGTGCACGACGGACGGCTTCCTGGGCTTCCTCGTCGTCCGATCCGGCCTGCTTGGCCTGTTCGAGCTCCTGCTTGGCGCGCTCGAGATCGATGTCGTGCGACATCTCGGCGTCCTCGGACAGGATAGACACACGGTTGAGCGCAACGGACAGGAAACCGTCATCGACCGCCGCGACCCAGGTCTCCCCGTCTTCGGTCTGGACCTCGACCACGCCGTCGGCGAGCAACGACAGCATCGGGGCGTGATCTCGCAAGATGCCGACGTCGCCCTCCACGGTGCGCGCGATCACCGACGTGGCCTCGCCGGACCACACGACCCGGTCGGCCGCCACCAGCTCCACGTGCAGGGTGGTCTCCTCAGCCATGACTCACTCCAGGCCCTTCTGGATCTCTTCCCACTTCTTGTCGACGTCCTCCAGGCCACCGCACATGAAGAAGGCCTGCTCGGCGACGTGGTCGTAGTCGCCGTCGCAGATCTTGGTGAATCCGTCGATCGTCTCATCCAGCGACACCGTAGAGCCCTCGATGCCGGTGAACTGCTTGGCGACGTAGGTGTTCTGGCTCAGGAAGCGCTGCAGACGGCGGGCGCGGTTGACCAGAACCTTGTCCTCCTCGGACAGCTCGTCCACACCGAGGATCGCGATGATGTCCTGCAGCTCCTTGTTGCGCTGCAGGATCTGCTTGACCCGGGTCGCGGTGTTGTAGTGGTCGTCGGAGATGTAGCGCGGATCGAGGATTCGCGAGGTCGAGGTCAACGGGTCCACCGCGGGGTAGATACCCATCGACGCGATCTCACGGTCCAGCTCGGTGGTCGCGTCGAGGTGCGCGAAGGTCGTCGCCGGGGCCGGGTCGGTGTAGTCGTCAGCGGGTACGTAGATCGCCTGCATCGAGGTGATCGAGTGTCCTCGCGTCGAGGTGATCCGCTCCTGCAGGACGCCCATCTCGTCGGCGAGCGTGGGCTGGTAGCCGACCGCGGACGGCATCCGTCCGAGCAGGGTCGATACCTCCGAACCGGCCTGGGTGAACCGGAAGATGTTGTCGATGAACAGCAGCACGTCCTGGTTCTTGACGTCGCGGAAGTACTCGGCCATCGAGAGCGCCGACAGTGCGACACGGAGGCGGGCGCCCGGGGGCTCGTCCATCTGCCCGAACACCAGCGCGGTCTGTCCGAGGACGCCGGCCTCCTCCATCTCCACGATGAGGTCGTTGCCCTCACGCGTACGCTCGCCGACCCCGGCGAACACCGAGACGCCACCATGGTTGCGCGCGACGCGGGCGATCATCTCCTGGATGAGGACGGTCTTGCCCACGCCTGCGCCGCCGAACAGACCGATCTTGCCACCGGTGACGTACGGCGTGAGCAGGTCGATGACCTTGATACCGGTCTCGAACATCTCGGTCTTGGCCTCGAGCGCGTCGAACGCGGGCGACTTGCGGTGGATACCCCACCGCTCCTCGGGCTCGAACGTCTCCCCCTCCTGAAGATCGAGGATCTCGCCGGTCGCGTTGAAGACGTGGCCGAGCGTCGCATCGCCGACGGGGACGGTGATGGGGTTGCCGGTGTCGGCGACCGGCGTGCCGCGTACGACGCCGTCGGTGGGACGCATCGAGATCGCGCGGACCATTCCGTCACCGATGTGCTGGGCGACCTCGAGGGTCAGCGTCGACGTCTCACCGTTGAGCTCGACGTCCACTGTGAGCGCGTTGTTGATCTCCGGCATCGCGTCTGTGGGGAACTCAACGTCCAGCACGGGGCCGATGACGCGGGCGACTCGGCCCACACCGGCTGAGTTGGACTCGTTGGCTGTGACTTCATTTAGGGCGGCAGTCATCTCTCTCACTCACTCACTCGCTGCATTGGCGTCGGCCAGGGCGTTGGCCCCACCGACGATCTCGCTGATTTCCTGGGTGATACCGGCTTGGCGCGCCTGGTTGGCGACGCGGGTGTACTTCTGGATGAGGTCGTCGGCGTTGTCGGTCGCGGACTTCATGGCGCGTTGGCGGGCCGCGAGCTCTGAAGCACTGGCCTGGAGGAGGCAGAAGTAGATGCGGCTGTTGACGTAGCGCGGCAGCAGTGCGTCGAGCACCTCGGTCGCTGACGGCTCGAACTCATAGAGCGGCAGCAGCTCGTCCTCCGCGGGCGGCTCCTCGCCTTCGACGACCTCCAACGGAAGCAGCCGGATCACCTCGGGCGTCTGGGTCAGCATCGACTTGAACCGGGTGAAGACGATGTGCAGCTCGTCGACCGCGCGGGCGGGGTCGACCGCGTCGTCGTCGTCCGACGATCCGGACGGGGTGTCGGCGTCAGGGTCCACGTTGAACGCAGCGACGAGCGTGTTGCCGATCTCGCGGGCGTCGGAGTACTTCGGACGGTCCGAAAAGCCGGTCCACGTCTCGACGACGGGCTGCTGACGGAAGCTGAAGTAGTTGACCGCCTTGCGGCCGGCGACGTAGAGGTCGACCTCCTTGCCCTCGCCGCGCAGCTTCTCGCGGAGCCGCTCGGACTCCTTGAGCACCGAGGAGGAGTACGCCCCCGCCAGACCGCGGTCGCTGGTGATGACCAGGACCGCGGCGCGGCTGGGGTCTTCTGACTCGGTGGTCAGCGGGTGATCGACGTTGGCGAACGTCGCGACGGCGGACACCGCGCGCGTGAGCTCGCGAGCGTACGGCGCTGCGGCCGCTGCCTGCTGCTGCGCCTTGATGATGCGGGACGCAGCGATGAGCTCCATGGCACGCGTGATCTTCTTGGTCGCCTGTGTCGACTTGATCTTCGCGCGGTACTCGCGCAGCGACGCTGCCATCGTTCAGCCTCGCTTCTGCTTGACGATCTGCTCCTGGTCGACGTCCTCGTCCTCCAGGGCCTCGTGCTCTTCCTTGCCGGCCTTGATCGACTTGCCCTCACCGGTCTCGAACTGCTCGGTGAAGGTGTCGTAGGCCTTGCTGAGGGCTTGCTCGGACTCGTCCTCGAACGTGCCCGACTCGCGGATCGCGTCGAGGATGCCGCCCTCGGAACGTTTCAGGTAGTCCAGGAACTCGGCCTCGAAGCGGGAGACGTCCTCCACCGGCACCGGGTCGAGCTTGCCGGTCGTACCCAGCCACAGGGATGCGACCTGGTCCTCGGCAGAGTACGGCGCGTACTGGCCCTGTTTGAACAGCTCCATCAACCGCTCACCGCGGGCCAGTTGCTGCTTGGAGGCGGCATCGAGGTCCGAGGCGAACATCGCGAACGCCTCCATCGCGCGGTACTGCGCGAGGTCGACCTTCAGCGATCCGGTGACCTTCTTCATCGACTTGAGCATCGCCGCGCCGCCGACGCGCGAGACCGAGATGCCGACGTCGACCGCAGGGCGCTGGTTGGCGTTGAAGAGGTCGGACTGCAAGAAGATCTGGCCGTCGGTGATCGAGATGACGTTGGTCGGGATGTACGCCGAGACGTCGTTGGCCTTGGTCTCGATGATCGGCAGCCCGGTCATCGAGCCGGCCCCGAGGTCGTCGGAGAGCTTGGCGCAACGCTCGAGCAGACGGCTGTGCAGGTAGAAGACGTCGCCGGGGTACGCCTCGCGGCCCGGCGGGCGACGCAGCAGCAGGGAGATGGCGCGGTAGGCATCGGCCTGCTTGGACAGGTCGTCGAAGACGATGAGCACGTGCTTGCCGGCGTACATCCAGTGCTGGCCGATGGCCGACCCGGTGTACGGCGCGAGGTACTTGAACCCCGCTGAGTCCGAGGCAGGAGCGGCCACGATCGTGGTGTACTCCAGCGCACCGGCCTCCTCAAGGGCGCCGCGCACGCCGGCGATGGTCGAACCCTTCTGGCCGATGCCCACGTAGATGCAGCGGACCTGTTGCTCGGGGTCACCGGACTCCCAGGCGGCCTTCTGGTTGATGATCGTGTCGAGTGCGATGGCGCTCTTGCCGGTCTGGCGGTCGCCGATGATGAGCTCGCGCTGGCCGCGGCCGATCGGGGTCATCGAGTCGATCGCCTTGATCCCGGTCATCAGCGGCTCGTGCACCGACTTGCGGTGCATCACGCCGGGAGCCTGCAGCTCCAGTGCGCGCCTGCCGTCGGTCTCGACGTCACCGAGGCCGTCGATCGGGTTGCCCAGCGGGTCGACGACGCGCCCGAGGTAGCCATCGCCGACGGCAACGGACAGGACCTCACCGGTGCGGCGGACCTGCATGCCCTCCTCGATGCCGGAGAAGTCACCCAAGATGACGACGCCGATCTCACGCACGTCGAGGTTGAGGGCGAGGCCGAGGGTGCCGTCGTCGAACTCCAACAGCTCGTTGGCCATCGCCGAGGGCAATCCCTCGACGCGGGCGATGCCGTCGCCGGCTTCGGTGACGATGCCGACCTCCTCGCCCCTGCTCGCCTCGGGCTCGTAGTCGGTGACGAACTGCTGGAGCGCGTCGCGAATCTCGTCCGGACGGATCGTGAGCTCCGCCATATCAGTGCCTGCCTTCTTGTCGGTCGTACGTTGCAAGAGTCTGGGGTGGTGCAGCATGCGCTGCTGTGAGTGCCGCCGTCAACGACTGCCACCTGCGATCCGACGCCGGGTGTCCGCGAGGCGCCCCGCCATGGTGCCGTCGATGATCTCATCGCCGATCTGGACCGATACGCCGCCGATCACTGCGGGGTCCACGAGCGCGTTGACGTGTACCTCTCGACCGTACTGCGCGGCCAGTGCCGCGGCCAGCCGTTCCTTCTGGTCGTCCTCGAGCGGCGACGCGACCCGAACGGTCGCGACCAGCCGTTCACGGCGCTGTGCCGCGAACTCACCGAACGTCGTCATCGTCTGCTCGAAGGACTGACCCCGTCCGACGACGGCCTGGAGCACGAGCGCGAGGGTCGCCGGACGCACCTTGTCGCCGACGAGCCGCTCGATGAGCACCTGCTTGGCCGGGACCGGTACTGACCGGTCGCTGAGCACCGACCGCAGCTCGGTGTCTCCCATGACGACCCGGCCGAAGCGGAAGAGCTCGTCCTCGACGTCGTCGAGCGCTGAGTCCTTCGCCGCTCCGGCGACCAGGGCGGTGACGCCGCTCCGCTCCAGAGCATCGGGCAGGTCGCGCGCGGAGCTCCAGCGTCCGATGACGGCGGTAGCAACGACGTCTAGGGTCTTTGCGGCGACCTTGTCGCTGAAGATCCGGCGCGCCAGGCCATCCTTGGCGGCGTCGTCGGACGACGGATCGGTCAGGACACGGCGCAGGGTCGGGGCGGAGTCGAGCGCCGCGACGACCGCGAAAAGCTCGGTGCCGAGGCGGCCGGCGTCGGTGCCGCGGGACACGGCCGCCTCGACGGCGGACTCCAGCTGTGTCAACGACTTGGCAGACGCCCCACGCATCAGCTTGCCGATCCGCTCGTCTGGGCTGACTCCAGGTCCTCGATAAACCTGTCGACGGTACGGCGCTGGCGCGCGTCGTCCTCCAGTGACTCACCGACGATCCGACCAGCCAGATCGGTCGCGACCGCGCCCATCTCAGCGCGCAGCTGTTGAACCGCCGCTGTCTTCTCGGCCTCGATCTGTGTGTGTGCCGTCGAGGTGATCCGGCTGGCCTCGGCCTGGGCCTGCTCACGCATCTCAGCGACGATCTGGGCACCCTGCTCCCGCGCTTCCTCACGGATGGACGCGGCCTCGTGCCGCGCCTCGGCGAGCTGCGCCTGGTACTTCTCGAGCGCCGCCTTGGCCTCGGCCTGCGCGTCGGCCGCTTCCTTCATGCCACCTTCGATGGCGGCCGTGCGCTCGGTGAACGCCTTCTCGAAGTTGGGTGCGACGAACTTCTTGATCAGGTAGAGCAGGATCAAGAAGACGACGAGACCGAGGATGATCTCGGCGACGTGCGGGACGAGGGGGTTGATCTCCTCGGCCGCGAGCGGAGTCGTGTTCATGGGCGTGACCTGTCAGTCGTCGGTCAGGTGGGGTGGGCGGCTAGAGCACGAACGCCAGGGCGATACCGATGATGGCGAGCGCCTCGGCGAGGGCGAAGCCCAAGATGGCGATCGCCTGTAGGCGGGCCTGCGCCTCGGGCTGACGTGCGACGCCGTTGATGTACGCGGCGAAGATCAGACCGATACCGACGCCGGGGCCGATCGCGGCCAGACCGTAGCCGATCATGTTGAGGTTGCCTTCCACGGCAGTTCCTTTCGTCGTAACGCGTTCTGCGTTTAATGCGGGTCTTTCGATCGTGCGTCAGTGCTCGTCGGCGAGGGCGCCGCCGATGTACATCGCGGTGAGTAGGGTGAAGACGTAGGCTTGCAGGAACATGATCAGCGCCTCCAGGAAGCTGATGGCCACCGCAAGGATCAGGGCGACAACGCCGACCGGCGCGTACGCGAGGTTGCCCGACTCGAGCAACAGGTACTCCCCGCCGAGCGTAAACAAGATGAGCAGCAGGTGTCCGGCGAACATGTTGGCGAACAGTCGCAGGGCGAGCGTGACCGGGCGTACCAAGATGTTGGACATGAACTCTAGCGGCACGATCAACAGCAGGATCACGCCACTCACACCCGCCGGGAGCGTCTGGAGCTTGAAGTATCGGATGAAGCCGTGCTTGCGGATGCCGACGGCGTTGTAGACCACCCAGGTCAGGGCGGCGAGACCGTAGACGAAGCCGGCGCGGGAGAAGGACGGGAACTGCAGCAGCGGCACCAGCCCGTAGAAGTTGTTGATCAGGACGAAGAGGAACAAGGAGAACAGGTACGGCACGAACGGCAGGAAGCGGTCCGAGCCGATCGAGTCCCGGGCGATGCCGTTGCGCACGAAGCTGTAGACGTACTCGCCGGCGTACTGCAGCTTGCCGGGCACGATCGCTGCCCTGCGTGATGCGGCGTAGGTGACCGCGAAGATCAGGACGGCCGACAGCACGACCAGCACCATCGGCTTGGTGACCTCGGCGATGATCGGCGGCAGCACGAAGTCGGCTGGTCCCGGTGGCGTGAAACCGCCCTCGGCTGCCCGCACGCTCACTCCTGGCGCGCTCACTCAGATCACCTCGTCCTTGGGCCGGTCGGTGGGCGCAAGGAGGCGTACACGGTGTAGATGCCGAGCATCGCCCCGATTACCACGCCGATCGCCACCATGAATGAGGTCCCCCACCAACGGTCGAGCCCGAACCCGATCAAGGAGTAGACGAGGACGCCGCCCGCAATCCGCCCGAAGGCCGCCCAGGGGTCGCCCGAGCGGGAGGGAGGTGACGAGTCGCTCATTGCGCAGTGAACGGTAGCAGCCGTCAGTCATCGGCTCTCTCCCAGGTCGTACAGCAGCTGTCGGTGCTTGACCGAGGCAACCAGCTCGAGAATCGTCCAGGTCAAGGTCGCCGCGATGACGGTCAGACCGAGGGCAGTGCGGCCCGCGGGATCTTCCAGCAGGCTGGTCCTACCGATGATGACCAGACTGACCCCGAGCGCGACCACCTTGACGGTGTAGAGGGCGAGCGCGAGCAACAGCGCAGCGGCCGGGTCGATGCCCCGGGTCAGTCCGAGCACGACCAGGGTGAGGGTGCAGAAGGCGAAGACGAGAACCGCACCCAGTGCCGCACCCCACAGGCCGGAGGTGCCCGCCAACCAGGCGCTGAGAGCGATACACCCCGCGCAGACCGCTGCGCACGGGAGCAGCGCCGCCCGCAGCATCGCATCCGCGGCCGAGCCACGGAAGGCTTGTTCGGTCGTCGTCATTGGCGGCCGTCCCTGTGCTGTTCCGCAGTCCAGAACGGGGTTTCCGGACCGAGATACTGGCAATGGTGTCTGCTTGTGAAAATTAGCACAATGTCCTCGCCGGCTTCAAATCCACGGCCGCCCCGGGCCTCTCACGTCGGCGTTCGGCGCCAGCGGGGCAGCCAGAACACCGCAACCGCGGTCACCGCGGCCAGAGAGCCGAACGCGACGTACGACCACAGGCCGGCGAAGAGGCTGATCACGACGCTCCCGAAGGCGACGAGCCCGGCCAGCATGTACATCACCAGGACGGCGCGGCGATGTGAGTGCCCGATCTCCAGGAGCCGGTGGTGCAGGTGCATCTTGTCGGGGCTGAACGGGGAGCGACCGGCACGGGTCCGGCGCACGACGGCCATCAGCAGGTCGACGAACGGTACCAGCAGCATCGTGAACGGCAGGAACAACGGCAGGTACACCGTCAGCAGGCTCGCTTGGCCGTTGATGCCCTGCGTGGAGCTGCCGGCGGCGAACTGACCGGTGAGGCTGATCGCCGAGCAGGCCAGGACGAACCCGATCAGCATCGAGCCGGAGTCGCCGATGAACATCCGTGCCGGGAAGAAGTTGTGCGGCAGGATGCCGATGCACACGCCCGCCAGGGCTGCGGTCAGGAACGCTGCCGCGACGGCATGGGTCTCGCCGTTCTTGACCGCCAGCAAGAACGCGAAGATGAAGAAGGCGACGGCGCCGATCGCCACCACCCCGGCGGCGAGCCCGTCGAGCCCGTCGACGAAGTTCACCGCGTTGGCGGTCAGCACGATCATGAAGACGGTGAGCAGGACCGACTGGATCGGGTCGATGCCAAAGGTGTTGCCCGACAGCGGCAGGTAGACGATCTGGACTCCCATCGCCACGACGATCGCGGCGGCGAGGACCTGGCCGGCCAGCTTGCTCATCGCGTCCAGCTCGAAGAGGTCGTCGACGACACCGACGATGCAGATCACGGCACCGCCGAGGAGCACCGGGAGAGCCTCGGCGAGCACGACGTCGTACGAGCGCGCGAGGAATGGCAACCGGGTGGCGACGACGAAGGCACCGAGCAGCCCGCCGAGCATCGCCACCCCACCGAAGTACGGGATGGGGACGGCGTGGACATCACGATCGCGTACCGGCGCCACCGCGTCGAACCGCAGGGCCAGCTCGCGTGCCACGACCCCCAACAGATAGGTCACCCCGAGTGCGACGCCGAAGACCACGAGGTAGGCACGCATCGCTCAGCCGACGCCCTTCTCGGGCGCGGGCGGCCCTGTATCGACCTCGTCGTCCTCCCGGACCTCTTCGGCCTCCGGGACCTCCTCGGCCTCCGGCAGCTCGTCGGCCTCTGACACAGCTTTGGGAGCCAGCGCGATGTGGTACTCGGCGAGGACGCTCGCCGGGACTGCGCCCTCCCGGGCGATCCGCGGCGCGCGCCCGGTGACGTCGACAATGGTCGACGGCACAGCGCCGGCGGCCGGACCACCGTCGAGGTAGACCGCTACGGCGTCGCCGAGCATCAGCTCGGCTGCCTCGATGTCCTCGGCGGCGGGCTCGCCGCTGATGTTGGCGCTGCTGACCGCGAGCGGTCCGGTCTGCTTGAGCAGCGCCAACGCGTACGGGTTGTCGGGCATGCGCACGGCAACGGTCTCGCGGGTGTCCCCGAGGTCCCACGACAATGACGGCTGCTGATGGCAGATGACGGTCAGTGGTCCGGGCCAGAGCTCGGAGATCATGTCGCGCAGGTAGGACGGGATGTCAGTTGCTAGGGCGTCCAGCGTCGTCGGGGAGGCCACCAGGACTGGCGGCGGCATGTCCCTGTCTCGGCCCTTCGCTTCCAGCAGCCGTCGCACGGCGGCCGGCTCGAACGCGTCGGCGGCGAGACCGTACACGGTGTCGGTGGGAAGGACGACGAGCTCGCCGGCCGCGAGCGCGCTCTTGGCCGCAGCGAGGCCTTCGTCGAGGGTCGCATCGTCTGTGCAGGAGAACCGTGAGCTCACGGGTGCCATCGTGCCATCTGCCTGCACGCGAGCCGACTTCGGCGTCACGACCCGTTGTTCAGTGGTACGCGCCTGCCGTGTGACAAGGGAAGCGGGCGGGGCGGTGCGTGGATCCGCCGTCCCGTCTCGCTCTCACTTCGCACGGCAAAGCATCGCTAAGCACGGTATATATCCCGCGGTAGGCGAGGGTTTACCACGCTAACGTGGTAAACGTGTTGCTCGCGGGACGGGTCGGCGACCGACTTGCGGCTATGCCCGGCGGCGCACCGCGGCGACGAAGCGGGGCCGGTCGGCGAGGTCCCGGTGATCGCGTACGTCCGTCCAGCCGCCGGTGGCAGCGAACACCTTCGGCGCCGCCTCCCTCTGTGCGTCGGCGTGCTCGCATCCGACCGCACCGCCGGGCTTGAGCAGCCGTCGCGCGACCTGCTCCACGACCCTTATGGTGTCCAGCCCGTCCTCACCCGACCACAGCGCGAGCGCCGGGTCCCAGTCGCGAACCTCCTGCTCGACGCCTTCCCACGCCGAGAGCGGGATGTACGGCGGGTTGGCGAGCACCAGGTCGACCGATGCGTCGAGCTCGGGGAACGCGTGCATCGCATCGCCGAGTCGCAGGTCAACATCGAAGGCGGCGAGGTTGCGTTCGGCGTACGCGTAGGCGCCCTCGTCCAGCTCGACCGCGTGCACGCGTGCTCCAGGCACCTGGTGCGCGATCCAGGCCGCGATCGCACCGGAGCCGGTGCACAGGTCGACGACGACGGGCGCGGGGAGCGCCGTCCGCGAGACGGTGGCGACGCCCCACTCGGCGAGCTGCTCGGTCTCTGGACGCGGGACGAACACCCCTGTCCCCACGACCAGCTCCAAGTCGCCGAAGGGTGCCGTGCCGGTGAGGTGTTGTACCGGTTCACGCCCCGCGCGGCGCTCGAGAAGCGCATCGAACGCAGCCACTGCCGGCTCCTCGACCTCGTCGAGGAGCATCAGCGCGGTTCGCGTACGCCCGGTCACGTGGGCCAGCAACCACTCGGCGTCGGCGCGTGCGGAGGCGACTCCGGCGAGCTCGAGGCGAGCGGTGGCATCGGCCAGCAGCCGGCGGGTGTTCACCCGGCTTCGACCGCGTCCAGCCGCGCCTGCAGGTCGGCGTCGACACACGCGGCGATCACGTCGTCCAGAGCGCCGTTCATCACCGCGTCGAGGTTGTAGGCCTTGTAGCCGACCCGGTGGTCGGAGATGCGGTTCTCGGGGAAGTTGTAGGTGCGGATGCGCTCTGACCGGTCGACGGTACGCACCTGCGAGCGACGTGCGTCAGAAGCCTCGGCGTCAGCGCTCTCCTGCGCGGCGGTGAGCAATCGCGAACGCAGGATCCGCAGCGCCTGCTCCTTGTTCTGCAGCTGGCTCTTCTCGTTCTGGCAGCTGACCACGATCCCACTCAGGAGGTGGGTGATCCGCACCGCAGAGTCCGTCGTGTTGACGCTCTGACCACCGGGCCCTGAGGAGCGGAATACATCGATCCGAAGGTCGTTGTCATGGACCGTGACGTCGATCGCCTCGGCCTCGGGCATCACCAGGACCCCGGCGGCAGAGGTGTGGATGCGCCCCTGGGACTCGGTCACCGGCACCCGCTGCACGCGGTGGACACCACCCTCGAACCGCAGCAACGCGTACGGCGCCTCGCCCGGCTCGGGCGTGCCCTTGGCCTTGACCGCAAGGGTGACCGACTTGTAGCCGCCGAGACCGGACTCCGTCGCGTCGAGCAGCTCGGTACGCCAGCCGCGCCGCTCGGCGTAGCGCAGGTACATCCGCAGCAGGTCACCGGCGAACAGGGCCGACTCCTCACCGCCCTCGCCGGCCTTGATCTCGAACAACGCGTCCTTGGAGTCGGCCGCGTCGCGGGGCACGAGCAGACGTTGCAGGCGCTCGGCGAGCTCGTCCCAGCGCTGCGCGAGGGAAGCTGCCTCGTCGGCGAACGTATCGGCGTCGTCGACGAGCTCGCGTGCCGCGGCCAGGTCTCCGCCGACCTGCTGCCAGTCCCGGTACGTACGCACGATGGCTCCGACCTCGGCGTAGCGCTGCCCGAGCCGCTTGGCGATGGCAGGGTCGGCGTGCACCGCAGGGTCGGCCATCTGTCGCTCGAGGTCGGCGTGCTCGGCGACGAGTGTCTCGACTGCCTCGAACATGCCGTTCTCCTTGTGGCGTGACCGGTGGTTGGTTGCGGTGAGTCGTGCCCGCAGGACGGCGGGCACGACGAACGGCGCCGGCCGCGGACGAGTGGTCCGCCGGCCGGCGCCGCGAGGTCGCTACTTCTTGGCGTACCGCTTCTCGAACCGGGCCACGCGGCCACCGGTGTCGAGAATCTTCTGCTTGCCCGTGTAGAACGGGTGGCAGGCCGAGCACACGTCGGCGCGGAGCGTACCTTCGCTCGCGGTGCTGCGGGTGGTGAAGGTGTTGCCGCAGGTGCAGGTCACCTGGGTCGTGACGTAGTCAGGATGGATGTTGCGCTGCATGTGGTGTTCCTCTCGGCAGTCGGCCGCCGGGTCGCCTCCTGCGGGGAGCCGTGAACCGGAGCCTTCGAATTGTGCCATCTACAGTCGTTCGAACGCCAATCTCGCAGGCGGTATTCCGGTCACTCAGGCCGCGAGCAGTGCCTCGATGTCGCCAGCGATGCTTGGTGGTTTGGTCGTCGACCCGTACCGCTTGACCACGGTGCCGTCTGCGTCGACGAGGAACTTGGTGAAGTTCCACTTGATCTTGCCGCCCAACAGCCCCGACTTCTCCTTGCGCAACCATGCGTACAGCGGGTGCGCGTCGTCTCCGTTGACGTCGACCTTGGCGAACATCGGGAAGGTCACGTCGTAGGTCAGCGAGCAGAACGCCTTGATCTCCTCGGCGTCGCCGGGTTCTTGCTGCCCGAACTGGTCACACGGGAAGCCGAGCACAACCAGCCCGCGGTCGGCGTAGGCCTTGTAGAGCTCTTCCAGCCCCGCGTACTGCGGTGTGAAGCCGCACTGCGAGGCAGTGTTGACCACGAGCAGGACCTTGCCACGGTAGTCGGCAAGACGCTTGTCGACCCCGTCGATCGTCGTGGCGTCGAAGTCATGGGCGGTGGTCAACGGGTCTCCTTGCGTCGGTGGTGTCCGGACTCTTCGTGTGGATCAGTCCTCGTCACGACGACCGTTGCCAGCGACCGGCATCGTCTTGCTGATCTGCATCAAGAACTCCATGTTGCTCTTGGTCGACTTGAGCTTTTCCAGCATCAGCTCGAGCCCCTGCTGGCCGTCGAGCCCAGACAGGACTCGACGCAGCTTCCAGACGATAGTGAGCTCGTCCTTGCCCATCAGGAGCTCCTCACGACGGGTGCCGGAGGCGTCGACGTCTATCGCGGGGAAGATGCGCTTGTCGGCGAACTCCCGGCGGAGCCGAAGCTCCATGTTGCCGGTGCCCTTGAACTCCTCGAAGATCACCTCATCCATCCGCGACCCGGTCTCGATCAGCGCGGTCGCGAGGATGGTGAGCGATCCGCCGTCCTCGATGTTGCGGGCGGCGCCGAAGAAGCGCTTGGGCGGGTAGAGCGCTGAGGAGTCGACACCACCGGAGAGGATTCGGCCGCTGGCCGGGGCCGCGATGTTGTACGCGCGCCCGAGGCGGGTGATCGAGTCGAGCAGCACGACGACGTCGTGGCCGAGCTCGACGAGACGCTTGGCCCGCTCGATGGCCAGCTCGGCGACGGTCGTGTGGTCATCGGCAGGACGGTCGAAGGTCGAGGCGATGACCTCTCCCTTGACCGTGCGCTGCATGTCGGTGACCTCTTCGGGCCGCTCGTCCACCAGGACCACCATGAGGTGGCACTCGGGGTTGTTGGTGGTGATCGCGTTGGCGATCGCCTGCAGGATCATCGTCTTGCCCGCCTTGGGCGGCGAGACGATGAGACCGCGCTGTCCCTTGCCGATCGGCGAGACGATGTCGATGATGCGCGTCGCCATCACCTGCGGCTCGGTCTCGAGCCGGAGGCGATCGGCGGCGTACAAGGGGGTGAGCTTGGAGAACTCGATGCGCTTCTTGGCGTCGTCGATGCTCATGCCGTTGATCGAGTCGATCTTGACCAGCGGGTTGAACTTCTCCTTGCGATCGCCTTCGCCTGCCTGGCGCACCTGGCCGACGACCGCGTCACCCTTGCGAAGGCCCCACTTGCGGACCATGGCCAGCGACACGTACACGTCGTTGGGTCCGGGCAGGTAGCCGCTGGTGCGGACGAACGCATAGTTGTCGAGGACGTCCAAGATGCCTGCCGCGGGAATCAGGACGTCGTCGTCGCTGACGACCGGCTCGGCGTCGGGGCCGCGATTGCCACGGTTGCGGTCGTTTCGGTCGTTTCGGTCGTTTCGGTCGTTGCGGCTGCGGTTGCGGCTGCGGTTGCGACGGCGCCCGCCGGCCTCGTCGGCACGGTTCTGGTCGTTGCCGCCGCGCTGGTCGTTGCGGTTGTCGACGCGGCCACGCTGGTCGTCACGGCTTTGGTCACTGCCGCCGCCCTGATCGGTGCGGTTGTCGTCGCCGCCACGCTGGTCGTTGCGGCTCTTGTTGCGCTCGCCCGCGTTGCGCGTCTCAGAACGGGGGGCGGTCTCGCGCTGCGCCTCGGCCTCGGGGCCGGCGGTGGCGGCGGGTGCCGCGGCCGGTTGGGTAGGGCGGCTCGCCGACGCGGACTGGCCGCGGCTCGTACTGCCTCCCTGCGCTTCTTGGATCGCCTCGATCAGCGCTCCCTTGCGCATCTTGGCGGTGCCGGTGATGCCGAGGTCGCCGGCGATCTGCTGCAGCTCAGCAAGCACCTTGCCGCTGAGTCCCCCGCCACTCCTGCGGCGAGGCGCCGGCGAAGCCGCTTCTGCGGCCGCGGCGCCAGATTCGCCGGCGTCGGGGGTGCGTGTGTGTGTCTGTGTCACGTGATGTCCTTTTCACGTTCGGGCGATCGAGAGACCGCGCCTTGGTTGTGTGCGTGCTGGTTGTCCCAGCCTGCGCAAGGGCCCGCCTGGGGGCGAGCAAGGTTTTGATTTCTCACCAACGTCGACTCGGCTCACGGCCTGGAGATTTCACGTGGTGAGAGAAGAAGATCCATGTGGAGGGCGATGGTGCCGCCGCGACCGACGTGGATCACTTGGTATCGACTGTAACACCTTCGGCGTCACTGCGATTCCTTGCGGGGTTGGGCTCGGGGTGCACCGCCCCGGCGACGACCCTCGCCCCTGCGGTGTCGACATCGAGCACGTGTGCACGCCACTGCGCCGGTGCGTGCGTGGAGAGCTCCTCGCCCCCGAACGGCTCGACGGCGAACGCGAGCACCGCGGGCCCGGCCCCGGAGATGATCGCGGGTACGCCGCGGTCGCGCAGCGCCGACATGAACGCGTACGACTGTGGCATCGCCGGCTCCCGGTAGTGCTGGTGCAGCTCATCGCGGGTGGCCACAAACAGCTGCGCACGGTCCCCCTGGACGGCGGCGACCAGCAGCGCCGCACGGCCGGCGTTGGCGGCGGCCGCTCGGTGCGGAACGTTCTCAGGCAGCAGTCCGCGTGCGAGGCTGGTCGGCACCGGCGCGGGCGGCACGAACACCACGACGCCCAGTCGTTCCCCGAGCTCGACCCGTGCCACCTGAATCCCACGAGCATCGTCATCGGCCAACGCGATGGTCATACCACCGCAGAGCGCGGCGGCCACATTGTCGCGATGGCCCTCGATGCGCGCTGCGAGCCCGAGCACGGCGGCGTCGTCGAGCCGTCGTACCCCATCGAGGACGAGCGCACGGGCCAGGACGATGCCACCGACGATGGCCGCAGCCGACGAGCCCAGCCCCATGCCGTGCGGGACGACGTTGCGGCAACGCAGCCGCAGCCCCGGTGGGCTCACGCCGAGGACGTTGAAGGTAGCGCGCATCGAGGAGACGACCAGGTGGCTCTCGTCCAGGGTGAGCTCCTCGGCTCCGACGCCCTCGACGACGACGTCCAAGCCGTCGTCGACGACCTCGCCGGTGAGCTCGTCGTACATCGACAAGGCGAGTCCGAGTGCGTCGAAGCCCGGGCCCAGGTTGGCGCTGCTGGCCGGTGCGATGACATGGACCGGTCCCGGCGCCCACTCGGTCATCGCACGACCACCGTCATCGCAGACCAGCGGCTACGGCCGCCTGGTGCACGTCGACGTCGATCACCCGGTCCACGACCGAGCCGGCACCGGACAGCGCGGTGTCGACATCCTTCAGGCCGTGGCCGGTCACGGTGACCACGACCGTTCCCCCGGTGAGCACCTCGCCTGCCCCGACCGCCTGCAGCAGTCCCGCGACGCCGGCCGCCGAGGCTGGTTCGACGAAGACACCGTCACGGCAGGCGAGCTGGCGCTGGGCATGCATGATCTGCTCGTCTGTGACCGCGTCGATGCGGCCGCCGGACTCATCGCGTGCGGCGACGGCGAGGTGCCACGAGGCGGGGTTGCCGACGCGGATGGCGGTCGCGAGCGTCTCAGGATCCTCGACCGGCACGCCCGAGACCAGCGGCGCGGCCCCGGCGGCCTGGTAGCCCCACATCTGCGGGGTCTGGCCGGCCAGACCAGCGTCGACGTACTCGCGGTACCCGAGCCAGTAGGCGGAGATGTTGCCGGCGTTGCCGACCGGCAGCACGTGCAGGTCGGGTGCGAACCCGAGGGCGTCGACGACCTCGAAGGCAGCTGTCTTCTGGCCCTGCAGGCGCATCGGGTTGACCGAGTTGACCAACGCGACGGGGTAGGCCTCGGAGAGCTCGCGCGCTACCTGCAGGCAGTGGTCGAACCCGCCGCGCAGCTGCAGGACCTGCGCACCGTGCATGACCGCCTGGGCCATCTTGCCGGCGGCGATCTTGCCGTACGGCACCAGGACGACCGGCCTCAGACCAGCACGCGCGGCGTATGCCGTCATGGAGGCGGAGGTGTTGCCGGTCGACGCACACACGACCGCCTCGGCGCCCTGGGCGAGGGCGACCGAGATGGCCACGGTCATTCCCCGGTCCTTGAACGAGCCGGTCGGGTTGTCGCCCTCGACCTTGAGCCAGACGTCGCACCCGGTGACGTCGGCCAGCCAGGACGACGCGACGAGCGGGGTCCCACCCTCACGCAGGCTGATCACCGGCGTCGCGTCGTCAACCGGGAGCCACGCCCGGTACTCCTCG
>Ga0136637_1000014_pt1 | contig 21908 bp, 41 predicted proteins | sample AntDrymUQ8572106_2_FD_105497 | JGI IMG/M metagenome (GOLD analysis project Ga0136637, IMG submission 105497) | Polar desert sand microbial communities from Dry Valleys, Antarctica - metaG UQ857 (21.06) | ecosystem: Environmental > Terrestrial > Soil > Desert | place: Antarctica: Dry Valley... | reverse complement strand
CTTCGGAATGCCATGCCGACGAAAGTCTCGTCAGGGTCACCATCTTCGTCATAACTCAAACCCTCTACAATGACAACAAAATCTGTCATCATAGTTCCGCCAAGCATGTGGTACTGATTGACGCATTCCAGGACAGCTTCCTCCAATGCAGCGTCTGCCTTTTTCTGCGCGGTAGTCTTCTTCATCGTTGTACTCGCTTTCCTGCCGTACTCCGTGTCCTGGGCTTTCGGTTAGGGGAGCGGACTGCTCGCTTAGCCCCCTTCCGTACCGCACCCTTTACATCTACCCCGCCTGTAACACCCCTGGCCTTGCCCAGCAATGTAGACGCCTTGACCGAACTCGCCCGCCGACCTCGACCCTGCACCCCCACCGTAACACCGCCTTGTTCAGCAGTCCGACGTTTCACGAGGTCCTCAGCGAGGCGAGAGGTTCGGCCGTGCGGAATACCCTTCGCCAATTTCAGTAACGCAGCATTGGTCAACGAGTTCAGATAACCCTCGATCTTGTACGGGTTGTCCCGTTCAAGACGCGCCAACGCCCCGACGTACACCGAATGATTACGGGTAACCTTCCGTCGGATACCATATTGGACTGTGGCGGATCGAGCCGAAATCCGTCCAGTGACCTTACCTCCCAACTTATCCCGAAACTTCCCGCGACTGTCGCGAGGGTGATCTAACGCATTCCAACGGCCCATGACTACCGCACCCTCTTGCCCTTGATCGAAGAGATGTTGTGCACACCACGCCGAGCCTTTGTCGGGCGCAGTCCGGCTCGAAGACCACGAGAGGCCGATGCTGCCGATGCTCGATTAGCAGCCGCCCGGGAAGAAATCTTGGAAGCCACCCTAGGCCCTGCAACATCCCCGATAACCTGGGCAATACCAATCACGGCCAAGCCCTTCCCGAGACGTTGATTGGCCTTGTCCACTTTGTCTTGTCCGGCGCGGAATTTGGCATATCGCTTCGCACTCAGCCGACGTCGCGCCGCCGGATCGAGGTACAACCGGCGAGCCTCACTGCTAGCCCCATACAGGGCAGAGGCAGTGCCAGCTGCATCAAGTGCTCGTTGCGGACCAGCGACCGGGCCAGCGGCAGTTTTGAGAATATCACGCAGAATAGCCTTCCTGGCCTTGCCGCCGACGTACTGCCCGGCTATGCTGCCGTACGGCCGAGATGCCGCCCGCAACTTGTCACGACGGGAACTACTCGGACCAATGTTACGATTCTGTTTCGGGATCGGATTGGAGCCGTAGCTAGTTCCGATCTTATTGACAAACTTGCCATTGCGGCCACGAGGGTGCAGCCTTGGATTCCATCTTCGAATTCGCATTATGGCACCAAAGCCTTTGCTTTGATCCGACGATAACCCTGCTCGGCTACCTTCCGGGTAAACCGAGAATAGTCACTGACCAGCCCCCTATCCACTTCGCCATCATATTTCAATAGCCACCGCAGATACTCATGGACATTGCGATGCATCGTGGGACAGAGCCAGATCAAGTTCTCTGGAACGTCCGGCCCATCGAAACCCATAGGCCAAATGTGGTGTTTGTCCAGCTCCATCACCTTCGGGCGATGGAAAACGACACAATGACAATGCTGACCCTCGTCATGACTCATCGACGCCGCCTCGATCTACCAACGTTGCGCTTGTCACCTGGATACACTCCGGTAGCAATCTTGTGCAGCCGGTTACAGGCGCCCTTCGCCTGATGTGGTGTCATGCCGTGCTGAATCCCCTGCTTGACACACCGAGTCCAGTCACCCCCGGTGTTCCAACGAATTCGCTTCGCCACCTTACCAGTCAGGTAACTTCTTTGTAGTTGCACTGGCATCCGCGAAACTGCCATTACAGCCTCAGCTCCCCTGGCAGTTCGCGGTGCCCTGCTCGTTTCCAAAAGCGTTGTTCCGACCACCAGGGGTGTTACCGGCCGGATTGTTGAATCCCTGTGGGACGTTGGCGCTGTCCGCCGGGCACGTACCGGACGGATTGAACAGATGCTGGTGAGCCAACGCCGGAGTCGCACCGCCAAGAGTAGAAACGGTGATCAGGGACAGGATGACTAATACCTTGCGCATTGTGATCTCCTCCTATATTTTCTGTTGCCATTGCCAGTTTGCATTAACTTCGTCCTCTTCTGCTACACAATCCTCGCAACCTACCACATTGGTGTCTTCGAGATACCCAATACTATCGCCAGCTTCAATGTCATTGCCACACTCACACTCACCGTCATACAGTGCGATGAACCTGGCGCCCATTACTTCTTCCTGCCCTTCTTCCACTTCCGAGCATTCAGGGCAAAGTTGGCACGCTTCCTAGTTTTGAGGTCCTTGCTATTCTTCATCTTCTTCAAAGTGGCCAATGGAATCTTCTGGCCCTTCTTAGTGCCCGCTGCTTTGCGCAGCTTACCGCGATTGGCCTTCTTGATGTCAATAGCCATCAGGTCTCCCTCAGTAAGCACAGGTCCGATCTTACCCTAAGTGCCCTTCGGGTAGGCCCGCCTCAAGTTCCCTCGGTGGTGTCGAGCAGCTCCAGCATGAGCCGGATCAGCGCTGTGTTCTGCCTGGTGAGCGCTTCGACCTGCGTCGCAATCTGTGCGTTCGTCCGCGGCGTGGGGAGCCCGAGATAGGTGGCGTTGGTGGTGACCGACGTCGCGACTCGCCTACGGAGCGTGGTTCGGTTCAGCTCTGTGACGGGTCGCGGTGGGAACGTGTACCCGGCGGATGCGGCGGCGGTAGCGAGGATCGCCATACGGTCGGTAGCGATGTCTAGCGGCGACGTGCCATCCCAAAGGATCGGACCCGCCTTTACTGCCTTGTCTGCGGTGTCCGTTGACACTAGGACGTACCTGGCCATAGCCGCTCCTCAGAGATAGGTGATCACGATGACGATTCCGTCTCCACCGTTTCCGCCACCACCGGAGTTCGAACCGTTCAGTGATGCGCCGCCACCACCGCCACCGCCCCCGTAGTTACCAGCGTCGCCACCGCGGCCCGCGGGTCCAGTGATAGAGGCGCCGCCACCGGACCCTCCACTACCCGGCACGGTTGATCCTACTGGCCCACTGACTCCGTTCGTACCATTCGCGTTTACTACGCCACCAGGTGGCACGATCTGTCCTGTCACCGGTAACGCACGGCCTCCATCTCCGCCCGGGAACGGGTTGTTACCGGTGTTGATACCACCACCTCCGCCACCACTGGGACAGCCCCGGCTCGGCTGGTTCGCAGCCGCAGCCCCTCCGGGTCCTCCGGACCCTCCTGCCCCCGCAAAAAGGCCAGACCATGTACCGGCGCCTAAAAGCCCCGTGTTCCCTTCGCCCCAACCGTCCCACCCACCACCGGCGAAGCATCCGTTGTTAGTTTTGAATGACGAGTTGCCACCAATCCCCCCGGCGAATCCCCCCGTGTCGTCCGTGGTGGTCGCGGGGGCTCCATTCCCCTTCGCGCCTACGGTGACGCTTTCCGTAGCCGCCAACACGTCAGCCGAGAACGATTGGGAACTCCACCCAGCGCCACCAGCGCCACCGCCACCTGTTCGGACGATAGTGGCAGCGCCCCGACGTCCACCTCCACCACCACCCCCGGCACCGATGCAAATTGCCTCAACCCATTTAGCGCCGGCCGGTTTCGTCCACGTCCCGGATGTGGTGAATACCTGTGTTATCGACCCCCCGCCACCGATGAGCGTATCCCCTGACGCCACCTCAGCTAGACCGGTCGACGCCAGATATAGGGCTTTCCGGTCAGGCATTAGGCGCGCTCAATCGGCTCAGCAGGCTCAAAGTTCAGCGTCGTGGCGTTAATCGCGACCCCGATCCCCTGGACAACCTGCCCGGCAACTGTCGGCGCGGTAGCGGTTACCCGGCCCGGTGTCGTTGGAGACAGATACAGATCCGAGGCAGGGGTGAGACCGGTCAACTGGTCGTTGCGGCCTTCGAAGTACACCGTCGCAGTCGCGCCAGACGCCACTGCGCTGAGGACGTAGCCGCGAGCTCGCTTACCTGTCGCCGATGCGTCCGCCTTGCGCGCATTGGAGACCCCCGCATTGGGCCAGACGTGCACGAAGTCACCGGCCGCGAGCGCCTCCGATGCCGGCATCTGCTCGGTGTCCGCACCGAGGCCGGTGGGCATGACCGAGGCGTCGAGCCGCCCGTTGGACCCGGTCTCAACTATCTTGTTGGCGTCGGCGTTTCCGGCCGAAGTGACAAGACCGATGACCTCCTTCGTAATACCGGCGATGAGGGCGAGGTACTTGGCCATGTTGCGCTCCTAAATGAGAATAATTGACGGTTGCCGATTGATGAAGATAGTCGTAATGGTGGTGGCGACCCCGATCTGTGCCAGGAACAACGCCCCCGGTGCAGTCGGTGGAGTTTGTACCAACACCCCGCCCGACCCAAGGAACAATGGCTCTCCAGGAACCCAGTTCCATGAGGGTTCTTCGAGCGCTCCATATGCCAACACTTCGACCGTATCTCCGGCCGCAGCGGCTCCAAGAGTAACCCACAGCGGCGCGTGGGATTGGGATGGGACGTTATTGTTGGCATAACCGATAGTGGCGTTGGCCAACTTTGTTACTGCTCGCTGCCCAGAGAGTGCTGTTCCGGCTATCCCCGTAACACGAACCTGTTCAGTCGAACCAATTGTGGTGATGGGCAAGAACTCGTCCGGGACATTACCGTCAATCCCCAGCGGAGTCACGCCGCCCGCCTGACCGACCGAGGAAACGAGCACATACCCCGCCATATCTGGAACTGGCTCTAACCTCTCGGCGTCCGAAAGATGCAATCCAGTTTCAGCGGCCGACTCAGGTACCAGAATTGTGTAGGGGCGAGGAATTCTCCCGATTCGCTCCACTACTTCTAAGTACAAAATACCGAGGTCTGAATCATCCCCCGCCGCTACGTAGACGGAAAACTCGCCAAATTCGTTCAGGGTCACTTTCACTGGGGCAGCAACTACCGTCAGATCTAGTGATGAACTATCCCTCGTCATTACTGGGGTAAGAGTAACTGTCCCCTTTGCAGGCACTCCGTCTACGTTGATATAGGTGCCGCGGACTTCCACGGCAGTCAGCCCGGTTGGTAGCGTCACCGAATCACCTCCTTCTCTATCCGGATAGTCTACTACGGCTTACACATCCAGCAAGGCCGCAGTCCAGCAACGACAGCCGCATCCCTGCTGTCAAAGGTTCGAGGTGTCTTGAGCCAATTGTGCGCAGCAGGCCTGTGGAACTTATTTCCGCTTTCGGTCGCAAAAACCGAATTCGTCACCTGTGGACGAGTCGCCAGGTCGGTGATAATACAAGCCTCGCCATCCTCGGCAAGCAGGCGTGTCGCATCTGCAATCTTGAGATATCCAATTCCCTTTGCGCCATATCCTGGACCCCAAGTGTTCATCAGCGCCAGGTAGCCTCCATCCTTGTGCAGATACCCGATTGCAGCGATTGCATGCCGACCACTCAACTCCCCAGAAACTTCAATCACATTTTCGGCATTCGGGCTATACATATCAAAGTACCAATTGAGCCCAAGCACCACCGGCCCCTTGGAGATGATCGTATCGATCACCTGTTCAATTCCAAAGGCCCAACGGAACTCTGTGATCAGCTTGTAATCATTCTTCAATGCCAATGCTGTGGCCAGGATAGACGCACCTGAGCCCCAATGCCGCCCCGCTGCGGCGTCGATCCGCCGAGCCGCCTGGTACAGCTCCAGAGCAAAGGCATTGTTGACATCAACATTCACCGGAGACGCCGCCAACTCGGTACTGAGCGAAAATCCAGTGCACGCACCCTCGCGCCCCTGATCCAGCGGAACGTCCTTGTCCGGGACGTCCCACATTTTGGTGGTGTGCACAATTCCAAATCTATCTGGAATTATCTCAGCAACACCATAATTCCGGGAACGATCGTCAAAGTGAGGCTGTGCACCGAGGCCATACTCTGTAAGATCCATGTCACTTCTCCTTCTTATTCAGTGGGGAGTCGGCGGGAAGTCGCTGCCCACAAGTCGGACACTTCCCACGTTCCATTTTCTTTACTGCCTTGCGCGTGTCACTTGCCTTCGTCATCATCAATCCTTAATCCCAAACTTCCCGTCACCCAGGTTCTCCCAGGTGCCAATCGGAATGTAAAGCGGAGAGCACCCCGCGGGCTCCCGGCCACCCGAAAGTGGCTTGTCATCAAGCGGATATACCGCACCAGAAAACCCCAGCCACCCTACTTGTGCCATAGCAACATGATTGCCAGGAGGGAGTGGATCAGCGTGGGTACTTTGCGACAACAGAGGCGGCATCTACTTTTCCTTTTCCCTTGAGGATTGAATCCATCACCAACACTCAGCCCAGTTTCCGGCCTCGGCACGGTAGGCGCGTGCGCTCGCCGCCTCCACAAACGGACTGTCGAGAGTCTCGGCCGTGCTGTGCCGAACCCATCCCCGCTCGACAAGCAGCACATTGAGGTTAACCGGGGCGATGGGGGCGCCCTCGATCGGCGCCGGGAGGTAGACGGTCCGCAGCAGTCGGCCCTCACTGTCACGGTCGGGCTCGTGTGGTAGCGCCACTAGAACGATCCGTCCACCTGGCTGGAGTATTCCGGCCAGCGCGCCAGCCGACGCCTGGGCGCCGCACTGATCGTCGGCGTCGGTTTGGTGCGAACCCAACTCTGGCGCCTGTACAGTCAGTAACCGCACGCGGGCCGACGCGCCGCCGTCTTCGAGATTGACTAGAAGTGTGTAGCCGTCCACCACCCGGACAACAGTGGCTAGTTCCCAGGTGGGCGCTGTCGCGTTGGGCGGGTCCCATGGCGATGTTACGTTGAGGGTCGTCTGCACCGGTGGCGCGTCGGGTGACGATGCGGTGGAACCGCACCCAGCCGCGAGCAGCAGCGCGAGCACCGCCAGCGCACTTCCGCCCCGCACGCTAAACCGTTTCATGATTCAACTTGTCTCCTGGTTCGATCACAATAGTGATCTTGGTTGGCCGGCCAAAGTCCTCCCACATTTGTAATGGCACGTCCAGCTCAACACATTGACCCCCTTCCTCCGGGTCAGAGAAGAACTGACTTCCATCTTTGTCAGCTCCAGCATGATCCAGTACCTGCTCACTCTTCGTCAGTATTCCCACTGTCTTCTCCCTCTGTGTCGAGACGCGCCCCAAACGGATCGGGGTTGCGTACTGCACCGAACTCAGTGGCGTCCCCCAATACTGCCTCTCGGGCATTCTCCGGGAAAACATACCCGTGCTTAGCCAATACAATCACCAACATGTCGAAGGTAATCAGCGATTCGGAAAACAGCGATCGAGCTTCCTCGATTTCGGCTTCTCGATTGACTGGCAGTGGGTCGCCTACGACACTAGCAACCTCGGCTAATCCACCCGAGAATTCTTCATAGGCCGGAAGCCAACCTCTGGATAAATCAAAGAAGAGGTGGTCGTACTTACCAAGTAGCTCAGATTCTTTTTCGGCATTGGCAGCGAGCAGTGGAGCAAGTTGCAACCGGAGCGAAATACCACTCTCCGCTACCGACACCTCTACCTTACCGGCAGCTAGGTCTCCAATGCCCAGCGCAGTGCGCGCCGCCTCATCCAGGTACCCAATGTGATCCAGGAATGGAGCAACCGAACCAACGCCAGAAACCCGCTTAAAATCTTCATCCTCTCCAATTTCGATAGCTCGCCCCGGACCCATCTCAATATTGCCCTCATTGCCCTCTGCATCTATCGGCGGCCCCGCCGTCGTGACATACACCCCCAATCCCTGCATCGCCAGGGTGTACGCCTGATCCGAAATGGACTGGTCCATACCGCTCAGAATAGTTTCAATCCCCCGAAGTTGTGAGGAACCGAACGGCTCCCCAGGAACACGATTGTTCTTGATGTGGTAAACCGGAATCGTGGTAATCTGTGCTGGCAACTCAAACTCGTCAACGAGGGACTGTACCCGCTTGATCTCGCTGCCTCTTCGGTCGTCCCATTTAGCAACTTCAAATAGGGCTAACTCTGAAGTGATCCGATTGTTGTCCATCTTCCGGTAGGTCTGTCGCCGAACGACTGACTTATTTTTGTCTTTCGGATCGGGTACCAGCTTGGCGATGTGACAGCCGATCACTCGATCTGGATTGTCTTCGTCATGGATTGGGAAGTACATAGCCGGGTCTAGTTCGTGCATGGCGATTCGCGACCCAAGTGCCTTACCCGGGTCCGCAGTAATGTGCCAGAGCGCATCCCCCTTAATCAATCCATAGCGCTTCTGTGTGGTGACCTTGGCGTAAATCTCTTCCCGCTTGAACAGCGCACGCATGATCAGTTCTAGTGCGGCCTGTTCCCCCGAAGTGCCAATCTTGTCATTGACCACGAAGTCAAAATTGATAGCGAGGAAACGATGGGTCGCCTCCACAATCTTCCGAGCAGTAGGCAGGTAGATCGGACTCTCATCGTCACCTCGCATTACCAACTTGAATGATTCCGGAACATTCCAGTAGATGTCCTCGTAAATACCGTAGGACATAATGCGGGTTGCCTCGTCAGAGTTTCCAATCCAACTCGGCGCCGTGCCCAGCAATGGAGCCACACTGGCGTATGGGGAGGTCATATCACTTACCAATCTAGGGTCGCTTGGTCCCAATCGAAGAATTTGTAAGCCCTGTCGTCAATGTATGCAACAGCTGCATACTTCAAGTTTGTAACCAAGATGGAATCCCGACCGTTCCAAAATGGGTACTGCCCGGACTCTTGGAATCCCGATGGGGTCATAGGAATACCTGTCATGTTCTGAGTCCACTGCGCAACTTCAAGGGGATCCCTGGTAGTAAAAATGAACACAGCGTAATCCTGCATCAGGTTCAACAAACCGCTAGTGGCACCAGGCATCAACCCGTCGTAGATCGTACCGTCATGCCAACCTTTGCTATAGACATGGATCACTCCGTCGAAATCAACAGCTATCGTCTTCGCCATTATCGCCCTATCTCTTGATGTTGACTTTGTGTGTTCGACGTCGATGCGTAGTCTTTTGTGGGGTTCCAAAGAACCCGGCCATGAATCGCCCGAGAGCTTCCGGGCCATGGTCGTCCATCTTGAGAGGGACTTCCGCCTTGTTAATGTCCACCTCTACTCGCTTCGAGGGATAACGATACGCCCCCATCTCTCGGATCAGTTCTGTGCAACGTCTATCAATTCGTATCTTTGGCAACTTCTCAGGATGCCCGGCAGGCAAGTGCGGCGGCACTAACTTCAATCTACCCCGAATAGCATCTAGCCGGTGCTTAAGTTCGCCGCCGGTACCGCCAACACTCTTGACCTTAAGTGCCTCCGCAATGATCTTATTATCTCCCGGAGACGCCGGGTCCGAGTAAAACCCAAGCATGCCGCTAGGAGCCAACCCACGCAGCGACACCTGATCTGCGAACTCATTGGCAGTCAACGTAGATTGGTAGAACTCATCCAGGACATGCACATCACCCCAAGGCCCAACCTGGACTAGTAGCCAGACCGAAGGATTAGTGAAGCCGAGGTCTACTCCGGCGTACGTTTGCCAACTCGGATTGAATTTCAAATCAAATACATGGGTCTCTTCGTCAAAGAGCTTGAACACTCTTCCGACGAACTCAGTGAAGTCGGCACCGATCTCCTGATTGAAAGACTCCTCAGTCAGGTCATTAAGTTCCGACACGATCTCCGGGTCTATCTCTAACCCGTACTGCTCAATCAGCTCATATATTGAGCAGTCCAAAGCTTCATCACTGTTGAGCAGTTCCTGGAGATAGTGCACGTCCTCAGTTCGAGTCGGGGTGCGATAAACGTACTGATTTTTCCAGCTTGGCATTTTCCAGCTCGCCCAGTCCAGGTTACGTGGATCCTGCCCCCGCTTCCAGGACTCATAGAACCAGTTGCGACCTTCTGGAGTGCTGGTATGCAGGCTCCAGCCTCTGTGGTCCGCGAGGGTAGGCCGAATGAACCTAGTCCAAACCACCTCTTTGAGCTTCGCGGCCTCCGCCAAAATGACGCCGTGCAACCCTTCGCCAATAAGCGTCTCAGGGTGCTTCGCGGATTTGGCGTGTATCTGGAATGCTCCGCCCCAAAGCGAGATGTGCATATTCATCCCGATGGGGTCATTGTAGGAGCCAGGTTTATCGAAGGGAACCTGGAGCCGCTTTAGGTCATTCCAGATTACCCGGAACTCCTTTTCAGAATCGCCGTACTCCGGTCCCACAATCCAGAACTCACGACGCTTTCCAGCATCCCGCAGTTCACTGGCCATCGAGTACGCCAGGAACACTTCCGGTAACAGCTCGTGCCCGCCCAGGTCGCTCTTACCAAACCGTCGCCCTGCCGAGACAACCCGGTGTCGAGCCGAAGACGCGAACACCTGCACCTGCCCGGGATGCGGATTCCAGCCGGACTCCCGCAGCAAGGCCCAGGCGTTGATGCTACTAGGCATAAGAGAAGAAGATAGAGTAACCGATTGTTACCAACAATGCACCCAAGAGCCAGAAGCCAAACAACATGAAGGCCATTCCACTAAGCATCATCGTGATAGCCGCCGCATCCCAATAATAATGTAGACCTAATCCGCCCATTGCTTGGAATGCAGCAAAGTAGCCCGATTGCTGCTTCGAGTGCCGTCCCATCAGCTCCATCGCTATCGCCCGGTCGCCCTATCTCTGCATCACCCTATGTTGACAGGCGCACCAAGTCTTGGCCGGCGGATCGCGAAGCACCCTTGCGCTGTCCTTGCCTCCGTTGGTGTTCCTCCCCATCCATAAGTTGTCACAATCCCAATGCTCTTGCTCGCAGCACCCTTTACAGATCATTTGCACTCCCCCACTTCACGCAGTATGCGTAATGACCAATAACGATCACAGCTCCGATTACAATTCCGGGGTACCGGTTAAGCGCCAGGCGGGGTCCGGTAAGCGGAGTAGCAACCTTGTAACGGTAAAACTGAGGAGCATGCCACTTGACCCGATTGCTCATTTGCATTCAGCCATCCTTACCTCAGTGGTGGTGCGCGCCGTCATGGGCGAGCGCCTCATGGCGGGCGATGCGGTCAGTAGCGTCGAGGGCGACGGTCGCATCCTCGCCCCAACCGTGGGCGATAATGAGATGCGCGGAAAGGTGCGCCTGTGACACCGGTAGTCCACGCCCTTCACGGAGCCGCCCCGCAAGCTGCCCCACGACAGCCGCTCGATCGACCGCAGTCAGCAACTGCATCGCCCAGTCTTCCGTTTCCAACATTACTCAACCCCTTACTTTCGTAGCAGAGGAGGATTGATATCAACAATGAGCAAAGGGCGGCCGCACAGACAACCCGGAACACAACACACAGGATTTGGATTCTCTTCGTCTCCACTGGCATCATGTTGGTATACCGAGTGCAGACACTGATTCAGAGGACAATCCGTTTCCGTCATCACTCGCCCTTGCCTTCCCCTTGCATCGCCTATGAGGAAGCCGCAGCCCATCCCCGCGGAAAAGAAGACTGCGGCATACCAAATCAACATCTCAAGAATGCAACTCTCCGCCCTTCACGGCCGCGACGAACTCTCCCCAAGTGTCCCGAGGAAACAGCAGGTGGCCACTGCCCGGGTTCTTGGAATCCCGAACGGCAACGGCACTGTCGCCCACCGACACCTCGACGCACTGATCCGGACTCTTTTCCGGGTACGGCTCCGATCGAGAACTCTTCTTCCACATGTCATTCTCCTCTTCTGTCCAGTTACCCTCAAGATGGAATATGGCCCAAACCAATCCGCACGCCATTGCCATGGTCCATATCAGGTCGATCATCGCCCTTGCCTCCAAAGTTTAACGCCCCGTGCGTCGCTCCGGGCGAAGAGAACAACGCACGGGGCTAGTCGGTACAAAGGGGCACACGAGTCAACAGCTATCAGGTCCACCAACCCTGCACACACACATTGCACCGAGTCATTGTATCGCCCTAGCGGAACTTGCGATTGGAGAAGGGTGCGAACGCTCCACCTCGGATCCGCGTCGCACCAGCTGCCCGAACTCCAGACAGGGCCGCTCCAAGTCGATTCCGGGCTCCGGCGTATCCACCTCGGGCATACGTCACGGCGTCGACAGTGCGCACCGCGTCCGCCTCCGCTGCACTCGACGTCCGAGGGGAAGTGATGATTGGTCGCAACGCTGGCATTGTCATCCTCCTTCGTTGGTTAGCGTCCTCGTAACTCCCACAGCCGGGGAAAGGAGGCGCGAGCTACGAGGACGAGTCCTAGCCTACCCGACGCCGAAGGCCCCGGGCGAGCTACGACGTGGACGCTCCGGCTGGCGGAGCCCTCTCCGGTCCCTCCGGGCACCCCCAGAGCCTCCTAGGGCCATCATCGGCCCTTAATTGGAACCATCCCCCACCTCTCCCTCGATTACAAAGGAGTCCGATTCCATATCCCGATCAATCTTGTTCAGGATACTTTGGTATGGCTTCTCCTCGACTCCAACATGCACAACTTCCGGGGTCTTCCCCATCACCCGTTCCAGAACAAAGATGCTCGCCTTGATGCGGTCTTTGTGTTCGGCCTCTGGATTGGTAGCAATCTCAGTAAGAGTCTCCACACAGTCCACAAGAGACTTCTTCAACATAACGTCGGCACGCTTAAACAGCTCCCGAATCATTCGGGTATGCAGCGCACGCGGAACTACTTTTGGCGGAACAGCGAATCTTCCATTCGCTGACCTTGGATACCCGCGCGCCAACTCTTCGTCGTCCAGCTCTTCTACTGTAATCCTCCCGGCAATGAAGTCGTCTACTCGCGCCGACACCTGCACAATCCGCGCCTTGCGCTGCTTTGCTCCCGGTACCGCGTCGCGCGGTCCGCTCGCCGCCTCGCCTCGACCCCAACCCCCGTGCGCACTGCATGCTCGCGGTTCACTGTTGCGTCGAGCCGGAGCATTACAGGGAGTTCCATCATTCTTGAACTGACTGCACTTCGGCCGATCGCCCCAACGTGCTCGCCCGTGCTTTGGCGGCTCTGGTCCCTTCCCCGACATCTCAATCCTCCTCTGTTAAGCCAGAATCATCTTCACCAAGAACTACCACAGGGAGCAGCATCTCAGCCTTTGCTGGAAGTTTCAATTCTTCCGCGTCTTCCTCTGCTTCCTTTACTACGCCAAAATACCTCGGACCGTTAAGCAACGAAAAAGATTCCAACCTTTCAGTCCTGATGGCACATTCCTTCAAATCTGTTAGGTCAGGTTTCACCGGTTGTGGTGCGCGGTCCAACTCATAGATATTGCGCGACTCGTTGTACTTGTAACGGGCTACAAAATCCCCGTTAGTCCAAAGTTCCAGAACTCCATAATCCACACACCAGAGTAGGTTCCGCTCCCCGATCGGAAAGTCAGTCGGAGGGTAGAACGTGAATTGCTGAATCACAATGCCTCCATCGTCAGATTTTCATCGCTCGGGCCACATGCCTGATTGCCTTGAGTTTCGCAGTCCCAGCCCGGATCTTCCTCTTTGGGCTTGGGCTCGCACCCCGCCAACAACACACATGTGACCGCAAGTAACACATATTGTTTCATTCTGCACGCACCACTGCATCGTAATTGGCGACCGAAGTTGGATCGGCCGAGTCAGTCCGCAGAACTGCATGATGCTCGTCAAGGTTGTCCGGCACATAGCCCTTACCAGGATCGGGCATCAATCCCTTCCCATGCGAAAACTCAGTATCGCCAGGCTCCCGATCAGGATTCAAAATCCTCGGTGTCGTCATGTTCATCCATCCTTTCCATTCCAATAGATAAATTCCATTTCACCCGACCCCATCCCAAAAAGTGTACTACAGTCTGGTCAATCCAAAAAGCTACCGATCAAGATCGAACCGAAGATCGAATCGCCTAGAGGGTTTACGCCTTTGCCGGGCTTTTTCCCGGCCCTCCTAGGGAAAAACGACTACTCTACCGATTTCTCTGCGCTAGGCTGAAATAAAACCCCGTAAAGACTTAAACCCTTCTCGATCTTGCCTAAAAGTCCTGGTCAGAGGCTCGGCTCTTTTCGATCTTGCCCGAGATGGATAACGATCTTCGAAACGCGACCTCTGGCCCGACCCAGATTCGATCTTCGTTTTTCCCCGACGATCTTCCCCTCGCCCTAAACGATCTTCGTACTGCCCGCCTTCTCGATCTTCCAAGTTTTCCCCAGATTGGTACTTTTAACATTGCGCACCGTGAAGTTTCCGGCAAACTGCCCCTCCCGATTAAGGAACCATCGCCCCAAAGATTTACCAATATCCTCCATTCGAGCTGCCTTCCGTGCCAATTCAGCGGGCAGTGAGTCAGACGAAATACCACTCTTCCCGTTCAATCGCCCACTGAAATTGTCTCCCACAATAGAGTCCATTAGCTCCCGAACCAACCATGGCCTACTGTTAAAATGACTGTAAATAGCCGATAAGAACTCTTCCCATTCACTATCTTCTTCATCAATCGCCACCTTGGCAGAATCCTCGTGGTCGAACTCTCCAGGCACTCCCGCATAGCCCAGAATTCCTCGAACCGTCGCGCTCCACTTAGCAAAACTGTCACTAGTGCGTAGTTCTATTGGTTTCCCGGAGTTACACCACGCCAGGATAACTATCAGTAACGCCCGCAGAATTTCGCCCCTATGCTCACTTACATATACCGGTAGGTCGAGCTTAAAGCCAGTTCTGTTCTGTGGCGCCGGTACCTTCGGGTCAATAGACACCCACAACGTGCGACGTGCCAAGTCCCCACCAATATGCAGGTTATTCCCGGTCAGGCACCACAACCGATCATTCACGAATTTAACTTCACGAGTAGAGCCAAGAATACGATCCGAGAAAATTCCATCAGTCAAAAGACCATCCAACACTTGACTTTTCAATCTCCCTGCAACATTGTCAAACTGTACGATTGGTGCAGTCGTCTGATACAAAATAGCAGAAATTGATTTCCTCAGTTCACCCTCATCAGTCGATATGGAGCTGCGAAATACTCCGCCATGCACCAATCGCAACACCTGGGCTAGCAACGACTTGCCGCTACCGCTCTGATGCGCCATGATGGCACCGAGCTTGTATGGGGGTGGACACATCTGGCGCAGGAGTGGGGTGAGCATGAGACCCAAGTAGTTCGCCTCGTCGTGCTCCCCCACCCAGCTAAACTCCGCTACGAGTCCGCGCAAGAGTCGTGCCGCCTCGCGCCGATCTCTCGGGGTCGGGCGAACCGGCACCTTGCGCACCTTCACGGTAGGCAGGTACAGGTAACCAGTCTCTTCGTCAAAGCCCGGTTCGGCCAACAGCGAACCATCAGACCTAACAATTGGGGTATGCGTCACACCACGCAACGTCCGCAAGTTGGGGGCCAGATTAAGTGTATTCAACACAGCCCTGGCGACATCGACAGGGAACATGCATTCTTTGCGAACTGGGTTGTCTTGGCTATCCTTCCCTATCTTGTAAGGTCTATACTCAGCAGACACACGATCAGCTAGTTGATATTGATCAACTGGAGCTACCTGAGCCGGGCCATCGGAGTCTTCCTTATTTTTTGGTTCATCATATCCCTCCTCGCCCACCAATGGACAGAATACAACCCCTGCCCCTCGTAGCATCATCCCGCTTAATTTATTCGTGCCAATTTCTTCACGAAGCCCGCGTTCTGCCTGCAATGGATTGCCCACCGCAACTCCGTTGCCAGACTCGTCAAATACCCAATTGCGAAATCCATCTGTCCTCCCTGTGCGCTTACGCGGACGCCGCTTAGCCTTAGAACTATCCATTTGTACTATGCCCTATCCTTCGCACGCCTGTGCCGAAGAGCTATGGATGTGAACTACAAATCATAATGTTCCATAGGTGTACCCTGGTTCGCGATCTTCGATGCGAGGAGCCAGTTCTATGTCGCGCCAGCAATGTTCTAGTCCACGATCCATACGAACGGCGTGCGAACATGCGCACACACGCGCACGCGTATACTCTTCATACGATAAATCCAAAAACTCTTTACTTATTTCAGCGTTCTTGCGAAATCTTGCAATCATCCGCGGTGCGTTGCAGAGAACCCCTGGTTTGACTTTACAGGTGTAGCAACGCTTGAATAATAGATAGTCACTAAGTGGCGGGAACCAATATGGATTGCCTATTGCTGCACCACATCCAGACATAGTGGCATCTCCCTCGGCGTGTCTAATAGCCTTTAAGAGCCTTACACAAGGCTGGTTCGGTAAGTATACCGGAGATCGACTAACCGCGCCTAGTCCGCTCCCGACTCGTCCGACACCCGCAATAACCAATCCTCGGCCGGCGCCCATGGACCACTGCCGCTGCCAATCCTCAACTTTGTTCTTCCATAACGCCGAGCCAATCGCCCAACCCGGCCTCGATCCATGACAATTAAATCACGAGGTCCCAACCCTGAAGAGATATGATCACTCACGTCAGCGCCACGTTTCCGCACCGAGGTGTGCATGAAAACCACCCTACCAGGGGAAACGCGACCTACTCGCACCAATAGTTGATAGGTCTCCCAGGCCAGTAACAGGCCAACCTTGTCCCGATCCATTGCAATATATATCCGACTCTTTTTCGCCCCCATTAATCCTAACCGTTCGGCTCTCCGAAACCAGTTAGCCTGCCCAATACTCCACCCTCCGCTGCCCCCGTGGTGCGTGGTCACCGTTACATTCCAAGCCGCCGAGGCAGAGTCGCAGTCCTTTTCGCCCTCGCATATCAATATGTCGTATCCATCCGCAATCGACCTAACTAAATCCGGCAGTCGATACAAGATGTCGTCTGCACCGTCCGGTTTCCCCGCCAGCCAAAGGTGTGGGGCGGCCGATCGAGACATAGCGCTTTGGTGAAAATATGAAAACGTCTTGCCAACCACATCACAACTCTTCCGATTAACAACCTTCCATCGGACCTTCTTAAATACCACCTCCCCGCTGAGGTCGTGGTAGAAGTATTCGCAATCCCGAACCAACCGTAAGGCTTTGTTCTTTTTCACGTCACCTCTCCAATCCCCAACCAATACCCAACCTCACCCATAAATATAAGGCCAGGCAGCATTGCGTAGCCGTGGAGTAGTCTTGGCTCGCCGAAGGAAGGTAATACCGTGCCGGTCTGCATCTCGGGCGTGTTCTAGCCCGCCCTCACTCTCGTACATTCCCCACAACATCAATCGCTTATCAGTGGCAGTGCGTTTCGCCATTTCGGCGGACTGATAGAACACCCGCACCGCACACCTCCAACGCAGGTAGCCCAATGTGGCGTTAATTCGGACTGGAGACAGCAGATCCTCATCACTGGAGAACTTGCGCAATGAAAAGGATTCAAAGACTATTGCTGCTCCGGGCCAGCATTCAATTAATTCGTCCAGTGCGTCAATGCCGAAATTCTCATCCGTGCAGTCGATCTCGCCATGGATCCAAGGATCAATATTGCGCAGGATAGACACCTCCGGGTCCGTCAACGCTTCCGGGTGCACCATCATTACGCTCCAACCTGTAGTTTTCCCGGGGTCGATGGCCACCACAACCGGATACTCCACTAGATCCAAACGGCTGGGTTTTTTGCGCTCCTTGGATTTTGGTTTAGACCGACGAGACTCCCGCAGCAAGGCAACTGAAACCCCACTCGACAGTCTAGGCATGGGCACCGACAAATTTACATATGCTGGGCGGACGGGTTTTCGGGTGCCACACCTCTTGGTCTCGCGGAATCCACACTCCGGGCAGCCCACACTTAGCACAATCGAAAGGAATGGGCCTTCCATCCCATTTCGGGACAACAGGAAACGTCCGGACGTGGCCCTTACGCGGCACCCTTCGTTCCTCGATCTGTCTATTATGTAATGTCTTCTGCTCCCTTTCGGGCAGTACCACTGTCCGGACCAGGCTTCCGCGCGACATTATACCGCCATTCTAAATCAGGAGAGCCTTGGTTGGTTTGCTTTTCCCTTTGCAACAATTCGTTGAGCGCCCCAACTTGATTCTTAGTGACCATCAACTCCATCTTTAATTTGTAGTTTGTGGAAATGAGGGCAGTATTCTGTTGCTCCAGCTCTAAAATGCGCCGGATCCGCAACCACGTGATCTTACGCTTCCACATTGTCCTCCACCTTTACTTCACACAACATCCTGAACATCTGGTATTCTTCAAGTCTGGCCGGGCGAACCGTTCTCACGTCCCCGTCCGCGCTCAGTCGTTGCAGCTGGTATCCCGAACTAAATACCACCACCCGGAAACCGAGGGTCTTCTCTACCACCTTGATGCGTTCCCACAGTCTGTCCATTACTGCCCCCTGCTTAGTCGAACCGACGCGCCCCGGATAGCTTGCATGTACTCCCTATCTAACTCTTGCACTTCCAGTGACAGATCCTCGAAATGAATGCATGACTTGTGTTGCGGGTTTGTCTGTGTACGCCACACCGCCCATGCATCGTGCACATTCTGTAATGTCGTCTGCTCTCCACGAGTGAGAACAAGGAGAACATACAGACATTCTAAATCAGGCTCAAGATCCGAATACCCCAACTCTCTACGTAGCGCAAACGTGGCAAGCTGTACGTAATTACTTTTCATATCCATTACTGCCCCTTCTCTATCAATAAAAAACCGTCAGAACGAGCAACCACAAGATCAATATAACGATAAGAGCAGACAGGATCAGGAGCAAGTCAGTGTAAGTCACATCGGTCTCGCCGCATTCGGGTTGCCCAACCATTCGTACGGAGCAATCCCGGGAGATTCGGCCCCTCGCGGTAATCCCGTCACATGGTCATACGTATGGTGCAGGAAGGGCTTGTGCCACTGGGTCGAGTCCGCACCGCCATTCTCCGCTCGGACCTGCACCCGATCCCGGATATCGCAGTGTCGATCGAAGTCCGCCCCGAAGGCACACTTGCCGATCTGGTAGCAGACTGGACGGAACAGGTCGGCTAGCTCGCCGGCCATGTAAGCGTCGCTGTCCCGAATTGCCTCCACAATCCGGGTGAATACCGCACGCCATTCGAACTGGGCCTGGGTGCAGAGCCGGTTACCGGCATGATCGAGTAATGCGCGTAGATCCGTGCAGTAGTGCACCCGAGTGAGCACGGCGTGCGGCAGGATACCTCGCGCATCCTCGGCAGGCATCCCCGAGTCGATCAGCTCGTCGTAGGCTTCCGCTACCGCTCCGATCGCCTTGTCCCACACGCCCCGTTGCCCCTGTGCCCCGGCTAGCTCGTCCGGCCCGTACTCGTAATCGACCAACATCTCGGTGCCCGCGAGGGACGGCGGCAGCCCCACCGAGTTTTCCAGGTCCTCCTTCACCGCGAAGCGCAGACTCTCCTGTGCATAGACCGCTGTCCGTTGCCGGACTAGCTGGTGGGTGAGCGACCGGGTTACTCCTTCTAACAGGAAGTGGAACTTGACGAACTCCAGGGGAGCCTGGAGCTTGGTCTTCTGCATCTCGCCCAGGTACATCACCCGTTCCGCGTCAGTAACCTCCGACAAGTTCCGCACTACCTCGCCCTTGTACATCTTGCAGGCAGCGGCAACCGAACCGAGCGGGTCCGGGTTAATCGACAACAGGTACACCCGGGGGCCAATAGTCGCGTCGATCGGCGCGGCTACGAACATGGCAGGGTCGCGGTATCGCGCTATTCTACCCACGCCGGCATCCTCAGCCTTCTTGTGCCACGGGTGCGGACATTCTAAACTATCACTAACAGAAAGACGAACAGGGTGCACTCCAGGATCATCCGAGCCGCACCGAGGGCAGCGTTCACCTATCATTTTTGAGCGTCCTTGTCTGATTGGCAGTAATCCAATTGAGCTGACAGATCAGTTCATCATCCCCAGGGCTTTCACTAAACCCTAAGAATGCACAGAGTACTGCCCGGAAATGGTCCGCAGTGATAGAGACCTCCATGTAGGATTGCAGCATATTCCTGAATTGTTTCTCCCAATGCTTTGCGTCGATGACCGCTTGAGCCAACACCACCTGATCCACCGGCCAATTGACAGCTTGGATTTCCCGAACATTCCCACAACGCCAATTGCTTCCTTCCGTGCCAGGAATGGTTGGGGTGGAGGCCAAGAAGTTGCATGGAGTTCCGTCATCCATGTGGATCCATTCGCGGTGTATGTAGCTCATCAGAGGGACTCCTCCTTCTCTTTCGGCTTCTTCGGGGCTGGGGTAACTCCGGCCATCGGGTGCGGCAGTGCTCGCAACACTCGGGAGCGGGTGAATCTGCCCCGGTTGCCGTTAGCTCGACGTGCCAGCCGAGTGCTCATCGTTTCCGCTCGGCCATGGGCTGGCTTCAGCTTACGTGCCATCAGGGCCACTCCCCTTCAATTCATAGTTGGCTTCGATCCAGTCGATCACTTCCTGGACGATCAGAGAGGCTCGCTCGGACTGAAATATTCCAGCGTCCCTCACATTCTCCCAACACATAGAGGCTGCGCCCATCGCTTGCCCGATCAACTCAGACAGGTCCCTGGGCTCACTGGCACTACCATCAAAAATCAACTTATCCGGCATTGTCTCCACTCCTTCTCTCGTTATCCCAGTAGTTCAATACTTCTACATCTGACCGGACCTGGTCGGCTAGTTCCTGGGTCATCTTGTCGGCATAGGGCGCCCACACAGGAAGCGGTCGAACCTCACTCAGACAGATCGTCTCGCGCCTATTGGACTCCTTTCGGAATAGATCCATCACTTCCATTCCAGTTTGGCCTGGATATACTTCCAGCGCAACCACAGACACTTTGATCTATCTCCATCATCCATCCAGCCATATGTCAATTCGTCCACTGTTTCTCCCATCAATGTAACCCGTAGCTCCGGCCATGCTCCATCCAGTCGGATTATGTTCATCCTTCACCTTCTCCGTCGCCGAGACCTCAGCATCAATACTACAATAACGAGTATGGCCAGGTTCTGCGCCACGTCTATGTCGGCCATCCCTCACCCTCTCTTAGGAGGAAACGGCTCCCCATTCCTATGGGCAGTCTGGTAGTGTTCGGACATTTCTCTTTCAGCGCGGAAACGCATCGAGCAGTACCAGTGCGGGCAGCGAATGAAAACAATCATCGCTTGCCGAATACTCAAATCAGCCATGATACGACCCCCTGAATCCAATAGGTGAGGTACGTTATCTGCTCAAGCATAACAGCTGCAGTTTTTTGGCACCCCTCTCCCTGTGTTACCTCATCCGTCCTATCGCCGATCTGCGTGGGTAGCATCATTTCTGTTCAGTCCTTTCGATGTGATTGTGAGCGGTAGTTTTACTTTGGCTTTGTCTCTTTTCTTTTGCTTGCACCGCCGCAATGGCTCTTCGTGCAGCCTCCAGGTATGCCGCCGTCGGTTCTTTGTCCGCTTCTTGCCCCGGCCTATATTCCCTCCAAACTTCCGTGCGCAGGTCTGCCGGAACCATAAACCAGTGCCTCTTGCACATTAGCCTCTTTGGCGGGACTACGACCTCACAAGCCTTGGCATGACAGAAATGCTCACTCATTGATCATCCTCGTCATAGGTGGTTGCGTCTTCTTCATCATTCTCCGGATCGATTACAAATATCTGCCTGATCTGCATCGAGATACCGAATCCCTTTCGCTTCAACCCCTTGATCAGCACCACATCGTGTCCTGGATTGATACCGGAGATAATTTCCTGAAACTTTGGGTAGCTCCACCTATTGATTCTTAGGTAGACCTCCTCATCGCCATCGTCATATCCATGCAGCACCGCCGCCTTTGTAAGATGTGGATCGGCTAAGGTCCCTCTGGTTTCTTCATATTCAGCTCCCGTCCGGGATCGGGCATCCTCCAGTATGTCTTTGTACTCGATCTTTTTCACGATACCCAGCCATGTCACCAAAAGATTTTCTGCGTCGCGCGGTATTTGGTCGCTGGTATGCGTGGGCTGAGGCAAACT
>Ga0136637_1000012_pt1 | contig 23923 bp, 19 predicted proteins | sample AntDrymUQ8572106_2_FD_105497 | JGI IMG/M metagenome (GOLD analysis project Ga0136637, IMG submission 105497) | Polar desert sand microbial communities from Dry Valleys, Antarctica - metaG UQ857 (21.06) | ecosystem: Environmental > Terrestrial > Soil > Desert | place: Antarctica: Dry Valley... | reverse complement strand
TTCGACGAGGGCCTCGGTGCGATCCGGGCCGCCGCCGACCGGGCCGGCATCGCGTGCGGGATGCACTGCCCCGACGGCGACACCGCCGCACGCCGGCTGGCCGAGGGCTTCACGTACGTGTCGATCTCCAGCGACCTGCTCCACCTCGAAGCCGCCGCCCGCGCACACCTGGGCGCGGCGCGGGTCGCTGGGGACTGACGACGCCGACCCCTGCGCTCGGACCTGGCCGCCCGATCAGCCCTCGCGGCGCCGCCGGACGACGCGCAGCAGGTACTGCTTGCGGTCGAGCGGATCGTGGTCCGATCGCGTTCGCGTCGGGATCGGACCGCTGACCGGCTGGTAGCGGCCGAAAGCGGATTCCAGGACGCCCTCGCCGTGCGTGAGCGCCGGCAGCTGCTGGGTGAGCTCGTGCACCTCCGCGGCCGGGATCTCGCCCTCCAGCAGGTAGGACGAGCCAGCCGCTGTCGGCGTCCTCGGGACGGCGCGCAGGCGGGCCAGGACGGGCAGTGTCGGCCCGAGCGAGTCGGCCGGGAGCTGGAGGGAGAAGTGGTGCATCGGCTCGTACACCGTGGTGCCGGACCGCCGCAGCGCTGCCATCAGCACCAGCGGCGTCAGGTTGCGGAAGTCTCCACCCGTGCTCGACATGCTCTTGTCGAAGACCGCATGGGAGTGGCTCTGCCGTGGCGCGTAGCCGGAATGCGTCATCGTGACCGTGCAGTCGGCGACCGACCATCCGTAGATCCCCTGGCGCAGCGTCTCCATCACCGTGTCCTCGACCGCCTTGATGAAGGCGAGCGGCATCGAGCCGAGCTCGACCCCGAGACGGAACTCCACACCGCTGCCGATCGGACTCGGATCGACCCGTAGTCCGACCGTGGCGAGGAACGGGTTCGGATCCTTGCCCATGATCTCGACCGCTGCACCGGGCCCGACCGGCCGCTCGATGCAGATCGTCGTGGTCTTCCGGAACGTCACGGCGACGGCGAACTCGCTGGCCAGCGTTGCCTGGATGACTTCCTTCTGCACCTCGCCGTACAGCGAGACGGACATCTCCTGGCGGATCTCGTCCTGCCGCAAGTTGATCAGCGGGTCCTGCTCGGCGAGCTGGGCGAGCGCGAGGTAGAGCGCGCCGCGGTCGGCCGCCGTCGCGGGTTCGACGACCGACTCCAGTGTCGGCGGGGAAAACTGGCGTATACCGGCGTCAGTCGTTCGCGGAAGACCGATCGCGTCGCCGATCTGGACGTCGGCGAGACCCCAGAGCTTGCCGATCTGACCGGCCGAGACCGAGGGGCGACGGACGACCGATCCTCGGTCGAACACCCCGATCGCGGTGACCTTGGTGCCCGTGGCGTCCGGGTCCTCGCGGAGCTGCAGTCGATCCCGCGTTCGCACGGTCCCGGAGAACATCCGGACGTACGCGATCTTCTCGCCCGCCGCACCTCGTTCGACCTTGAAGACGGTGCCCGACGCCGGCCCGTCGACAAGACCATCGGCGGACGGCAGCAACGTCGTGATGCCTGCGGTCAACGAGTCCACCCCCGCCCCGGTGATCGCCGATCCGAAGTACACCGGATGCACGAGCGCCTGACCGGTCTGGACGGCCAGCTCGTGCTGGAGCTCGCGGTCAGTGAGAGCCGTCCCGTCGTCGACGTACGCGGCCAGGAACACGTCGTCGTGGTCAGCCAGCACGTCGACCTGCCGAGAGGTGAATGCCTCGTCGACAGCCCGGTAAGGCACATAGACCGCGCCTCGGGTGCCGAGGCCGCGCACTGATCCCATCGGTACGATCGCAGCCGTCAGCTTCTCGGAGATGCTCCGAAGCAGCTGCTCCTCCTGCGCGCCACCGCGGTCGATCTTGTTCACGAAGATCAAGGTCGGGATCTTCAGCCGCTGCAGTGCCCGCACCAGGATGCGGGTCTGCGCCTGCACGCCCTCCACGGCGGAGATGACCAGGACCGCGCCGTCGAGCACGCTCAACACCCGTTCCACCTCGGCGATGAAGTCCGGGTGGCCAGGCGTGTCGATCAGGTTGATCGTGACGCCATCGACGACGAACGACACGACCGCGGACTTGATCGTGATACCGCGCTGCCGTTCGAGTGCCAACGAGTCGGTCTGCGTGCTGCCGTCGTCGACGCTGCCGATCTCGTCGATGACACCGGCCGCGTACAGCAGGCGTTCGGTCAGGCTGGTCTTACCGGCGTCGACATGTGCCAAGATCCCCAGGTTCAACGTTCTGGTCAAGCGTCATGTCCTCGAAGTAGGCGTAGGAAACCTGCTGAGTGAACACGTGCGCTCGCCGCATGCTGAGCTCCTTGATCGACGGGTTGTCGGGTCGAGTCGATCAGGAGGCCGCTCTGGCGGTCAACCGGTTTCCGTGCCGTGGCCCTGCGTTACCGGCGGTTGGAGCGCCAGACGACGAGGGCGCCGCTGGCCATCGGAGCGGCCGGGACCGGAAGGTAGCGGCGGCGGAACGTCTCCTCGGCATCGGCGGCGAACTGGACCTGCTCGCCGGACCGGCGGAGCTCCTCCACGAGCTGGCTCACCTGCTCGCGCAGCGCGTCGACCTCGGCCTCCAGCTCGAGGATCCGCTTGATCCCGGCCAGGTTCACGCCGTCGGTCTGGGAGAGCCGCTGCACCTCGCGCAGCACGGCGATGTCACGCAACGAGTACCGCCGCCCTCGGCCGGACGAGCGACCCGGTGAGACGAGGCCGAGCCGGTCGTACTGCCGGAGCGTCTGCGGGTGCATGCCGGACAGCTCCGCAGCCACGGAGATCACATAGACCGCAGCCTCGACGTCGCCCTCGTACGAAGATCGACCCGAGTCAGCGCGAGTCGGCGCCGGGCGCTCGCTCATGATCCACCCCGGGCGGATCCACCCGATGATCCACTCGCAGGTGACCCACTCGGAGGCGCTCCAGCCCTGGCCGCCTCGTCGACCAGGCGGGCCCGCACGTCGGCACCATCGCTGGCGTTCCGGAACTTCTCCAGCGCCTCTCGCGACTCCTCGTCGAGTCCCGCGGGGACGACGAGGTCGACCGTGACGAGCAACGCGCCTTTGGTCCCGTCCTTGCGTGTCGTCCCCCGCCCGGCCACGCGGAACGTACGGCCGTTCGGCGTGCCCGGCGGGATCTTCACCGTCACCGGAGCACCGCGCAGCGTCGGCACCCTGATGTCAGCGCCGAGCGCGGCCTCGGGGAACGTGATCGGGATGGAGATCGTGAGGTCGTCGCCCTTGCGGCCGAAGACCGGGTGCGAGCGCACGTGCACGGCGACGTAAAGATCACCGGGCGGACCACCGCGCTCGCCCGGCGCGCCCTTTCCCTTGAGCCGGATGCGCTGGCGGTCGCGGACACCGGCTGGGATTCGGGTGTTCATGGTCCTCGTGGACGGCGCGCGCCCGGAGCCGTGGCACACCGGGCAGGGATCCTCCACGACCAGGCCGCGACCGCGGCAGTCGCGGCACGGCTCGGTCAGCGCGAACCCACCCTGGTTGCGGACGGTCACCCCGGCGCCGTCACACGTCGAGCACACGCGAGGCATGGTCCCGGCCTTCGCACCGGTGCCGCTGCAGGCCCTGCACGGCGAGTCGCTGGTCATCTGCAGGGCGACGGTCGCCCCGTCGACGGCGTCGTCGAAGCCGAGCGTGACCTCGCTCTCGATGTCCGCCCCGCGCCGTGGCCCGCCGGTCCCGGCTCGGGTCCGGGGTGGGGCCTCGCGGTTGCCGAACAGCCCGCCGAAGATGTCGCCGAGACCGCCTCCGGCCCGCCCGAAGATGTCGCCCAGGTCGACGTTGAACTGCCCACCCTGCCCGGCGCCGCTGGTGCCGCCGCCGGGGAACCGCAGCCCGCCGCCGCCGAACAGCGTGCGCGCCTCGTCGTACTCCCTGCGCCGTTCAGTGCTCGACAGCACGTCGTACGCCTCGGAGATCGACTTGAACTTCTCCTCGGATCTCTTGTCGGACATGTTCTTGTCCGGGTGGTGCAGCCGGGCCAGCTTGCGATACGCCTTCTTGATCTCGTCGGAGGTCGCTGTCTTGGCGACGCCGAGAACCTTGTAGTAGTCCTTCTCCAGGTAATCCTTGGTGGTCATCGGCGCCTCCTCTCGTGCGGCTCGGTTATGGCGTCTGGTCGGGGTCCGGGTCGCCAGCCGGGGAGTCGCCGTCGTCGCCGTCGTCGGTCGGGTCGGCCACCGCCACCTTCGCCGGCCGGAGCACGCGCTCGCCGAGCTGGTAGCCCGGCGAGAACACCTGCGTGCACGTTGTCTCGGTGACGTCGTCGGAGTAGGCGTGCATGAGTGCGTCGTGCCTGGTGGGGTCGAACTGGTCGCCGACCTGGCCGAATTGCACCACGCCGAGCTTGGTCAGGGACGCCTCGATGGCGTCGGCCACCGAGCGGAACCCGCCGACGAGCTCGCCGTGGTCCCGGGCCCGGCCGATGTCGTCGAGGACGGGGAAGAGCGCGGCGATCGCATTCGCTGTCGCGAGATCCCGTACGGCCTCACGGTCGCGCTCGACCCGACGCCGGTAGTTGAGGTACTCCGCCTGCACCCGCTGCAGGTCAGCCGTGCGCTCGGCCAGCTCGGCCTGGAGACCAACCGTCTCGGCGTCACCGTCGGTCGGCCACGGGTCCGGAGCGGGATCGAAGTCCCCGCCGGGTCCGGGACCGGGGCCGGCCCCGGGATGCGCCGGTCCGGCTTCGGCCGGACCACCGGATCCGGCCGGTCCGACCGGTCTGCCCGCAGCACCGAACACGCTGGGGCGGACCTCGCCGGTCACCGGGTCGATCCGCCGCCGGTCGCGGATGGTGGGACCGGTCGGCTCCTCGCGGCGCTCGTCGTCGCCTCCGTCAGCAGCGCTCATGCGCTCCGCTGCTCCGAGCTCGAGCCGGACGCGTCATCCGCGCCCGACCCGTCGGTGCGAGGCCCGTCGGTACCGGGCTCGTCACTGCCGGGCTCGTCGTCGACGATCTCGGCGTCCACGACGTCCTCGTCACTGCCGTCCGAACCGTCCGATCCACCGTCGCCGCCGAACCCGCCCGCGGCGTTCGCCGCGTCGGCCTGCGGCTGGGTGTTCGCGTAGATCGCCGCGCCGATCTTCTGCGCCGTGGCGGCGAGATGGTCGCTCGCCGTACGCATCGCTTCCGCGTCGTCGCCCTCGAGCGCTGTCTTCGCCTGGTCGACGGCCGCCTGGACCTCGACCTTCACGTCCTCCGGGATCTTGTCGGCGTTCTCGACGAGCTGCTTCTCGGTCGAGTAGACCAGCGAGTCGGTCTGGTTGCGCACCTCGACCTCCTCGCGACGCTTGCGGTCCTCGTCGGCGTACTCCTCGGCCTCGCGCATCATCCGCTCGATGTCTTCCTTCGGCAGCGCGGAGCCGCCGGTGATCGTCATCGACTGCTCCTTGCCCGTGCCGAGGTCCTTCGCGGACACGTGCACGATGCCGTTGGCGTCGATGTCGAACCCGACCTCGATCTGTGGCATGCCGCGCGGCGCCGGCGGGAGGCCGGTCAATTCGAAGTTGCCCAGCGACTTGTTGTTCCGCGCCATCTCGCGCTCGCCCTGGAACACCTGGATGAGCACGGACGGCTGGTTGTCCTCGGCTGTCGAGAAGACCTGCGAGCGCTTCGTCGGGATCGTGGTGTTGCGCTCGATGATCTTGCTCATCACGCCACCCTTGGTCTCGATCCCCATCGACAGCGGGGTGACGTCGAGCAGCAGGACGTCTTTCACCTCACCCTTGAGGACGCCGGCCTGCAGGCTCGCACCGACGGCCACGACCTCGTCCGGGTTCACGCCCTTGTTCGGCTCGCGGCCGTTCAGGAGCTCCTTGACCAGGTCGACGACGGCCGGCATCCGGGTTGATCCACCGACCAGCACGATGTGCTTGATCTTCTCGATCGGGACCCCGGCGTCGGAGATCACGGACTGGAACGGCTTCTTCGTGCGGTCCAGCAGATCGGCTGTGAGCCGCTGGAACTCCCCGCGCGAGAGCTTCTCGTCGAGGTGCAGCGGGCCCTCGCTCGACGCCGTGATGTAGGGCAGGTTGATCTGCGTCTCCGACGAGCTGGACAGCTCGATCTTCGCCTTCTCGGCGGCTTCGCGCAGACGCTGCATCGCCATCCGGTCGTTGGCGAGGTCGACGCCGTGGCCGTCCTTGAACTTCTTCACCAGCCAGTCGACGACGCGCTGGTCCCAGTCGTCGCCGCCGAGGTGGTTGTCGCCGGAGGTCGCCTTGACCTCGACGACACCCTCGCCGATCTCGAGCAGCGACACGTCGAACGTGCCACCACCGAGGTCGAACACCAGGATGATCTCGTCGTCGCCCTTGTCCAGGCCGTACGCGAGCGCGGCGGCGGTGGGCTCGTTGATAATCCGCAGGACGTTGAGCCCGGCGATCTCGCCGGCCTCCTTGGTGGCCTGGCGCTGGGCGTCCTCGAAGTACGCCGGCACGGTGATCACCGCGTCGGTGACCGGCTCGCCGAGGTAGGCCTCGGCGTCGCGCTTGAGCTTCTGCAGGACGAACGCGCTGATCTGCTGCGCGGTGAAGTCCTTGCCGTCGACCGTGTGCTTCCAGTCGCTGCCCATGTGGCGCTTCACGGACCGGATCGTCCGGTCCACGTTCGTCACGGCCTGGCGCTTGGCGACCTCGCCGACCAGCACCTCGCCGTTCTTGGCGAACGCCACCACGGACGGCGTCGTCCGTGAGCCCTCGGCGTTCGCGATGACGGTGGGCTCGCCGCCTTCGAGTACGGCGACGACCGAGTTCGTCGTCCCAAGGTCGATACCGACCGTGCGTGACATCCATGCCTCCGTTGTGCGTGCGGCGAGCATTGCTGGCGAGTTCTCGTAGGGTCGTGATTTCGCGACCAAGGGCTGACGATACGGCTGTCAGGTTCCTTGAGTCACATCGGCTCAACGCGGACTCGGGTTCCAGTGTTCCCTGCCGTTGGACGTTCTTCGTGACCCGCACTACCGTCGGTTCTCCGCCCGAGAGGCGCTGCGACGGGCACGACGCCCGCCACGCTCGGGCCGCGGCTTGACCAAGGGCGCCTCCACTGGAGGCAGCCTTGACGTCGGTAGGCACGGTCCACGCGCTCTGGCGATACCCGGTGAAGTCCATGGCCGGGGAGCCGCTCGCCCGCGCGGACGTCTCATGGGCCGGCGTGCCTGGGGACCGCAGATGGGCGTTCGTCCGGGCTGGGGCCGAGAAGAGCGGCTTCCCGTGGCACACCATCCGCGAGGCACCGCTCATGTGCCGGTACACCGCACGGCTCGATCACCCTGACCGACCGGACAAGTCGACGGTGACGGTGCGCACGCCCGCCGATGACCTGCTGAGCCTGACCGATCCCGCTCTTGCCGGCGAGCTCGGCGCCGGGGTGCGGGTGATGCGACTCGACCGCGGCCTGTTCGACGCGATGCCGGTCTCGCTGATCACCACCGCCACCGTGTCGGCCTTGTGCGCGCTCGCTGGGGTGCCGACCAACGAGCTGCGCTTCCGACCCAACCTCGTCGTCGCTCCGGCGGCGGGGACGCCCTACCGCGAGGACGAGTGGGTGGGCTCCGTTGTCCACTTGGGCGACGCGGCGATCCGGGTCGATCGCCGCGACTCGCGCTGCATCATCGTCAACGTCGATCCCGAGTCAGGACGGCCGGACGCCGGCCTGCTGAAGCTGATCGGACGACATCGCCAGGCGTGCGCCGGCGTCTACGGAACCGTCGTGCGGCCCGGGCTGGTCCAGGTGGGCGACCCGGTCACGATCGCCACGTGATCACCCCGCCAGGTCGGTCGCCCACCGCAACGCTGCCCGAGAACGGCCGCGCGACCTTCGCCAACGGTCAGGGACGGAGCAGGACCTTGATCGCCCGGCGCTCGTCCATCGCGCGGTAGGCCTCGGCCACCTCGGACAGCGGCAGCTCCAGGTCGAAGACCGCTCCTGGGGTGAGCCGGCCGTCGAGCACCTCGGCGAGCAGCTCGGGCAGGTACGTCCGTACGGGCGCGACCCCGCCGACGACGCCGACGTTCGTCCCGAACATCTCCCGCACCGGCAGCTCCGGTCCGCCGGCTGGCACCCCGACGAACCCGACCCGCCCGCCGGGACGCGCGGACTCGAGGGCCTGCTGCATCGACTCCTTCGTGCCGACGCACTCGAGCACCGCGTCGACGCCGACGCCGTCGGTGAGGTCCTTGATCCGGGCGACCCCGTCGGCGCCGCGCTCCTCGACGACGTCGGTCGCGCCGAAGCGTCGAGCCACCGCCTGCCGGTCGGTGTGGCGGGACATCGCGATGATCCGGTCGGCCCCCAGGCGGTTCGCGGCCAGCACGCCGCAGAGCCCGACCGCGCCATCACCCACGACCACGACCGTCGACCCGGCTCGCACGCCGGCGGAGAGCGCGGCGTGGTGCCCGGTGCCCATGACGTCGGACAGCGTGAGGAGGTCGGGGATCATCGCGTCGTCGGGGACGTCCGGCGTGGCCACCAAGGTGCCGTCCGCCAGCGGGACCCGGACGATCTCACCCTGGCCACCGTCCACCACGAAGCCGTCGTCGTCCTCGGAACCCCACCACTCACCGTTGTCGCAAGACGTCGTGATCCCGTTGCGGCAGTGGACGCAGGTGCCGTCGCTGATCGCGAACGGTGCGATGACGAAGTCCCCGACCTGTACGGTCTGGACGGCGTCACCGACGGCCTCGACCATGCCCACGAACTCGTGACCGATCCGCGACGGCTCGTCGGTCTGCTGCACCCCGCGGTACGGCCAGAGGTCCGAGCCGCAGACGCAGCTTGCGACCACCCGGACCACGGCGTCGGTCGGCCGCTGGATGGCCGGGTCGTCGACCCGCTCGAACCGGATGTCGCGGGGGCCGTGGATCAGGGTGGCGTGCACGCGCGCTCCTTGGTGTCTGCCGCACGGCGGGTCTGCCGTAGGACTGCCGACCTTAGGCGAAGCTGCGCCCGGTGGCTTCGTGACCTGACGGTGCTGTGCGTGACGAGGCGGCCTGGGTGACGATGGTCGGCATGACCACCGCCTCCGCAGCTCCCGGCGTGACCGCCGACGCCGGTCCGGTCCGCCGGGTGGCCCGCATCGTCGGCGTCGACATCGCGAGATGCCTGGCGCTCCTGGGGATGATGGCGACGCACATCCTGCCCAGCGTCGATCCGGCCACCGGGGCGTACGTGCCGTGGCAGCAGCAGCTCGCCGGCGGACGGTCGGCAGCGCTGTTCGCCGTGCTGGCCGGCGTGAGCCTCGCGCTGGTGACCGGTCGTGAGCACCCGTTCCACGGTCGTCGGCTCGCCGCCGCCCGGGTGGGCATCGCGCTGCGGGCTGCGGTGATCGCCGCCCTCGGGCTCGTCCTCGGCGGGCTGGACTCAGGTGTGGCGGTGATCCTGGCCTACTACGGCGTGCTGTTCCTCCTTGCGTTGCCGTTCCTCGGGCTCGGCTGGCGCGCGCTCGGCGTGCTCGCTGCCGTGTGGGCGGTCGGGGCGCCAGTGCTCAGCCAGCTGGTGCGGCCGCTCCTGCCGGCCCCCACGTACACGGTCGCCTCGCTCGACCAACTCGTGACCGAGCCACACATCCTGCTCGCCGAGATCACGTTCACCGGCTACTACCCGGCGGTGTCGTGGCTCGCGTACGTGCTGGCTGGGCTCGCCGTCGGGCGCCTCGCGCTGGGGAACCTCCGGGTCGCGCGCAACCTCGCCCTCGGCGGTGCGGCGCTCGCGCTGGCGACGTGGGTGATGTCGCGGCTGCTGACCGGCAACGCGGACGTGTTCGCCATCCTGGATGACAGCCTGCCGCGCTCGGCGGTCGAGGCACGCTTCACCCGCCCGCCGGGCTCGCTGGACCTCCTCCTCGCGCACGGCTTCTTCGGCACGACACCGACCACGTCCTGGTGGTGGCTCACGATCGTGGCGCCGCACAGCACCACGCCGCTCGACCTGCTGCACACGATCGGGACGGCGCTGCTCGTGCTCGGGCTCGCGCTCGCGGTCGGGCGCCTTGCTCCTCGTGTCCTCGGGATCGTCTTCGCGGCCGGCACCATGACGCTGACGCTCTACTCCGCCCACGTCGTCGCGCTGCACCTCGAGCTCGGCCCCGAGCGTGGGACGCCCTCGCTCTACTGGCTGCACGTCGCTGCGGCGCTCGTCATCGGCGCCGTCTGGCGGACCGCCCTCGGGCAGGGACCGCTCGAGCGGCTGACCGCCTCGGTGGCCAAGCTCGGCAGCGACTCCGTGCTCATGCTGCCCACCGACCACGGCGCCGAGGAGCCGGCCCGGTCTGGGGCGCCGACGAGGGACGTCGAACCGACCAGCGACCCGCCCGTGCGGTCGACCTGATCGAGACCGGCGGTCCGGTCCTGAAGGTCCGCCGCGTCAGGCCTGCGGCTTGACCTTGAGGACACGGTCGTTGCCGCCGCCGTTGCTGGTCGTGACGAACAGGTTGCGGTTCGGACCGAGCTGGACGGCACGGAGGCGGCCGAAGTCGCCGTCGAACTCAGCGATCGAGAGCTGGCTGATCAGCTGGCCGTCGGGGGAGAACTCGAGGAGGCGGAGCTCGCTCCCGGCCAGTGCCGCCACTGCGAGCCGGCCCTCCCACGAACCCCACGTGTTGCCCTTCAGCCACGCCATGCCAGCTGGTCGCGATGGTGGTCGAGCCCGAGCTCCACCTGGCGTCGATCTGGCGACCCGGCAGCGAGTGGTCGGTCATCGGCACGGCTTCGTTGTAGCCAGGAACCGGGTCCCAGCCGTAGTTGCCGCCGGCCTTGAGCTTGTTCACCTCGTCGTCGCGGTCCGGTCCGTGCTCGGCTGACCACATCTGGTTGCCCTTGCGCAGTGCAAGCCCTTGGACGTTTCGGTGGCCGTAGGTGTAGATCGTCCGCTTGACCTGGTTCGCGTCGTCGAAGAACGGGTTGCCGGGCCACGGCGCGCCGGTCCCGGCGACGACGCGCAGCGTCTTGCCGTTCGGCGAGGTCAGGCTCTGCGGGTTCACGCCGACGGCGGAGTCACCGGTGCCGACGAACAGTGCGCCGTTGCCGGCGAAGCGCAGCCGGCAGCCACCGTGCCGGCCGGTCACGATCTGGATGCCGGTGATGACGTTCGCCTGCTGGGTGGCCGCGGTGAACGCCTCGTTGATGCCCCAACGCACGACCCGGATGTCGGTCGTGCCGCCGCTGCTGTAGCCGTGGCACGTGTAGATCCGGCGGTTCTCGGCGAAGGCGGGGTCGACCGCGATCCCCATCAGCCCGGTCTCGCCCTGGTGCCACATGCCAGCCGAGCCCAGGACAGGACCGCGCCGACTCAGCCGCGCAAGACGGGCGGGGCGGTCTCAGAGGTAGAGGTTCACGTCGCCGAACTCGTGCCAGAGGTAGCCGGCTTCCAACGCCGCCCGATAGCTCGCCTCGACCAGGGTCCGCCCGGCGATCGCCTCGAGCATGAGGAGGTGCGAGGCGCGCGGCTCGTGGAACCCGGTGAGCAACCCGTCGACCGCACGCACGCCTCGTTCGGGCGTGATCACCGTCTCGGTCCACCCGCTCGCGGCCCGCAGCCGACCGATCGGGTCGACCGCGGACTCCAGCGCTCGGACGACTGTCGTCCCGACTGCGACGACCCGTCCCCCACCGGCCCGTACGGCGTTGAGCTGTCGAGCCGTTGACCGGGGCACGTCGAAGCGCTCTGCGTACGGTGGCTCGTCGGCCTCTGGAGATGCCACTCCCGTGTGCAGCGTGACCGGGAGGACGACCACGCCGCGGGCGACGAGGTCGGCGATCACAGCGGCGGTGAACGGCCTTCCGGCGCTCGGCATCTCCGCGCTGCCGGGATCCCGGGCGAAGACGGTCTGGTACGACTCGAGGGGCCAGCCACGGTCGACGTAGCCGTAACGGATCGGCCGGCCGTGCCCGCGGAGGTAGCGGACCACGTCGGTGCGCGCTCCCCGCGACGTCCGCAGCTCGGCCCGCCAGAGCCGATCCCCGGCTGCGCGGCCGCGCAGGAGAAGCTGGGCGCCGCCCGGCAACCGCACGAGCCGGCTCGGCGGGTCGGCGGTGAACCGCGCACCGCGACGGCGCAGCTCCACCAACCAGGTCGATCCGGGCAGCTCGGTCGAGAAGTGCACCGAGAACCCCTCGGGCAGGTCCACGGCAGCCGGGAGGGTCGCCGAGGTGTTGATCACGACCGCGTCGCCCGAGCGGAGCAACCCGGGCAGTTCGGCGAAGGCGCGGTGCCTGATCGAGCCCATGTCACGCGATGCGACCAGGAGGCGGACGGCGTCCCGGGTCAGACCACGCGCCTCCGGTGGTTCGGCCGCCTCGAGCTCGGGCGGCAACGTGAACTCCAGCGCCCGTGCCACGGCCAGGTGGTCGACGGCCACGACGGCGGCGCTCACGCGTTCGCCCCGACGAGCTCGGCGACGCGGATCCGTCCACTGGGTGGGCGCTGGTCGAGGAGGTGCAGGAACCCAGGCACTGCCGTCTCCGGGAGCGGCCGGTCGGAGATGTCCTCGCCCGGGAACGCCTCCTGGTGCATGGTCGTGCGCAGGTCGCCGGGGTCGGTCCACCACACGCGGATGCCGCTCTCCTCAGCCGCCAGGATCCGGGAGAGCTGCTCGAGCGCCGCCTTCGCCGACCCGTACCCGCCCCAACCCTCGTACCCCTCGACGGCGGCGTCGCTGGTCACGTTGATCACTGCGCCGCCACGAGCCCTCAGCAGTGGCAGCGCGAGCTGGGTCAGCGCGAGCGGTGCGACCGCTCCGACCTCGAGCACATGGCGGTAGGCGTCGAGCGGGTAGGTCGCGAGTGGCGGAAGCGGCGACGGGCCGAGCACGCCGGCGTTGTTCACGAGCAGGTCGAGACCGCCCAGAGACGTGGCCGCGGCGATCAACGCCCGGCGATGCGCAGGTTCGGTGATCGAGCCGGCGACGGCGACCACGTCGGTGTGGACGGCCAGCGCTCGACGGGCTACCTGGAGCGCGTCGGCTCCACGGGCGTCGATCACCAGCCGGGTTCCGCGACTGGCCAGGCCGTGCGCGAGGGCGAGCCCGAGGCCGCGGGAGGCGCCGGTGACGATCGCGACGTGGACCTGGTGCGGGCGAGGATCGGTGGTCATCGTGGCGCCTTTCCGGCGGTGGAGGTTCGCGGCCGAGCGATAGATCGGCTCGATCTCCCGTTGACCGTACGAAGTCGGCGGTGGTTGCGAATCCGACGCTCGACGTGCCGATGGTGCGACCTTTGACCTAGGACCGGCAGCCGATCCGCGGTCGGCTCCACGCCGGTAGCGTCGCGGCGTGGCGCAGACGCGACGGGCCGAGCTCGAAGCGCTGTCCCGTGCCGTGCAGGCGGTGACGCAGCAACGGTCAGTGCGCGACGTGCTCCAGATGGTGGTCTCGTCGGCCTGCGAGCTGATCGGCGCACGCTACGGGGCGCTGGGCATCCCGGACGAGAACGGGCAGTTCGCGGAGTTCTACGCGGTGGGGATCAGCGACGAGGAGTGGGCCCGGATCGGCCCGCTGCCCCGTACACATGGACTGCTCGGCGCGATGCTGCGCGAGGCCCGGCCGCAGCGCATCCCCGACGTCCGGTCCGACCCGCGGTTCCACTGGTGGCCGGCGGCGCACCCGGTGCTCACCGACTTCCTCGGTGTCCCGATCGTCGACGACGAGGTCGTGGTCGGCGCGATCTACCTCGCGAACACCGTCGACCAGCACGGGTTCAGCGACGACGACGAGGCATTGCTCGTACTGCTCGCCGGCCATGCAGCCGTCGCACTGGCCAACGCGCGCCTCAACGAGCGCAGTCGCGAGCTCACCCTCGTCGAGGAGCGCACCCGACTCGCACGCGACCTCCACGACGCCGTGTCGCAGAAGCTCTTCAGCCTGCGGCTGACCGCCGATGCCGCTGCTGCCTTGATCACGACCGACGCCGAGAGGGCGGCCACCGAGCTCGCGGCGGTCCGGAGGCTGGCCCGTGAAGCGAGTGCAGAGCTGCGCGCGGTGCTGGCCGAGCTGCGACCGCCTGCCCTGTCCGAGGACGGCCTCGTCGCGGCCCTGCACAAGCACGTCGAGACGCTGCGCCACGCCCACCGGGTCGCGCTGACCCTGGACGCAACCACCTCCTGCGCCGTGCCGACCGACGTCGAGGACACGATCTTCCGGGTGGCGCAGGAGGCGTTGCACAACGCGCTCCGCCACGCCGATCCGAAGATGATCATCGTCCGGCTGGAGACGTGCGGCGACACCGTCGTGCTCGAGGTCCGCGACGACGGCCGCGGCTTCGACACCACGGCGGAGTCGGGTGCGGTCCGGAGGCTCGGCCTGGCCTCGATGCGCGAACGGGCGGAGCGCCTGGGTGGGACGCTGGTCGTGTCGAGCGAGGCGAACGTAGGCACTGTCGTCCGCATCGAGGTCCCGCTCCGACCCGGGACGCTTCGATGATCACCGTGCTGCTGGTTGACGACCATCGCGTGGTCCGGGAGGGGTTGCGGGCGTTCCTCGACGTCCAGGGCGACCTCGAGGTGATCGGCGAGGCGGCCGACGGCCGTACGGCGGTCGAGATGGCGACCAGGCTCGGGCCCGACGTGGTGCTCCTCGACCTCAAGATGCCCGGCATGGATGGCCTCGAGGTGCTGCGCGAGCTGGCCGGCGTCGGTGCGGCGGCGCGGGTGATCGTGCTGACCTCCTACACCGATCCGGCGTCGGTCGTGCCGGCCCTGCGCGCCGGTGCCGCCGGGTTCCTGGACAAGGACGTCGACCCGGCGGCGCTTGCGCACGCGATCCGTTCGGCGCACCACGGCCAGGTCTTGCTCGCACCCGAGATGACCGCAGCACTGCTCGCGGCCGACCTGCGGCCCGAGCGGCTCTCCGCGCTGACGCCGCGCGAGCTCGACGTGCTCGGTGAGATCGCCCGCGGCCGGTCGAACCGCGAGATCGCCCGCGTACTCGGGCTGAGCGAGAAGACGGTCAAGACCCACGTCAGCGCGATCCTCATGAAGCTCGCCGTCGCCGACCGGACCCAGGCCGCTCTCTACGCGGCCAAGCACGGCCTCGGCGCCTGACCGCTCCCACTGACCCACGGAGTCAGCGGAGCTGGCGGCCGGCGCGGAAGACGGAGGCGACCAGGTCGACGCCGGGGCGGTAGGCGAGGTGCACGTACGACGGTGCGCGCAGGACCACCAGGTCCGCACGCGCGCCGACCCGGACGACGCCGATGTCGCCCCGTCGCAGCGCTGCGGCGCCGCCGGCAGTCGCCGACCACACCGCCTCGGCCGGAGTCATCCGCATCTCGCGGACGGCCAACGCGATGCAGAACGCCATCGACGACGTGTACGACGAGCCCGGGTTGCAGTCGGTCGCGAGCGCAACCGTGACGCCGGCATCGAGCAACCGCCGCGCGTCGGGGTAGGGCGAGCGGGTCGAGAACTCCGCTCCGGGCAGCAGCGTCGCGACCGTCGCCGACCCGGCCAGCGCCGCTACGTCGGCGTCGACGAGGTGGGTGCAGTGATCGACCGACGCCGCGCCAAGCTCGACCCCGAGCCGGACCCCGGGACCGGGCGCGAGCTGGTTGGCGTGCAGCCGCGGCGCGAGACCTTGCGCCATCCCCGCGTCGAGCACGGTGCGGGCCTGGTCCGCGTCGAACGCTCCCCGGTCGCAGAACACGTCGACCCAGCGCGCGTACGGTGCGCACGCGTCGAGCATGTCGCCGGCCACGAGCGCGACGTAGTCGTCGGTCCGGCCGGCGTACTCAGGCGGGACGACGTGCGCCCCGAGGAACGTCGTCTCCTTCGTGAACGCACGGGCGAGGGCGAGGCCCCGGACCTCGTCGGCGACCGTGAGGCCGTACCCGCTCTTGATCTCGACCGTGGTGGTGCCGCCGCACGCCATCTCGGCGACCAGTCGGGCGATCCCAGCCGCCAACAGCTCGTCCGGGGCGGCCCGGGTCGCCGCGACGGTCGTCGCGATCCCGCCGGCGGAGTACGGCGTACCAGCCATCCTGGCCGCGAACTCAGCGGCCCGGTCGCCGGCGAAGACCAGGTGCGCATGCGAGTCGACGAAGCCCGGCAGCACACAACCCCCGCCGGCATCCACCCCCAGATCGGCCGGCGGAGCCGCGGCGGCCGGACCGACCCAGGCGATCGCCCCGCGCTCGACCACGACGGTGGCATTGGTGATCTCGCCGAGCGGTCCGTCCGCACGGGCCGGGTCGTTCGTGACCAGCAGCCCAATCCCGGTCACTGCGCACGAGGTCATGCCGGGACGCGGACCATGGTCGGGTGCATCGGCTCACGCACTGTCCTACGGTACGACCGGCGGCGACGACCCGGCCGGCCGCGACCAGAGGTTCGTGATGGCCCGGTCGAGCAGCTGCCCCACGTCGCCGAGCGCGTGACGGCCGCCGTGGACCACGACCTCTCCGCCGACCACGACGGTGTCGACGTCCGCCGCGGTCGCGGCCAGCACCACCTGGGCCGGGTCGACGCCGGCGGTCCGTACGGAGTCCAGGCGCACCGCGACCAGATCGGCGATCCCACCCGCCTCGATCCGCCCGGCCTCCGGCCAGCCGAGGCTCGCGTGACCGTCCTCGGTGAGCGCGGCGACCAGTGCGGCCGGGGCGAATCGGCCACGCGCACCGGTGACCAGCCGCTCGTGCATCTCCAGCGCGCGGGCCTCCTCGAGCAGGTCGACGACCGCGTGCTGGTCCGACCCCAGCGTGAGGCGCGCACCGGCGTCGGCCAGAGCCCGCGCCGGGCCGATGCCGTCGGCAAGATCACGTTCGGTGGTCGGGCAGAAGCAGGCCGACGCACCGGCGTCGCCGAGCAGTCCCACGTCGGACCTCGTGAGGTGCGTGGCATGCACGGCCGTGGTCCATCGGCCGAGCAGCTCGTGGTCGTCGAGGAGCTCGACCGGCGTACGCCCGTACGCCGCGAGGCACGCCTCGTTCTCCGCCGGCTGCTCGCTGACGTGGACGTGCAGCGGCGCGTCGAAGCCGATCCGCTCGCGCGCGCCGCCGATCAGCGCGTACGCGGCGAGCGGGACGGCTCGGACCGAGTGCAGCGCAACGCCGAGCCGGGTCGTCGCGTCCGCCTCGCGATCGAGCGCCCGGGTCGCCCACGCCGGCGCGTCGCCGTCGGAGAACCGCCGCTGCTCCCGGCGCAAGGGCTCGCCGATGCCGGCGGTGAGGTAGCAGGTGTCGAGCAGCGTGATCCGGATCCCGGCCCGACGAGCCGCCTCGCGCAGCGCGTCGCCCATGGCGTTCGGCTCGTCGTAGGGCGCGCCGTCGGGCTGGTGGTGGACGTAGTGGAACTCGCCGACGCAGGTCACGCCGGCCAGCGCCATCTCCGCGTACGTCGCGGTGGCGACCTCGAGGTAGGAGTCCGGGTCGAGCCTGGCCGCGAGGGCGTACATCTGCTCACGCCAGCTCCAGAACGAGCCGCCACCCAGGTGCGTCCGGCCGCGCAGCGCTCGGTGGAACGCGTGGGAGTGCGAGTTCGCGAAGCCCGGGAGCACGACGCCGGGCAGCTGCATCGCGTCTGACGGGGCCGGGACGCCCTCGGTGACGGTGGTGAGCACCTGGTCGGTGACGTCGATCTGCACGTCGACACCCAGCCGGCCGGGTGGCAACCACGCCAGGCCGGCGTGGAACCTCCGTCTGGTCACCGGGCGGCCCCTTCTGCCGACGTTTGGCCGTACTGGAACGGTGGCATGATCGAGCCGCGAACGCGACCGGCCGCGGCGGACCGGTCGGCAGTCGTGGTCTTCGACAGCCGAAGGTCACCTCGTGCCCGCGCCGATCGGATCCACCGGGCCGGAATCACCGGCTGAGGTCGGTCAAGACGGTCGCGAGCGCTTCGACGCCGGCGTGGCAGTCGGCCCGGTCAGCATGCTCGGCGGGTGAGTGCGAGACCCCCGTCGGGTTCCGGACGAACAGCATGGCGGTGGGCACTCCCGCCGAGGCGAGGATGCCGGCGTCGTGACCGGCGCCGGTCCCGAGGCGCGGCGGGTCATCGAGTGCCGACGCGATCCGGTCGCGCAGCGCGTGGTCGAGCTCGACCGCCCGCGACACCGACTCGGCGACCACCTCGAGCGTGGTCCCGTCCCGATCGGCGCGCTCGGCCGCTTGGCGCCGTACGGCCTCGACGAGCGCCTCCAGCGCCGGCGTCGCGTCCGCGCGGGCATCGAGCCACGCGGTCACGCGGGACGGGATGGCGTTCGTGCCGTTCGGCTCGACCAGTACCCGGCCGAACGTGGCGCGGACGTCGGCCAGGCGGGCCTGCTTGTTCGCCGCAAGCGCCGTCATCGCGAACGTGAGCATCGGGTCGCGGCGGTCGGCCATCTGCGTCGTCCCGGCGTGGTTGGCCTCGCCGCCGAACTCGAACCGCCACCGACCGTGCGGCCAGATCGCGCTGCCGACCGCGACGGGTCGGTCGAGGTCAGCCAGCCCGCGCCCTTGCTCGACGTGCAGCTCGACGAACGCGTACGCGTCGTGGAGGTGATCCATCGACGGACCGGGCGTGCCGTGGAAGCCGGCCGCCGACATGGCGTCGAGCAGGTAGGTGCCGTCGCGATCGCGCAGCTCGGCTGCTCGGGCCGGGCTGACCGCTCCGGTCATGAGCCGCGAGCCGAGGCAGGGCAGGCCGAACCGGCCCCCCTCCTCGTCGCTGAAGGCGGCGACGCCGATCGGGCGCTGCGGGCGGAAACCGTGGTCGCGCAGCACGTCGATCGCGGCCAGTGCGGTGACGATTCCCAGCGGTCCGTCGAACGCGCCGCCGTCGGGGACGGAGTCCAGGTGGCTCCCAGTGATCACCCCGCCGGCTCGGACGTCCGGATCTGGCCGCCACCACGCGATCAGGTTGCCGTTGCCGTCGGCCTCGAGCTCGAGCCCGCGCTGGTCCGCGTGCTCGAGGAACCACTGCCGGCACTCCCGCTCGGCCGACGTCCACGCGAAGCGGTGGTAGCCGCCCGTCCGGGCGTCCCGCCCGATCGGCTCGAGCTCGGCCCACATCGCGTCGAAGTTCACCGCCGCAGTCTGGCCCACCAGGCAGCCGTCGAGCCCGGCCGGCAGGGTAGGAGCTCACGGTGTGTGCGGCCGGCGGTGCCGCTGCGCCCTGGCGCTTTCTCAGGTGGCGCAAGCTGTCGACGGAGCGACCAGACCGTCGACGACTCGTGCCACCTCAGTGATTCTGACGACCCGCAGGGCGCTCCACGAGCCGGTGCCACGGGTCGACGCGCTCAGTCGGCCGCTGAGCTCTCACGCATCGGGATGCGGACACCGCGCTCGGCGGCGACCTGCTCGGCCCGGTCGTATCCCGCGTCGACGTGCCGGATCACGCCCATCCCCGGATCGTTGGTGAGCACCCGCTGGATCTTCTGGCCGGCCAGCGGTGTCCCGTCCGCGACGCACACCTGACCCGCATGGATCGATCGTCCGATGCCCACGCCACCGCCGTGGTGGATCGACACCCAGGTCGCTCCCGACGCGACGTTCACCATCGCGTTGAGGAGCGGCCAGTCGGCGATCGCGTCGGAGCCGTCGAGCATCGCCTCGGTCTCGCGGTACGGCGATGCGACCGAGCCGCAGTCGAGATGATCACGACCGATCACGATCGGCGCCTTCAGCTCGCCGGACGCGACCATGTCGTTGAAGCGCTCGCCGGCGCGGTCGCGCTCGCCGTAGCCCAACCAGCAGATGCGCGCCGGAAGACCCTGGAACTGCACGCGATCCTGGGCCAGCTTGATCCACCGGGCGAGCGAATCGTGCGCCGGGAAGAGCTCGAGGATCGCTCGGTCGGTCGCCGCGATGTCTGCCGGGTCACCGGAGAGCGCAGCCCACCGGAACGGTCCCTTGCCCTCGCAGAACAAGGGACGGATGTACGCCGGGACGAACCCCGGGAAGTCGAACGCGCGCTCGTACCCCGCGAGCCGGGCCTCCCCACGGATCGAGTTGCCGTAATCGAACACCTCCGCGCCGGCGTCGAGGAAGCCCACCATCGCCTCGACGTGGCGCGCCATCGACTCGCGCGCGCGATCCGTGAACCCGGCCGGATCCTTGCGCCGCTCGGCGTCCCAGTCCTCGAACGCGACGCCGACCGGCAGGTAGGCGAGCGGGTCGTGCGCCGACGTCTGGTCCGTGACGACATCGATCGCGGTGCCACGGCGCAACAGCTCGGGAACCAGGTCGGCGGCGTTGCCGAGCACCCCGACCGAGAGCGGTCGCCGGGCCGACCGCGCGTCCTCCGCAAGCCGTACGGCGTGATCCAGGTCGTCGGCCTTGACGTCGAGGTAGCGGTGCTCGATCCGGCGGTCGATGCGCGAGGGGTCGCACTCGATGCAGATCACCACGCCGCCGTTCATGGTCACCGCAAGTGGCTGCGCGCCGCCCATGCCGCCCAACCCGGCGGTCAGCGTGACCGTCCCCGCCAGCGTGTCGCCGAACGACTTCGCGGCAACCGCGGCGAACGTCTCGTACGTGCCCTGCAGGATGCCCTGGGTGCCGATGTAGATCCACGACCCGGCGGTCATCTGGCCGTACATGATCAAGCCGAGTGCCTCGAGCCGACGGAACTCCTCCCAGTTGGCCCAGTCCCCCACCAGGTTGGAGTTCGCGATCAGCACGCGCGGCGCCCACTCGTGGGTCTGCATGACGCCGACCGGTCGGCCGGACTGCACGAGCAGCGTCTCGTCCCCGCGCAACGTGGTCAGCGACCGCACGATCGCGTCGAACGACGGCCAGTCGCGCGCGGCCTTGCCGGTGCCGCCGTAGACCACCAGCTCGTCCGGGTGCTCGGCCACCTCCGGGTCCAGGTTGTTCTGCAGCATCCGTAGCGCGGCCTCCTGCGGCCAGCCCTGCGAGTGCAGCGCCGATCCGCGCGGCGCCCGTACCGTTCGCGGACCCGACGTGGTCACGGCTCGCACGCTCCCGGGTGTCGTCACACCAATCCCCGCCTGGCACGGGGTGGCCCCGTGCCGAACCTATTGGCACGGGGTGACCCCGTGCCACGTGGGCGGGTCGCGCCGGGTTCACCGGCGGCGAGCACAATCGTCGATCATGCGCGACCTGGAGAGAGACCCTCGTGACCCGCTCGACGGTGACTACCGCCCGATCCCCCACGGCCCGCCGCGGCTGCCGCCCGACGAGGCGCTGGACCGTTCTCGCGCGTTCCGCGAGCTCATGTCGAGCCGCCGGACCGTACGGATGTTCTCCGCCGATCCAGTGCCGGTGGAGCTGATCGAGAACGCGGTCGCGACGGCGGCGACGGCGCCGAGCGGTGCGCACGCGCAGCCCTGGACGTTCGTCGTGATCTCCGACGGCGACCTCAAGGCCAAGATCCGCGCTGCGGCCGAGGAGGAGGAGCGCCGGTCGTACGCACGGCGCATGCCCGACGAGTGGGTCCGGGCGCTTCGCCGCCTTGGCACCGACGACGTCAAGACCCACCTCACCGACGCGCCGTACGTGATCGTCGTGTTCGAGCAGGCCTACTACCTGGCACCGGACGGGTACCGGCGCAAGCACTACTACGTCGCCGAGTCCGTCGGCATGGCGTGCGGCCTCCTGCTCGCCGCTCTGCACGCAGCCGGCCTGGCCGCGCTGGTCCACACCCCTTCGCCGATGCGGTTCCTCACCGACATCCTCGGCCGCCCCGCCAACGAGCGCCCGTACGTCGTCATCCCGGTCGGCTGGCCGGCCGACGACGCCGTCGTGCCCGATCTCGAGCGCAAATCACTCTCGGCGGTCATGGTTCGCCGGTAGCCGGGTCTGCTCTCGACTCCAGGCGTGACCCTCGCGTTTGCGGATCAGGCGAGCGGACCGGTCACGCTCTCCGCGGCGGCGAGGAGCCCACCGCTGCGTACGAGCGCGACCGTCGCTTCGATCTCGGGTGACAGATAGCGGTCGGGCCCGGGACCGAGCACGTTCTCGCGGAGTCGAGCGATCACCGCCCCGGTCGCCGGGGCCGGCTCGAGCGGGACGCGCAGGTCGATGCCGCGCGCTGCGGTGAGCACCTCGATCGCCAGCACACGGGTCAGGCCGTCGATCGAGCGCCGCAGCTTCCGTGCGGCCGACCAGCCCATCGAGACGTGGTCCTCCTGCATCGCGCTGGACGGGATCGAGTCGACGCTGGCCGGCACGGCGAGCCGCTTGAGCTCGGAGACGATCGCCGCCTGGGTGTACTGCGCGATCATGTGCCCGCTGTCGACGCCGGGGTCGGCCGCGAGGAACGGCGGCAGTCCGTGGTTGCGCGACCGGTCGAGGAAGCGGTCGGTCCGCCGCTCGCTGATCGACGCAAGGTCGGCGATCGCGACCGCCAGGAAGTCGCACACATAACCGATCGGCGCCCCATGGAAGTTGCCGTTCGACTCGACCCGCCCGTCCTCAAGCAGAACCGGGTTGTCGATCACACTGGCCAGCTCGCGCCCGGCGACGGCCTCGGCATGGGCGAGCGTGTCACGGACGGCGCCGGCGACCTGCGGTGCGCAGCGCAGCGAGTACGCGTCCTGCACGATCGGGCAGTCGTCCGTACGGTGCGACGCGACGATCGACGACCCGGCCAGCATCCGCCGCAGGTTGTCCGCCGACGCGGCCTGGCCGGGATGCGGACGCAGCGCCTGCAGGTCGGCGGCGAACACCCGATCGGTGGCCAGGAGTCCCTCCACGCTGAGCGCGGCGGAGACATCGGCGGCCGCGAGCAACCGGCGGAGGTCGGCGCAGGCGAGGACGAGCATCCCGAGCATCCCGTCGGTGCCGTTGATCAGCGCGAGCCCCTCCTTCGCCGCGAGCTCAACCGGCTCGATCCCGGCCGCGGCCAGCGCCTCGCCAGCCTGCCGATGGATGCCTTCGAGGTCGCGCACTTCGCCCTCGCCCATCACCGCCAGGGCGACGTGCGCGAGCGGAGCAAGGTCTCCCGAGCAGCCCAGCGAGCCGTGCTCGCGTACGACCGGCGTGATCCCGGCGTCGAGCAGGCCCGCGTAGACGACTGCGGTCTGCGCCCGGACGCCCGTACGGCCGGAGGCGAGGGTCGAGAGCCGGAGCAGCATCATCGCCCGGACCACCTCGGTCTCCACCTCGGCGCCGGAGGTCGCCGCGTGGGAGCGGATCAGCGAGCGCTGCAGCTGCGCCCGCAACGCCGGCTCGATGTGCCGGGTCGCCAGCGCCCCGAACCCGGTGGAGACGCCGTACACCGGTCGGTCGGAGTCGGCTAGCGCGTCGATCCGAGCCCGGCTCACGGTGATCGCCTCGACTGCGGTCGGCGTGAGGTGCACTCGTGGGCGTCCGCGGGCCACGGCGACGACCTGGGCGGCCGTCACCGGTCCGGTGCCCACCTCGACGACGTCGATCAGACCCTGGTCGGCGCCAGCGGCCAGCGGATGATCATGACTGGTCATGGAGGGCAACCAGCGGTCGGCGTCAGCACGGCGTCACCCTACGACCGGGCGCCGTTCGTCTGTTCAGCACCAATGCTCGAGAGGGCGTGCGGGTGGCGGCGGGCGTCCTCGGGTCTGGACGTAAGGTCGCCGCATGCAGGCGTTCGCGGTCCTCGTCGCGGTGACGCTGACGGTCGTCGCGGCCGGCCTGGCGGTCCGCACGGTCGTGTCGATGATCAGCCTGATCCGGCTGGGGCAGCCGGCCGTCGGGCGTACGGACCGGCCGGCGACCCGGACGGCGACCATGCTGCGGGAGACGTTCGGGCACAGCCGGATGCTGCAGTGGACGCTCGTCGGCGCCGCGCACTGGTTCGTGTTCGTCGGGTTCGGGTTCCTGTTCCTCACGCTCGCCACGGCGTACGGCCAGGTCTTCAGCCCGTCGTTCGCGCTGCCGCTGATCGGTCACTGGGCACCTTTCGAGTGGCTGACCGAGAGCATCGCCTGGCTCATGCTCGTGTCGATCGGCGTGCTGATCGCCGTCCGGCAGCGCAACCACCCGGATCGGGTCGGGCGCCGGAG